>Ga0207654_10000072_pt1 | contig 66188 bp, 58 predicted proteins | sample KBSC64metaG_FD_184355 | JGI IMG/M metagenome (GOLD analysis project Ga0207654, IMG submission 184355) | Corn rhizosphere microbial communities from Kellogg Biological Station, Michigan, USA - KBS C6-4 metaG (SPAdes) (version 2) | ecosystem: Host-associated > Plants > Roots > Rhizosphere > Soil...
TCACATTGTGGGGCATGCTGAAGGAAATTGCACGCGGTTTTTCCGCGGCGACTGCCGAAGGTCGCAAATTAAATTGGATCAGATACTTGGGCATTCATCCGGCCGATGGACTGACCCATTTTGACTGATGTTTGTACGGACAAATACGAGTCGAATTCTGCCGTGGCGGATGGCAGCAAGACGATCACCGTGGAACCCATGTTGAAGCGCCCAAGTTCGGCGCCGCGTTCCAGGCGGATGTCCTTGCCGCGCCAGTCCTTGCGCACGATGGCGCTGGCGTAGGGCGGAATTTCCACCCCGCCCCAGACGGTTTCCACGCCCGACACCAACATCGCGCCGACCATGACCACGGCGAATGGTCCATTCGTACCATCGAAGTGGCAGACCAGCCGTTCGTTGCGGGCGAACAGTCGTGGCACCGCTTCGACGGCGAACGGGGCAACACTGAACAGGCGCCCGGGAATGTGCAGGGTTTCGCGCAGAGTTCCGGTCAACGGCGCATGCACACGGTGGTAGTCGCGCGGCGACAGATAGACGGTAATGAAGCGGCCGTTTGCGTACGGCGCTGAGGCGGTTTCATCGCCGAACAGCTCGGCGGCGGAAAATTCTTGGCCCTTGGCCTGGAAAATCCGCCCCTCCCGAATTGCGCCAAATTGGCTTACGCGCCCATCCGCAGGACAAGCAATGGCGTTCGCGTCTGCGGGCAGGGGCCGTGCGCCGGGCGTGAGCGCGCGCGTGAAGAAGGCGTTGAAACTCGGGTAGGCGAGGGGATCGGGCTGCGCGGCCTCGCTCATGTCCACGCGGTACGCTTTCACGACGCGGCCGATAAGGAAATTCTTCCACGGCGTCCACGTCCAGCGCGTCGCCCAGTACACCAGACGCGACAGCGCGCGATGCGGCAGTACGTACTGCGCGAGTACGGACAGGCGCACGGTCAGCGGTCCGCGCTGAGCGTGGCGAGATCGTCCGCGATGGCCCCGGCGGCGAATGGCGGACGAAAGATGCCGGCTTCGCGGCCTTGCGGATCGACGATCACGGCGGCACCGCTGTGCTCGACGGAAATGGCGCCATTCGCATCGGTGTTGCGCGCGTACATCAGGCCAAGCGCGCGCGTGAGTGACGTGAGTTCGGCGTCTGTCCCGGTCGCGGCGACGAAATCGGGATCGAAGTAACTCACGTATTTATGCAGAACGTCGGGCGTGTCTCGTTGCGGATCGACCGAGATGAAATCGAAGCGTATTTTTCCGGCGAGGCCGCGCGCAGCGAGGTCTTTCCATGCCTGTTTGAAGGTCGTGAGCGTCGTGGGGCAAACGTCCGGGCAACTGGTGTAGCCGAAGTACACGACGGTCCAGCCGCCTCGCCAGTCGGCGAGGGTCAGCGGCTGGCCATTGGCCTGAGTCAGATGGAAATCGGGAATGGCGCGCGGCGAAGGATACAGCACGGCATTTTCGAGTTTCAGCGGCGCGGGCTCGGCGAAAAAACGCTGGCCCAGCCAGAGCCCGAGGGCGACGGCCACGGCACCGGCAACGAAGAGCCAGATCGGAAGCGAGGAGTTGCTGCGCGGCGTATTCATTCGCGCATTATAGCCGGCGGGTTCGCCTATACTTGCGCAATTGTTCGGAGCGGTATCGTTGTGACTGTAGAACTCGCGACCATCATCGATTTCATCCGTTACGGTGCCAGCCGCTTCGGCGGCGCGGAGCTCACGTTCGGCCACAGTTACGACAATGCGCTCGACGAAGCCACGCACCTCGTTCTGCACACGCTGCACCTGCCGCACGACCTGTCGCCGGCCTACGGTTCGGCCAAATTGACCGCGACCGAGAAGAAGGCCGTGCTCAAGTTGATCGAGCGCCGGGTGAAGGAACACAAACCGGTCGCCTACCTCACCGGCGAGGCGTGGTTCGCCGGACTCAAGTTCAAATCCGACGAACGCGCGCTGGTGCCGCGTTCGCCGATCGCCGAGACGATCCAGAACGGGTTCTCGCCCTGGCTCGACGGCACGGTCGTGCGGCGCGCGCTGGATCTGTGCACGGGTTCCGGCTGCATCGGCATCGCGATGGCTGCGCACAATCCGGATTGGCGCGTCGATCTCGTCGACATCAGCGACAAGGCGTTGTCGCTGGCGCGCGAAAATATACATTTCCAGAATGTCGAAGGCCGCGTGCGTGCGCTCAAGTCCGATCTGTTCGCGGGGCTCAAAGGCGAGGTCTACGATTTGATCGTGACGAATCCGCCGTATGTCACCGAGCAGGAATTTGCCGCGCTGCCGCCCGAATACGACCATGAACCGGAGCTAGGCTTGAGGGCAGGAGCAGACGGACTGGATTTCGCGTTGCGCATCTTGGACGAGGCGCCTACGCACCTGAGCCGCGACGGCTGGCTGATCTGCGAAGTGGGCGAGGCCGAGCGTGCGTTGAGCGCTTTGTTGCCGAGGTTGCCGCTCAACTGGATCGAGTTCGCGGTCGGGCAGATGGGCGTGTTCGCGATCGCGCGCGAGGACATCGTCAAGCATGCGAAGGCGATCAAGTCGGCATTGGCCAAGAGATAAATCGTGTCGAGCAATTCCTTCGGAAAGATCTTCACCGTCACCACCTTCGGCGAAAGCCACGGTCCGGCCATCGGCTGCGTGATCGACGGCTGTCCGCCGGGGCTGGAAATCGCGCCGAAAGAATTCCGCCGCGATCTGACGCGCCGCGCCACGGGTACGTCGAAATACACTTCGCAGCGCCACGAGGCGGACGACGTGGAAATTCTCTCCGGCGTGTTCGAGGGCCGCACCACCGGCACGCCGATCGCGCTGCTGATCCGCAACACCGATGCGCGTTCGAAGGATTACGACGAGCTCCGCGACGTGTTCCGCCCCGGCCACGCCGATTACACCTACTGGCAGAAGTATGGCATCCGCGACCATCGCGGCGGCGGGCGCGCGTCTGCGCGCGAGACGACGATGCGCGTGGCCGCCGGCGTGATCGCGAAGAAATGGCTGGCGCAGAAATTCGGCATTACTGTGCGCGGTTGGCTCGCGCAGCTCGGGCCGTTGACGCCGAAAGCATTCGCTTGGGAAGCGGTCGAGGCCAATCCATTTTTCTGGCCGGACGCAGCGACTGTGCCGGAACTGGAAAACTTCATCGACGCGCTGCGCAAGTCCGGCGATTCAATCGGCGCGCGCGTGAATGTCGTGGCCGACAACGTGCCGCCCGGCTGGGGCGAGCCTATCTACGGCAAGCTCGACGGCGAACTCGCCGCAGCGCTTATGTCGATCAATGCGGTGAAAGGCGTCGAGATCGGCGCTGGTTTCGCCAGCGTCGAACAGCGTGGCAGCGAGCATCGCGACGAAATGTATCTGGACGGCTTTACGTCCAATCACTCCGGTGGCATTCTCGGCGGAATTTCGACCGGGCAGGCGGTCGTCGCCTCGATCGCGCTCAAGCCGGCGTCCAGCATCCTTATTCCCGGCCGCACGGTGAACGTGCGCGGCGAGGAAACGGATGTGCGCACGAAAGGACGCCACGATCCCTGCGTCGGCATTCGTGCCACGCCGATCGCGGAGGCGATGGTCGCGCTGGTGCTGATGGATCAGGCCCTGCGCCAGCGCGCGCAATGCGGCGACGTCGGCGAGATCGCCCCGAGAATTCCAGCGCAGAAAGGTATTGAACAGAGACGGTGATGACGAACAAGACGTACAAGGTGGCGATGGCCGGCGCGACCGGCGCCGTCGGCGAGGCGGTGTTGTCGATACTGGCCGAGCGCAAGTTTCCCGTGTCGGAATTGGTGCCTCTGGCGAGCGAACGCAGCGCGGGCGGCATGGTCGAGTTCGGCGGCAAATCGCTGACCGTTAAAAATCTCGCCGATTACGATTTCTCCGGTGTGGACATCGCCTTTTTTTCGGCGGGCGGCAAGGTCTCGCGCGAGCACGCGCCACGCGCGGCTTCGGCCGGTGCTGTCGTCATCGACAACACGTCGGAGTTTCGCTATCAGGACGACATCCCGCTGGTGGTCAGCGAGGTCAATCCCGACGCGATCGCGCAGTACACGAATCGCGGCATCATCGCCAATCCGAATTGTTCGACCATGCAGATGCTGGTCGCGTTGGCGCCGATCCATCGCGCGGTTGGCATAACGCGCATCAACGTCGCTACGTATCAATCGGTGTCTGGCGCGGGGCGTTCCGGCATGGAAGAACTGGCCAAGCAAACCGCCGCGCTGCTCAGTTTCCAGGAGATCGCGCCATTGAAATTCAGCAAGCAGATCGCGTTCAATGTGATTCCGCACATCGACGATTTCCAGGACAACGGTTACACGAAAGAAGAAATGAAGATGGTCTGGGAGACGCGCAAGATTCTCGGCGACCCCGCCATCGTAGTGAATCCGACCGCGGTGCGCGTGCCAGTGTTCTATGGCCATGCCGAGGCGGTGCATATCGAGACGCGTGACAAGATCACCGCGATGCAGGCGCGCGCGCTGCTGGAAAAAGCGCCGGGCGTGAGCGTGGTCGACCGCCGTGAGGCCGGCGGTTATCCGACGCCGGTTGGCGATGCGGCCGGCAAGGATGCGGTTTGCGTGGGTCGCATCCGCGAGGACATCTCGCATCCGCGCGGCTTGGACCTTTGGATCGTCGCGGACAATATCCGCAAGGGCGCGGCGCTCAATGCGGTGCAGATTGGCGAGATTCTCGTGCGCGACCACCTGTAAAAACACGCCAGAATCAAACGCTTGTACAATCGCAATCCGCACCTTGGGAATCGGGCAAATTGTGAACTTGTCCAAAGTTTCCCAATAGTTACGTTTGTGTTATAAGGAGTTTTCGAGGTTCGGGTCGAGTTCGGCCAAAGTGCCGGCCGCGTGCAAATGGCGTAGGGGAAACACCTTATGAAAGGACCTGCAAAACTGTCGCTTGCCATCGCCTTGGCGCTTGTCGGCGGCAATGCGTTCGCTCTTGGCCTCGGAACGATCCAGGTCAGATCCAAACTCAACCAGCCGCTCGAAGCGGTCATTCCCGTCATCGCCGATTCCCCGGCCGAGGCAACGGGCCTTGAGGTTTCCCTTGCCAGCGCCGAGGACTTCCAGCGCGTTGGCCTCGATCGTTCGCGTGTGGACGTGCCGCTGGAATTTTCGGTCGCCACCGAACGTGGTCAGACGGTGATCAAGGTAAGCACCAAGGACATCGTGCGCGAACCGCTGGTCGATTTCCTGATCGTCGCGAATTGGCCCAAGGGCAAGTTGTTGCGCGAATACACCGTGCTGCTCGATCCGCCGGTGACTGCGCCGGCCGCGGGTGCGGCCGCGCTGAGCCCGGCGCACGAGGCACCGCGCGCCAAGCCGCAGCCCTTGCCGTCCGAGCATGAACACGCAGCGCCGAAGCCGGCGCACGTCAAACCGCCGCGTGCCGAGACGGCACAGGTCAAACCTGCACAGGCGAAGCCGGCACCGGCGAAACCCGCCGCCGCAAGGCCCGCTCCGGCGCCACGCGCTGCGGGCTCCGGAGAATATGGTCCGGTTGCTGCCGGCGAGACGCTTTCCGAGATCGCCGGAGCCACGCGTCCGGACGACAAGACCAATCTCGACGCGATGATGCTGGCGCTGCTCAAGGCCAATCCGAACGCGTTCTATCGCGACAACATCAATGCGCTCAAGCGCGGCGCGATCCTGCGCATCCCCAACGCCGACGAAATCAAGGCCGGCGGCAACGCGGCCGCGGTCGCCGCCGCCGTGCGCGACCAGAACCAGGCCTGGGCATCCAACGCACCTGTTGCCAAGCCCACGCTCGTCGCCAAGACCGGCGCACCGAAATCAGAAGCCGCGTCGCCTGCCGCACACAAGGAAACCGTTTCTGCCGGCAGTTCCCATCTGGCGTTGGTGCCTCCAGGCGCCGGCAAGGGCAAGCAGAATTCCAGCGATCACCCGGGCGCCGCCACCGGCACCGGCAATGCGCAAGTCACGGCGGATCTGGCCCGTACCAAGGAATCGCTGGCCAGCCGCGAGCAGGAAGTTGGCGAGCTGAAATCGCGGGTCAAGGATCTGGAAAAGATCGATGGCGACAACCAACGTCTGCTGACTCTCAAGCAGAACGAAATCGCGCAATTGCAGAACAAGCTCAAGCAGCTTGAGGCGGCTGCGGCAACGAAACCCGCGCCTGTCGCGGCGGTGGCCCCGGCACCCGCCAAGACCGCTGCGGTCAAGCCTGCTGAAGTAAAACCCGCGGAAACGAAATCTGCCGAAGTGCCTGCCAAGCCCGGCGAAGCGGCGGCGGGCAAGGATGCGCCGAAGTTGACCGCCAAGGACATCTGGGGCGATATCAACGCCAGCGAAAAGCCGGGTGAAGCCAAGCCCGCGATTCCGGCACCGGCCAAGGCCCCGGAATCCGCCGCGCCGGCAACGGTCGCGGCGACGACGCCTGCGCCAGAGGCAGCCGCTCCGGCCAAACCGGACGAAGCCAAACCGGCGGAAACCAAGCCCGCGTCGACACCGGTCGCGGTCAAGCCGAAAGCACCCGTCAAGATCGAGCCGATTTCCACGCCGGGGCTGCCCTGGTGGCAGAACAACAATGTGCTGATGGCTGGCGGCGGGGCCCTGCTCATCATCGGACTGCTCGCCCTGATGCGCTTCATGCGCAAGCCCAAGGCAGCGGTCGTGCCTGCCGGCATGCCTGCAGCACACGATGAACACCTGGATGCGATGGCCGCCGACGAGCAGCATCTGCTCGATCAGCTCGCGCAGCATCCGGGCGATGCGGCCTTGTCGCTGCAACTGCTCGATCTGTATTACGCACACGGAGATGCATCCAAGTTCGAGGCTGCCGCCGAAGCCATGTACGCGCACATCGCCGACCCGACTTCGGCCGAGTGGCAGCAGGTGCACGCGATGGGCGAGCACCTGTGTCCGCACAATCCGCTGTTCGGCGGCCACGAGGATCTGTCCGACATGCTGCACGAGAATCACGTCGCGGCGGAACACGCCGAACACGATTTCCCGCATCTCGGCGGCGATCTGCACGATGCGCACGCGCCCGATCCGCACACCGGCGATTTCCACACGCAGCAGATGCACCTGCCGGCCGAGGAGAATTTCGATTTCGATCTGGCCGATCACGCGGCTTCCGTGCACGTCGAACCCGCACACGCGGAACCGGCACCGACCTATGTGCCGCCAACCGCACCCGTGCACGCCGAATCGCTTGCCGCGGCGTCCAACGCTGCCAAGCCGGCCGAGGATTTCTTCTCCGGCGAAGACGCGATCGGTACCAAGCTTGATTTGGCCAAGGCCTACCTCGACATGGGTGATCCGGAAGGCGCGCGCTCGATGCTCGACGAAGTGCTGGCCGAAGGCAACGACGCGCAGAAGGTCGAAGCGCGCAAACTGCTGGCGGAAATCGGATAACGGCGTACTCTCTCTCCGACGTACGTTATTGGCCGGGCTTGCCCGGCCTCTTTTTTCGGATCGGACGGTGATGCGCATCGCGCTCGGCATCGAATACGACGGCACCGATTTCCACGGCTGGCAGCGCCTGACGCACGGGCCGACGGTGCAAGGCGCGGTCGAGGCGGCGTTGTCGAACATCGCCGCCGAACCCGTGCAGGTGATCTGCGCCGGACGCACCGATGCCGGCGTGCACGCGCGCAATCAGGTGATCCACTTCCAGACCAGTGCCGAGCGCACCATGCGCGGCTGGACGCTCGGCACCAATTCGCGGCTTCCCGGCAGCGTCGCCGTGCGCTGGGCGCGCGAGGTGCGCGAAGATTTCCACGCGCGCTTCTCCGCGCGCGCGCGGCGCTATCGCTACACCATCCTGAACCGCCCCGCGCGTCCGGCGCTGGAGGCGCGCTACGTGTGCTGGGAGCGTGCGCCGCTGGACGCACCAGCGATGCACGCGGCGGCGCAGTGCCTGATCGGCGAGCAGGACTTTTCCGCATTTCGTACCGTCGCCTGCCAGGCGCGTTCGCCGATGCGTTGCGTGCAGGCCATTGCAGTTGTGCGCGAGGGCGACCGCGTGGTGATCGATATCCAGGCTAACGCGTTCCTGCATCACATGGTGCGCAACATCGCCGGCAGCCTGCGCGTGGTCGGGCGCCGCGAGCAGCCGCCGCAGTGGATCGCGCAGCTTCTGGCCGGACGCGACCGCAGCGTGGCCGGGCCGACTTCGGCGGCGCAAGGCCTGGTCTTCCTCGGGCCGCTGTATCCTGTCGAATTCGGATTGCCCGCTGAAGTCAGCCTGCCATCGTGAAGTTTTCATCGTGAACCCACGCACCCGCATCAAATTCTGCGGCATCACACGTGTCGAAGACGCTGTCGCCGCCTGCGCGCTCGGCGTCGATGCCGTAGGGCTCGTGTTCACGCGCAAGAGTCGGCGGAGTGTCACCGCGTTGCAGGCGCGCGAAATCCGGCGCGCGTTGCCGCCGTTCGTCGCCGCGGTCGCCTTGTTCATGGACGACGAACCGGGATTCGTTGCCGATGCGATCGCCACGGCCCAGCCCGATCTGCTGCAATTCCACGGCCGCGAAACGCAGGAAGAATGCCTGCGCTTCGAGATGCCGTATCTGAAGGCCATCGCGATGGACGGCGTCGATCCCGCGCGCGAGTTGCACGAACACGCTGCCGCCGTCGGATTCGTGTTCGACGCACATGCGCCGGGCGCATCCGGTGGCGGCGGGCGCGTCTTCGATTGGTCGCGCATTCCGCAGGAACTGGCGCGTCCGCTGATCCTGGCTGGCGGCCTGACCTGCGATAATGTCGGCTCCGCGATTCGCGCGGCGCGCCCTTACGCGGTCGATGTGTCGAGTGGAATCGAAACGGCGCCGGGCATCAAGGACGCGGAAAAAATGCGGCGTTTTGTCGAAGAGGTCGAACGTGCTGGCAGCGGCAAAAGATAAACGGTTACAAGTGGCGGACTACACGCAGTACCCCGACGCGCATGGCCGCTTCGGCGACTACGGCGGCGTGTACGTGGCCGAAACGCTGATGGCGCCGCTGGCGGAATTGACGGATGCGTATTTGCGCCTGCGCCGCGATCCGGAATTCATCGCCGAGCTCGACCGCGATCTGAAACATTACGTCGGGCGGCCGAGTCCGATCTACCACGCGCAGCGTCTGTCCAAAAAAATCGGCGGCGCGCAAATCCTGCTCAAGCGCGAGGATCTCAACCACACCGGCGCGCACAAGATCAACAACACGGTTGGACAGGCTCTTGTGGCGCGGCATATGGGCAAGACGCGCATCATCGCCGAGACCGGCGCCGGCCAGCACGGCGTGGCCAGCGCGACAGTCGCCGCGCGCCTGGGCCTGAAGTGCGTGGTCTACATGGGCGCCACCGACATCGAGCGCCAGAAGATAAATGTATACCGGATGAAACTGCTTGGCGCCGAAGTGGTGCCGGTGACCTCCGGCTCGAAGACGCTCAAGGACGCGCTCAACGAGGCGATGCGCGACTGGGTGACGAACGTGGCCGACACGTTCTACATCATCGGCACCGTGGCCGGCCCGCATCCGTACCCGATGATGGTGCGCGATTTCAACGCCGTGGTCGGGCGCGAGGCGCGTGCGCAGATGCTCGCCGAATACGGCCGACTGCCCGATACACTGGTCGCCTGCGTCGGCGGCGGCTCGAACGCGATCGGCCTGTTCCACGCGTTCCTCAACGACGCCGATGTGCGCATCGTGGGTGCGGAAGCGGCGGGCGAGGGCATCGCAAGCGGCCATCATGCGGCCTCGCTCGCGGCCGGACGTCCCGGCGTGCTGCACGGCAACCGTACATATGTTTTGTGCGACGACAACGGCCAGATCACCGAAACGCATTCGGTTTCGGCAGGACTCGATTATCCGGGTGTCGGCCCCGAGCACGCCTTTCTCAAGGACAGCGGCCGCGCCGAATATATCGGCATTACCGACGACGAGGCGCTGGCCGCGTTCCACACACTCGCGCGCACCGAGGGCATACTCGCCGCGCTCGAATCCAGCCATGCCGTCGCGCAGGGCATCAAGCTCGCGCGCGACATGCCGAAGGATAAAATGATACTTGTGAACTTGTCCGGCCGCGGCGACAAGGACGTGCACACCATTGCCGCCAGGGAAGGGATTTCACTGTGAATCGCATCGACGCACGCTTCGCGCAGCTGGCTTCCACCAGGCGCAAGGGGCTCATTCCCTTCGTCACCGCCGGCGATCCGTCGCCGGATGCGATGGTGCCGTTGCTGCACACGTTGGCAGAATCCGGCGCGGACCTTATCGAAGTCGGCGTGCCGTTTTCCGATCCCATGGCCGACGGACCCGTGATCCAGCATGCGAGCGAACGCGCGCTCGCGCGCGGCGTGGGCCTGACGCAAATCTTCGGCTGGATCGCCGAATTCCGCAAAACCGACGCGACGACGCCGGTCGTGCTGATGGGCTATCTGAATCCGGTCGAGATTTACGGCTACGCGCGTTTTGCGCGCGACGCCGTCGCCGCTGGAGTCGATGGCGTGCTGTTGGTCGATTGTCCGCTGGAAGAAGCGCAAACCGCACAGGCATTGGACGCCGCCGGCTTGCGCCGGATTTTCCTGAGCGCGCCGACCACGTCAGAAGTCCGCCTCACGGCGTTGTGCGAAGACGCGCGCGGCTTCCTGTACCATGTGGCGTTTGCGGGAATTACCGGAGCGAATCGTTTGAGTCTGGAAGCGGTGCGCGAACGTGTGGCAGCGATCAAGGCACTGACGCAGACGCCGGTCGCGGTTGGCTTTGGCGTGCGCGACGCGCAATCTGCCGCGGCGATTGCGAATTTTGCCGATGCCGTGGTGATCGGCAGTGCGTTGGTCGAAAAGCTGGCGGGCGCTGCATCGCCAGAGGCGGTCTGCGTCGCGGCGCGCGCGTTCCTCACGCCGATTCGTGCTGCGCTGGATGTGGGAGCGCAGGCGCATGCCGCGTGATCCGCAGCTGCCGCCGGACGTGCCGGTGCCGGCCGAGGTCGTGGCGCCGCTGGAAACGGGAGAAGTGGACGATATGAGTTGGCTGCAAAAATTGATGTCCTCGCGCATTCGCACCGAGGGCACCACGGCCAAGGGCAAGGTGCCCGAAGGCCTGTGGGAAAAATGCGATGGCTGCGGCACGGTGCTGTACCGGCCCGAGCTCGAGCGCAATCTCGAGGTCTGCCCGAAGTGCGGACATCACCACGCGATCAATGCGCGCAAGCGCCTGGCCGCGCTGTTCGACGAGGGCATCGGCGAGGAATTGTTCGCCCAGCTCGAACCCGTCGATGCGCTGAAATTCCGCGACTCGAAAAAATACAAAGATCGTCTCGTCGCCGCGCAGAAGCAGACCGGCGAAAAGGATTCGCTCGTCGCCATGCGCGGGCTGCTCAAGACGCGGCCGCTCGTCGCCTGCGCGTTCGAGTTCGCCTTCATGGGCGGCTCGATGGCTTCGGTCGGCGGCGAGAAATTTGCGCGCGCGGCGGAACTCGCGCTGGACGAGCGCATCCCGTTCGTGTGTTTTTCCGCCAGCGGCGGCATGCGCATGCAGGAAGGCCTGCTCTCGCTGATGCAGATGGCCAAGGTGTCGGCCGCTCTCGCGCGCCTGCGCAACGCCGGCATTCCGTACGTGTCGGTGCTCACGCATCCGACCACCGGCGGCGTGTCCGCGAGCTTGGGGATGCTCGGCGACATCAACATCGGTGAGCCGAAAGCGCAGATCGGTTTCGCCGGGCCGCGCGTGATCGAACAAACCGTGCGCGAAACGCTGCCGGAAGGCTTTCAGCGCTCGGAATTCCTGCTCGAACACGGCGCGATCGACCTCATCGTCGACCGCCGCGAGATGCGCGACAAGCTCGCCGACGTGTTCGCGCTGCTGCTGCGCCAACCGAAGGCGGCTTGACCGCAAGACGTGTCCGCGAAGACGCTCGCCGACTGGCTGAATTACCAACAGCGCGTCCATCCGCGCAGCATCGAATTGGGGCTGGATCGCGTGCGCGAAGTCTGGCGACGCATGGGCGCGCCGGCGCCCGCGCCGGTCGTCATTACCGTCGGCGGCACCAATGGCAAGGGTTCCACGGTTGCATTCCTCGAAGCGATGCTGGCTGCAGCGGGCAAGCGCGCGGGCTGCTACACCTCGCCGCATCTGCTGCGCTACAACGAACGCATCCGCGTCACCGGTATCGATGCCGACGATGCGGCGCTGACCGATGCCTTCGAGCGTATAGAAGTGGCGCGCGCAGAAATCCAACTGACCTACTTCGAATTCGGAACGCTTGCCGCATTGTGGATTTTTGTGCAAAGTAAACTCGATGTCGCCGTGCTCGAGGTCGGGCTTGGCGGCAGGCTGGATGCGGTGAATATCATCGATGCCGATGTCGCCATCGTCGTCACCGTGGATCTGGATCACCAGGACTGGCTCGGCAACGACATCGACGCCATCGGCCGTGAGAAGGCTGGCATCTTCCGCAAGAATAGCCCGGCCATCGTCGGCATGTGCGAGCCGCCGCGTGGGTTGATCGAAGAAGCCACGCGCATCGGTGCGCGCCTGCTGCGCGCGGACCATGATTTCCGCGTGTCGCCGCAGATCGATTGCTGGCGCTGGGACTGCGGCGATGAATCGCTACTGCTGCCGCAACCCGAACTTGCGGCGCCGTCGCAAATCGACAACGCCGCCGCGGCGATCATGGCCTTGCACGCGCTGCGTGATCGCATCGGCTGGGATGCGCGTGCCATCGCGCGTGGAGTGCGCGAGGCCCGGCTTCCCGCGCGCTTGCAGCGCCTGCAAAAAACCGGCGCGCCGGAACTCGTGATCGACGTCGGCCACAACCCGCAGGCCGCGCGCGAACTCGCGCGCTGGCTCGCCGAGCATCCGCCACGCGGACGCAATCTGGCCGTATTCGGCGCGCTTGCCGACAAGGACGTGGCCGGAATCGTTGCGCCGCTCGCGCCGCACATTGCACACTGGCATTTGTGCGCACTGGATGCCGACACGCCGCGCGGACTCGACGCCGCGCAACTGCACGATCGCATGCCGGGCGTCGCGCATGTCGAACATGCGAACGTCGCGGCGGCGCTCAATGTCGCGTCCGCCCAGGCCACCGCGGGCGATCGCATCCTCGCATTCGGCTCGTTTTTCGTCGCCGGGCCTACGCTGGCGTGGGGGCAGGTTCACGCTTATCGCTGATTCGAGCGGGTATAATCGCGCCGATTCATTCACGCCGGTCGTCGAGGAGCCACTCATGGATTCCGCCTTGAAACAACGCCTGATCGGCGCTGCCGTGCTGATCGCGCTGGCCGTGATCTTCGTGCCCATGTTCCTGGGCAATGCGCCGCCGCAGCCGCAGAACACGACGCTGAATCTCGATATTCCCAAAGCCCCCGACCGCGATTTCCAGACTCGCACCTTGCCGGTCGCCGGCACGGAATCGGCCGCGGCGCCGACCGCGAATCCGGACAAGGTTGTCACCGTGGATACGCATGCAACGCCCGTGGCGGATGCGCGTCCGGAAGATTCCGCGCCCACCAGGCCGGTCGAAACAGCGAAGCCGGTGCCGGCAAAAATAGAAACACCCAAGCCCGTTCCGGCGCAAGCCGAGGCGACCGTGCCGGTTGCGCCGGCAGCGGCCGCAGAAGGCCGCTTTGCGGTGCATCTGGGCGTTTACGCCGACCGCGGCCATGCTGATGCGCTAGTTTCTACGCTGAAGAAACGCGGATTTGCCGCCTATGATGAAGCCACCGATTACCAGGGCAAGACCATGCAGCGCGTGCGCGTCGGGCCGTATGCGGATCGCGCCGCCGCGGAAACAGCGCGATTGAAGATCAAGCAGGCCGAGCCGAAGGTGCCGAGCAGCGTAGTGGAACTCGCCGCTGCGGCGCAGCCGACTGCCGATGCGCCGGCAACCGCGTTGCCGGCCAAGCGTGCCGGCGGCTGGGCCGTGCAATTGGGCGCGTTCAAATCCGAAGCCGAAGCGAACAAATTGCGTGATCGCCTGCGCGCCGCGTCCTTCGCCGGATTCGTCGAGCGCGTCGGCAGCGGCGATGCGATGCTGTGGAAAGTCCGCGCCGGCCCCTACGCCGATCGCGGCGGCGCCGACAAGGCACGCGGCGACATCGACGCGAAATTGAAAGTCAAAGGAATGATCGTCACGCAACCCTGAAATGAACTTCGCGGACTACAGCATCCTCGCCGCGCTTGGCCTGTCCGTATTGATGGGTTTGGCGCGCGGATTCATCGGCGAGGTGCTGGCGTTGGCCGGGTGGGTGCTGGCGTTCTGGTTCGCGTGGCAGTTTGGTGACGCACTTGCGGCAAGGTTCACGGCAGTCGAGCAGCCCTCGATTCGCCTGTTGCTGGGTTATGGACTGTGTTTTCTCGCGGTGTTGCTGGTCGGAGGAATTGTCGGCTTCTTGATGCGCAAGATCGTCGCTGGCGGCGGGCTTTCCGGCAACGACCGCCTGCTCGGCATGGTGTTTGGTCTGGTGCGCGGGCTGGCGCTGGTCACCGTCACGGTGTTGCTGCTCGGCTTCACGCCGTTGCCGCGCGATCCGTGGTGGCAGCAGTCGCGGCTCCTGCCGGCGTTCCAGGGTTATGCGCAGTGGTTGTCGGCGCGGCTGCCGCCGGAAGCGGCAAAGTACCTTGATTTGCGCGGCATCCTGCCGCAAATTCCGGCGGCACCACGCAAAATGCCGGATTCCCACGACAAGTCCGCGGTCTGATTCGAGAAGGCTGAACATCCATGTGCGGGATCATCGGAATCGTCGGTAAATCCGAAGTCGCGGCAGCACTGTACGATGCCCTGACCGTGCTGCAGCACCGCGGCCAGGATGCCGCCGGCATCGCCACGGTCGATGGCGAGCGCCTGCGCCTGCACAAGGGCGCGGGACTGGTGCGCGACGTGTTTGGCGCCGCCGACATGCTCAAGCTGCGTGGCAGTGTCGGCATCGGCCATTGCCGCTATCCGACGGCGGGATCGGAGGGCACGGCCGAGGCGCAACCCTTCTACGTCAATTCGCCGTACGGCATCGCGCTTGGCCACAACGGCAACCTGGTCAACACCGCGACGCTGCGCCGCGAGATGTTCGAGGACGACCGCCGCCACATCAATACCGATTCCGATTCGGAAATCCTGCTCAACATTTTCGCGCATGAACTTCAGATCCAGGAACGCCACGCGTTGACGCCGGATCACATCTTCAAGGCCGTCGCCGGTGTGCACGCGCGCGCGCGCGGCGGCTATGCCATCGTCTCGCTGCTGCTCGGCTACGGCATCGTCGCGTTCCGCGATCCCTACGGCATCCGTCCGCTCGTGCTTGGCGAGCGCAATACGGATGCGGGCAAGGAATACGCGGTGGCGTCCGAATCGGTGGCGCTCGACATCCTCGGTTTCAAGCGCCTGCGCGATGTCGCGCCGGGCGAAGCGGTGCTGTTGACGCTGGATGGCCAGATGCACAGCCGCCACTGCGCCGAAGGCTATCCGCACGCGCCGTGTATTTTCGAATATGTGTACCTGGCGCGGCCGGATTCGATGATCGAAGATGTCTCCGTCTACAAGGCGCGCCTACGCATGGGCGAGCGTCTGGCCGCGAAAATCGCGCGCCTGAATCCCGATCACGACATCGACGCGGTGATTCCGATTCCCGACACCGCGCGCACGGCGGCCAGTTCGCTGGCGCTGACGCTCGGCATTCCGATGCGCGAAGGCTTCGTCAAGAACCGCTACATCGGCCGCACCTTCATCATGCCGGGGCAGAGCGAGCGCGTGAAATCCGTGCGCCGCAAGTTGAATGCGATCGAGCTGGAATTCCGCAACAAGGTCGTGTTGCTGGTCGACGATTCCATCGTGCGCGGCACCACGTCCAAGCAGATCATCCAGATGGCGCGCGAGGCCGGTGCAAAAAAGGTCTACTTCGCCTCGGCCGCGCCGCCGGTGCGCTTTCCGAACGTCTACGGCATCGACATGCCGGCGCCGGCAGAACTCGTTGCGCACGACCGCACGGAACAGCAAGTGCAGGAACTGATCGGCGCCGACTGGCTCGTCTACCAGGACCTCGCTGATCTCGAGGCCGCGGTCGCCGAAGGCAACGAGAAGCTCACGCGCTTTGACAGCTCATGCTTCAACGGCGAATACGTCACCGGCGTGGAGCCGACTTATTTGCGCGATCTGGAATTCGCGCGCTCGGATACCGCCAAGAGCCAACGCCGCGCTTCGTGATGAACGGTGTGCATGCCCGCGCCGAACATTGCCTGCGGCTGGCCGATCCTGCCGCGAAGCTGGTGGCCACCGCGCAGGCGGCACGGGATTTCGACGCGGGACTCCTGGCGCTCGATCACGATGCGCCGCCGCCGGAACCGATTGCTGCGCCGGGGCGGCCGCCGCGCCCGCGTCTGGTTGCGCCGCGCGCGTTGCCGCGCCGTGGCCTCGGCACGCCGGAAGGGCGTCTTGCGCTACTGCATGCCGTCGCCCACATCGAATTCAACGCGATCAACCTGGCCTGGGATGCGGTCTACCGCTTCCGCGACATGCCGGCGGAGTACTACCGCGACTGGATAGCCGTCGCCGCCGACGAGGCACGGCATTTCGCGCTGCTGCAGGCCCGCATGGCCGAACTCGGCGGCGGCTACGGCGATTTCGATGCCCACGACGGACTCTGGGAGATGGCGGTAAAGACGGCCGATTCGTGCCTGGCGCGCATGGCCCTGGTGCCGCGCGTGCTCGAGGCGCGCGGCCTCGACGTCACGCCCGGCATGATCGCTCGCCTGCGCGAGGTCGGCGATGCGGCGAGCGCTGCGATTCTCGAGATCATCCTGCGCGAGGAAGTCGCGCATGTCGCCGCCGGCTCGCGCTGGTTCGCGTTTTGCTGCGAGCGCGAAGGCCGCGACGCCGATGCCACGTTCGCGGCGCTGATCGCCGAACACGTGCGCGGCGCCATCAAAGGCCCGTTCAATGTGGATGCCCGCCTCGCTGCCGGATTTTCCGCCGCGGAACTCGCGCGCCTGGAAGCCGCCGCATGATCCGCCGCATCGCGTGCGCCGTCGCGCTGGTGCTGGTGTGGATTCTCGTGCTGGGCTGGGCGGCGGGCTTGTCGTGGAACGCTCCGCTGCAACCGGCGCGGACAAAGGCATTGGCCGGCGACACCTTCCGCACCGTACTCGGCGCGGGCGTGCAGGACGAAGGCAGCTTGCGTGTCGGCGCGGTCGGCGACGATGGCAATGCCTTGCAATCCTTGACCATGGACGGCATTCGCGCGGCCGACTATCCGATCCTGCGCTACCGTTTCGAGGATTTCCCACGCACGCTGGAATTGTCGCTGGTGTTCCGTCGCGCCGATGCGCCCACCGATGTGCGCAGCATCACCGTGCCGTGGCCGAGCGCGGGCTGGCAGACCGTGGATCTGGGCCGGCTGCCCGAATGGCGCGGCACCATCGTCGAGCTGGGTTTCGCCGAATATGCGACCGCACAACTGGTGCCGCCGAGCGTCGCGTTCAAGCCGTTCCGTTTCGATCGTGCGGAACTGGCGTCGCCGTCGTGGCGCGGCGGACTTGCCGCATTGTATACATCGTGGTTCGCTTACGTGCCTTGGGCGCTGCACTCGATCAGCGCATTGATGCCGGATCGCGCCACGTTCGGTACGGCCTCGCCCGTGCCGGTTCTGGTCATCGGCATGCTGCTCAGCGTGTTCGTGCTGGCGGGATTTTTGCGCTGGCCCCGGCGTCGCGTGTTGCAAGGCGCCGGCATCGCGGCGTTGCTGTTGTGGCTGGTGCTGGATGCGCGCTGGTTGCGCGATTTCGATGCACGGCACGGACTCACCGAGCGGCTGTATGCCGGCAAGACCTGGGATGAACGCCTGCACCTGTTGCCGGATCAGGACCTGGCCTTCATGGCCGCGCAGATCGGCGCCTGGCTGGATTCGCAGCCGCCGGGCCAGCGCCTGCTCGTTGCGGCGGATTCGAACTACGCCTTCCTGCGCCTGATCTACCTGCTCCTGCCGCACAACGCGGCACTGCTGCAACTGGCCGGCGCCGCGCCGTTGCCGCCGGACAGCCTGGTGTTGCTGTATGCCAGCACGCAATGGCGCTACGACGAGGCACGCGGCGCCATCGTCGGCGGCGCGCGCGCCTATCCGGCGGATCCGGTATTCGAAAGCGGGTTGGCGCACGTGTATCGGCTGCGGAGCGACGCGCCATGAGCCTCGCATTCGCGCTCGTCTGGCTGCTGCCGCTCGCCGCGGGAATCGCGCTGTGGCTGGCGCTGGTGCCGCGACGCGGACCGGGCTGGCTGGCCGCCACGCTGGGCCACGGAGGCGTTTTTGGCATGCTGCTCGCGGCTGCCTGCACGAGCCTGTTCGCCCGCGCGGACACGGCCCACGCATGGACGCACGCAGGCCTGCCGCTGGCGATTTTCGCCGTCGCGACGGCGTTCGTTGCGTGGCGACGAATGCGCGAGCGTGAATCCGCATCCATGGAAAAATTGGAAAATGCGAACAAGTGGATAAATGGATTGCTCGCCATCGCGCTCGCCTCGCTGGCTTTTCGCGGCTGGCTGATGCTGCGCGAAATCTGGCTGCGCCCGACCTTTCCCTGGGACGCGTGGGACGCATGGGCGGTCAAATCCAAGACCTGGTTCCTGCTCGGCCACTACGCGCCGTTCGTGTCCATGTCCGACTGGCTCGCCCAACCGGCAAAGGAGTTGTACACCGGCGTCGCCTGGGCGTATCCGGCCACGCTGGGGTGGATGCAGGTCTGGTTCGCCAGCGCCGCCGGCGGCTGGATCGAACCGCAGGTGAACCTGCCGTGGTTCGCGCTGTGGGTCGGTCTGTTGCTCGGCCATTACGGGCAGTGGCGCGCGCTTGGGGTGTCGCGCGTCATCGCGCTGGCCGGAATGTATGCGCTCGGCTCGCTGCCGCTGCTCGACGTGCACGTCGCCCTGGCCGGTTATGCGGATTTGTGGCTGGCGGCGATGCTCGGTTTCGCCGCTCTGGCGTGGCTGCGCTGGCGGCGCGAACGCGATGTGGGACAACTCTTGGTCGCCATTATCTGCGTCGTATTGCTTCCGACGATCAAGCTCGAAGGCGCGATCTGGCTGCTGTTGTGTGTGGCCGTCGCGGTTTACGACGTACTGCCGCGGCGCTGGCGGCGCTGGGCATTGGCTGGGTCGGCATGCGTGCTGTTGCTGCTGGCTTGCGTGCGCCACATTGCGCTGCCCGTGCCGGGGCTTGGCTGGGTGCAGATCACACACGCCGGCATCGTGGTGCCCGGGCTCGGCGAATATTCGCTGCGCTTCAACGCCGATGCGTTCCTGAGCCTGCTGAACAGTCTTTTCGTGCAGCCGAACTGGCACCTGCTGTGGTGGCTGGTGCCGGGCATCGTGTTGTGGCGCTGGCGTGCGCTGCGCGAAGACGCTGCGCTGCGCCATCTCGGTGCGTTCGTGCTGCTCGGCTTCGCGTTTCTGTGCTTCTTGTTCACCTGTACCGACGCATCGCGCTGGGCCGAGAGCTATACCGCGGTCAATCGCCTGATCCTGCAGCTGGTGCCGGCGACGGTTACGGTGCTTACACTGGCTTGCCGGGCGCTCGAGCCTGCGCGTACACATCCGTCACCTGTGGCACGATTCGATCCAGCCTGAATTCTTGCTGGAAGCGCTGGCGACCTGCTTCGCCGAGGCGTTGGCGCAAGTTCGCGTCCGCCGCGAGCATCCGTATCGCTGCCGCCAAAGCATCGACGTCGCCTGGTGGAACCAGCAATCCGGTTTCGCCATCTCGCACCACGAAGCCCACACCCGATCCCGGAATGTCGCTGGCGATGGCCGGTTTGCCCGCGCGCATGGCCTCGAGCAGCACCAGTCCGAACGATTCGGCGCGCTCGGTCGATGGCAGGCAGAACACATCCGCGCTGGTGTAAGCCGATTCAAGCAACGCCTGCCCGGTAGCATCCATGTCGATGCGTCCGACGAAATTCACCCGCGCTTCCACACCCAGCTCGCGAGCAAGCTTGCGCAAGTCCCGACTGCATTCACCATCGCCGATCAGCACGAGATTGGCATCGGGTACCTGCGCCAATGCGCGCAGCAGCACGTCGAAGCCCTTGAAGTAGCTCAGCCGACCCACGGCGATCAAACGCAGATTATTTCCCCCTCTCCCGCCAGCGGGAGAGGGTTGGGGTGAGGGTGGTGCCGTAGGTATGTCGTGCGTGTCCGCAATCCCCAGCGGAATCACCCGCACCTTCTCCCGCCACGGCGCCAGTGCGGCGCTGGAATCGACATAGGCCTGCGACGTCGCAATCAATGTGTGCGCACGCCGCAGCAACGCCTGTTCCCACGGACGATAAATTCGATACGCCAGGCGCAGCGCGCGGCGGCGCGAATCCAGCGGAATATCCGCGTGCCAGTGCACAATCCACGGCAGGCGCCGCGCGGCAGGTGAAAGCAGCGCCCAGAACGCCGAAGTGTTCGGCACGTGGATATGCAGCACGTCCGGCTTGAAGTCGCCGATCGCGCGCGCGAGCCGGCGCGGGAAGGCCGGACTCACCGGCGCATAGACGAACTGGCCGTGGCAGGCGGCGAGCTCCACTTCGACGCCGTTCGACTGGAAGCATCGGCTGCGCTGCGTACCCGGCTCGGCGTGTGCGAGCACACGCACCGCCATGCCTTGCGCGATCTGCGCAGCGGCCAAGTCCGCCACGAAACGTTCGATGCCGCCCGGATGCGGCGGAAAGAATTTGCCGAGATGGAGAACGCGAATCGGCGCCTCAACCATCGCCCGACTTCGGCATCGGAATCACCTTGGCGCCCTTGCCGGAGAACTTGCGCGGCTTGTCGCGGCGCAGTTGTGCGAGTTCCTGTTCCAGGATCGCGAGCTTTTGCGTCAGTCGGCGCAATTGCCGCTCATTGCGCGAACGGCCGATGTCCATCGTCAGCAGACGCACCAGAATCATGCCGATGCCAATGATGATGGGGATTACCGGCGGATAGTGGATGCCGGTGACGTGGCCCAGCCAGTCGATGGCGGGCGGGAAGACGCCGAGGACGAGGATCGCACCGGCCACCGCGAACCACCACAACGCATAGCTGCCATGCAGGTGCGTGCGCCGCACCAGCAGCAGGATGGTGCCGGCGAGCAGGGCGCCGATGACTGCGGCGGTGAGCTGCACGGCGTTCATGCGCGCGTTCCGCTGCGGACCGCGCCGATCTGCGCGAAACACAGCACCGAGGTGTGCAGCATGTAGCGCAGCACGGTAGGCCACGACGAAAACACACGCGAGCCGCCGTTGCGCCGCTGCGACATCGGCGTGGGCACTTCCGCCAATTTCAGGCCGTGACTGCGCAGCAGCATGAGTACGCCCAGATCTTGGTAGTCGAGCAGGCTGGCCTCGCGCGCAGCCAGCGCGCGGATCGCGCGGCGGTCGTACACGCGCAGGCCCGAGGTGAAATCCTGCACGCCGATGCCGGTGATCAGATGGAAATAGCGCGCGGCCAGACGTTTGGCCTTCGACAGCCGTTGCGGATACGTGCCGATCGCCACGTTCGCGCCGCTGGCTAGCCATGCGGATACAAGTCGCGGCAATTCCTCGGGATGGTGCTGACCATCGGCGTCGAGCGTCAGCGCCACCGCGTAACGGTTGCGCCGCGCGTAGCGCAGGCCGGTCTGCGCCGCGCCCCAGGCGCCCAGTCGCAGCGGCAGGTCGAGCACGGTCGCGCCGGCGTTACTCGCCTGCGCGGAAGTCTCGTCGTCGCTGGCATCGTTGACCACCAGCACATCGCCGCCCACCGCCGCGCGCACGCGGCGCACGATCTCGCCGACCGTCGCCGCCTCGTTGCGTGCGGGGATGATGGTGAGCAGGTTGGCGGCGTAGTCGGGCACGGCAAAAATCCAGTTGTATACGCGCATTGTCGGGGCCGCGCGGAAAGGCGTCAATGCGGGGTGAGCAATGTTCGGACTACATCCGCGCATGAATCGAAGTCATTGCAATACGTGTATTGCAGTGGTAGTCTGGCTGTAACCCAACTGGGTACACCGTCATGCTTGCCGTGAGATTGCCGGAAACCATCGAAAAACGCCTCGACGCGCTGGCCAAGCGCACCGGGCGCACAAAGACGTTTTATGTACGCGAAGCGCTGGTCGAACATCTGGCCGATCTGGAAGACTTGTACCTTGCCGAACGCGAACTCGACCGGGTTCGCGCCGGTCGCAGCGCAACCGTTCCGCTCGATGCGCTGATGCATGAGTATGGCTTGGCGGATTGAATTATCGGCCTTGGCGCAAAAGAACCTGCGCAGTCTCGATCGCACCGCCGCCCAGCGCATCCTGCGCTTTCTGCATGAGCGCATCGCCCCGGCGCAGGACCCGCGAAGCATCGGCGAAGCGCTCAAGGGCGCGAAACTGGGCGGTTTCTGGAAATATCGGGTTGGCGATTACCGCTTGATCGCCCACATCGACGATGGGGTCGCGCTCGTCCTGGTTTTGCGCATCGGCCACCGGCGCGAGGTTTACAGGTGAGTCGACTGCGGCATGCCAGCCTGTCCGCTTTCCCCGCGCTTTTGCGTTCTTGTAGCCGAGTGCCCGATGAGGGCATGGGTTTTGGGTTCCGATAGCCGCGTCACGGAAAACCTCATAAGTCCGGTGCAAGCTGTTGACCGGGCTGGGGCAATCCGCTAGATTCGGCACATTCGGGCGACAGGCAGCGGGGCAGGGGCCACGGCCACCCCCGATCGAGACTGGGAGACAAGACAATGAAATCGTTCAAGATGAAGGCGCTGGCAGTTGCGACGCTCGGTTTGGGTGGTCTGGTGATGGTGGGCAGCGCGTTTGCGGCATGTCCCGATCCGACAGCGAACACCAACCAAGGTTACGCCACGCCGAATGGGCCGTGGAGCGCCGAAGTGGTGACCAATTCCACGATTGCCTCCGGTTCGCCCGGGTTGGCCAGTACCAATTGCAAGATGGTGGTGGCGTTTACCCCGACGGGTGGTGTCGTCGCTGGTAACTCGACTTCATTTGTACAGGATCAGTCACCCAACAACGAACAGCGCTATCGTGCGCGATTTTATGTCGATTTGTCTGGATTGACTTCTGCATTTTCGACTGCAGCCGCGAGTGGCGAGACTGTTCTGCTGATGTCAGCAAATGCGAATACCGCACCTACTGGTCGCTCGTCTTCGGTTGTAAAACTCTTTCTCGTTGGCGGTAGCCCGTTGGCATTTCGTTTTCAGGTAGCTGATTCGGGGGCTGGTGGTCAGACCAAAACCATCTCTGTTGCCGTTCCTACGCCAGCTGGTGTAAATCGCGTAGAATTTGATTACAACACTTATCCTGGGGCAACGCAGCAAAGTGTGTGCGAATCCGGTAGCACAAACGGCTCGTTCTGCGCGTGGGTGACGGCTGGTGCAACGGCTTCCACCGAAGCTTCTCCAACCTCGAAATATAATTTGGTGAGTAACAGTTTCGATGCGAATGGTGTAACGGGGTGGAGCGGCGTGAAATTTGCTAACCTTGGCATTTTCGGTCCGAACAACTTATTGCAAGGCGATGCCACTACAAACAGTTCCAGTTTCGCATTTGACGAATTTGATTCGCGTCGGCAAACCTTTATTGGCCAATAACAGGGATTTACTTCGGAGTTCGAAAATGAAAAATCTAAGCATTCTTACCTTGGCTTTGGCCGCCTGCTGTTGGGCTGGTTCGATCGTGGCGCAAACATGTCCAGCCGATAGCACTCAAACAATTACCTCTTCAGGCACGATAACTGGTAATACCTGTCCCGGTGGTTCAGGGAATACGGCTGTTGCCAATGTTTGTTCCGGTGCAACACCACTGAACGGTGCCGGTGCAGTTGTCTATTCGCTTCAACTCGGGGCAACGAATAGCGTATCGTTCTCCTTGCAGTCGACGGGTACTGGCGCGACCAGCGCTTGTGATCCGACTGGTAATAATTGCCCGTTTCAAGCTGGCCTATATGTGTTGAACAAAGATGGTGCGTCGCCAGCGACTTGTGGCAATCAAGCGTGTTTGGTAACGCAACAAGCCATAGCACAAGGCACTACCGTTAGTGGATCCTTGGCTGCTAATCGAGCTGCGGGAACTTACTTCGTCGTTATCGGGGACAGTGGAAACGACAATCTCTCCAATCCTGGCTGCGGCCCGTACAGCTTGGCAGTTTCCGGCACTCTTCCGGTCAAACTGCAAAAGTTCTCCGTGAACTAAGCAACACCAACAGCAACGCCTCCAAACCCCGCCGCGTGCGGGGTTTGTTTTTTTGCCGGCAGTACGAGGCTTGCCGAGGTTATACCCGAGTGATACCCTGCGGCCATGAAGGTCGCGATTTCACTCCCGGATCCGGTATTCGACGCCGCCGAGCGGTTTGCCGAGCAGTTGAACATTCCGCGCAGCCGTCTCTACGCCGAAGCGTTGTCCGAATATCTCGGCGCGCGCGGCGCCATCGCGATCAAGCAGCACCTGGATGCCGTTTATGCAAATCAAGGCTCGCGCCTGGACGCTGTGTTGAGCGAAGCGCAGGCGCGAGCCATCCGTGATGAAGCGTGGTGAGTTGTGGTGGGCATCCTTGCCCGTCCCGGTCGGGTCCGGACCCGGATTGCGCCGCCCTGTGCTCGTCGTTCAATCCAATCCATTCAACGACAGCCGCATCGCTACGGTCATCGCCGCGGTCGTCACTTCCAACCTGGCCTTGGCGGCGGCGCCGGGGAATGTGCGCCTGGGCAAGGCCGAATCGGGATTGCCCAAGCCATCCGTCGTCAATGTCAGTCAGCTCGTGACCATCGACAAATCCTTGCTCACGTCGCGCATCCGGGCGTTGCCCGCCGAGCTCATGCGGCTCGTCGAATCCGGGTTGCGATTGGTGCTTGCCGTCTGAAACCATCGAATACGTATTTGGAGTCTTGTTGTGCTGAAAATCGTATTGGCGTTTATATTGTCGGTTGCCGCCATACCGGCGCTGGCCCAGATCAAACTCGACGCCCAGGACGTGGGCGAGATCTACCAGACCAATACCGGTCATTCCACGATCCTGTTCACCAACGGCGGTGATAAGCCGGTGAAGATTCTGTCGGTGACGCCCGCCTACGACAAGGACGGCGTCGGCGCGTTCAAATTGCCCGCGGTCGTTGCGCCGAAAACCAGCGTCAATATTCCGGTGATGCTGTTCAGCGGCATGGATGCGGGCGATCATCGCCACATCTTCAACATCGACACCGACATCGCCCAACGCCCGCGCGTGCAGGCGCTGGTGCATCTGTTCGGCCTGTCGGTGCTGGACGATCCCGAACCCAAGGCGGATCTCGGCACGGTCAACACCAATGCCGCCGCGTCCACAAAGACGGTGAAACTATCCAGCCGCGAAGTGCCGGATTTCCGCATCGTGCGCATTGTCGAGACTCCTGATTTCGCCACGGCGAAAATCCTGCCCGACGGGCACACGGTTTCCATATCCGGCAAGACGGACGCGAGCTGGGGCCGGCACGATGGCTTCGTCAAGGTGGCGCTGAATTCGACCGTGCAGCCGCAGGCCTGGATTGCGGTGACGGCCGATGTGCATGGCGAGGTGATTCCCTCCACCAATCCGGTCGAAATGGGCGTGTTCCGCACGACCAAGTTGCCGTTCGTGGTGCAGTTGAAAAGCCGCGACGGCAAGCCGGTAAAGCTCGGCAAGGTGTCGCTCGACGGCATCAAGGCGACGCTGACGAAAGAGGCTTGCGTCGGCGGTGCGACGGGTTGCGCGCAGGTCAGCGTGAAAGTGGCGGACGATCAGCCCGGCGGCCGCGTGCAGGGCAAGCTGCTGGTCGAGTTGCCGGACTTTCATCATGAGTTGCCCATCGACCTGGGCGGCTTGTATCTGCCCGAGAGCGTAAAGGTGCATTCGCTCGACGAGGCGATGCAGAAGAACGGCAAGTCCAGTACGGAACCCGCACCGCTGGATCTGAAATCGGCGTTGCAAAAATCCACAACAGTCGCGCCACCGCCGGCCGCCGATCCGCCCGGCCATGGTCCGCTGCTCAAGTGGCAGGTATCCAACGAAAACAATATGTACGGCTATCTGATCTATCGCGGCGACGGCGAAAACGGCCCGTTTCTGCGCGTGAACAAGGACATCGTGCGCGTTGGCGACAACAAAGGCGACGGCGTCACCTCGACCTACGCCTGGCGCGACGATTCCGCGACCGTGGGCAAGACCTACTGGTACTACATCGGCATGCTCTACCGCGACGGCAGCAAGCAGCAGCTCAGCGGGCCGCAGGAAGTCAAGGCGAAGTAAGCGAACTCGCCTGCTCGTACCAGTCGCCGAGCACGATGCGCTCGGCTTTTCTTCCGTCGATATCAAAGTGATGCGTGGCGGGGCGGTGGGTGTGGCCGTGGATTAGGCGCCGCACGCCATGCCGGCGCATGGTCGCTTCCACCGCGATCTGATTCACGTCCATGATTTCCGGTTTCGCCGACGCCGTGTGCTTGCGGCTTTCCCCGCGCGCCTGCGCGGCAAAGGCGCGGCGTTCGGCGAGAGGCTTCGCAAGAAACGCCTGTTGCCATTGCGGGTCGCGTACCAGTGCACGGAATTTCAGATACGCCGCATCGTCGGTGCAGAGCGTATCGCCGTGCATCAGCAGTACGCGCTCGCCGGTCAGCTCGATCACGGCGGGGTCCGCGAGCACGGTCATCCCGGCACGCACGGCGTAATCTTCGCCGAGCAGGAAATCGCGGTTGCCGTGCATGAAGTACACCGGCACGTTCGCATCGCGCAGCTTGTGCGTGGCGTGTGCAACACGCGCGTTTAGCGGCGCATCGTCGTCGTCGCCGATGTAGCTTTCGAACAGGTCGCCGAGGATGTACAGCGCCCGTGCGCCGCGTGCTTCGCCGGCAAGCAATTCCTCGAACGCGGCGACCAGGCGCGGCCGCGATTCGTCGAGGTGCAGGTCGGAGATGAAAAGAGTGGTCATGCGTGCACGCCGACGCGCGCATGCACGCGCGTCGGCAGAATGCAAATTGCTACTGCACCACGCTGACCTTCTCGATCACGATCGGCGTCTTCGGCACGTCGCTGACAAACGGGCCCTGCGGGCCGGTTTCGACGGCCTTGATCTTGTCCACCACATCCATGCCGTTGACGACCTTGCCGAACACGGCGTAACCCCACGACACCGGGCCGTTCGCGTCGGCGACGTAATCCAGGCGCTTGTTGTCGACCACGTTAATGAAGAACTCCGCCGCCGCCGAATTCGGATCGGCGGTGCGCGCCATCGCGACCGTGCCGAGCAGGTTGGACAGGCCGTTGTTGGCTTCATTGCGGATTGGCGCGTGCGGATGCTTGCGCTGCAAATCCTTCGTCCAGCCGCCGCCCTGGATCATGAAATTGTTGATGACGCGGTGGAACACGGTGCCGTCGTAGAAGCCTTCCTTGACGTATTGCAGGAAGTTCTCGACCGTTTTCGGCGCCTTGTCCGGATACAGCTCCAGCGTGATGTCGCCCATGCTGGTGTGCAGCAGCACTTTGGGATTGGCGGCGGGGGCAGGCGCGGACGCATCGATCTTGGCCGGTTCGGCGGATTTTGCGGCCGGTTTCGCGGCAGGCGCGGCGGCAAACGCGGCGGCGGGAACGAGCAGGGCGAGTGCACAGATCAGGTGTTTGAGCATGGCGGGCTCCGATGGCTGAAAAATGGAAAACGCATGATACGCAAACAGGCGCGCAAGTGCGCGAATTTCGCGTTAGGCCGCGGCGATATGCAGTTTGATGTCCAGCGATTTCAGGTAGGCGCGTTCCTGCTCCAGGTCCGCGCCGGTCAGCGGATGCGCGTCCAGCCAGGCGCGGGGCAAGGCAATCTGCAGGGTTTGGCCATCGGCGCGCAGCGTCGCCGGCGGCGATGCCGCCGGTTCGCGCGAGCGTTGCAACAGCACCGCCAGACGCAGCAGGGCAATGATGTGCGATGCCGGCAGGCGCAGGCGTTCGGGCAGAGCGCGCACGGCGGCCACATCGGGCTTGCGCCGCTGGCAGCGCAGCAGCACCGCCAGCACTTGCTGTTCGTGGCGCGCGAACCCGGCCAGATCGGAATGCCCGACGATGTAGGCGCCGTGCTTGTGGTACTGGCTGTGCGCGATGGCCAGGCCGATTTCGTGGATGCGCGCGCTCCAGCCGAGCCAGTCGCGCTCGGTCTGACCCAATTGCCAAGCCGCGGCGACCTGGTCGAACAGCGCCAACGCGCAGGCTTCCACGCGCGCGGCGTGGGTGCGATCGACCGCGTAGCGCTGTGCCAGTGCGTCGATGCTGGCGCTGCGCGGATCGCGATGCTCGGCGCGACCGATCATGTCGTAAAGCAGGCCTTCGCGCATCGAAGTCTCGGCCACGCGCATGCGCTCGATGCCAAGCGCGGCGAAGGCGGCTTCGAGAATCGCCACGCCGCCGGCGAAGATGCCGGCGCGATCCTCGCTCAATCCGGGGAAATTCACGTTTTCCACATTTCCAAAAGCGATCACGGCATCGCGCAGGCGATCAAGCCCGCCGCGGGTGATGCCGCCGTCGCTCCAGCCGGCTTCGCGCAGCACGGCGTCGATCGCGCGCACCGTTCCGGATGAGCCGATCGCCTCGTCCCAGCCGAACGCGCGATAGTCGGCCGCGAACTGCTGCAATTCCACGGCGATGTCGGTCTGTGCCTGTTGCCAGCGTTTGGGCGTGAGCTTGCCGTCGCCGAAAAAGCGCAACGTGCTGGCGACGCAGCCGACTTGCAGGCTTTCCTTTTTCAACGGCTCCAGGCGTTCGCCGATGATGAATTCGGTGCTGCCGCCGCCGATATCGACGACGAGGCGTTTGCCTGGCGTGTCAGAAATGCCGTGGGCGACACCGAGATAAATCAGGCGCGCTTCCTCGCGCCCGGAAACCACCTCGATCGGGCAGCCGAGCGCGAATTCCGCGGGCGCTAGAAAGGACTCCGCAGCGCGCAATTGCCGCACTGCATTGGTGGCCACCGCGCGAATGTGGGTCGGCGGCATGCCGCGCAGGCGCTGACCGAAGCGCGCGAGGCAGGCCAAAGCCTTGTCGCGATGCGCATCGTCGAGGCTGCCGTCGGATTTGAGTCCAGCGGCAAGGCGGACGTTTTCGCGCAGACGGTCGATCACGCGCGGTTCGCCATGTTCGTAGCGCGCGACGATGAGATGGAAGCTGTTCGAGCCGATGTCCGCGGCGGCGAGCTGTTCGCCTTCGTGGATTTGGGCGGAAGCGTCTGCTTGCTTGCGCTGCGCGTTCATGGGCACAGCCTCGCCAGCAGCGCGGTCTGCGCCGAATGCGGCATGTCCTCGCCGGGTGTCGCACGTTCATACCTGCCGTCCGCCTGCAGCAACCAGGCTTGCGTGTTGTCGGCCAGGTAGTTGTCCAGCGTTTCGTCGACCACGCGCTGTGCCAGTTCCGGATCCAGGATCGGAAAGCATACTTCGATGCGGCGCAGCAGGTTGCGTTCCATCCAGTCCGCGCTGGCGCACCAGGTTTCGGCGTTGCCGCCGTTCGCGAACCAATACACGCGACTGTGTTCGAGAAAGCGTCCGATGATCGAGCGCACGCGGATGTTTTCCGAAAGCCCCTTCACACCGGGCCGCAGCGTGCAGGCGCCGCGCACGATCAGATCGATGCGTACCCCGGCCTGCGAAGCCCTATACAGATGTTCGACCACGCCGGCCTCATTGAGCGCGTTGAGCTTGGCGACGATGCGCGCGGGTTTGCCGGCGCGCGCGTGCGCGATCTCGCGCTCGATCATTTCCAGGATGCGTTTGTGCAGGGAAAACGGCGATTGCAGCAGGCGCTTGAGGCGGAGCGCGGGGCCGAGTCCGGATATCTGCTGGAACAGGTCGTGCACGTCGCTGCCAATATCGGCGTTCGCCGTCATCAGGCCGAGATCGGTGTACAGGCGCGAGGTCAGGTGATGATAGTTGCCGGTGGACAGATGCGTGTAACGGCGCAGCGTGCCGTGCTCGCGGCGCACGATGAGCAGCATCTTGGCGTGGGTCTTGTAACCGACCACGCCGTAGACGACCTGTACGCCGGCTTCCTGCAGGCGGTTGGCGAAGGCGATGTTCTGCTCCTCGTCGAAGCGCGCGCGCAGTTCGACGACCACGGTGACGTCCTTGCCCGCGCGTGCCGCGTCGATGAGCAGGACTATCATCGGCGAATCGGCGCCGGTGCGGTACAGGGTCTGCTTGATCGCGAGCACGTTGGGATCGGCGCTCGCCTGGCGCACGAGTTCGAGCACGGCTGCGAAGGATTCGAACGGATGGTGCAGCAGGATGTCGCGCTCGGCGATCGCCTCGAACAGGTTGCGCTCGGCGGCAAGCGCGTCCGGCATATGCGAAGTAAAGCGGGGGAATTTCAGGTCCGGGCGATCGATCTGGTCGCAGATCGCGGCGACACGGTGGATGTTGACCGGACCGTTGCAGCGATAGATCTGGGTTTCGTCCAGCTCGAAGTTGCGCATCAGGAAATCGGCGACGCTGCGCGGGCAAGTTTCCGAAATTTCCAGCCGCACCGCCTTGGCGAAGCCGCGCCCGCGCAACTCGTCGCGCAAGGCGTGGGCCAGATCCTCGATTTCCTCCTCGTCGACGAACAGCTCGCTGTTGCGGGTGACACGGAACGGATACGCGCCCTTGACGCGCATGCCCGGGAACAATTCGTCGACGAACTGCAGCAGGATGCTGGACAGAAACACGAATTCGTAGGGTTGCGTGCAGACTTCCGGCGGCAGGGGCACGAGGCGCGGCAGCGAGCGCGGCGCGCGCACCAGCGCCATGTGACCTTCCCGCCCGAAGGCATCGGTGCCGCGCAGCGCGACGGCGATGTTCAAACTTTTGTTGAGGATGCGCGGGAACGGGTGCGCGGGATCGAGACCGAGCGGCGACAGCACGGGCAACACTTCGCTGCGGAAATAATTCTGCAACCAATGGCGTTGCTTGGCGGTCCAACTCGCGCGATCTGGAAAGCGGATGCCTGCGCGATCCAGATCCGGCAGTAACGAATCGTTCCACAGCGCGTACTGGTCGCGCACCAGTTCCAGCGCACGCGTGCGGATGCGGCCGAGCGCGGCCGTCGACGGCAATCCGTCGGGGCCTGGAATGGCGTCGCCGAATGCGACATGGTGGCGCAGGATCGCGACCTGGACCTCGAAGAATTCGTCGAGGTTGGAATTGGCGATGCACAGGTAGCGCACGCGTTCGAGCAGCGGCACGCTGGAATCGTGCGCCTGTGCCAGCACGCGCGCGTTGAACTCGAGTTGGGCCAGCTCGCGGTTGAGGTGCAGTTCCGGAGTCTGGGGTTTGCGTCGTGCCGTCATGGAGCCGGAATCATACCGAATCCGCCGCGGTACGGGTTTCAGTTTGGCAGCAGTGCAAATTGTCCCTGGTCTTCCGGCTTGATTTTGCGTCTGCGCAGTTCCAGCACCACGGGTGTGATTTCGGCGATGCGCGCCTCGATGCGCGCGCGCTGGTAGTAGTCGAGGTCGCTGCGCTTGGTCAGGTCCTTGAGCTGGTTCAACGCATCCTCGGCGCGGCCATTCAGATAGGCCGCGTCGGCATGCGCCTCGCCGGCGCGCACATGATCGCCGGCGAGCTCACAGGCGCGCGCGAACACGGTTTGCAGGTCCGGATCCTCGTCGTCGTTCGAGAGTTGCGGGCGCAGGATCTTCTGCGCGAGCCTGGCACTGGCCAGATCGTTGACCTGCAGCAGTGCCTGCGCATGCGCCAGCACAAGGGCGCGGTTGTCGGGATAATCGGCTTCCAGCGACGTGTAACGCTTGAGCGCGGCGTCGCGCGCGCCGGACATGGCCTCGGCGCTGCCCACGGACAATTGCAACACCAGTTGGTCCGGATGTTCTGCGGCGAGTTTGGCGGCCAGCGGTACGGCTTTTTTTGCGTCGCCGGCGCGCACCAGCGCGAGCGCCTGGCCGTAGCGATTGGCAATCGTGGCGAATCCCGGCGTATTTTGCAGGTTGTCGGAATAATAGGTCGCGGTTTGCGTCGGCTGAGTGGAGGCGAGCACGCGCACGCGCTCACGCATGAGCTCGTAGTAGCCTTCCGAACGCGCACGCTGTTGCGCCGGGGTTTCAGCGGGCCGCGCCAGTTCCGCCGCCATCGCGCTGGAACTCATGCGGCTGCCGGGAAAACGCAGCAGCGGCGACACCTGCGCGCCGACGCTGCGTGCGCTCGTCAATGATGCGCGGCGTTGCGTTTCCTCTTTCTTCACGACCAGCGCGCGCTCCTTGGCTTCGCTGATGCGCTTGAGCGTAACCGGGTGATCCATCAGCAGCGCCGGCACGTCGTTTTCGTCGAAACCCGGCCGCAGCGCCTGCTGCATGCGCTGGAAGAATTCGGCCATCGCGTCTGGATCGAAGTTCGCCTTGGCCAGGGTCTGGATGCCGACGCGGTCAGCTTCTTCCTCGTCGGCGCGGGTGAAGTTGATCTGCATCTGCTGCATCAGTCCGGTCGCCGTGGCGATGGCGCCCATGTCGGCATTGCTGGTGCTGCCGGGGCTCGAACGCGATGAGGCGACGATCGCGCCGACCATCGCCAGAATCATCAGCGGAGCGTATTTCTGCTCGGCCTCGACCGCGCGCACCAGATGCTGCTGGGTGATGTGCGAAATCTCGTGCGCGAGTACGGCGGCGAGTTCGTCCTCGCCGGTGGTCGTGGTGATGAGCCCGGCGTTGACGCCGACGAATCCGCCGGGCAGGGCAAACGCATTGATCGAAGGGTCGTTGACGACGAAAAACGTGAACGGCTGATTCGGCTGCGGGCTGTAGGAAACCAGGCGATAGCCGAGCGTGTTGATGTAGTCGGTGAGCAGGGCGTCGTCCAGCACCATGTTCTGGTTGCGCAGTTCGTGCAGAACGTAGAACCCGTACTGGCGTTGCTCCTCGGGCGAGGCGATGGCCGCGGCCGAACTGCCCATGTCCGGCAGCTTGGTATCGACGGCGTGCGCCGGCGCGCCGGCCAGCAACGTGCAGGCAAGGACGAACGCAGCGAGAAAGGGTGAATTGTGCATACAGAATCGGATTACCGCGACGGATCGCGACACGATAACGCAGTCGGTCGACGGCGGCCATTGTCCCGCATTCGGCGTTTCGGCAGCGTTAATCCGCGGCGCTGACGTTACTGCGCCGGCGTGGGACAATACGCACAGCAGTTTTCAGCGGGTTTCATCATGCCTAAAATCGAGTTGTACACCAGCGCCAACTGCGCCTACTGCGTGGCGGCCAAGAATCTGCTCAAGTCCAAAGGACTGGACTACGCCGAAATCCGCGTCGACCTGGATGCAGCACGACGCGACGAAATGCTGACGCGCGCGCAGCGCCGCACGGTGCCGCAAATTTTTGTAAACGATCGCCATGTCGGCGGTTACGACGATCTCGTAGCGGCCGAGCGCAGCGGCGAACTGGCAAAACTCATCGGGGGCGGGACATGAGCGGCAAGCGCGAGGAAGAATTCGTGGCGTTCCGCAAGCGCATGAACGAGCGCATCCTCGAACACGATAACCAGGTGGTGCGGCGCTTCTTCGCGCTGGACACGCAAACCTACAAGGAAGGCGCCTTGCCGGCGCAGACGAAGGAGATGCTGGGCCTCGTCGCCTCGCTTGTGTTGCGTTGCGACGACTGCATCGGTTACCACGTCGCCGAATGCAGGAACGCCGGCGTGACGCGCGACGAATTTTTCGAGGTCTTCAGCGTCGGTCTCGTCGTCGGCGGCTCGATCGTGATCCCGCACCTGCGGCGCGCGGTCGATTTTCTCGACGAACTGGAAGCCGGCGCTAGGGCTTGATGCGCAACAGGTGCACCGCCGCGCCGTTCGCGTCGGTTCCATCCATGCGTCCGATCGCCACGGAATCGAACCGGCTCGTCGATCCGTCGGCCATGCGCAGGCTGCACGACTGTGGCGGTTGTTCCGGTTGCGCCAGCGTGCGCTCGCACTCGAGCGCGATCGATCCGTCCGCTGACGCGATTTGAAAGCGATCCGCGCCAAGCGCCTGGAACCGGCTCAGGCGCAGACGCTGCGTTGCGACGTTTTCGGCGTCTCCGACCAATACCCATTCGCCCTGCCAGGCGCTGCCGTCGACACTGGCCGACAGCGGCAAGCGTGAAATGTCCAGCGCGCGCAGTTGCAGCGAACCGTCGCCGCGCATCCGTGACAGCCAGGCCTGAGCGTGCGCCGACGTGGAAAATTGCAAGTCCAGCGTCATCGCCGCGTCGCCGTGGGGCGCCGTTGGCGCTGGCGCGAACGGCGCGCTGCCGCCGGACAGCCGCAGCATGGAAACGCGGGCGATGCGGCCGTCGTAGGGCGCGCTGCCGAAAAGCCATGCGGGCTGACCGTCGGCGTCGTAGCTGAGCAGCGCCGCGCTCAACTGGCCACCTTGCAGTTCCAGGCTGAGCAGAGTGCGATCGTCGCCATCGCTCGACCAGAAACCGGTTTCCGGCGTCGTCGTCCCGGCGTCCGGTGCGGATCGATCGATCAGCGCGAAGGCGCGCAGTTTCGGCTGCACCTGTGCACCGTCGGCGGCGTAGAAACTGACGCGATAAACGCCCGGTGCGAACGCCCCATGCTGCAAGGCCAGCGCCGGATTGAGTTCGATGGAGTAGGGCGTCGGCTGCGGCGCGCAAAGATCGAGCACGGAACGCGCGTCGATGCGCAGATCGTTTCCATCCAGTGCCACCGACTGCAACACCGGCGGGCATTGCGTGGCCCACTGCCCTGCGACGGAAAGACTCCAAATGGGCAGGATGGCGTTGGGTACGGTCAAATAGTGCGAGGAAACCGATGCCGGTACGGCCGCGTTTGGCATTTGCGCGTACGCCGGCGCAGCGCAGGTCGCCGCCACCAGCAGGCAGCAGGCGCATCGCAACGTGGCAGGGCGCGGTTTCACAACGGTTTTCCTTGTCCCGACGGCGAGTCTACACGATAATTGCCGGCTCATTTATTTCTTGTTAAAGCCGACTTTTCATGACGCAAACCATCACTGTAATTCCCGGCGACGGCATCGGCCCGGAGATCATGCGCGCGACCTTGCGCGTGCTGGACGAACTGAAAACCGGATTGCAGTACGACGTCGTTGAGGCCGGCGTCGCGGCGCTGGAAAAAACCGGCGAACTGCTGCCGGCGGCGACGCTGGAATCCATTGCCAAGCACCGTATCGCGCTGAAAAGCCCGCTGACCACGCCGGTCGGCGGCGGTTTTGCCTCGATCAATGTCGAGCTGCGCAAACGTTTCGACCTGTACGCGAACGTGCGTCCGGCAATCACCTTTCCGGGCACGAAGTCGCGTTACGACAACATCGACATCATCACCGTGCGCGAGAACACCGAAGGCGCGTACCTGTCCGAAGGGCAAAGCCTGTCCGCTGACGGTGAAACCGCGATCTCGATGATTCGCAACACACGCCGCGGCGCCTCGCGCATTGTGCGCTACGCGTTCGATCTGGCGCAGCGGCTGGGGCGCAAGAAAATCACCGCGGTGCACAAGGCCAACATCATCAAAACCGCGTCGGGTTTGTTCCTGGACGTGGCACGCGAGATCGCGAAGGACTATCCGCAAATCGCGTTCAACGAGATGATCGTGGACAACACCTGCATGCAGTTGGTGATGAAGCCCGAGCAGTTCGACGTGATCGTGACCACGAACCTGTTCGGCGACATCATCTCCGATTTGTGCGCGGGACTCGTCGGCGGACTCGGCCTTGCGCCCGGCGCGAACATCGGCACGGATGCCGCGATCTTCGAGGCCGTGCACGGCTCGGCTCCGGATATCGCTGGCAAAGGCATCGCCAATCCCTGCGCGTTGCTGCTGGGTGCCTGTCAGATGCTCGATCACCTGGGGCAGGTCGACAATGCGCAACGCCTGCGCGCGGCGATCCGCGCCACGCTGGCCGCGAAGGACCGCACCACGCCGGATCTCGGCGGCAGCGGCAGCACGGAAAACTTTGCCGATGCGCTGATCGAGCGCGTGCGCGGCTGAGGAACTTCGCTCGGGTCGACCGCGAGCTTACGCCGCGCGCATCGCCCGCTTGCGATCGTTCTCGGTCAGGTGCTTCTTGCGCAGGCGCACGGCCTTGGGCGTGACTTCGACGAGTTCGTCGTCCTCGATGAATTCGAGCGCTTGTTCCAGCGACATGCGGATCGCCGGCGTCAGCTGCACGTTTTCGTCCTTGCCTGCGGCGCGAATGTTGGTGAGCTGCTTGGCGCGCAGCGCGTTGACGGTGAGGTCGTTGTCCTTGGCGTGGATGCCGACGAGCTGGCCTTCGTAAATCTGTGCGCCTTCGTCGATCAGCAGACGGCCGCGTTCCTGCAAGGACACCAGCGAATAGGCCGGGGCCATGCCGGTGCCATTGGAGATCATCACGCCGTTCTGGCGCTTGGCGATCGCGCCTTCGGAACGCGCGGCGTAGTGATCGAACACATGGAACAGCAGACCGGTGCCGGCGGTGACGGTACGGAATTCGGTCTGGAATCCAATCAGTCCGCGCGCGGGAATCAGGTATTCCAGACGCACGCGACCGCGGCCGTCCGGTTCCATGTTCTTGAGCTGGCCGCGACGGGTGCCGAGGCGTTCCATCACCGCGCCCTGGAACTGCTCTTCCATATCGACGACGAGTTGCTCGTAAGGTTCATGCGTTTCGCCGTCGACTTGCTTGAGAATCACTTCCGGGCGCGACACGGCCAGTTCGTAGCCTTCGCGACGCATGGTTTCAATGAGTACGGAAAGGTGCAATTCGCCGCGGCCGGAGACCTTGAACTTGTCCGGGTCTTCGGTTTCTTCCACTTTCATGGCGACATTGTGCAGCACTTCGCGCATCAACCGCTCGCGGATCTGGCGGCTGGTGAGGAACTTGCCTTCCTTGCCGCAGAACGGGGAATTGTTCACGCAGAACGTCATGCTGATCGTGGGTTCGTCCACAGTCATCACCGGCAGGCCTTCCGGCGCGTCGACGGCGCAGACCGTGTCGGAGATGCTCAAGTTCTCGATGCCGGAAATCGCGATGATGTCGCCCGCTTCGGCCTCGGGCACCTCGCGGCGCTCCAGGCCCATGAAACCGAGCACCTGCAGGACGCGGCCGTTGCGCTTCTTGCCGTCGCGATCGACGATGGCGACTGGCATGTTCGTGCGCACCTTACCGCGCTGGATGCGGCCAATGCCGATGAGTCCCACGTAGGAGTTGTAGTCGAGCTGCGACAGGCGCATCTGAAACGGGCCGTCCGGATCGACCTGCGGTGCATGCACGTGTTTCATGATCGCTTCGTACAACGGCGTCATGTCGCCTTCGCGCGCATCCGGGTCGAGGCTGGCGTAGCCGTGCAATGCAGACGCATAAACGACCGGAAAATCCAGTTGCTCGTTGGTCGCGCCGAGACGGTCGAACAAGTCAAAGGTTTGATCCAGCACCCAGGCCGGACGCGCGCCGGGGCGATCCACCTTGTTGATCACGACGATGGGCTTGAAGCCCATCTGGAACGCCTTCTGCGTGACGAAGCGCGTCTGCGGCATCGGGCCGTCCATCGCATCGACCAGCAGTAGTACCGAATCGACCATCGACAGCACGCGCTCGACTTCGCCGCCGAAATCCGCGTGTCCGGGCGTGTCGACGATATTGATGCGGTTGCCCTGCCAGGTGATTGCCGTGTTCTTGGCCAGGATGGTGATGCCGCGTTCCTTTTCCTGGTCGTTGGAATCCATCACGCGCTCAGCCAGCACGGTGCGTTCGCTGAACGTGCCCGATTGCTTGAGCAGGCAGTCGACAAGGGTGGTTTTGCCATGGTCGACGTGGGCGACGATGGCGATATTGCGCAGGTTTGCTATGGACATGGCGAGGGCCCGCCGGCAGAGGCGGAAAAGGGCTTGGGGAAACCCGAAAGTATACCGTATTCCGGTTTTGCGCGCCGCAAGTTCGGTTAGAATCCACGCCAGTCCACACGGAAGAATCCGAAATGAGCCAAGACCTGCAAGCCCATATCGTCACCGGCCGCGGCACCATCCATCTGCACCTGTTCGCCGAGCAAGCCCCCATGACGGTGGCGAATTTCGTCAATCTGGCGTTGCGCAAGTATTACGACGGACTGTCGTTTCACCGTGTGATTCCGGATTTCATGATCCAGGGTGGCTGTCCGCTTGGCAGTGGCACCGGCGGCCCCGGTTACCGTTTCGAGGACGAGATCGTGCCGGCGTTGAAGCACGACCGCCCCGGCGTACTGTCGATGGCCAATGCCGGCCCCGGCACGAATGGCAGCCAGTTTTTCATCACCCACGTAGCAACGCCATGGCTGGACGGCAAGCACACCGTGTTCGGTCGCGTGCTGGGTGCCGAGGATCAAACCGTGGTCGATGCGATCCGTACCGGTGAGAAAATCGGCTCGATCACCATTCGTGGCGACCACGCGCCGTTGTTTCAGAAGATGCATGCGCGCATCGAGCGCTGGAACCAGACACTGGATGCGAACAAGGCCTGATCACCAAGTCTCGCGTATGAAAAAAGGCCGCCCGAGGGCGGCCTTTTTTATTGCGTGAGCGGAAAGCTCAGAAATGGATTTGCGGGAATTGGCGCAACACCACCAGCAGGATGATCGCGCCGATGATCGACATGATGAAACCGGCAGGGTGGAACATCGAACCGGTGGCTGGCTTCTTGATCAGGCTGCCGATAAAACCGCCGACGATGGAGCCGACGATGCCGACCACGGTGGTCATGATGAATCCCATGTGATCGACGCCGGGCAACACGGCGCGCGCGATCAGACCGACGATAAAACCAACGATGATGGACCAGATCAGATGAATCATGCTTGCTTTCTCCAATAGTGGTTGAAGCCGTATCCCGCCGGCCCCAGCACCCCCGGCTTGGCGCAGCTTAGCAAATTCCGGAAAAAGCGCGCACGCACGCCTGTGTTAGAATTTGCGGCTCCGCAACATAGCCGGGAAACGCCGATGCTTAAGCTCGCGCAACGCATGAGTCGTGCCAAGCCCAGCGCCATCATGCTGATCGCCGACAAGGCGAAAAAACTCAAGGCCGAAGGCCGCAGCATCGTCAACTTTTCCATCGGCGTGCCGAACTTCTTGCCGGGCGAGCATGTATACGAAGCCGTGCGCGCGGCGCTGAAGACCGATACCGGCGCCTACGGTTCAAATCGCGGACGCGACGATCTGCTCGATGCGTTTCTCGCGCACCTGAAAGAAAGCGGCTTCAGCGGTTACACGCGCGCGAACCTTGCCACCGGCATCGGCGCCAAGCAGGTGTTGTACAACCTGTGCGAGGCGCTGCTCGATCCCGGCGACGAAATCGTTTTTCCGACGCCGTACTGGACCAGCTACGTCGACATCGCGGAAATTCTCGACGCAAAGATCACCTTGCTGCCGTGTTCGCCCGAGCAGAATTACAAGCTCACGCCGGCGCAGCTCGACAAGGCATTGGCGTCCAAGCCGAAGGTGTTCCTGTTCAACAACCCATCCAACCCGACCGGCATGGTCTACACGCGCGATGAAATCGCCGCGCTGGCCGACGTGCTGGTGAAGCACCCGGATACCTGGATTATTTCCGACGACATCTACAACCGCATGGTGTTCGATGGCGTGGGCTACCACAATTTTCTGCATGTGCGGCCAGAATTGCGCGAGCGCACTGCCGTCATGGATTCGCTGTCCAAGACCTACGGCATGCCCGGCTGGCGTGTCGGATTCGTCGCTGCGCCCGAGCGTCTGGCCACGGCGCTGGTCACGCTCAATTCCAATCACATCACCAACCTGCCCGAGGTCGTCACTGCCGCCGGCGTTGCAGCGTTGTCCGGTCCGCAGGATATTCCGCGCGAAAAGTGTGCGGACTTCGCGCGTCGCCGCGACGAGGTGATGGCTGCGCTGTTGTCGATTCCGGGCGTGAAGTGCCCGCGGCCGCAGGGTGCGTTTTACGTGTTTCCGGATATTTCCGTCGCCTTCGGCAAGTCGCACGACGGCAAGAAAATCGCCAACGATGTCGATTTCTGCGCCGCGCTGCTCGAGTCCAAGGGCGTCGCCTGCGTGCCGGGCTCGGCGTTCGGCGAGCCACGGAGCTTGCGTATTTCCTACACCTGCAAGGCGGCAGAAGTCACGGAAGGCTTGAAGCGCGTGCAGGAATTCTTCGCCGAATTGAAATAAAGGAGTCGCCCCAATGAAATCCCCCGTTCGTGTCGTGGTCACCGGCGCCGCTGGTCAGATCGGCTACGCCTTGTTGTTCCGCATCGCCGCCGGCGACATGCTCGGCAAGGATCAGCCGGTGATCCTGCATCTGCTCGAAATCACGCCCGCGCTGCCCGCGCTGGGCGGCGTGGCGATGGAATTAAACGACTGCGCGTTTCCGCTGCTCGCCGGAATCGTCTGCACCGATGATGCGAACGTCGCCTGCAAGGATGTCGATTACGCGCTGCTGGTTGGCGCGCGTCCGCGCGGCGCGGGCATGGAGCGCAAGGATCTGCTCGAAGCGAACGGTGCGATCTTCGCCCCGCAGGGCAAGGCGCTGAATGCCCACGCCAAACGTGATGTAAAAGTGCTCGTCGTCGGCAATCCGGCGAACACGAACTCGCTGATCGCCAAATCCAACGCGCCGGATCTGGATCCGAACTGCTTCACTGCGATGGTGCGCCTGGATCACAACCGCGCCAAATCGCAGCTCGCGGAAAAAACCGGCACGCACAACACCGATGTCGCGAAGATGATCATCTGGGGCAATCATTCCTCGACCCAGTACCCGGACATCCATCACGCCACCGTGAAAGGCAAGCCGGCGCTGTCGCTGGTGGATCAGAGTTGGTACGAGAAGGACTTCATCCCGACCGTGCAGCAGCGCGGCGCCGCCATCATCAAGGCGCGCGGCGCATCGTCGGCAGCATCGGCTGCCGCGGCGGCGATCGATCACATGCGCACCTGGGCGCTTGGCACGGCCGATGGCGATTGGGCATCAATGGGCATTCCGTCGGATGGCAGTTACGGCATCGCGCCGGGCGTGATTTACGGCTATCCGGTTGAGTGTAAAAATGGAAAATTCAGCATCGTGCAAGGTTTGGAAATCAACGCCTTCTCGCGTGCGCGCATGGACGCGACCGACAAGGAATTGCGCGAAGAGCGCGCCGGTGTGGAACACCTGTTCGCGAAGAAGTAACCGATTCGCCTCATCGTCGCGCAACGGGCCGCCCTGTGCGGCCCGTTGCGTTTGTAAGGCCCGAAGCCAATCAGCGCCAGCGACCGCGAATCCACACGCTACCGCCCCAGTGGCCCGGCACCCATACGGCGGCGCGGTAGGGACGCGCGGGGTAATACACGCAGCCGCTCGCGAATACCGGCGCGAGCGCGACGACGGCAAGCAGCAGAACTTTGGCACAGCGTTTCATGGTCGTTCTCCGGTTGTGATCGCTTGCTGAGATAGAACGAAAGACCAACGCATCAGTTGACGCGCTGCCAAGCCGCGTGCAGTCGCCATTCAGGATTTTGTTATGCTGCGTGCATCCGACATTAGAAAGTGCCAGCACATATGCAGGGTCTTCTGCAGCGGCTCAAGGAACGCAAGCTGGTGCAGTGGGCGCTGGCTTATGTGGCGTTCTCGTTTGCGCTGTTGCAGGGCGTGGACATCGTCGCGCAGCGGTTTGTGTGGCCCGATGCGATCGAACGCATCCTGATCCTCGTTCTGTGTATCGGCTTCTTCGTCGCGCTGGTGCTGGCCTGGTACCACGGCGAACGCGGCGCGCAGCGCGTCAGCAGCGTTGAGATCGTGATCCTCGCCTTGCTGCTGGCTATTGGCGGCGGGTTGTTGTGGCGGTACGAGCGCGCCGCTCCGGAAGCCGCTTCAGCGGCGTCATTGGGTTCGCGAGATGCCGCCGCGTCCCCGGCAGCGGATAAATCCATCGCCGTGCTGCCGTTCGAGAACCTTTCCGACGACAAGGCGAATGCCTATTTCGCCGACGGCATGCAGGACGAAATCCTCACCCGGCTCGCCGGCATCGCCGACCTCAAGGTCATCGCGCGCACCTCGACCGAGCGCTACAAGAGCCAGCCGGAAGACCTGCGCAAGGTAGGCGTCGAACTCGGCGTCGCCGCCGTCCTCGAAGGCAGCGTGCAGAAAGCCGCCGACGCGGTGCGCGTCAATGTGAAGCTGATCGACACGCGCAGCGACGCCCAGCTCTGGGCGAACACCTACGACCGCAAGCTCGACAACGTCTTCAGCGTGGAAAGCGAAGTCGCGCAACAGATCGCCGATGTGCTCAAGGCACGCCTGTCGCCGCAGGAGACAACCGCGCTCGCCAGGGCGCCGACGCAGAATGCCGCGGCTTACGACACCTTCCTGAATGCAGAATCGCTCGCGTTCAAGGCCCGGGATTCGCTCGAAGATGCGGACTTCGCGGCCGCCGATGCCGTGTACCGGCAGGCGGTCGCGCTCGATCCCGGCTTCGCACTCGCGCACGCACGCCTCGCCTACAACGCGATCGGGCGCTACTGGCTGATCAATCAAGTGTCGGAATCGGTACTGCCGGCGATCAAGGCGTCCGCCGATCGCGCGCTGGCATTGGCCCCGGACCTGCCCGAAGCGCATCTGGCGCTCGGTTACTTCTATTACTGGGGTCATCGCCAGTACGACGACGCCATTTCCCAGTTTCAGCAAGTCCTGCAGCATGCGCCAAACAACGTGGAGGCCTTGGCTGCGCTGGCCTACACCTACCGACGCAAGGGCGATTGGACCCGGGCAGGGGACTATCTGAAGAAGGCACTGCAGGTTTCGCCACTGGACGCCAATGCGATCACCGAATACGGAAATGTACAAGCGGTGCTGCGACGCTACCCCGAAGCCGAACAGCAGTTCCATCGGGCGCTCATTCTCGATTCGAACAACAGCTTTGCCAGGCTCGGCCTGATTAACACGCGATTGTTCGGAGCGGGCGATGCGCGCGGCGCACGGGACGCCAGCAATCCGCCGCCACCCTGGCGGATCTCCATTTTGTCGGTCAGTGGCGGCAGTGCGATCACCCTGATCAACTCACGGGCCTATCCGGACCTCTTCGATCGCCGCTTCGACGCCGCATTGCACGACTGGGATTCGGCACCCACCACGACCGAAGACGAACGATTGGCACAACGCGTTGCGCGCGTGGTGATCCAGGTCATCGCTGGCAGGCGGCAATCCATCGGGCCCGAATGCGCAGCGCTCAAGCCCGTACTCGACACACGTGTCGCCAAGGAACCCGAACCCATCGGGACATTGCAGCAGGCGAGTTGGGTCGATGTTTGCCTCGGCCGCAACGCCGATGCGCTGGCGGCAGCACGCCGCGTGGTCGGGCTGATGCCGATCAGCAAGGATGCGTTGACTGGAACGTTCGTGCTTGCTGCGCTCGCCGAGATCGACGCGCAAGCCGGCGACGCCGACGAAGCGCTCCGCACGATTTCGCAATTGCTCGCGATGCCGGCGGGGCAGGTCATGACGATCCAACGCCTCAAGCTCGATCCGATCTTCGATCCGCTGCGCAAGGACCCGCGCTTCCAGAACCTGCTGGCCCACGCGGTGGAAAAGGTCGGCCCATGAACGACTTCATCCAGCGCCTGCGCGAACGCAAGCTGGTGCAATGGGCGCTGGCCTACGTGGCCTTCGCGTTCGCACTGCTGCAGGGCGTGGACATCGTCGCGCAGCGGTTTGTGTGGCCCGATGCGATCGAACGCATCCTGATCCTCGTTCTGTGTATCGGCTTCTTCATCGCGCTGGTGTTGGCCTGGTATCACGGTGAGCGCGGCGCGCAGCGGGTGTCGGGAACAGAGTTATTGATACTTTCATTGCTGCTACTCGTTGGTGGCGGCGTGCTTTGGCGCATCGCGCTAACTGCGAATGCACCGGAACAGCCTGCAGCGAGCGCGGCGGCAGCGGCCAAGGCGATACCAGAGGTCGACAGCAAGTCCATCGCCGTGCTTCCATTCGAGAATCTCTCCGACGACAAGGCCAACGCCTACTTCGCCGACGGCATGCAGGACGAGATTCTCACCCGCCTGTCGAAGATCGGAACGTTGCGCGTGATCTCGCGCACCTCGACGCTGCAGTTCGCGAGCCATCCGGAAAACCTGCCGGAGATCGCGAAGAAACTCGGCGTCGCGACCATCCTCGAAGGCAGCGTGCAAAAGTCCGGCAACAAGGTGCGCATCATCGTGCAGTTGATCCGCGCGCAGGGCGATGAGCACCTGTGGGGCGAGACCTACGACCGCACCCTCGACGACGTATTCGGCGTGCAGGGCGAAGTCGCCGGCACGATCGCCGACAAGCTCGGTGCGGAGCTCACTGGCGATGCGCGCGAACAGGTTGCGCAAGTCACCACCCGCAATGCGGCCGCCGCAGATGCCTATCTGCGCGGGCTGTCGTTGCAACACCAGGGGTTCGAGGTTACGAAACTGACCGCTTCGATCCGCGACTTCGAAGAAGCGGTCAAAGCCGATCCGGACTTTGCCGCAGCCTGGGCCCAGCTCGCAAATGGTTATTCGCTGACGATCTTCTTCAACTTCGACACGTCGCCCGAACGTCGTGCCGCCGCGCTGCACGCACTGGAAAACGCCGAGCGCCTGCAACCCGACACGCACGAAACCCAGACTGCGCGGGCGTACTACATCTATCGCGTGCAGGGCGATTACGACGAGGCGCGCAAGCGCTTCGAAGCCTTGCACGCGCGCTGGCCCAACGATGTCGAGGTCATGCTCCCGTTGATCTATCTCCTGACCCGGCAGGATCACCATGCCGAAGCCGATGCGCTGGTTGCGCAGGCGCTGCGGCTGGATCCGTTGAACGCGAAATTGCACAAGTTGCGCGGGCTCGAGGCAAGCCTGGAGCGCCGGTTCGACGAAACGATCGCAGAGTCGCACGCCGTGTTGGCGATCGTGCCCGGCGATGCGGAAGCACTGCGCATCGAGGCGGGCGCTTGGCTCGCACGCGGCGACCTCGCGCGCGCGGCGCAGTTGCTCGACCATCCGCCGACCCTGCTCTCCGTCGAAAGCGAACAGGGACAGTATTTCGAACTGGAGCGCCTGCGGCGCAGCTACGCAACATCGATCGCCCGGCTCGAGCGCATGTTGCAGACGCCGGACCCGAAGGCCGGGCCGCTGGACTCGATCAATGCGCGCATTGAACTTGCCGACATGCAGCGGCTTGCCGGCGATCGTGCCGCGCAGGGCAACTACCGCATGGCTCGCGATGCCCTACAAGACTTGCAACAGAAGCAGGGCGAAAACCCGGTCCTGCTCGAGGCCCTTGCATGGGCCGAAGCCGGCCTCGGCAACGAATCGGCGGCGTTTGCCGGACTCGATGCGGTTCTGCGCAAGACACCCGAGTCGAAGGACGTGCTCATCGCACGCTTAACCCTTGAGCAGCGGGCACGGCTACTCGTGCGCTTCGGCCACAAGGACGAGGCCATCGCCGGCTTGCGTTACCTGCTCGGCGTGCCGTACAGCGGAACTGTCTATCCGATCACGCCCGCAAGCCTGCGCCTCGATCCGGATTTCGATTCGCTGCGCGGCGATCCGGGATTCCAGAAGCTCCTGCAAGATCCGCCCGCCGCGAAGCCCGTGCCATGAGCGACTTCGTCCAGCGCTTGCGCGAACGCAAGCTCGTGCAATGGGCGCTGGCCTATGCGGCCGTCGCGTTCGCGCTGCTGCAAGGACTCGATATCGTCGGCCAGCAGTTTGGATGGTCCGAAGGCGTGCGGCGCGGCATCACGATCGCGCTGGGGATCGGCTTCATCGTGACGCTCGTGCTCGCGTGGTATCACGGCGAGAAGGGCGCGCAGCGCGTGACCACGCGCGAACTGCTGGCGCTCGCATTGGTGCTCGTTCTTGGCGGCGGCGTGATGTGGCATTTCGAACGCGCCGCGACCGACGCCACTATGGCGGCGTCATCAGGTTCGCGAGATGCCGCCGCGTCCCCGGCAGCCGACAAATCCATCGCGGTCCTTCCGTTCGAGAACCTTTCCGACGACAAGGCCAACGCCTACTTCGCCGACGGCATGCAGGACGAGATCCTCACCCGCCTGTCGAAGATCGGAACGTTGCGCGTGATCTCGCGCACCTCGACGCTGCAGTTTGCGAGCCATCCGGAAAACCTCACCAAGATCGCGAAGAAGCTCGGCGTCGCGACGATCCTCGAAGGCAGCGTGCAGAAGTCCGGCAACAAGGTGCGCATCATCGTCCAGCTGATTCACGCGAGCGATGACCGGCACCTGTGGGGCGAGACCTACGACCGCACCCTCGATGACGTGTTCGGTGTGCAGGGCGAAGTCGCCGGCACGATCGCCGACAAGCTCGGCGCGACGCTGAGCGGCGTTGCACGCAAGGAAGTCGCTACGGTCTCCACGCGCAACCCGGCCGCGCTCGATGCCTACCTGCGCGGCATGGCCTTGTGGCGGCAGGGGTTCACCGACACGCTCGAACTCGCGGCCACCAAGGCATTCGACGAAGCGGTGACGGCCGATCCGGATTTTGCGCAGGCGTGGGCAGCGATCGTGCGCATGGATTCCTGGCTGATCTTCATCGGCATCGACGGCACCCCCGAGCGTCGCGCATCGGCGTTGCAGGCGCTGCAGAATGCCGAACGCCTGCAGCCCGATGCGCTCGATACACTGGCCGCGCGCGCTTACTACGCGTTTCGCGTGCAGCAGGACAACATCGACGCGTACAAACGCTTTGCGGACCTGCATGCGCGCTGGCCCAACGACATCCCTACCGCGATCGCACTCAGCAGTGTGCTCGAGGCGCTCGGGCGCGATGACGAAGCCGACCGTGGCCTCGAACAGGCGCTCCAGCTCGATCCGTTGAACCCCCGTCTGTACAAGGCCCTTGCGGGCCTGCAGACCAACGAGCGCCATTTCGTTGCCGCGCTCGGCACGCTCGACCGCGCGCTCGCGCTCTCCCCCGACGACGTGGAGATTCGTCAGTTGCAGGGCGATATCTTCCTCGCGCAGGGCGATCTGAATCGCGCCGCCAAGGCCTTCGGCGCCTTGCCGACGACGATCTCCGATCAGGTCCATCAATACGTGGCGCTCGCGCGCATGCAGCGCCGCTATCCGCCCGCGATCGCGTGGCTGCAGGGCCTGCTCGCGCGGCCCGGCGCCGACGCGACGCCGCCCGATGTCATTCTGGTCCGGCTCGAACTTGCCGAACTGCAGTTGCTCAACGGCGATCGCGCGGCAGCCGCGGACAACTACCGGCAAGCGCTGGCAGCGGTCAAGCCGTTGGTCGAACGCCAGCCCGACAACCCGTGGCTGCTCAGCATGTTGGCGATGGCGCACGCCGGCCTGGGGGACGAGACGGCGGCGATGGCCGCATTGGACCGGTTGCTGGCGACGCAGCCAGAATCGAAAAGTGCTCAACAGGGGCGGACGTATCTGGAGATACGCGCAAGAGTCCTCGCCAGCATCGGCCACAAGGACGAAGCCATCGCCCGCCTGCGCTACCTGCTGGGCGTGCCGTATGGCGGCCTGTTCGCGCCGATCACTCCGGCCAGCCTGCGGCTGGATCCGGAGTTCGATGCGCTGCGCAGCGATCCGGAATTCCAGAAGCTGCTGCAGGATCCGCCGGCCGCGAAGCCCGCGCCATGAACGACTTCATCCAGCGCCTGCGCGAACGCAAGCTGGTGCAGTGGGCGCTGGCCTACATCGCTGCCGCGTTCGCTTTCATTCAGGTGCTGGACGTCGTTGCACAGCGCTTCGGTTGGCCGGATCAACTCGAAAAACTGCTGATCCTCGCGCTCGCAATCGGTTTCTTCGTGACCCTGGTGCTGGCCTGGTATCACGGCGAGCGCGGTGCGCAGAAAGTCACCGCTACGGAATTGTCGATTCTTGCGCTGTTGCTGGCGATAGGCGGCAGCTTGCTCTGGCACTACGAGCATGCGGCACCTGCGCAGATCGCTGCGTCATCCGCACCCGCGCAGTCGATTCCCGCAAAGTCCATCGCGGTGCTGCCGCTGACCAACGCCAGCGGCGACAAGAACGAGCAATTCTTTTCCGACGGCTTGTCGGAAAACCTGATCACCGCGCTGTCGCAGTTTTCCGGTTTGAAAGTCATCGGCCGCAATTCCGCGTTCCAGTTCCGCGACAGCAAGGACGACAGCAAGACCATCGGCGCCAATCTCGGCGTGGCCACCTTGCTGGAAGGCAGCGTGCAGCACGCAGGCGATGAGGTGCGCATCAATGCCGAGCTGATCAAGGCGGCCGATGGCAGCACGTTGTGGTCGCAGCGCTACGATCGCCCGTACAAGGATCTGTTCAAGCTGCAGGACGAGATTACCCAAGCCGTCGCGACGGCGCTGAAAAGCAAGCTGCTGGCGAGCGACAATGCCGCCGCGCAAAGCGACCACCCGCCGAGTGGCAACCTCGATGCTTACACCGCCTACCTGCAAGGCAAGTTCTATTACGCGCGCAGCACCGAGGCCGACTTCCACAAGGCCATCGACGCCTACACCACCGCGATCCGCCTCGATCCGCAATACGCGCTGGCCTGGGCCGAGTTGTCGCACACCTGGTCCGACCTTGCTGCGGGATACCTCAGCGACGCGCCCGCGCAGCAGGCGTATGCACAGGCACGAGCGGCGGTTACGACGGCCCTGACGCTGGAGCCAAACCTGGCAGCGGCGCACAGCGCGCGCGGTGGCTTGCTCGTCCGCGCCGACTTCGACTGGGCCGGCGCGGAAGTCGAATACCACCGTGCTCTGCAACTGGCGCCGCACGATGGCGATGCGATGCACAATCTTGGAATCATTGTGGCGATCCTCGGCCAACCGGAGCGGGCGACCGCGCTGGCCCGACAGGCGCTGGCGACCGATCCGTTGACCGCGCGCTGGCACCAATGGCTGGCCACGTATCTTGCCGCGCTCGATCGTCTCGATGAGGCCGAACAGACAGTGCGCAAGGCGATCGAGCTGCAACCCGCAGCGGATAGCCTCCATGAGCGCCTGACGATCATCGAAATTCAGCGCGGCGACGCGAAGGCCGCGCTGGCCGCCGCGCAACAGGAGCCTGCCGCAGGAGGCTGGCAGGAAAGTGCCCTGGCGCTGGCGCAGCAAATCAGCGGCGACCGTGCCGCTGCCGATGCGGCGCTGAAGACCCTGATCGACAAGCAGGCCGACAGCAGCGCGTACCAGATCGCCGAGGTGTATGCCTTGCGCAAGGACGCGGACAACACCTTCATGTGGCTGGACCGCGCATGGGCTGCCCGCGATCCGGGCGTCACCTACCTGCTCACCGATCCGTTCATCTTGCGCTACCAGCACGACCCGCGCTTCGCCGCGTTCTGCAAAAAAGTGGGACTGCCGACCACCACCGAAGCCAAGGCGATGCCGTGAGCGCAAAGCACTTTTATGTGATGCAGCGCCTGCCGCAAGGCTGTCGCATCATGCAGGGCCACGAGTCGTTCGTGAAGCCATAGCGCCGGCACGATCGCCGCGCAGATCGGCTAAAATAGCGGCTTTGCCGGAGGTCGCATGAGCGAATCCACATCCGCAGGCGCACGCTTCCGCGCTGCGCTCGCCGCCGAATCGCCGTTGCAAGTCGTCGGCACCATCACCGCTTACGCTGGACTCATGGCCAAGCGCGTGGGCTACAAAGCGCTTTACCTGTCTGGCGGCGGTGTCGCGGCAAATTCGCTGGGCATGCCGGATCTCGGCATCAGCACGATGGAAGACGTGCTCACCGACGCGCGCCGCATCGTCGAGGCGACGCAGTTGCCGCTGCTGGTCGACATCGACACCGGCTGGGGTGGCGCTTTCAATATCGGCCGCACGATCCGCAATTTCGAGCGCATTGGCGTGGCTGCGGTGCACATGGAAGACCAGGTCGGGCAGAAGCGCTGCGGCCACCGCCCCGGCAAGGAAGTGGTGCCAAAAGAGGAAATGGTCGATCGCGTGAAAGCCGCGGTAGATGCCAGGACCGGCAAGGATTTCGTGCTGATGGCGCGCACCGACGCCGCCGCCGTGGAAGGCGTCGACAGCGCGATCGAGCGCGCAGTGGCTTACGTCGAAGCTGGTGCCGACATGATCTTTCCAGAGGCGATGAAGACGCTGGACGACTACCGCCGGTTCAAGGCAGCAGTGCGCGTGCCGATCCTCGCAAATCTCACCGAATTCGGTTCGACGCCGTTCTTCACCACGAGTGAATTGAGATCCGCGAACGTCGATATCGCGTTGTACTGCTGCGGCGCTTATCGCGCGATGAACAAGGCCGCGCTTAATTTTTACGAGACCACGCGCCGCGAAGGCACGCAAAAATCCGTGGTGCCGACGATGCAGACGCGTGAGGAGTTGTACGATTTCCTCGGCTACCACGCCTACGAGCAAAAGCTCGATGAATTGTTTGCCGGCGGAAAGAAGGATTGAACGACATGTCGGAGTCGTCGCCAGGTCCAGACACGGCCGGCTCGGCAGCGGCGTCGCGTGGCGTTCGCTGGGACGCGCTGGCCGCGATCATTGCCGCATTGGTAGGTTTGCTGGCACTGTGCGTGTCCGCATACACCGCGTACATCCAGCATCAGCAGGTGCGTGCGCAGGTGTGGCCATATCTCGAAGCGGGAAACGACGACGGCAACCGCGCGATTTTCGTGTACAACAAGGGCGTCGGCCCTGCCATCGTGAAGAGTGCACAGGTTTTCATCGACGGCAAACCGCAGACGAGTTGGGCCGATGTGCTGACCGCGCTCGGTCTGCCGCCGCACCAATACGTGCAGTCCACGCTCAATCCCGATGTGATCAGTCCGGGCGAACAGGTGCGAGTCATCGGATTCCACGATGACGAGCATTGGAAACCCTTCCGCAGCGCTGCCCTTGATCGCATGACAATGAATATCTGCTACTGCTCGACGCTCGACGAATGCTGGATGTATTCCGACCAGCATCCGGTCGGTTACAAGGCGATCGCGCAACTGGTGCATCCGATAGATCGCTGTCCGAATTTATCGGACGCCGAAATATTCAACAATTGATGAGGTTCGATGTCATGAGCGAAGCCGCCATTCCCTTCAAGCCCAAGAAATCCGTTGCGCTGTCCGGCGTCGCCGCCGGCAACACCGCGCTGTGCACGGTCGGCCGCAGCGGCAACGACCTGCATTACCGCGGCTATGACATCCTGGATTTCGCGACGTCCGCGGAATTCGAGGAAATCGCGCATCTGCTCGTGCACGGCAAGTTGCCGAACAAGGCCGAACTGACTGCGTACAAGACGAAACTGAAATCGTTGCGCGGTATTCCCGCGTCGGTGAAGTCGGTGTTGGAGCAGATCCCCGCGTCCGCACATCCGATGGACGTGATGCGCACGGGTGTTTCGGCGCTCGGCTGCGCTCTGCCGGAAAAAGACGACCACAATCATCCCGGAGCGCGTGACATCGCCGACCGTCTGATGGCGTCGCTCGGTTCGATCCTGCTGTACTGGTACCACTTCGCGGTCAACGGCAAACGTATCGATGTGGAAACCGACGACGATTCCATCGGCGGGCATTTCCTGCATCTGTTGCATGGCAAGAAGCCGAGCGATCTTTGGGTGCGCGCGATGCATACTTCGTTGATCCTTTACGCGGAGCACGAGTTCAACGCCTCGACATTCGCCGCGCGCGTGATTGCCGGCACCGGATCGGACATGTATTCGGCCATCGCCGGTGCGATCGGCGCGCTGCGTGGCCCAAAGCACGGTGGCGCAAACGAGGTCGCGTTCGAAATCCAGAAACGCTACGACACGCCGGACGATGCTGAAGCCGACATCCGCCGTCGCGTGGAGGCCAAGGAAGTCGTGATCGGCTTCGGCCATCCGGTCTACACGACCGGCGATCCGCGCAACAAGGTCATCAAGGAAGTCGCGCGCGAGTTGTCCGCCGCGCAGAAGAACATGAAGATGTTCGACATTGCCGCGCGCCTGGAATCGACGATGTGGGACATCAAGAAGATGTTCCCGAACCTCGATTGGTTCAGCGCCGTCAGCTACCACATGATGGGCGTGCCGACCGCGATGTTCACGCCGCTGTTCGTGATTTCGCGCACATCCGGTTGGTCGGCGCACGTGATCGAGCAGCGCATCGACGGCAAGATAATCCGCCCGAGCGCGAACTACACCGGGCCGGAGAATCTCAAATTCGTGCCGCTGGACAAACGCTGATCGAGGCTAGTGCAGACGCGTGAACAGCGCGACCACATAGGCGCAGAACACGCCGGCCCCGAACAAGGCCAGAAATTCGTGATAGCGCGCGCGACGCGTTGCGAATGCGGTCGCCGACAGCGCGATGAAGACGCCGTGGAAGGCGAGATCCTCGTGATCAGGCAGCTTTCCGTAGACCACCTCGGACTTGGTAAGGCTGATCAGCAGCACGAGCACGAACAACCCGAAGAACCAGCGCACGTGCGCCCAGTAGTGTTCGTGCAAGTCGATATCGGTGTCGCGGGAGAAATCGGGGAAGACGATCCCCGCCAGCAGGTATTGCGCGATGCTCTGCGCCAGCACCACCGCAAACGCGGCGAAGGTCCATGCGGCGACATTGCGCAATTCGAACATCGCCCACCAGCTTTGCACGTTGATCAACAGCAGCGTCGCGGCCCACAGCGGTACGGGCCAATACATGCGCACGCGTGAACGCCATAGTACGATGCCGCGGAAACCGGTGAGAATCTGCGTGATCGCCAGACCGATGATGATCGACAGCAGTACCGAGAGATAACTGAAGGCGTCCATCGATCAAGACTCCTTCACAGTTGTGCCGCCAACCGCGTACCTTGCTCAATCGCGCGCTTGGCATCGAGTTCGGCGGCGACATCCGCGCCGCCGATCAGATGCACGGCAATGCCGGCGGTCTTGAGTCCATCGAATAGTTCGCGCTGTGGTTCCTGTCCGGCGCAGACGACGACGTTATCGACATCGAGTATTTGCAGCTCGCCATCGATGGTGACGTGCAGGCCGGCATCGTCGATGCGCTCGTAGTTCACGCCGCCGAGCATCTGCACGTTTTTCATTTTCAGCGCGGCGCGATGCACCCAGCCGGTGGTCTTGTGCAGGCGCTTGCCGGGCTTTCCGGGCGTGCGTTGCAGCAGCCAGACCTCGCGTTCGCTCGCCTCAGGCGCGGGCGGCGTGAGTCCGCCGCGGTTTGCATATGTTTGATCGACGCCCCATTCCTGTGACCAGCGTGGAATGTCGGTGGTCGGCGACGGTGTGGATTGGGTCAGGAATTCGGCAACATCAAAGCCAATGCCGCCGGCGCCGATAATGGCGACGCGCTTGCCAACCGGTTTGCCGTGCAGCACGACGTCGAGATAGCTCAACACCTTCGCATGATTCGCGCCGGGAAGGTGCAGCGCGCGCGGCGTCACGCCGGTGGCGAGAATCACCGCGTCGAATCCGCGCAACGATTCGAGCGTTGCGTGCATGCCGAGTTTCAGTTCGACCGCGTGTGCCTGGATCAGGTTGCCCCAGTAGCGCATCGGCTCGGCGAACTCCTCCTTGCCCGGAATGCGCTTGGCCAGATTGAATTGGCCGCCGATTTCGTGCGATTGCTCGTACAGTGTTACCGCATGGCCACGCTGCGCCAGCGTGGTCGCGCAAGCGAGTCCGGCCGGCCCCGCACCGACCACGGCGTAGTTTTTGCGCATTGTGGATTTATGCACAACGAGTTCCGTCTCGTGGCAGGCGCGCGGATTCATCAGGCAGGAGGCGCGCTTGTTCTCGAACACATGATCCAGACACGCCTGATTGCAGGCGATGCAGGGATTGATCAGTGCCGTGCGTCCGCCGCGCGCCTTGTTCGCCCAATCCGGATCGGCCAGCAGCGGTCGCGCCATCGACACCATGTCGGCGTCGCCGTCGGCGAGGATTTTCTCGGCGACTTCCGGCATGTTGATGCGATTGGTTGTGATCAGCGGAATCGAGACTTCGGATTTGAGTTTTTTCGTAACCCAGGTAAACGCCGCGCGCGGCACGCTGGTGACGATGGTCGGCACGCGCGCCTCGTGCCAGCCGATGCCGGTGTTGATCAGGGTCGCGCCCGCGGCTTCGATCTGTTTCGCGAGCGCGACGATTTCGTCCCAGCGCTGCGCATTGTCGACCAAGTCCAGCATCGACAGGCGGTAGATGATGATGAAGTTAGGCCCGACCGCTGCGCGCGTGCGCCGCACGATTTCGACGGGAAAGCGCTGTCGTTTTTCCAGACTGCCGCCCCAGCCATCACGGCGTTGATTCGTGCGCTCGGCGAGGAACTGATTGATCAGGTAACCCTCGCTGCCCATGATCTCGACGCCGTCGTAGCCGGCTTCCTGCGCGAGCTGTGTGCAGCGCACGAAATCGCGGATCGTGCGCTCGACACCGCCCGACGACAACGCGCGCGGTGTGAATGGCGTGATCGGTGATTTGATTTTCGACGGCGCAACCGACAGCGGCTGATAGCCGTAGCGTCCCGCGTGCAGTATCTGCAGGCAGATGCGTCCGCCCGCATCATGCACCGCATGCGTGATCTGGCGATGCGGCGCGACGTGCCACGGCATCGACAGGCGGCTCGCGAATGGCTTCAGCCAGCCGGCGATGTTCGGCGAGAAACCGCCGGTGACCATGAGTCCCACGCCGCCGCGCGCCCGTTCGGCGAAATACGCGGCGAGCTTGCCGAAGTCGCGCGCGTGATCTTCGAGTCCCGTGTGCATCGAACCCATCAGCACGCGGTTGGGCAGGGTGCAGAAGCCCAGATCCAACGGAGCGAACAAATGCGGATAGGGCGTGGCGATCGCGTCGGTCATGGCATCGAACGTGCGTTTGAAAGTGTGCACGATGCACGGATTTTGCCGCGCCGGCAAGACTGGCGTCAGTTCGTCGCCGGCGCTGCGGCGGGCTCCGTCTCGATGACGCGCAGCAATGTGGATTTGGCCTTCCATTCCATCGCGGCGTCCATCGGTTCCAGCGCGGTGAAATTTCCGGAAACCAGCGTCGCAATGGGCAGGCCGTCGCGATAAAGGATGCGCGATCCGCTCAGCGCGGGAATCTTGTCGCCGGCGACAATGCTGCCGACGAGGTTCAAAGGATCGGCGCCGCACACCGCGATGAGCGCACCATCGTGCGGCGCGCGGCGAATTCCGCGCAGCAGCGCCACGGCCTCGGGCAGCGCGAATTGCTCGCCGGACAATCCCGCGATGAATCGGCCGCCGCGGATTTCGCCGCGCGCTTCCAGGCGCTGATACACATGCAACAGCTCGCGCCACGGCGGCAGCCAGTCTGCTTCGCGCGCGAGCAGGCGCCAGCATATGACGCCGTAGCGACGCAGCAGGACGCGGGCGACGTGTTCGATGAACTGCGGACGTTCCTGCGGGTTGGCTGGCGCTGGTCGCCGCAACGGCGACCAGCGTCCCGCGTCCGCGATGCCAAGCAGGGCGGTGCGCCGTCCGCGGCGCCGGCTCGGCGACGGGCGTTTCGACTGCGGCACCAGCAGCGCGCGCAGTCCGGCGAAGCTGTCGGAGTTGATCTGCCCGGCGGCCACGAGCTCGGCCAGCGATTCTTCCAGCTCGACATGCAACAAACCCGAGCCGGCGAGCAATTCGTCGAAGAACGACGCGCCGCGATCGCGCAGGAAATCGGCGACTGTTTGCGCGCGCGATGACAATGCCGGGCCGGAATCCTCCGCTGTTGCACCGAGCGCATTCCAGATCGGCAGATTGCGCCGCTGCAACAAAACGATGGGTGTGGCACGCACGGGGCCGCTGCCGTGCTCCGCGCCGTTGGAGGCGCGCGGGCGCAGGCGCGACCACACGATGCGACCCGCCAGACACAGATCGTCGAGCCAGGAAATTTCGTATCCGCTCACCCGTGCGGGTAGGATTTCCGATTCCCACGCACCGGCCGCCGCCTCGAATCCTTCGAGCTGTGCCAGCACGCCGGCTAGCGCGTCGGGTCCGCTGACTTGCGTGCCTAGTGCGATGCGCTGCCAGTCGAACAAAAAGCGCATGAAGTCGCGCGGTTCGACCGGCTCGATCTCGCGGCGCAAACGCTTGATGGTGTAGCGGTGGATTCGCGCGAGCAGGTGCCGTTCACACCATTCGGTGTGTGTGGCGCCGGGCGTGAATTGGCCGCGCATAACGTAGCCTTCGTGCTCGAGCGCAAGCAGCGCGGTGTCGATTTCCGCTTGTGGAATTTGCAGCATCGTGGCGAGCGCATCCGCGTGTGTCGGGCCGAACCCGGTCAGGCGTCCACGCACGATTTCAGCGAGCGCGGTTTCGCGCGTCCATTCGCGCTCGACGAATTCGGCTGGCACGACGATGGTTGGATCGAACTGCGCAGCGGCGAAAATCGCCTGAAATTGCGGCAGGCGTTCGACGGGAACGTGCAGATCGGTCAAGCGTGTCGCGCGCTGCTGCGCAACCAGTTCGTCGAGCAATGTCGACCAGCCGGCGTTGGTTGCGATTTCGTTCCCGGTGAGAAAGCCAAGTCCCATCAGCGCTTCGTGCAGTTCGTCCGGCGTGCTCGCTTGCGGCCACGCCTCATCACGCACGGCGGCGATGGCTTCCGCATCGAGCTTGCCGAAATCGTCGGTCGATTCGATGTCGCCCCAACGCCGCGACAGCACGGCTTGCGTACGGCGCTCCTCCAGCGGCGCATCGTCGAGGAATGAATACGGACGTGCATTCAGCACTTCGGCGGCGAGTGGCGAGGGTGCGGTGAGATCGCGGCAGACGAAACGGACTTCGCCGCTTTCGAGCCGACGCAGCAGTGCTTCGAGGCCTTCGATGTCCATCGCATCGAACAGACAATCGTGCAGCGTTTGCGCGACCAGCGGATGCTCGGGAATCTGGCGCTCACCGACGATGTTTTCCAGACATGCGACTTGATCCGGAAACACCGCAGCAAGCAGGTCTTCGGACTTCATGCGCTGTAATTGCGGCGGCACTTTTGCGCCGCCTTGGAAGCGCGGTAGAGCGAGCGACGTAGTCGCGTTCCAGCGCCAGCGCACGCCGAACATCGGTGCGTCGAGCAGCGCCTGCGTCAGCACCTCGCGCACGCTGTTCGAATGCAGGTAACGCGTGACTTCATCAAGCGGAAAACTGTGGCTGGTCGACAAGGAAAGAATGATCGCATCCTCGGTCGCGGCGGCCTGAAGTTCGAAGTTGAATTTGCGGCAGAAGCGTTTGCGCAGTGCCAGCCCCCACGCGCGATTGAGCCGACTGCCGAACGGTGCATGGATGATGAGTTGGGTGCCGCCGGATTCGTCGAAGAAGCGTTCCATCGCCAGTTCTGTCTGCGTCGGCAACATGCCGAACGCAGCCTTGGCGCCGCCGAGGTAATCGACGATCTGGCGCGCAGCGGATTCGCTTAATCCCACATCATCACGCAGCCACGTATTGGCCAGATCATCATCGAGCCGATTTGAGATTTCCTCACGCAGGCGTGACACCGCAGACGATAGTTCATTGGTGCGCCCCGGTGCCTCGCCAAGCCAGAACGGCAACGTGGGCGGCGCACCTTGCGCATCTTCGACACGCACCTTACCGCGCTCCACGCGCAGAATCCGATACGAGGTGTTGCCGAGCTGGAAGATGTCGCCGGCCATGCTTTCGACGGCGAAATCCTCATGCACCGTGCCGACGCGCTGCGCTTGCGGTTCGAGCACGACCTCGTAATCGGCGGTGTCCGGAATTGCGCCGCCGGAGGTGATCGCGGTCAGACGCGCGCCGCGCCGCGCGCGCAAGACGCCATTGACCGCGTCGCGATGGATGTAGGCCGCACGCGGTCCACGCCGGGTGGTGAAACCGTCGGCCAGCATGCGCACAATTTCATTGAATGCCGCGCGGCGGAACGTCGTATACGGGTAGGCGCGTGTGACGAGTTCGAACAATTCGTTCTCATTCCATTCGCGGCACGCAACTTCGGCGACGATCTGCTGCGCGAGCACATCTCGCGCGTTGCGCTCGACATGCAGCGTATCGAGTTCGCCGCGACGTACCGCGTCGAGCAGGGCGGTGCATTCGACCAGATCGTCGCGCGAGGCCGGGAACAAGCGCGCCTTGGGCATGCCGTCGACGCTGTGGTTGGCGCGTCCGGCACGCTGCAAAAAAGTGGCAATCGAGCGCGGCGAGGACAGCTGGCAAACCAGATCCACATCGCCGATGTCGATGCCGAGCTCCAGCGACGCGGTCGCGACCAATGCGCGTAACTCGCCGCGCTTGAGGCGCTGTTCGGCGGCGAGGCGCTGCTCGCGCGCGAGACTGCCGTGGTGCGAGGTCACGGCGTCCTTGCCGAGGCGATCGCTCAGGTTTTTGGCGACGCGTTCGGCCATCCGGCGCGTGTTGACGAAGATCAACGTCGTGCGATGCGTCTGGATAAGTTCCGCGAGGCGATCGTAGACCTGTGCCCACACATCGCCGGACATGACGGCTTGCAGCGGGGTCGGCGGCAGTTCCAGCGCGAGATCGCGTTCGCGGGTGTAGCCGACATCGACGATTTCGCACTGGTCGGCAGGATTCGTTCCGAGCAGAAATTTCGCCACTTCGCTGATCGGTTTTTGCGTTGCCGACAAGCCGATGCGTATAAGCGGACGCCCGCACAGCGATTCGAGACGTTCCAGCGACAGCGTCAGGTGCGCACCGCGCTTGCTCGGCGCGAGCGCGTGGATTTCGTCGACGATCACGCTGCGCGTCGTGGCCAGCATCGCGCGCCCGGATTCGGAACCGAGCAGTATGTACAGCGACTCGGGCGTGGTCACCACGATATGCGGCGGACGTCGCTTCATCGCCGCGCGTTCGGCCTGTGGCGTGTCGCCGGTGCGCACGCTCGAGCGGATTTCGACATCCGGCAAACCCAGCTCGAATAGCTTGTCGCGAATGCCGGCGAGCGGGGCTTCCAGATTGATGCGCACGTCGTTCGACAGCGCCTTGAGCGGCGAGACATAAACGATGGCGGTTTCGTCGGCGAGTTTCCCGGCCACGCCCTCGCGCACCAGTGCGTCGATCGCGGCGAGGAAGGCGGCCAGCGTCTTGCCCGATCCGGTCGGCGCGGCGATCAGCGCGTGGCGCCCGGAGCGGATTGCAGGCCATGCGTGCTCCTGCGCCGGCGTGGGCGCGGGGAAAGCGTTTTCGAACCACGCCGCGACGGCGGGGTGGAAATGTTCGAGCGGCATGGTGGAATTGTCCTCCCGATGGCGCGACGACGCTATCCGCGACGCATCTCAAGCGGTGAGATGGCGGCGGAATCTGGCAAAATAGGCGTCTTTCCCATCGTTCCGGAATCTGCCATGAGCCATCACGACATCCGTTCGGCCGTACGTCCCCAACCCGATCAGCCGATGGTCGACATTGCCAATTACGTTGCCGATTACACGATCGACTCGAAAGAGGCTTACGACACCGCGCGCTACATGCTGATGGATTCGCTCGGCTGCGCGATGCTGGCGATGAAGTTTCCGGAATGCGTCAAGCACTTGGGGCCGCTGGTGCCGGGCGCGACGCTGGCGGGTGGCGCACGCGTGCCGGGCACAAGCTGGGAGCTCGATCCCGCGCAGGCGGCCTACAACATCGGCGTGCAAGTGCGCTGGCTGGATTTCAACGACACTTGGCTCGCCGCCGAATGGGGTCATCCTTCCGACAACCTCGGCGCGATTCTCGCCGTGGCCGACTACGTCTCGCGCCGGAATGTCCGCGACGGCAAGGCGCCGCTGACGATCAAGGATGTACTCACCGCAGCGATCAAAGCGCATGAAATCCAGGGCTGCTATGCGCTGAAGAACTCGTTCAATCGCGTCGGCATGGATCACGTGATCCTCGTGCGCCTGGCTTCGACGGCAGTCGTCACGCAGATGCTCGGCGGCGGCAAGGAAGAAATCGTCAATGCCGTTTCGCATAGCTGGATCGACAGCGGCGTGCTGCGCACCTATCGCCATGCGCCGAACACCGGGCCGCGCAAGAGTTGGGCGGCGGGCGACGCCTGCCGGCGCGCGGTGACGCATGCGCTGAACGCGGTCAAGGGCTGCGTCGGCTATCCGTCCGCGCTGACAGCGAAAACCTGGGGCTTCTACGATGTCGCGTTCAAGGGCAAGGCGTTCGAGTTCGAGCGCGGCTTCGGCAGCTACGTGATGGAAAACGTCCTGTTCAAGATCAGCTTCCCGGCTGAGTTCCATGCGCAGACCGCGGTGGAATGCGCGATGAAATTGCATGCGCAGGTTGAGGGCAAACTCGATGCGATCGAGCGCATCGAAATCGAAACGCAGGAAGCCGGCGTGCGCATCATCGACAAGACCGGTCCGCTGGCCAATTACGCCGACCGCGATCACTGCATCCAGTACATGGTCGCTGTGCCGCTGATCTTCGGGCGCCTGACCGCCGACGACTATAACGACGCAGTCGCCGCCGATCCGCGCATCGATGCGCTGCGCGCCAGGATGACGGTCAAGGAAAATCCGAAGTTCACCGAGGACTACTTTGACCCTGCGAAACGCTATATCGGCAACTCGCTGCAGGTATTTTTCGCCGATGGCAGCAAGACCGAGAAAGTGTCCATCGACTACCCGATCGGCCACCGCAAGCGCCGCGCCGAAGGCATCCCGGTGTTGGTGAAGAAGTTCGAGGCGGCGCTGGCCGGGCATTTGCCCGCGCACCAGGTTCAGCGGATTCTTGAAGCATGCAGGGACCCGGCCACATTCGCGGCCATGCCGGTGCCGCATTGGCTGGATTTGTTCGCCGCGTAGCCCGGCGAAATGCAAATGTTTGCAAGCACTTAGCCGAAAACCGGCGGCGCGTTCCCTGACTGCATGCTGAATCGAACAGGCTGGAGCACAGCCCCTGATTTTGCTAGACTGCTGCGGCTCGCGTTGCCAATGTGCTAACGTATAATTAACGCGACGCAGACACCGCAGGGTTTCGCGGTGAAGTCGCGTGCCGCGCAAGCGGAGCGGACGCCAAAAAACTAGCTATGAGGAGAGTCTCCGATGAAACGTAATACCTTGTTTGTCCTGATCGCCCTGGGATTGGGCGGCGTGGGCGTCGCCAACGCCCAGGATGCCAGCAGTTGGTACTTGGCTCCGCGTTTGGGCGTGGTCGCGCCGGACAACGCGCGCACCACGAAGACCTCGCTTTTCGCCGGAATCGGCGCTGGCGTCTGGGTCAACCCGAACCTGGCCGTCGATTTCGAATACGGCATCAACAACGCCGATTTCAAGAACAGTTCGCCGCGCGCCGGCCACCAGTGGGAAAGCGTGCAGTTTGACGTTGCCGCGCGCTGGTTCTTCGGCGAGATCGGCTCCGGCTGGCGCCCGTACGTGATGGGTGGCATCGGTGCACAACGCCACAAGGCTTATTCCGGGTTTCTGTTGAGCAACCTCGGTTATGAATCCGGCGGCGGTTGGGATCCGATGGTCACGGCCGGCGTCGGCATGCAGTACAACATGTCCGATCGTCTGGCGTTCCGCGGCGAAATCGCGGCGCGTTACGACCGCGACAACAATTCGTTGAACACCAGCATGGCGGCCGCGGATGGCTTTAATCGCCAAAGCGGCTTCACCGACGGCATCGTCACGGTCGGCCTGACCTACAACTTCGGCGGCGGTTCGGCTCCGGCCCCGGCGCCCAAGCATGAACAGGCTGCTGCGCCGGCCGAGGCTCCGCCGCCGGCTCGCGAAGAAGCTACCCCGCCTGCCGCGGTTTCCATCGACCTGCGTGGTGTCGAATTCAAGTTCGATCATCCGCGCGTCGGCGAGAAGCTGGTGCCGTCGCTCAAGGCCCCGACTTCGGATTCCGTGCAGATCCTCGACGAAGCCGTGGATACGCTCAAGCGCTATCCGAACGTGCACGTCTCGGTTGACGGCTACACCGACTCCGTCGGCAGCGATGCGTACAACCAGAAGCTGTCGGAGCGCCGCGCCAAGGGCGTGTACAACTACCTGACCGAGCATGGCGTGGATGCCAGCCGTTTGGATGGTCCGAAGGGCTTCGGCGAAGCCAGCCCGATCGACACCAACAAGACCTCGGCTGGCCGTCAGCGCAACCGTCGCGTCGAGTTGAAGGTGGAAAGCCAGTAAGGGTTCCGCTTGCTGCAATACGAAAAAGCCCGGCTATGCCGGGCTTTTTCTTTTCAGCGTTTCGAAAACAGGTAGTGTGCTACGAGCCATTCGTTGCCATCGCGGTAGCCAAACAGCTCGGCGCAGGCCATCCAGAATATGCGCCAGCGCTGGTGCCAGACTCGCGCCCGGTCGCCGTAGGCCGATTCGAGTACGCGCAGTACGTCGTCGCGATGCCGATCCTGGTTGGTGAGCCAGGCATTGGCGGTTTTCGCATAGTGCGTGCCCGACAGGCGCCATTGCCGTTCGATCGTAAGATCGCGTTGGAACCACAACAGGGTATTGGCGGAGGGCATCAGGCCACCGGTGAAAAAATACCGACCCATCCAGTTGTCGTCGCCTTGCGTCTGAAACGGATACATCAGCTCGCGATGGCAGAATATGTGCACGAAGAGCTTGCCTGCGGGACGCAGCCACGTAGCGATGCGTCCAAGCAGAATCTCGTAGTTGCGCATGTGCTCGAACATCTCTATCGACACGCAGCGGTCGAAGCGTGCGGGCGGGAGTTGCAACCGATTCACATCCTGGGTGATGACTTCGACGTTGCCCAATCCGAGTGCGCGGCAGCGGGCGAGAATGAACTCGCGTTGCGGCGCCGAATTCGACACGGCCGTGATGCGCGACTGTGGGTAGCGTTGCGCCATCCACAAGGTCAGCGAACCCCAACCGCAGCCGAGTTCGAGAACGTCCTGCCCATCGGCGAGCTGTGCGCGCTCGCCGTAGAGGGACAACATGGCCTCCTCGGCCTGCTCCAGCGTTTCGTCCCCGCGCGGGTAGTAGCAACTCGAATACTTCAGGCGCTTGCCCAGGCACAGTTCGAAAAAGCGCGGCGGCAGCTCATAGTGCTGCGCGTTCGCGGCATCGGTGTGTATTGCCACCGCACTTTCGCGCAGGTTGCCGAGGCATTGCTGGAAGCGTGTCCACGCTGCCGGCGCATCCGGCGCATGCTCTTCGCGCAGGCGCTGTGCGCACAGACGACGAATGCCGGCGCGGATGGCCCAGTCCGGCAGCAGGCCGCGTTCGGCCAAGCCGATCAGGCCACGCGGCGCGTCGGGAGCCTCAGTTGCGGCCATGGCGGTGACGTTGTCGTTCATGCAGGTTTCTTCGGGAACCAGGGAATCAGCATGCTGGTCGTGCGCTGGTACTCGCGATACTCGTCGCCGCGCGTGCGTAGCGCCTGCGCCTCGGTGAACGGGATGCCGCTGATCCAGACCAGCGAGGCGAGCATCAGCACCGGCCCGACCAGACTGAGCAGCCAGGCTGGAAACGGCGCACCGATGGCGAGGAACACATAGGTAAACCAATGCAGCCATTCGAAGAAATAATTCGGATGGCGCGAATAACGCCACAGTCCGTTGCGGCAGGCCTTGCCGCGATTTTGCGGATTGGCACGAAATGCGGACAACTGCGCATCGGCGATGGATTCGCCGGTCAGGCTCACGATCCATATCGCCAGACCCAGTCCGCACCAGACCGAAAACGTCTCGCGCGGATTTTCGGCCACGGCCGCAAACGGCAGCGAGAACAGCGCGATCAACAAGGCCTGGCCCATGAAGAATGCGAAAAATTTTCGCTGATCGTCGTGCCAGTACTCGCGCAGGTAGCGATAACGCCCGTCTTCGCTTTCGTTCAGCACGCGCGCGAGGATGTGCAGGCACAGGCGGAATCCCCACAGGCTGCCGAGCAGCGCAACAGCCAGGCGCGAAGCGAGGCCGCCGCTGCCGACTGCCGCGTAAAACAGTGCGCTGGCACCCATGCCTGCCGCCCAGATCGCATCGACGATGCCGGCGTTGCGCGTGCGGCGCTGGATCAACCAGCCGATGAACATCGCCACGCTGGCCACGATCCACACATACAGGATATTGACTGTGCTCATCGCAGTGCTCCGCGCAAGACTGGCCGTGCGCGATCCTTGCGCACGAGATGCCGCGCCAAAAGAAACAGGGCCGGCGCCAGAATCGCCCAGGCGATGGCCAGTGCGCCGAGGGCGAGTGCGGGCCGCGCGGCAAAGGACAGGGCGTTCCAACCGCGTGCCGCGGCGAGGTAAGCGAGCGGCGCGCCGACGGCGCCGAAAACGGAAGCGAGCGCCGGATGCGCTTTCAGCCAAGCCAGCGAATGATTGAGTGTCAGCGCGAAGCTCATCCACAACGCCACGATCCAGATCGGCGCAAAGTCCGGCGAAGGCACCGGTGCCGCGTACGTGAACATGCCACTGCGCACACACAGCGTATCGACGGCGAATCCGACGATTGCCGCGCACGCCATCAATTGCAGATCGGCGCGGCGTTCGTCAGAAACCGCGATCTGCCAAACCGCGAACGCGCCGAGCATCAAGGGGCCGGCCCACCACCAGCCGCGCGCGGCACCCGCGATCGCGGCGAACCAGGTCGCTTGGTAGAATACGATGTTGATCCAGTTGTTCACACCGCGCCGTCCGTGCCAGCAACGAACTGTGCGCGCCGGCAACCGGGCTTGACCAACAGCATCTGCACGTCGCCGGTGGAGCGCTCGCGGAAGCCGGCTTCGCAATAGGCCAGGTAAAAATCCCACATGCGCACGAAACGTTCGCCGTAGCCGAGCGCGCGCACCTGCGTGATGTGTGCATGGAAACGTTCGCGCCAGGCCGCGAGCGTGAGCGCATAACTCGGACCGATGTCCTCGAGGTGGAACAATTTCAGATCGCTCGCGCGCGCGGCGGCGCCGAGCATGGCGCCGATCGACGGGATGAAGCTGCCGGGGAAGATGTAGCGCTTGATGAAATCGACCGCGCGCAACGCCTGCACATAGCGGTGATCCTCGATGGTGATGGCCTGGATCAGCGCCATGCCCTCAGGTTCAAGCAATGCGCCGACCTTGCCGAAGTAGTCGTCCAGATATTGATGGCCGATCGCTTCGATCATCTCGATGGACACGAGTTTGTCGTAACGCCCGTCGAGATCGCGGTAGTCGCGCAGCAGCACTTCAACGCGGTCGGTCAATCCGGCCGCTTGCACGCGCGCACGCGCGAGGTCGAACTGTTCTCGCGAAATCGTGGTAGTAGTGACGTGGCAGCCGTGTCGTTGCGCGGCGTGGATGGCGAAGCCGCCCCAGCCGCTTCCGATTTCGATGACGCGGTCGTTCGCGTTGAGCGCGAGTTTCGTGCAGATGGCATCGAGCTTGCGTGTGGACGCGGCCTCCAGCGTGTCGTCGTCGCGCGCGTAGATTGCCGACGAATACATCAGGTTTTCGTCGAGGAACAGGCGGAAGAAATCGTTGCCCAGGTCGTAGTGTGCGGCGATGTTGCGGCGGCTGCCATCGCGCGTGTTGCGGTTGAGTGCATGCCAGGCACGCATCGCCCAGCCGCCGAGGCGCGCGAGGCCGGTTTCCATCGCGTCGAGCAAATCGCGGTTGCGCACCAGCATGCGCATCAGCGCAACCGGATCGTCGCAGGTCCACGCGGCATCCATGTACGCCTCGCCTGCGCCGACGCTGCCGTTGACTGCGACTTGGCGATAAAACGATGCGTCAAACACATGTACGGTCGCGTGCAACGTTTCCGACGAATTGTCCGCCGGCGTGCCCAGCGTGACATCGCCAAGCGCATCGACGATGCGCAATTGGCTGTCGCGCAGGTACGCCATCTGCCGCAGCAGGCGCGTGCGCAACGCACGGTCCAGCGTGCTGAACACGCTGGGCGGGGCGGAGTCGATGACGGTTGCGGTCTCGTCGTTCATTGCCGGGTTGCCTTGCCGGGACGATCGTGTGCGGGATGATCGTAAACAGGGTTGTGTCGAAGAAAGATCAAGAGCGCCTGCCAGTGGATCGCGGCGACAATGCGCAGCGTCATGGCCGGAAAACGTAGAAGCACGCGGGCCAGGTTCGTGCCGGTCAGCGATTTGCGCTCGAGCACCAGGGTGGCGTCGAATTCGCGGTGTTTCGCGGTGTCGATGACATCCATGTGCACGCGCAGGGCATCGTCCGGCGCGGTGAAGCGCCAGGCGTAGTCGCGCTGCATCGGCACGAAAGGCGAGACGTGGAAATTCTTGGCGAAATCCCAGCGCAGCGCGGCGCCGTGTCGCTGCGCGCCGGCGACCGGCAACACATAGCTGTGGCGTTCCTTCCACGGCGTGTTGGTGATCTCGGCAACGATGGTGTCGAGGGTCACGCCGTCATCCGCGTAGCAATAGTAAAAGCTCACCGGATTGAAACAGTGGCCGAAATAGCGCAGGTGCGTGAGCAGGCGGA
>Ga0207654_10000074_pt1 | contig 66092 bp, 55 predicted proteins | sample KBSC64metaG_FD_184355 | JGI IMG/M metagenome (GOLD analysis project Ga0207654, IMG submission 184355) | Corn rhizosphere microbial communities from Kellogg Biological Station, Michigan, USA - KBS C6-4 metaG (SPAdes) (version 2) | ecosystem: Host-associated > Plants > Roots > Rhizosphere > Soil...
ACTAGCTTCCGGCGCATCTTGTCCGTTCTGAGCGCCTGAGGCGAAAACATGCGGAACTGGACTGAGCATGGATTCTCCCGGCTGACAGCGATTTCGGACGCGGGTTCGACTCCCGCCGCCTCCACCAACTTTCTCCTCGTGCCAGAGTTCTCGTGAGGACGTGGCGAGCGACCGGCTTGCCTTAGCGGAGCAGCCCCAAATCCTCCTGGCTGCGCAGAACGAGCAAACGGAGTGGGTCCCGCGCCGGGCAGCAGACAGTTATTGCCTTTTTGGGACAGAGATCCATGCAGGAAACATTCATGACATGGAGTGGGCGCTCGGGATGCGCCGTGTTATAGCGCTCCACTGTTTTCTTGAACTTTGCCAGCCCGTTCAAGGCCTCGTCTCGCTTTAGCTTCTTTTGGCATTTGCGACAAGCGAGGATGAGCTCGCCTTTCCAGGGAGCTGCATAGGTTTTCAGTGCTCCTGCCATCGTTCCCGGTTAGATGCTGAGGGCGTCAAAGCGGCTAAGAGAGCTACTGCTGTTCAAGATTGATCTGCTCGTAAGCATGCTGCGAAATGCCGGCACGGATCTCCGCCGGTGTCTTTCCAGCTTTGGTCATTGCGTAAGCGTAGAAGGCCTCCTGAGCGCAAGTAGAGCACTCAGTGCCGTGATAGCCTTCGTAGCAACTCCGCAGGCTGGTGTGGCCGAGAGCCCGGTCGCAGCGACAGTTGCACGGGAGCTGATAGAGCACAGTGCCGACCTTCGCGGCCTGCTGGTAGACGTGTACCTGCCAGGGATACTGAAAGTGTTCGCCAGCAAGCTTCGCACCAGAAAGGATTGGCGGGAGAGCCGAGATCTTCAGAGGAGCAGCAGAGTGGTATGCAGGAACTTCATTGGCAGGATTTGACCACTGTGCGTAACTGCCAGCAGTTAGGAGGGAGACGGCAAGGCCGAGGAACAGTTTGCTTTGGAAGATCATTTGTGCAGGATGCTCTCCTGACTATTTTAGACCGGCTCGAAATCCAAATGGAATCGAATGATGGGGCTTAAGCAAACGATCACGGATTGAACGACTCAGTCCGGCAACGGTCTCGAAAACAAAAAAAGACGGCACGAACTTTTTGCTGTTCGTGCCGGGAGGCCAGTGACGCAAACTACTTCCGGGTCTGGCATGATCAGGAGGACCACTCTCCATCACCGGAATATCTACACGATACTATAGATTCCGTTTTGAGCAAATACAAAAATCGAAATTTTCCCGCTATCCGGTACATTCCTTCATCCGCAGATTGGATCATCGCGCTCAGGCTTTGGTTGCCTCAGTTTGCGACTAGAATCAAATTGATCGGATCACTCAGAATATGCGAAATCCAGTGAAATCTTCCGTTTCGGAGGTCGAAAGCAATTCCCTGCCTTCGTCGTCGCTGGCTTCCGAGCCGAGCGTCGCATCTCTGGGATGGGTCAAGGTCGGGGCAATCGCAGCGGCATCGGCCGCTTTGGGAGGCCTGGCCGCCGCCTGGTTTTACAGGAAGACCCTCTCGCAGCTTCGCGAGGCTGCCCACGAATTTCCGGATTCGCCAAACGACTCTACAAAGAACGAGATGGAAGAGGACTTCTAAGTCCAACCCCGTTCTGTCCAACTACTGCCGAACCTTGGGTCAGTTCCAACTCAAGAATCTCGCAGAGGATGTGGCCCGCCAGGATGTGTGCCTCCTGGATACGAGGCAAGTCGCTGGAGGGGACTTCGAAGAGAAAATCTGCAGCTTTGGCGATCAGCCCGCCCCCCTTGCCAGTGAAAGCTACAGTGACCGCTCCGATCCTCCGGGCAGCCTCAAGAGCCAAAAATACGTTCCGGCTGTTTCCGGACGTGGAGACAGCGACCACAACATCTCCCTTATGAGCAAGGGTTTCCACCTGGCGCTGGAAGATGTGCTCGTAGCCATAGTTGTTGCTCGCAGCGGTAAGGATCGAGGTATCGGTGGAAAGCGCAATCGATGGGATGCCGGCGCGGTCGTGACGGAAGCGAACCACGAGCTGCCCATTCAAGTGCTGTGCGTCTGCCGCGCTTCCGCCGTTACCGCACCAGAGGATCTTGCCGCCCATGCGGACAGCCAGGACCATCTCGGAAGCGATCTGGTCGAGAACGCGCTGCTGGTCGTTGAGGGCCGTGACGATCTGGAGATGATCGGCAAGAGCTGCTTTGAAGATTTTGGCCCTGTCGGAGTTAAGTTCTGCCATGTTTTATTGTTCCTGACGAAAATGAGCTCTGGAATCGATCGCCCGTTATGTGCGTCTCAGCATATTAGTGCGGTTCCGCGATGACTGTCGAGTGAGAGATTGAGTTCTGGCCGAAAAGCAAGCGGGCGGCTCCAATAGTTGGAACCGCCCCGTGCTTTGGGCATGCTGAAGTCTGTCCTGTCTAATGGCTGATCATGAACTGAAGCTGACCAATATAGACGCCATAGGGGCCCAGATTGACGTTCTTGAGCGAGGATGGGTCTGCCGCACCTGGTGTTTTGAGCAGTGTGGTGACCGCGCCGTCAGGAAGGCCCTGACTGACGAGATTAACGGTTTGCGGATCGGCTGTGAAATTCAAGCAGACGATCACCGGAGGCGCGCCGGCTGCCTGGCGCTTCCAAGAGAGCACGTTGGGATTGTTGCGATCGAGCATTGTGTACTCGCCCTGCGAGAACACTTTGTTAGTTTTCTTGAGCTGGATCAGTGCGCGATACCAACTGTAAAGAGACTTAGCATCGGACTTCTCTGCTTCAACATTGATGGTGGCATTGTTGGGCGGGACCGGAAGCCAGGGTTTGGCGCTGGGACTATCAAAGCCAGCATTGGGAGCTGCTGTCCACTGCATGGGGGTGCGCTCGCCGTCACGGCCTTTGTATGCAGGCCAGAATCGAAGTCCTACGGGATCTTTCACGTCTTCCTTGCGGGTGGGAGGCGTGGTCTTCATTCCGATCTCATCGCCCTGGTAGAAGAGCGCGGCACCTTTGCTGGCGAAGAGAACCGTTGACAGGACGCGCTGAATATCGGTGTCGTGCACTCCATCGCCGTAGCGTGCGTCGATGCGCGGATTGTCGTGGTTGTCGAAAACGAGCAGCGGGACGTTGGTGCCAAGTTCGCTTTCAGCATCTTCCAGCTTGGCGCGAAATGCGCTGGCGTCCATCTTGTTGATGAGCAGGATCTGCGTATCCATGGGGAGATGGAACTCCGGCTTCTCAGGCGTGCCGTACTGTTTGAGGAGTTCGGCAATGTTGGGCAGATAGGTTTCACCAATGAAAACGCGTGTGCCGGGGTAAGTGTTGGTTGAGAACTTGTCGGCATTGGCGCGCATTTCGGCCATAACGTCATGGACGCCCGGAAGGTTGTCGGTCTTTGAGTTGTCGAGGACGGGCTCTCCGTTTCTCATTTCGGGGTTGCCGTTCTTGTCCTTTACGACGCCCTCGTCGGCGAGGCTGGGATCTTCAAATAGGGTGGTGATGGCGTCGAAGCGGAATCCGGCTACGCCCTTCTTCAGCCAGAAGTCGATGATGTCTTTGAAGGCCTGGTGGACCTTGGGATTGTTCCAGTTCAGGTCGGGCTGCTGGATATAAAATTTGTGGTAGTAATACTGACGCGTTTTGTCATCCCACTCCCACGCGGAACCGCCGAAGACCGACTCCCAGTTGTTAGGAGGCTGGCCTTTATCAGTTGCGGTCTCACCCTTACCGTCGTGCCAGACGTACCAATCGCGGTACGGATTGGTTTTGGATGAGCGCGACTGGAGGAACCACTTGTGCTTGTCAGACGAGTGGTTCATCACCATATCCATGAGCACACGGATATGGCGCTTATTGGCTTCGGCCAGGAGTCGATCGAAGTCGGCCATGGTGCCGTACTGAGGATCGATGGCCTGGTAATCGGCGATGTCGTAGCCAAAATCTACTTGCGGAGAGGGATAGATGGGCGTCAGCCAGATGGCATCGACGCCGAGGTCTCTCAGGTAGTCGAGGTGGGCGGTGATGCCCTTCAGATCTCCAATTCCGTCATTGTTGGCGTCAGCGTAGCTGCGTGGATAGATTTCGTAAAAGACAGCGTTACGCCACCAGTTCTTTTCGTTTGAGTCCTGGGCGGACGCCCGGGGGGCTGTTATGCCGAGTGCGATTGCGGTCACAGCGGTGATTGCGAGAGTACGGGTCCAGTGCATTACGGTCTCCTTGTCCATGGGGTCAACGCCAATAGAGGCCTCGGCGAGCCCCGTTTCCGTGCTCGTGAAGATGGCAGCGGTGTGAACAGGCAAACCTAACATAGACGGCAAGGGTTGCGGGAGATCAAAGTGCCTTTCGTGAGAGAGAGAGCAAAGGGCCTTGAGCCAGTGACGATAGGCCGCGAGTCCGCAATTGGACGAGTGGTGTATCCATTTTCGGGTGCAATTCGTCCTTGCATGTGAACAGCCGAAAAGCAGAGATCGATGGAAAGGAGCGTGGGCGATGGACACCGGACAGATTGCATCGACCCAGTTGGAGGATCAGAAGACGGAGACCAGAATGCAGGATTTGATTCCGATCGTCATGGTGATCGTCGGCGGATGCGAGAGCTGCGCGGAGAAGATGGTCTCTCGGGCGCTGAATAATGGCTGCGCGTGGCAGGATATCGACCGCACGCTGCGAATCACAGCGGGAATGCAGAAGCTCGACTGCTTTGCGAATGCAGTGGGACCCGAGGTGGTCTTGCGCATGGACAAGCCCCTTGCCTCAGGACGAAGAACTCTGGAGAAAGCGATGACGCCGCGCGAACAAGCAGCCTGCGCTTGCGGCGGCGCATGAGCAACAAATCTGCCGGCAGGTAGAGGAGGAATTATGGCTGAATCAAGAGCCAATTCCGTGATCGAGACTGAAAGCGGGTCCAAGATGGAAACGGTGCTCGATGACCTCGGGTGGGCTGCGTTGCTGATAACCACAGCATCTTCTGGTTGATTCCCGAGGGGCGCGTACCCAGTGGATCGTGGTTGATCGCGGTTGGAGCGATCATTATCGTGTTCAGCGTCTCCCGCCTGATCTGCGGGTTTCGGGTAAGCGAATTCGCATGTCAGCCGGAACAATCGCGCTGATTGCCGGAATCGGCTCAGTGCTGGGAATGAGTCTGCCGCTGTTTCCGATCGCGTTGATTGCTATTGGCTGCTGCGTGATCCTTGTTCGCCGCCTTGAACGTCGATCAAGAGTACCCGCTGCGGAGGACCCGCTCTGCTGCCGATGATTTGCAGCAGAGCGCGCTGGTCATCGTTGCCGTTATTCGTTACTTGATTTTGGTTCGCAGATGAAGACGCCGCGATCGTCGCGTCCAAATTTGCAGGCGTTGTCGAGAGCAGCCTTCAGGCGCTTACGCGCACGATGCAACCGGATCTTCACAGTGCTTAAGGGAACGCAGAGGAGTGCCGCAATCTCTTCCGCCGTTAGCTCATCAGCATCGTGCAAGAGGATTACGGCCTTGTAGCTATCACTCAGCTCAGTCACATATCGGGTTACGCAATCGCTCATCTCGGATTGCTGAATCACAATGAAAGGAGAGGGTTGCTTCCGGTCGATGATGGGCAGTTCTTCAACCTGTGAAGCGACGTGACGACCAGACGTGCGTTTCCGCTGCCGGATCCGATCGAGGCTGATGCGAGTTGCAATTCGGTAGATCCATCCCTCCAGGGCTGCTGGATCGCGCAACGTCTCTTGCTGCTGAAATGCTCGCAGAAGTATCTCCTGGGTCAGATCCTCTGCTTCAGCCGCGTCGTGAAGAAGATACCGGACATAGCGAGCTATCCGCTGTCGATACTTCTCAGTCTCGATAGCAAAAGCGGCAGGAGAGAGCGTGGACATACTTCCCTCCATACTCGCGAACTATACGCCAAAGCTCTTTGCACTTCAGTGATGTGGGGCCTCTTTAGAATGAGGCGTGCGGGGCCGCTCCGTTAGCGGCCCTGCTTCTACTCGATGTGGGCGACCAGCGCCGCGAAAGGCGGAAGTTCGAGATGAGTGGGGTCATCTGTGCTGAATTTTAAGGATGAGTAGAGTGAAACAAGCTTCGTTCCGTTTACCCCCGCGCTCTTCCAGTCGAGTGGGATCTTCTGCGGTTTTCCGCTCATGTTCAGCGCCACAACGATGTTTGCCTCACCGGTTGAGCGTAGAAAGGCGAAGACATTTCGATCATCGTTATTGATGCTGACCTGAGCGCCGTCGCGAAGGGCAGGTTCGGTCTTGCGCAACGAGAGAAGGCGTTTGTAGGTATTGAAGATGGAATCGGGATCTTTGCTTTCGGTTTCTACGTTGTACTTTCTTGATGTGGGCGGGATGGGCAGCCATGGTTTCTTCACGGTGGTGAATCCGGCCTGCGGTGTCGAATCCCACTGCATTGGGGTGCGTTCGCCATCGCGGCCTTTTTCCTTGGGCCAGCCGAGCTTGCCGATGGGGTCGTGGACATCTTCGACGCGGGCGGGATCTGTGGTACGCATGCCGAGTTCTTCGCCGTAGTACATCTGCGGCGTTCCACGCGTAGTGAGTTCGAGGACTGCCATCAATTTCGCGATCTGGTCGTTGTGTTCGCCGTCTCCATAGCGATCCCACTGGCGCGGCTGATCGTGATTGGAGAAGAAATACTCTGGCTGGCCGTGGGCAAAGTTGTTCTCGATCTCGTTAAAGAGCTTACGGAATCGCGGTGCCGATAGTTCGTTGACATCGGCGATCTGGAAGTCCATCGGCAACTGCACCTCGTCCGCATTGCCGTACATCTTCGTGAGTGCTTCGACGTTGGGTTCGTCGGCCTCGGTGACGAGGATTGGGTTGCCGGGGTACTTGTCGACGACCTTACGCACTTCCTTCAAAACATCGTGAACTTCGGGCAGGTCGTCCGTGTACTTGTGCTGGATGTTACGATCGCCGTAGGCATTGTGGCCGGGCAGATAGGGATCATCGCGCATTTGAGGATCTTCGTAGAGGCGGGAGACAGCATCGATGCGGAAGCCCGCGACGCCGCGCTTCATCCAGAAGTCGAGGACGTCGTCCATGGCCTTGTGTACTTCGGGGTTACGCCAGTTGAGGTCGGGCTGCTCGACATAGAAGTAGTGGTAGTAATACTGGCGCGTCTTCTCATCCCACTTCCATGCGGAATGACCGAACCATGATTGCCAGTTGTTGGGCGGCCGATTTGGATCCCTGGAGGAGTCAGCTGGGATCGGCGGGCCTCCAGGCGCGGGATCGCGCCAGACGTACCAGTCACGTTTGGGATTGTCGCGGGAGGAGCGGGACTCGAGGAACCACTTGTGCTGATCAGACGTGTGGTTGATCACGTAGTCCATGATGATGCGGATGTCGCGCTTCTTGGCTTCGGTGACAAGGTTGTCGAAGTCCTGCATGGTGCCGTAGAGAGGATCGATCGAGACGTAGTCGGAGATGTCGTAACCGTAGTCGATCCCCGGCGAGGGATACATCGGCGTGATCCAGATGGCGTCGATGCCGAGGTCGTGGAGGTAGTCGAGGCGCGAAGTGATGCCCTTGAGGTCGCCGACGCCGTCCCCATTGGAGTCCTGGAAGCTGCGCGGATAGAGTTCGTAGATCACTGCATGGCGCCACCATTCGGAGCCGGTGGGCTGGTCTTTGACGGCTTGTGCAACGGAGGTGGCGGAAGTGGATTGTGCGGCGGCAATGTTATCGACTGAGGCGCAGCTCATCGTGAGCGCGCAGATGGCGGAGGCGATTACGGCAGATTTGGTCAGGTGCATTGCGGTCCTCATGCTTGCGTGACTGATTCCGCGGCTCGTAACTGTGGCTGCGGTGGGAACAGGCCAAAGTATCACATAGAGAAGCGATGCAGGCGAGATGTTGCGGCAGGCGCGAGATTTCTCGCTCTCTCACCCAATCACCTGGGACGGAGTTCCCGAAGACTCCTTGCTTCGCCATCGTTCCGAGTGGACCCCACGGATTGCCAGTCCATTTTCGTTTCGACAGAGCTCGTTTACCTTGGCTCTGCACTTCGGGCATTTACGCTCAAACGGGAGACTCTTCGTAGATTTCGCCGAATCCGGGTTTATTCCTTCCGTCATCGCGACATAACGCTCGCGCTCTGCGCCATCAGCATGGAGTCAAGAATCTGATCGGAGACTTCTTTTACTGCTGCCGGCGAGTGGGCGACGAACAGCGTATTCGTCTTGTCGTTTTCGCCGATGGCTTTGAGTGTGTCGAAGTACTGGGTTACAAGCACCAGTTGCATGACGTCGCGTGGAGTGGTGCCGTCCACAGCTTTCTGAAATTGTTCGATGGATGTTTGCAGGCCTTCAACGATCGCTTTGCGCTGGTTGGCGATTCCCTGCCCTTGCAGCGCCTTGCTTTCGGCCTCGGCTTCGGCTTTCTTGACCACGAGGATTTTGTCGGCTTCGCCACGGGCAGTGGCGGCCACCTGCTCACGCTGGGCGGCATTGATATCGTTCATGGCGGATTTGACCTTCTGGTCGGGAATGATGTCGGTGACGAGCACGTTCACGATCTCGTAGCCAAAGGCGGCCATGTCTGAATCGAGTTCTTGCTTGACGGCGGCGGCGATGCTGGATTGCGACGCGAAGACCTCATCGAGGGTCATGCTGGGAACGTGGCCGAGAATGACCTGCTCGACATAGGACTTGATTTGCGCGACGGGGTCCGAGAGCTTGTAGAAAGCGTCGTAGACACGCTCGGGGCGAACGCGATTCTGAACGGAAATCGGGATGGTGACGAAGACGTTGTCTTTTGTCTTGGTCTCCATGGTGAGGGCGATCTGATTGACGCGCAGGCTCACGAGGCCAGCGACACGGTCGATGTAGGGCGTCTTCCAGTTCAGGCCGGCTTCTGCGACACGCAAGAACTTGCCAAAGCGTGTGATCACGGCCACCTGCGAGGTGCTAACGGTGAAGAAGCTGCCCAGGATGGTAATGAGCGCGATGAAGCCGATGATCAGCAACAGGACCAGAGCAACAATGTCCATAGGAGCCTCCGCAAATGCTGGCTAAGGGATTATGCGGAGAATTATACGCAGCTTTCGGACGATCGAGTGTGAGCGCTTCGAAGAGGCGCCGGTTCAGTGCTGCAACGTTCGGGCTATTGCCGTCCTGGACGCTCGGGATGGCTTCCGCCACCGCCGTTGTAGCCGAAGTGCGGATCGTCGCGAGTTCCAGCTATATAGATGGGGATTTCGGCCCCTGAGCCGTTTTTCTTAAAGAAGCGGTCGGCCGGCTTGAGCAGGAAGCCCTTCCATCCGCCCACCATTTTGGAAATCGTGGCTTGCATTTTCGCGGTGCCGGTGAAATCGAGGGTCTGCCCTTTTGTCCGGTAAGTTCCGTGAAGATGGATGTCCGCGCCTGGGACCGTGTACGTCACTTTCGGAATCGTGAGCACGCCCCCTCGTAAGTCGAACTCTCCGCGCACCTGGGACTTGATCTTTTCGTCTTCGGCGGATTTGAGCTGATCGGGCTTGCCTTGGCCGCGCAGACTAAGCTCGCGGATCTTCTTTTGGACGGTAAGGCTTGTGAACTGAGCGTCATTCAGCTGGAAGTTGCCCTTCAGCGCCAAACGATCGATGACGGGCACTTTCCCAGGCGGGATGTGCAGCTGCGCCTGGACCTGGACGCCACCATCGAGGATCGGAACCGGAGAATCCGTTGCAAGTCGCAGGAAGTCTTCGATCCGGGCCCGATCAACGTTCACATCAAGCGCAATATCATGTCCAATGCTGTGCAGCCGGCCGTCGTCACCCGCCTTCAGCACGCGTACGACTTGCCCCTTAGTCATGAAGTGCGAGCTATCCATGGTGGCGTTCACAGAGTTAAGCCATGTGTCCCCGGTTGTGGCATCAACCTTGGCGTCGAAGTCGGTATGGAGCACCATCGTGTGCCCGAATCGCGAGAGCTGAAAATCAGGTGTATTCGTCTGCCCGTCCACCTGCAGGTCGCGAAGAGTGCCGATGTAATGGCCTGTAGAATCGAGCATTCCGGCGATCCCGTTGAAAACGGAGAGATCGGCGTGCTTGAACGTGTAGTCGCCGCGAATCGGGCTATTACCGGGGTCGTCCACCACCCAGGGCCCAAAGGCACCGGTAGTGTGGATCTCCCCTGGGGGTTTGGGATTCTGCACCACGGCTTCGAAGTTTACCGGCGATCCGGAGTGCACGCCTTTGGCACGAAAGCGATTGATCACGAACTCCAGCGGCAGCTTGTTCGGGTTGTCAGACTCATGCGTGAATCGAACGTCAGTGCAGTCAAGCGCATCGAGGATGAGAGTCACGCTGGGCCTGTTCAAGTCCGCTTCGCTCTTCGGCTCGCTTGCCCTGCGCATATGTGAACGTGGCGGAAAGTGGATGTCGAGCCCCTTTAGCCGAACCATGGTGATGTGGATCGGCTGCCCCGATGTGTAATGGAGCGGCGCATGGAAGTGGAATTCATCGAGGCGGACCAGCGGCGCCATTGGTGGCTTAGGGATAGGTACCTGGACGCCCTCAACCTCGGCCGGGGGCCAGATGCGCAGTCCTTTCCCTTCTCCCCAGACACCCCATTCTCCACGCAGCGTGTTACCGAGCGAGAGGTGAAAGCTGTCGAGTTCCACATGAGCGTGGAAGCGCTCCGATAGAGCCTGAACTACTTGCGCGCGCACGAAAGGCTCGGCGCGATGGGCAAGAATATCAACAATGATGGCGATGGTGGCCAAGAACGCAAGTATGCTGCCTCCGACCCAATAGGGCCATCGCGTTCTGCGTCCAGGCATGGGTCCATCCCCCCGTTGCTCCATCTTTGTGTTTGGATGCCTGCGGAGAGCGATCTGGCGCGATTTTCTGCTTCAGAGGTCTATGCAATAAACTGCTTGGCAGTCATGCAAGAGCAGATTGAGAACCTGGTGACGCTGCAGGCCGTGGAAACGGAACGCGGGCGCCTTATCCAATTATCGCGAACATTGCCGGCACAGATAGCCGAGGCCCAGTTGGCTCTGGATGCGATGCAGAAGCAGTCGGCCACCGCGTCGGACGCAATAAACCGGGAAGACTCGCTGCGGGTTAGACTCGACCGCGAGGTCCAGCAGCATCGCCAGAAGGCTGCTCGGTACAAAGCGCAGCAGGACTCAATAACCACAACTGCCCAGGCCGCAGCAATTGAACATGAGATCCAATTTGCCACCTCTGAAATCGAACGGCTGGAGAATGAGGAGTTTGCCAGCCTGGAACGCACCGAGGCGCAAGAGGCTGCGCTGGCGGCAGCGCGCAAGCAGGTAGAAGATCTGGCGGCAACCCTCGACAAGACGAGGGAATATGTTGCGGGCCAGCAAAAGCAGATTGCCGAGCAGCAAGCAGAACTGGCGAGTGAGCGCGAGCGACTACGGAAATTGATCGATCACGATCTGCTGGCCCGCTTTGATCGGATTGCGGCTCAGCGGGGTACCGGGATTGCCCGGGCGGAGAACCAGCAATGCATGGGCTGCAGGATGGGAGTACGTCCACAAGTCTGGAATCAGCTCCGTGAGGGTCAGCTGCTGAACTGCGACAGCTGCGGAAGACTGTTGTATTGGGATCCAACGATGGCTGCACCGGCGAAACCCGCTCAGCCCGATCCGGCGGTTGCGGACACGGGAAGAGCGATTCGCAAACCCAGACAGGCCGGGGCATAGCGTCTGGTAACCCTTTCAAGGAGTCGAACGGAAGTTGAAGCGGATCTGCGTAGATATGGACGAGGTGATGGCCGACACTCTGGGCGAACACCTTCGACGTTATAACCAGGCCTTCGAAGAGGAAGTGACACTTGAAGATCTCTCCGGCAAGGGACTTTGGGAGGTAACCCCGCAGGATCGGCAGGCGCAGCTCAGAGCGTTTCTCGATGCTGAAGATTTCTTTGAAGATCTGCCTTTGATGCCAGGAGCGCAAGAGGTACTGAAACAGCTCTCTTCACGGTTCGAGATCTTCATTGCGACGCAGGCAATGGCAGTTCCGAATTCGCTTGGGCCGAAGTATCGGTGGCTACAGAGGCATTTTCCATTCATCCCACCTACCCATTACGTCTTCTGCGGCGATAAAAGCATACTTTTAGCCGATTTCCTGATCGACGACCTTCCCAAAAACCTGATGCGCTTCAAGGGACAGGGACTGCTGTACACGGCTCCGCATAATCATCGGGCCACCGGATTTATCAGAGTGAATTGCTGGGAAGAAGTGGCAAGGTACTTCGCAAATGTCACGAAGTCATGATCACGCGGGATTCAGCGCTTGTTGTCAGGCCAACTTGGACCGATGAGGTTGATGGACAGGATTGCTCCGTCCGCGAAGATGGGGCCAGTTTCGCGAAGGAAGATTGGGACCTCGCCGGGTTCGATCCACATGTAGATGTTTGGTGGTGCTTTTCCGACGATCGGAGCGATGAGGCCGACGATTCCGCCCAATTCAATTTTGATCTCGTATTGAATTGATTTGCGTGCGAACCCAGCGAGAGAGAAGGCCATTGGTCCAAGAGGGCGCATATCCACGGCAACAAGCCTCGGCTTGGGTGTGGACACAATCATGGAAACTTTGGTTTCCGGTGCGTCTGAGTTCAAGTTCTTAACGATCGGCGTGATCATGCCGTTGTACAGATCCGTCGGGAGTTTGAGATGTTCGGTTGATTCCTGCTCCTTACCGTCTTTCTCTCTCCAGCGTGTGACGACAGTTCCCTTAGGGACATCGATGTTCATGTCGAGTTGAGTTGGGAAATAGGGTCCGCGCTGGACGTGGTGGTCGGAGATGAGTCGAAAAGCACCGCGCTGGGTGAAAACGGTGGTTTCGTCATCGAACGACCCATCTTTGAAGCGGAAAGTGAGATGCGACGTCACACGATCACCGCGGACGATCTCGATCAGATCGCCACTGGCAAGAACCTGTCCTTGCTCGGTCATCAAAGAAAGAAAACCGTGAAGAGTGCCCTCCGGGTGGCGAACGCGCACAGTCTCGCCCGACGCTTGCGAGGAGAGAATCTGGAGGCAAGCCAACACCAGGCATGCATAGGTGCATCGAAACTTCTTTCCAGCAAGGTATGGCGACGCCCTAAGCACTTGCTTTGTAGATGACTGGAACGTGTCCGGCCGTTGCCTTCAGGAATGGATCTGGATCGCCACAGACATGCAACTTGTTGGATATGCGCGGCATTAGAGATACTGGATCGGTACATAACGGCGTCATTCGAAGCAGGCTGGAAGAGGCGCGCCGTTGGTCAGGAAGGCAACAATCCCCAAAATGAGCATTTCCAGACCCCTCGTCTTCGCCGCTGCGTTCATTTCGCCAGCGATGTGGTGCGCCGCCCAGAGCACAACGGCCAATCCGGCAAGCACCTCTAACGGCGCCAGCGCGAACTACTTCACTCCATCAGCGCCTTCCGACATCCTGCAACGATCGCTGGATGAAGTGCGGATCACCGTCGGGAATGTGAAGCTCGATAAATGGAAGCGCGGATCAGTGCGCGATGAAGCGGGTACAAACATCGACGCGATTCAGCGCGATCTGCAAGGTACGTTGCCTGCGCTTCTGAAGGAGGCTGATGCCGCGCCAGGAACGCTGACCAAGGTGCTGCCTCTTTCCCGCAATGTGGATGCGCTCTACGACGTGATGGTGCACGTTGTTGAGGCTTCTCGAATGGTGGGGACCGGTGAAAGTGTCGGACAGTTACAGCAGGCTCTCACGGACCTCGAGAAGGCGAGGGTTGTTCTCGACAACCAGATTCAGCAGACGGCCGATATGCAGGAAAAGCAGGTCGTGGATCTTCGCACCACTGTGCAGAAGCAAGATGCATCGTTGCGCGCAGCAGCTACACCACCTCCGGCGCCGAAGTGCCCTGCGCCGACAACGACGACAAGGAAAAAGCGCGCAGTCAAGCCAGGTGGGTCCACGGGAACCCCGAATACGAACTCAAAGCCAGCCGCCGGAACTCCACCAACCCCGAGCAAGCCACAATAGGCCGAATAAAAGCGGCGCGGCAGCCGAAGCTGCCGCGCGTTTGCGTACCGCCAGGTTGCGACCTAATCAGAAATCCAGCTTGACTCCTAACTGAATCTGACGCTGGCTGTAGACGAAGTTGGAGTCGGCGTTGTTTACCGTTCCGAATCCAAATGCATTCACGCCTGCGCCCTGGGCTGGCTGATATACGAGGGTGTTCGCCGGAGTGGTGGAACTGGCTGTGGTGTTGATGGAGTATGCCGTGGCACTGACTCCGGTTACGTTCTGGTGATTGAGCACATTGAACATCTCACCCAGCAACTCGATGTTGTACTTCTCATTCAACCGAAGGTCCTTCTGTAGACGGCAATCCAGCACCGTCGTATTCGGATACTTGAAAGTATTGCGGCCGAGTTGGAGGAGATAGCCGGAACTGCCCGACCCGTTCATGCCGGAGCCCGCGGCCTTCTGATTGCTATTGCTTCCAATCGAAGATTGCGTTCCACTCACGCCTGCGGAGTAAGGCAAGCCATTCTGCCACTGGTAGACAGGATTGATGTGCCAACCGTCGGACAGAAACCGCAACCAGGAATGTGAATTGCCGGGGTACTGCAGCATGCCCCACATAACCAGCCGATTCGGCACGTTGAAGTTGGAGTTGCCATAGTTTGCGCGCGGACTCGCCAGGGGATCGTACCAGTTGTTGGTCGTGGGCGACGTGCTCTGGTTCTGGTTGAAATCAAGAGCGTGCGACCACGTGTAGTTGGCGTCGAACTGAGCGTACTTGAAGCTGCGGTTCTGAACCTCGGCAATCATTCCGTTATAGCTGGAATTGATGTTGCTCATGACCTCGGTTACATATCCGTAGTGCGTGTTCTTGTATGCCTTCGAGTAGACAGTTGAAGTTATGCTGGTGCCGCACGTCATGGGACCGCATCCAGTTCCCGGATATTTCGGGTTTTCGATGACGGTTAGAGTGTTCTGGTAGGTCGCGCTTGGGTCGAGGTTGATATTGACGAAGTTCGGCAGTTGTCTTCCCATGGAACCCATGTAGCTCACTGAGAAGAACGTCTTCCGTGGCAATTCCTGCTGCACCGAAAAGTCGAACTCACTCACCTGCGGGTTCTGGAAATTCTTCGCAAAGAAATCAAGGCTGGGCCCAACGAATTTTCCGGAGCCAATGATTTGCGGGAATACGGGGACGGTGCTGCTCGGTGCCGATCCGTAGACGGACGGGATGGTGTATTGTCCGTTCGGACTTCCGGCCGCTTCGTAGGTGTTCAGAACGATGCCATTGGGAATGCGACCGTAGTAAAGGCCGTAGCCAACGTGGACAACGGTTTTGCCGGTTCCCCTCGGATCCCAGGAGAGGCCGACGCGCGGTCCGATGTTGTTGTTATCCACGGGCTGATTCGCAATCTGTGCATCCGCGTCTGGAAACGGTCCGCTGCCGCTGACAGCAACGTTAATCAGGGAGGATGCGATGAGCGACTTGAATGGAGGCGGAATCTGCTCGTTGTCATAGCGCAGGCCGGCGTTCAGTGTGAGACGCGGAGTGAGCTTCCAGTCGTCCTGCACGAAGAAACCGTAGTCAACGGTTGTTAAAGCGAACTTCGCGGTTCCGAAACCCTGCGTGAAGCCGTAGTAGCACGGATATTTTCTACCGTTGCTTGAGAGACCGGTTTCCGTGTAGCCGTTATCGCAGGCGCCGTTCGGATTCAGGATGTCTGAGAAGAAGTTCGAGAAGAACTGATATGTGTAAACACCGTTGCTTTGGTAGAGGTTATTAATGGTGTCGGCATTGCGGAGTACGTCGAGGCCGAACTTGATGGTGTGGCCTTTGTGAGTCCAGATTGCCGTGTCGCCGAGCTGTGTTTTCTTCTCTTCAGGATAGGCAGTTCGGAACGAGTAGTATGGAGACCCTGCAGTGAATCCGTTGTTGCTTGAACCGCCGTAGAGGCTCAATTGAATCGGGATGCCGGTTGAGTTCGTGAGGTATGTTTTTGTGAAATCACTGTAGGGCTGCTGGCCTTCCCAGTTGAGTTCGCGGCCGTATTGGAAACGAAGTTCGTTGGAGAGACTGCTGGAGAACATGCTGTCGAGTTTCACCAGGCCATAGTCGAGCTTCACGTAATCCGTTCCAAAGGTATCGATGGCGTAGTTGTTGGATGCCTGTGTCTGCACGCCGCCCGGCGAATCCCAGCGAAGCCGGTGGAAGAGGGCGCTCACGTGCTGCGTGGGCGAAACCTGCCAATCGAGCTTTGGCGTGTTCAGCACTTCGTCGCCTGTTCGGGGAGTGGGGCCGAGGTCGTCAAGAAGCCCAGGAGTGTTGAGTCCGGTAACGGAAGATACAGATTTTCCAAAGAGCAGTTGGTCGAATTGTTCGGCTGCTCTCGCATAATGGCCGGCATCGCCCGCCCCGTAAAGACGCCAGGACAGCGTACACGCTTCGGCATTGCCCGGAGAGCCGGTCCCGCTGTACTTGGCACTCACTGTCGTGACGCCACTCTTTGTCGCGCTGGACGTGGCGCAGGTCGCGCCGCCAGGAAGGCTCAGATCAGCCCAGTAATTGAAGAAGGCAGATGGGCTGGACGGCTTTGCGAGTCCGGGGAAGTTTCGTTTGAACTGGTCGTATGCGTAGAACCAGAACAGCTTGTTCTCAATCAGTTTCCCGCCTGCTCCGAATCCCCAGCGCTTACGCCAGTCAACAGGGCGATAGGGGCTGTTAGGGAATGTGGGAGTGCCGCCGCCTGATGGGAGGACGACGCGGGTGATGGTTGTGAATGGATTCAACGCTCCCCAGGCGTTATCGCGATCGTAGAAGTAAGCCTGCCCGTGCAGCTGATTCGATCCACTCTTAGTGACCGCGTTCAACACGCCGCCGGCTGAGCGGCCGTACTCGGCTGAGTAGACACCGGTGTTCACCTGAAACTCGGCGATTGCGATCTGGGAGGTCGAATAGCCGGCGCGGGTGCGTCCACGCTCTTCCGAAAAAAATGCCTGGTTGTTGTCGGCACCGTCTATTTCGATATTGTTGAGGATCGGGCTGATTCCGCGGAACGAGATGAGGCCGAAGCCGTTCGAGTCTGAGGCAGCTCCAGGGGTGAGTAAGGCGAGATTGGACCAGCGGCCGCCGTTCAGGGGAAGATTGACGATCTCTTGTGTGGTCAGAGTAGACGAGACTTCGGGCGATTCGAACTGGATGACAGGAGCTACACCAGTCACTTCAACTGATTCCTGCGTCGCGCCAGCCTTGAGTTCGGGATGCAATTGGGTCAGAGAGCCGACGGTAACTGGAACAAGCTTTGCTGAATAAGTCCCAAAACCTGCGGCTGAGATGGTAACGGTATAAGTGCCGGGTGGGACCAGGGGCGCTTTGAAGTAGCCGCTCTCATCGGCAACGAGGTTGAATTCGGCGCTCGTGGCGTCATTGTGCAATGTCACAGCGGCACCGGGAACAAGCGCGCCGCTTGCATCGACTACGGTACCCGCGATTGCACCCTGTGTCGTGCTCTGCGCTCTCGCAAATCCAGAGAACAAACCAAAACACATAAGACACAACGCGAGCCACTTGAATCTTGAGATCAATTGAGCAGACATGAATGGGCTCTCCTAACGACTAGGAGAACTGACTTGAGCATGGACCTTCTGTGCGCTGGAACACGGAAGACAGGTGTAGTGTGTGATCGAGTGCAGGGCCAGGGAAAAACGAACGAGAAGAGAATGAACGCGCAGAATGCCGAGGTAATCTATGCCCCTGCATACAGATATGTTTGCGGGCAGGGATCTGGACTTAGCATCCTTTACCCTCGGTGCAGGGTCGGGCGCTTTCTCGTGAGAAAGCACCCGGTGTAAATCTGGGGATTAACTCGCTTCGCGGCCAGCAGGTCCGAGCACAGTGCGAGCCGCCACGCTGCGCTGCAACCCCGCAGCACCTGGTCCGGCGCGCAGCAAAGTCACCGGCTGTGCCACGGGAGCCTGGTGCATCGTTACGATGAGCGCGTCTGCTGGTTTCTTGCCCGCGCATATATAGGAATGCGGGGTGCTCGAATCGAAGTAAACGGCATCTCCAGGCCCCAGCGTGCAGTGATGTTCGCCATGATGGAGTTCCAACTCGCCGTCAAGCAAATAGAGGAACTCGTATCCCGGGTGCATGTGAGCACGTGGTTCCTTCGATTTTTCGAGTGGAATGAACTGCGCAAAGTACGGATCCATGTGGCGGTCAGGCACCATGTAGCCGAGGCTTTCGAAGTAGTACGTGGGCTCCTCAACTCCTGTTTGCGGAAGACGAACGCGATCTTTGCGCCGATGTACACGGAACATGGATTGCGGTTCGGTTTCGAAGAAGTATGAAAGATCTTTCGAGAACACCATGGCGATCCGGGCCAGATTGCGAAGTGTCGGTACAACGCGGCCTGTTTCCAATTGCGAGAGAAAACTTGCGGAAAGACCGGTGTGCTTCCCGAGTTCGACCAGTCCCATCGATTTCTTGAGGCGCAAGCGCTTGATGCGTTCGCCGATATGCTTTTCTGCGATAAATTTCTCGGTGGTCTCGGTATCAACCTGTGATTTCTGCGTTTCCTCGTTTCGAGCTGCCGCCTCCGTCATCCGTCCTCCAGGAACGTGATCAGAGCTGTTTTGCCCCGATCAAAACGTATTCCCATCATACTAAACTCAACAGGTGTTAATCAATCCGGTGAAATTTCACACCAACTTGAAGAACGAGGAAGCTTTAAGCATGGAATTGCCAAAAACTTGCAGTGTGATTCTCAGCGGTGCCTCTGGCATGCTCGGAACCGGAGTGAAGGAGGAACTTTCGAAGAGGGGGGTTCCGAGTCTGCAACTTGTAAGACGAACCCCAACGGGGAGAGGAGAGCTTAGGTGGGATCCGGCTGCGACACCCGCGGTTTGTGATCCCAGTGCCCTGGAGGGAACTGCTGCTGCTATTCACCTCTCCGGAGCGAATGTCGCGGCACATCGATGGACCGAAGCTTACAAGCGCGAAATGGTCGCGAGTCGGGTTGATTCCACATGGAGCCTTGCGACGGTGCTCGCCCAACTACGCAATCCGCCAGCCGTCCTTCTATGTGCTTCGGCCGTGGGCATCTATGGAGATCGCGGTGATGAAGTGCTCGACGAAGGCTCAGCGTCCGGTGCGGGTTTCCTGGCGGATCTTTGCCAGAAGTGGGAGCGCGCCGCGGATCCCGCACGAGAGGCAGGGATTCGCGTCGTGCACTTACGATTCGGCGTCGTACTGGGACCGGGCGAGGGAGCTCTCAGGCAAATGCTTCCGCCATTTCGAATCGGCCTGGGAGCCAGAATAGGGAGCGGACAACAGTGGATGAGTTGGATCGGATTGGACGACGTTGTCGCGGCTGTCTTCTTCGCTCTTGAACGCACGGGAATTGAAGGTCCGGTGAACGTGACTGCGCCGAATCCGGTTACGAACGCCGCATTTACACATGCTCTAGGTCAGGAACTCGGTAGGCCGGCAATCCTTTCGATCCCTGAGTTTGCGGCGAAGCTCATGCTTGGACAGATGGCGGAGGAAGCGCTCCTGGCAAGCGCTCGCGTGCAGCCGCGCAAACTGATCGAAGCGGGATTTCAGTTCTCAATGCCGAATCTGGAGCAGGCGCTGGCAGCAGCACTGGCAAAATAGTGGAGCGAAGTCGTGCCCCAAGCTCGACACAGCGACTGTGCCGAGCATGGTGACATCCCCTTTCTGGCCAGACAGGCTTAGCGGCGGCCTTGAATGACCCGTCCGGAAGCAGCGGTCACGCTACCCTTTTTTTTCGCAGCCCGCCGGACGGCAAGCTCGTGCATTTCCTGCCCAAGCTTCGATTTGTTGATCGAGACCTGCATGATCAAGCTGATGATGTTGCCGGTGATCCAGTAGAGCGCAAGACCCGACGCAAAGTGCAGCAACGTGAAGCCCATGATTGCCGGCATCATGATCGCCATCATTCGGCGCTGAGTTGGATCCATGCCGGGTGAAGGGGTGATGTACTGAACCAGAAACATCGTGCCGATGATCGTGATTGGCAGGATATAGTTCGGATCGGGCATCGCAAGATCCTTCAGCCAGAACCATTGCGCATGGCGCAGTTCCACCGCATTGAGCAGGACGCGATAGTAGGCAAAGAACAGCGGCATCTGCAGAAGCAGAGGCAGACAGCCGCCGTACATATTTACGCCCTCTTCGCGCATGATGGCCATTTGCTCGGTCTGCATCTCAGCGCGCTTAGGATCGTTGATTTTGAGATTGGCGTACTTCTTCTTCAGTGCGTCGAGTCGGGGCTGAATCCGCATCATTTTGAGCGACGACTTCATCGACCAGATGCGTGTGGGTAGCAGGATCAAGTTGAAGATCACCGTGACGATGATGATCGCCCAGCCCCAGTTGTATTTGCCCGGGCCCAGCAGATTGTGTAGCCACTTCAAGGCTACGTACAGCGGCTTGGCGATGATCCCCCACCAGCCATACTGAATCAGAGAACTAAGGGCCTCGCCTGTGGGCTTTCCATCGGGACCCATCGCGTGGATGGCATTGAGGATCTCCGTCTCTTTCGGGCCGGCATAGATGCGCAAATTGGTGTCGCCACTCTGGTCGCCCACTGCCAGACCGATGACGTCGGCTGGCTTCTTCGCGCTGTTCGGATCATTGAGGTCGCTGGGAAGATCGATCGTGTTGTGAAACGTGACCAGCGTGGCGCGCTGCGGCGAATCAGGCAGGAACGCAGCCGCAAAATAGAGATCCATCAGGGCGGCGTATTCGTAGGGCTGGTCAATGGTGGCGTTACCGCTCACCTTTTTGGCTGCCTCGGTATCCTGCTTCCCTCCGATAGACCAGGCAAATTGCGAATCTGTGTGGGTCGAGAACGTGGTGCGCTTGCCGCTTGCGGCGATGAACTCCTCCATGTCGCCGAGCCCCGCAGGCCACGCAACCAGCGCCCGAACAGGCTGCCCATCGCGCTTCACAGAGACCTCAACACCGACCACGTAAGTGGTGTTAAAAGTGAAGGTCTTGACTACGTCGAGTCCGCCCGAGGCGTAATGGAAGCTAACGGAGTCTGGAGCAATCACCTGGCCAGTTGCGGAGGGCTGATAAAGCGCGGTATTCAGCTGACCGGTGAGAGCGCTGTCATAGGTGTAAAGGGAAAGCGGTCTGCCGAATCTTTCTGCGGCTTGTTCCTGCACCATATCGAGAGGCTTGCCGGTAGAGTCGTTGAATCCCTTCAGGATCCAGTGCTCAACCTGGGCGCCCTTGTTGGTCAAAGTGATTCTGAACTTCTCATTCTCGATGGTCGTAGTGCTCTCAGAAGGAGCGCTGATCGAAGCCGGAGGAGTTGATACCGCCTTGCCGACCGATGGACTTCCTGAGTTGACCTGTTGTGAGGCGCTCGGAGAGGTCTGCTGCACCTGCTGGGTTTGCTGAGCCGGTTGATTGGCGTCCGGTTTCTTGAAATATTGAAAAACCATCACCGCGGCAAGCGCGAGAAAAGTGAAAAGGATGATGCTGCGGAAATCGCCGCCGGGCGCGCTGCCTCCGGGACCCTGCGAGTCGAGATTAGGATTGCGAAGTTCGGGCAAAGGGTTATTCCTGTCGTTGAGGAGTGGCGAGTCTTACCAGCGTCTATGAATTGCTGTTCGGGCTGGCTGGGCGCACCGCTCTTTCTATGGTAAAGGCTTGTGCGGCAAATGAGTCGCAGTGCCGGATCTGCCGGTCATTTCATTTCGAGAACGGGGTACCGGATCGAGCCCTCCGCGACAGAAGGGGTGACAGCGAAGCAATCGCCAGAATGCGAGCCCGGTTCCGCGGAGAGCGCCATGTGTCGCAACAGCGATGATTGCGTATTCAGAGCACGTCGGCACGAAGCGGCAACCGCCCCCGCCTCCAAGCGAGTGCAGAGCAGGCGAAATCCATCGACGGTAGAACTCGAGGGTGGCGAGAAGGATGCGCGTCATCGGGCGAGCTCTGCTTTGACGGCCACGGGAACATTGGTCGCGCCAACCCGTGCGCTTTCAGCATTGGCCTGCTGAAGGATACGTACAAGCTCTGCTTCCAGTTTCGTGAATTCCATCGTGAGCACGATTCTGTGCGGATGGAAGACCAGGTCGCAACCGGCGGGCAGGAGATTGAGGTGTTGGCGCAGTATTTCGCGCATCCGCCGCTTGATTTTGTTACGCTCGTTCGCTTTGCCGAGCACTTTGCCGGCGGTGAGGCCCACTCTGGGTAGAGTTGAGCCTTGTCGAGGAGCAAGAAACCAGTTCATTGAAGCGGAACGCCGCTTTCGGCTGGCCTCATAGGCGCGCTGGTAGTCAGCATGTTTTCGAAGCCGAAATGGCGATAGAGACGCACGCTCGCTGCTCCGCACAGCAGAGGATACGGTGCGGGGAGCAGATTTGGACGGTACGTTCATGGCAAAGCGGGAAGGATTCCGGCCGGAAAGATCTGCTGTCCTGACTGCACCAGCCGAAACAGAACGGCAGGAGGACTTAGTCGCGATATCCGGCGCTGACAGAGACGCGCTTGCGGCCCGTAGCACGACGGCGGCTGAGAACAGCTGCTCCCGATTTGGTCTTCATCCGCGAACGGAAACCGTGCGTCTTTGAGCGGCTCCGCCGGTTGGGTTGAAATGTGCGCTTAGGCATGAGAATGCCCTCCTGTTTGCTGTCTGAAATGTGGCCGTGACGGCAAGTTCTAAGTATATCGAAGGTTGGGTTTTGAATCCAGTAAGGCCCAGGTACGTCCGTGATCCGCTCGAAATCGGGCGATTACCCCAGTGCAACTGTTCGAAATGATTGTGACAGGCTGTTTGCCAAACGAGAAGCGGCGGATGAACTTCCGCGCGTTGATCGGCATCAAAGGTGTTTGGGTTCGACTAGATAAATCTGTGATCAAAACTTCGATTCAGTGCGCGAAATCTCAGTCGAATGTGATGTGTTTCACCGTGCTTGGTGCAAGTCGCATTTCGCTCCGAAAACTTATATGAAAGAGTGATTGCAACACCTCTCAAATGTGCTACCATCGGGACCGTTCAAGAAAGTTTCCGAGCGTCCCACGGAGTGAATTTTCAACCGTGCCTCGCGGTGTTTCCAGCGAGACAGATCAACGGCCATAAGGCAGTCCAAGCAATCGAGTGTGGGTGGGTTCAGATCCATCTGCAGCGTGAGCTATTGCCTTCAGCACGCGGTTGAATATTCACACGGCAGTAGACAGGTGGCGCCGATAAGGATCCGCTCGATGTCATTCGCAATTTCGCCGGCTTCGGCTCTCAATCCATGGCTGCAGATTCTTGCTGCTCTCGAGAAGAAGGTGATTCGCCAGTCGTTCGAGACTTGGTTGAAGCCGACTCGTTTCAGCCACGCCAATGGCCGAATACTTTTTGTCCGCGTTCCTTCGAAAGAGTTTCAGCATATTGGCGACAAGTACAGCGACTTGATTCAGGAAGCAATCGATTCGCAGGCACTGGAGTTTGACGATGTGCAGTTTGTCACTCCGGAAGAAGATCCGACAGCTCCTCCACCGCGCAAGGACGGCGGTTTCGGTCCGTTGCCTGCTCACTCTCCAATCGCGCCAGCATCGCGCATGGCTGAGCAGACACGATTCGACTGGTCTACTGCAGCGCAACTGAATCCTCGCTATACCTTTGACGCTTTCGTGATCGGCAACGGAAACCAGTTTGCTCGCGCCGCTTCACTCGCAGTCGCAGAGCGCCCCTCCCGCGCTTATAACCCGTTGTTCTTATACGGCGGGGTGGGAATGGGAAAAACCCACTTGATGCACGCGATCGGCCACGAGGTAAAGCGCCGGCAGCCTTCATCGAGCATCTGCTACGTGTCGGCAGAAAAGTTTACGAACGAAATGATCACGTCGCTGCGGAATGATCGCATGACCAGTTTCCGCGATCGCTTCCGCACCGTCGACGTGCTGCTGATCGACGATATTCAGTTCATCGCTCAAAAGGAACGCACCCAGGAAGAGTTCTTTCACACCTTCAACGCCCTGCACGAGAGCATGAAGCAGATCGTGATCGCATCGGACCGTCCGCCGAAGGAACTGGCCGAGATTGAAGACCGCCTGCGCTCCCGGTTCGAGTGGGGCTTGATCGCGGACATCCAGCCGCCGGATCTCGAAACCAAGGTCGCGATCCTTCAAAAGAAGGCGGAGAGTGAACAGGTTCAGCTTCCGACAGACGTCGCCCTCTTTATCGCATCGAATGTTCGCACGAACGTTCGCGAACTTGAGGGCGCGATGACGAGGCTCGTGGCCTGGTGCAATCTGAACCACACTGAGATAACGCTCGCAACCACACAGCAGTGCCTCAAGCAGTACATCGACATGCAGGTGCGTAAGATCACGATCGAGTCGATCCAGCGCGCCGTAGCTGAGCAGTTCGGCATGAAAGTTGCCGACCTGAAGCAGAAGAACAACTCGCGAAACGTTGTGGTTCCGCGGCAGATCGCGATGTATCTGGCCAAGCAGATGACTGAAGCAAGCCTTCCCGAGATCGGACGCCAGTTCGGCAATAAGCACCACACTACGGTGATGCACTCCATCGGCAAAATCGACGAGCAGCGCCGCACCGACAAAGACCTGCACCGTACGTTGAACAAGCTGCAGGAGATGCTGAACGGGTAGAAGATCGGGATTAGGGAACAGGGATCGGAAAAGGCCGCGCTGTCCGCGGCCTTTTCGCATTCGGCCAATTCTGTTGTGATTACTTCTTGAATTCAGTCAAGCTCAGGACATTTCCGTCTGGGTCTTTGAACCAGGCGATGCGCGCGCCGGTGGGAGCGGTCCAGATACCGCGAGAATCAGAATCATTCATGCCCGGATAGCGTTCGAACATCACGCCGGCCGCAACCAGATCATCTACCCTCGCCTGAATGTCAGCGACTCGCCACCCCAAGATCGTGAACGGCTGTGGCGTCAACTCCTGAACAGTTGTCACACGCAACATCGTCCCATGCGCATCGAACTCCAGCGCGAACGGCGCCTGATCTGCTACGAGGCGAAGTCCTAGAACGCCCTCATAAAACGCGCGGGCTTTGAGAGGGTCGGTTGTGGGAGCAAAGGCAATCACATTGCTCCCACCCAGAATGGACTGGCTTTCCATGTCTTGCCTCCGATCGCATTTTTCCTGCACGATCGCCCGGATGGCAAGAGTATTGTTGATGAGCGTTGCGTCTATACGCCCTGAACGACGAGATCCTGCGAAAGCCTGAAGTGGACGATAGACTCAGCCGGAATCTCCAGATCCTTGTTCCCTGTCATCGCAGCACCTGCTGTACCAGCGCCGCCTCCGGCAAGGCCGCCTATGAGCATTCCTTTACCGCCGCCAGCCAGGCCGCCGATCAGCATGCCAAGACCCGCTCCGCCGCCGATCATGGCAGCTGAACGCTTGCCCTTGCCCTTTTTGGTCTGCGTCAGATCGGCCGTCCGAAGCTGGAGTTCCCTGCCATTCAGCGTCATCGTCGTAAGCCGCAGTTCCAGTACCGAAGCACCCTTCACCCGTCCGCGCGCATGTGACGCGTCGACTACGCCACTGACCCGCGTTCCTTTCGGAACAACCGCTACTCCGTTCGGATCAACCACCGGATCGACAACTTCGCCCGTAAACGTATCGCCCGCTCGGTTTGATTTCACGCTGATGTGCTGGTCCACACGCACTGCGAGACTCGTACCGGCCTGAATCGTCACTTTCACCGGACCGGACGGCGATGGCCTGCTGTCCGATCCAGTGGCTGCCGGACTCTGCGCGTCACTTTGTGCCTGGTTCGGATCGGCACCGAGCGGCATTACACGCGGATCCATCGCCGCAGGCACCGGCCCGCCCGGAGCCGGGGGTGTCGTGGTCGTCGCAATCGCTCCGGCGCTTTGCCCCTTCGCCGGCGGCTGCACAACGGTGGTCGTAGTTGTTCCTGTTTTATCTATCGCTACAACCTGCTGCGGCTGTCCCGTCGAAGCTGCTTTCTGCTTGGCTAGGTCAATTGCCTTATCCATTTTCGATTCGCATGCTGTGAGTGAAATGGACAAAGCCAGCGCCAGGATGGGTGCGCGTCCGCGCCGCAAAAATTCGTAAGAAAACATAGATGGTCCTCTTTCGGTTGATCTGGTGCGAGCCCAAGGCAAGGCAAAGACAGCGAAACTATAGGAATTGATTTACTTTAAGTGGAATTCAGAGAGGCAGGACGCGCAAGAGTACCGAAGGGATGTTGCCTTCCGGGCACACCACCTCCACAAGCGGCCTAGAGACGACCGTCTTGGTTCGGCGAGGCACACGTCTGGCTCGTTTTACGTCGAACCTCAAACGATGGTTCTCGATCTGGCGTTAGCGGCGCCCAAATCCTCGCGGGCGCGTAGGGGGCGTCACGGGCAGATGAGTTTTACCCTCGGGATAAACCACGAGGAAGCGATCCTGCCCCTCGCCAGAGCTTGCGGTCTCGACGCCTTGAATATCCTTGAAGGCCAAGTGCAGCAGGCGGCGCTCACGGCTGTTTTGAGGAGGAAAGGCGTAGGGGACTCCGGACTTCCGCACTCTTTCGGCAGCCATTTCAGCAGACATGCGAAGTTCCTGGGCGCGGAGGGCTTTGAAGTTGCCCGCATCGAAACTGACGAGATCGTGTTCCCGCTGTTCAAGGCGCAACATTTGGGCCGCGATGGTTTCGAGCGCCCGCAGCAGTTCGCCATTGTGCTGGGTCAGCATCGGAGTGTCCGGGCCGCCCAGTTCGACGTAGATCAGACGCGCCTCAAGACCCTGTGGGTCGCGAGCACCGTCGCCGGCAGTAATGCGATACTTCAGTCGCATCCCGCCGAGTTTGTTGAGCGAGGCAAGGAAAGTCGCAATTTTCTGTGCAGCCTGCTGCAGGTCGTCAATCGGCATAACGGAACAGTATCGCAGAGAGGGCCGGGGTCGTGCCTCCACTCATCACAATGAAAGTCTCGCGCAAAGGGGGCATAGGATTCTCTAACCGATGAAACTGAGCCAATTCGTGAAACCTCCCCGAGAAAGTCATAAGGATTTCGACGTAGAACACCTCGCCAAGGTTCCAACTTCTCGGTAACCCGTGCCTCAGGAGAAATTAAGCTTCTATCGATATGCTGTTCTCCGTGTTCATGCAACTTAGAACGCCGCTTGTCAAGGCCGACACCCTGCACCTGCCTGGCCTGACCCTCATCCTGACGCTTGCGATAGGGCAACCTGGGATCGCGCAGATGGCCCAACAAGCAGATCAGAGGCCGGCGGCAGCCCCGGCGGTCATCACTCTGCAGGAAGCAATCAAGCGGGCGCAAACCAGCGAGCCTAATTTCGCCAGTTCCGTTGCCAATGCACGTGTAGCCGCCCTCGACAAATCGATCGCGCGCGCCGGTCTACTGCCTGCGGCACGCTTCAATGGCCAGGGTCTCTATGTACAGCCTAACGGTCTGCGGGAAGTGGGCGGCGAGGGGGTAGTGAATACGAATCCGAAGTTCGTCTCTGCCGATGCAAGGCCGCGAGAGTACATCGCGCAAGGCATCATCGACGAAAGCATCAGCCTTTCCGGGATAGCGGCAGTACGGCGAGCGAATGCCGCGGATGCGGTGGCCAAAGCAGAACTTGAGATCGCGCGGCGCGGTCTTGTGGCGACGGTGACCGGCCTCTACTACGGAGTCGGCTCTGCCGATCACAAGTTAGCCATCGCGCAGCAGGCAGCGGGCGAAGCCGCCGATTTCACGAAGCTGACAAGCCAGAGGGAGCAGGCGCGTGAAGCTGCCCACGCCGACACCATCAAGGCTCAGCTCCAACAGCAGCAGCGCGAACGCGAACTCTCTGATGCCAGGCTGAATGCCGATAAAGCCCGACTCGAACTTGGCGTTCTGCTCTTCTCCGATCCGCGCACCCCTTACAGCATCAGCCCTTCTGACGCTCCCGCGCCCCTCGCAACCCGCGAAGACTTCAATCAGCTTGCCGCAAAAAATAACGCCGAACTCAAGAGCGCTCTCGCCACGCTCAATGCGAGCAGTGCCGACGTTCTCACCGCGCAGGCGGCATATCTCCCCACCATCGGCCTCAACTACACCTACGGAATCGATGCCAACGAATTCGCCTCCCGAGGCCCGCTTACACCGGAAGGGATTCGCACCCACAATCTTGGTTACTCCGCCGCCGTCACCGTAAATCTTCCCGTATGGGACTGGCTCGCAACCGAGCACAAGGTGAAACAGAGCGAGATCAAACGCGACGCAGCCAGGGTCGCTCTCACCGCAACCCAGCGACGCACCATCGCACTGCTTGATGAGACCTACTCCGAGGCACAGGCAGCCCGGACCCAACTCGCATCTCTTGACTACAGCGTGGCGACGGCCGCCGAGAGCCTGCGCCTCACCAAGCTCCGCTATACCGGCGGAGAAGCCACAGTTCTCGAAGTTGTCGATGCGCAATCGGCATACATCACCGCCCAGAATGCCCGCGAAGATGGCCGCGTCCGCTACGAAACAGCCCTGGCCCAACTGCAAACGCTCACGGGATCGATGTGAACCAATGAACGATATCGCCTTCCATCATGGCCTGATCACACCCCGCGCCTTGCTCTGCGCTGCGCTCGTTGCAGTGGTCTCCCTCTCCGGCTGCAAAAAAGAGGAAGCCCCGGCACCCGAAGTCACCGTACAGGCCGAGCACCCCGAACAAGGCCCAATCTCCGAGCACATCACCGCCGATGCGATCCTTGCTCCGCTGGCGCAAGCCGCAATTCAGCCCAAGATCGCTGCACCGGTGAAGAAGTTCTACGTGCAACGAGGAGCAAAGGTCAAAGAGGGCCAGCTTCTCGCTGTTCTTGAGAACGCCGACCTCCTTGGAGGCGCGCAGGACAACAAGGGAGCCTATGAAGCTGCACAGGCCGCATATGCAACCGCCACCAAAGCTCAGGTCCCCGAAGACGTACAGAAAGCCGAGCTCGATTTCACGCAGGCCAAAGCCAATCTCGACCTCAATACCACCATCGTCAACAATCGCAAGCAGCTTTTCGCCCAGGGCGCCATCCCCGGCCGCGACCTCGATACCGCCCAGGCCGCGCTGGTTCAGGCACAGGCCGCATACGACACAGCATCGAAGCATCTCGAATCAATGCAAAAAGTGAATCGCGATGCCGAACTCAAAACGGCGCAGGGGAATCTCACATCTGCCGAAGGAAAATACAAAGCGGCTGCCGCGCAGGTCAGCTACACCGAGATTCACAGCCCCATCAACGGCGTCGTGACCGATCGCCCGCTTTACGCCGGCGAAACTCCCGCCGGCGGCGCGCCCCTCATCACCGTGATGGACACCTCATCGCTTCTCGCCAAAGCGCACATCGCGCAGAGCCTCGCACAGCAAATGAAACTCGGCGATGAAGCTGCCATCTCCGTTCCCGGCATTGCCGAACCCGTTCCAGCCAGAGTCGCCCTCATCAGCCCCGCGCTCGATTCCGGCAGCACCACCATCGAAATCTGGCTCAAGGCAGACAACAAAAAAGGCACGCTCAAAGTTGGCACCCCCGTGAAGGTTTCCATTACCGGCCGCACCGCAGACAACGCCCTGAAGGTTCCCGTCTCCTCTATCCTCACCGGCGAAGACGGCTCCAAGTCCGTTATGGTCGTCAGTACCGACGGCACAGCCCAGCAAAAACCCGTTCAGACGGGCATTCTCGACGGCGAGGACATCCAGATCATTCAGGGGCTCACATCCACAGACATGGTCATCACTACTGGCTCTTATGGTCTGGAAAAAGGCACCAAGGTCAAGGTCGGCAAAGCCGATGATGGCGAAGATAAGCTGGGGGCTGACAAAGGGGGCGATAAGGATTGATGTCGATCGCAACCCAGACACCGGCTTCAAGCGAGGAGTCTTTCTGGCTGACGCGCTTCACGCGCCCGATCTTCTTCTTCGCCGCCGTGCTGACCATTGCCGGCATCTACGCGGCGCTTCAAGTCCCGATCTCAGTCTTCCCTGAAACAAACTTTCCCCGCGTCGTCATCGGCATCGATAACGGAGTTATGCCCGTCGAGCAGATGGAAGTTACCATCACGCGCCCCATCGAAAACGCGGTGAATTCTGTCCCTGGCCTCGCGACTGTTCGCTCGACAACAAGCCGCGGATCGGCGGAAGTGAGCCTTTTCTTCGACTGGAATGTTGATATGTATCGGGAGCTTCAGCTCACGGACGCAGCCCTGAGCAAAGTTGAAAAAGACCTGCCCCCGACAGCGCGTATCACTACGAACCGCCTCACGTTTGCGACATTCCCGATCCTCGGATACAGCCTTACATCCGACAAGATTCCTCAAACGCAGCTCTGGGAGCTTGCTACCTACGAATTGAAACCGCCCCTGAATCGCGTGGAGGGCGTGAGCACGGTGATTGTTCAGGGCGGCCAGACACCGGAGTACCGCGTTACCCCAAACATGCCGCAACTCGCGGCTAACAGCGTCACCGTCACGGATCTGGTGAACGCCATCCAGGCTTCCAATATCATCGACTCGCCCGGCCTCTATGAAGCCAACCACCAGCTCATCCTCGGCCTCGTAGGCGCGCAGGTACACGATGCCGAGCAGTTGCGGCAGCTTGTGATCAAAACAACGCCGACTGGCGCTCCTGTTCGCGTCGCCGATGTTGCAGCCGTTGACCTGTCCACCCTCCCTGTCTATACGACCGTCACTTCGAACGGGAAGCCCGCCGTCCTCATCACCATCGCCCGCCAGCCTGCGTCCAATACCGTTGCCGTAGCCGATGCAGTCAGCGCCGAAATCGCACAGCTCCGCCAGAAACTACCTCCAGGAGTAAAGCTCCAGCCCTTCTACGACCAATCGCAACTGGTACGCGACAGCATCTCCAGCGTGCGCGACGCTATCTTCATCGGTCTCATCCTCGCCTGCATCATTCTCTTTCTCTTCCTGCGCGACTGGAGTTCGTCTCTCGTCGCCGGGCTCGTCATTCCCGTTACGGTTGCCGTGACGATCCTGGTGCTATGGGCCATTGGGCAAAGCTTCAATCTGATGACACTCGGCGGCCTCGCAGCCGCCATCGGGCTTGTTATCGACGACGCCATCGTCGTTGTCGAGAACATCGTCATGCATCGCGATAATGGCGAGCCTCGCGCCAGCGCCGTCCGCAAAGCCCTCGGCGAGATCACCGTCCCGCTTATCGGCTCCACCATCACGCCTGTCGTCGTCTTTTTGCCCCTGATCTCTGTCAGCGGCGTCACTGGGACCTTCTTCCGCGCCCTGGCTATCACCATGGCAGCGGCCCTGCTCACCTCCCTCATGCTCGCGCTCACCTGGACCCCCGGCCTGAGCCTCGTCCTTCTCCGCAATCGCAGGGCTGAAAACGTCGAACACAACGACCACGCTGCTGGACGCCTCCTTTCCGGCGTATTGCGCCTCCATCACCGCATCCTTGATTGGGCGCTCGCTAAGCCCCTGTGGCTCGGGCTCTCCTGTCTCCTGCTCGTCATCGGCACCTACGCGGGTTACAGCTTCCTCGGCTCTGACCTTCTGCCGGAAATGGATGAAGGCGGATTCATCCTCGACTACATCATGCCGGCCGGTAGTTCCCTTACCGAAACGAACCGGGTTCTGCAGCATGTCGAGCGCATCCTGCACGATCAGCCTGAAGTTGAAAGCACATCGCGCCGCACGGGCCTGCAGATGGGCCTCGCTGCCGTCACCGAGGCCAATACCGGCGACTTCACCGTAAAGCTCAAATCGAAGCGTAGCCGCGGCATCGACGAAATCATTGATGACGTGCGAAATGAGATTAAAAAGACCGAACCCGAACTGGACGTGGACTTCCCGCAGGTTCTCCAGGACATGATCGGCGACCTCTCCAACGCGCCTGAACCCATCCAGATCAAAATCTTCGCCGAAGATGAGGCGCTTCTCACCCAGCTCGGCCCGCGCGTCGGCACTGCGATCGAAAAGATTCCCGGCGTTGTCGACGTCAAAAACGGAATCGAGGACACGATCAGTGGCCCCGCAACCAGCTTCCAGGTCGATCCAACTGTCGCGGCGCGGCTCGGCTTCACTCCAACAGAGGTCGCCGAGGATGCCACTTCGATCCTCGATGGCCTGCCGACGAACGATCCGCTGATCGCGAACGGTCGCCCCTACACCATTCGCGTCCGGCTCAGCGACGATCACCGCACATCCCTCGATGCCATCCAGAACACAGTCTTCAACAGTGCATCAGGACACACCGCCAGCCTCGGTTCACTCGCAGCCATTCAGCAGATCCCGCCCCAGAATGAAATTCGCCGCGAGAACCTTCAGCGCATGGTGGCAGTGACTGGCCGCCTCGAGGGTTCCGACCTCGGCAGCGCAATGAAGAGCGTCCGCCAGACCGTCGCGGGCCTGCATCTGCCATCGTCGGTACGCGTTACCTACGGCGGTACCTACGAAGAGCAGCAAAGATCATTTCACGATCTGCTCAAGGTGCTGATGCTGGCACTCGCCCTCGTCTTCGGAGTGCTGCTCGCGGAGTTTCGCAACTTCCCCGCCCCGATCGCTATCCTGACATCGTCAGTTCTCTCGATCTCCGGGGTGATCTTCGCGCTGCTCATCACGCGGACCACGTTCAACGTGGCTTCTTTCATGGGCATCATCATGGTGATTGGTATCGTCGCGAAAAATGGAATCCTTCTGCTCGACGCCGACGAGAAGTTCCGCTCCGAAGGCACCAGCGCCGCCGAGGCAATGATCCACGCCGCACAGCGCCGTCTCCGACCCATCGTGATGACCGCTATTGCTGCGGTCTGTGGAATGTTGCCACTGGCCTTCGCTCTCGGTTCCGGTTCACAGATGCTTCAACCACTCGCCATTGCAGTGATTGGCGGCCTCACCATATCCATGGTTCTCAGCCTTGTAGTCACCCCGGTCGTCTACTTCCTCCTGACCAAAAACAGAGCTGCCACATCCGCATGAAATCCCGCGTCATACGTCGTATGCCCTATTCCCTATGCTCCTACTCCCGAGTCCTTGTGGCACTAATCCCTACGTCCCTGGTCCCTGATCGCAGATCCCTGTCACAATGAATCATGCTTACCGAGCCCGTGAAGCTCACTTTTGCCGAAGCCCGCGTTCTAGGTGCCCTCATCGAGAAGGAAATCACCACACCCGATTACTACCCGCTGTCATTGAACGCGCTGATGAACGCCTGCAATCAGCGCTCAAATCGTGACCCTATCCTGGACCTCGACGAGGACGACCTGCGTCAGGCCTTGCACGGCCTGGAGGCTAAACACCTTGCAGGACGGGCCCGCTCAGCAGACGGCCGAGTCACCAAGTACGAACACTGGCTCGGCGAGGCATTCAACTTCAGCCGCGCGGAGACGGCGCTGATCTGCGTTCTATTGCTGCGCGGCCCGCAGACACCCGGCGAACTCCGCGGCCGCACCGAGCGCCTGCACGAATTCACCGAGATCAGCGACGTCACTGCCGGCCTGCAGAAGCTGATGGACCGCGAACCTCCGCTGGTCGCGCTTCTTCCCCGTCAGCCCGGAGATCGCGAGTCGCGCTACGCACACCTGCTGTGTGGTCCGGTAGAATCGGCTGTTACAACCGATGTGGATCCGTCTGCGCCAGAGCCTTCGCAATCACAATCGCATTACGAAAGCCGCATCGCACAGCTCGAGTCCACCGTCGCAGAACTGCAACGCGAATTAGCGGGGCTCCGCGAAAAAATCGACACTCTCTTCAATTGATTCAGGTAAAACGGGGAGTCGGCTACTGCTCTCAGATCAGCTCATAGCCCGCAAACCAGTAGCCTATCTCGAAGGTCGCCGTATCCTCCCCATCCGAACCGTGAATCGCATTCGCTCCGATGGACTCGGCGTACTTCTTGCGGATTGTGCCCTCTTCCGCATTGGCTGGGTTGGTCGCGCCCATAAGTTTGCGCAGATCAGCAATTGCTTCTTCCTTCTCCAGAACCATCAGAAAGATTGGTCCTGAAGACATAAAGTTGCAAAGCTCGTCGAAGAACGGCCGCTCCTTGTGAACGTAATAGAAGCCCTGCGCCTGCTGCTTCGAAATCGACTGCTTGCGAATCGTCACGATTTTGAATCCAGCCTTCTCGATGTCGGCCAGGATCGCTGCCGCGTGTCCATTTTTTACCGCGTCAGGCTTGATGATGCTGAAAGTGCGCTGCGCCACTTAATCACTCCTCAGAATTGGTTTATCCCATCCAATATTGTACTTGCGTGACTCGCCGCAACTGACACCGCATCTGCTACAGTTTCGCCATGCAGCCGTATTCCGCAGCACGCCCGTACCTGAGTCTGGCCGTCCTTGCTGTTCTCGCCGTAACACCCACGCTGAGCCAAACGCATCCTCAATCGGCGCAAACTGAGCATGAACTGCGGGTTTTCGATCCCTCACTGGTCGATGCGTCAGTAAATCCCTGCGAGAACTTCTATCGGTTCAGCTGCAACAACTGGTTCAAGCGTAATCCGCTGCCGGCCGACCAGGCTTCATATGGCCGCTTTACCGAACTGTTCGAATTGAATCGACTGCATCTCAAACAGATCCTCGAACAGGCATCCAGGCCCGGCGAGAACCGCACGCCCAATGAACAGAAGATCGGAGACGAATACGCCACCTGCATGGATACGGCACAGATCGACAAACTCGGCCTTACGCCCCTGAAACCCGAGTTCGATCGCATCGCTGCGCTTAGCCGTGCCGACGAGTTGCCGGTATTGCTAGCGCATCTCCACACAATCGGCGTAGACGCCTTTTTCGATTTCAGCGTTAACCAGGATTTCGGGGAAGCGAACCAGGTCATCTCCTTCTACAACGCTGGAGGACTCGGTCTTCCCGAACGCGACTATTACTTTCGCATGGACGCCAAGTCAGTCGAACAGCGCAAGGAGTATTTAGAACACGTGCGCAAAATGTTCGTTCTCGCTGGTGAACCCGAACCTGAGGCTGCAAAAGATGCCGAAACCGTCATGGCCATCGAAATGCGCCTGGCTAAAGCATCGCTGACCATCACTGAACAGCGCGATCCACAAAACCTCAACCATCCGACAGACCTGGCTGCACTTTCAAAAAGACTGACTCACTTCAAGCTCAGCGATTACGATGAGGCCGCGCACGCGCCCAGCAAAGGCGGAGCCAACGAAACCGAGCCAAAGTTTATGGCCGAGTTCAACGATCTTGTCGCAACCACTCCCATCGCCCAGATCCGCACCTATCTGCGATGGCACCTGCTGCACTCCTTTGCGGGCACCAGTATGCCTCAGCCGTTCGAGACCGAGTCGTGGAATTTCTATTCGCACATCCTCAACGGCGCGGAAAAACAGCAGGAGCGCTGGAAGCGCTGCACGAGCCGCGTTGATCGCGAAATGGGCGAAGCCCTCGGTCAGGTTTACGTCTCGGAATACTTCCCGCCGGAGGAGAAGCAGCAAGCACTCGAAATGACCGTTGCGATCGAGCAGGCAATGAGTAAAGACATCGATTCGCTCGATTGGATGAGCCCCGTTACGAAGCAAGCGGCCAAGGATAAGCTCAAGACTGTCATGAACAAAATCGGCTATCCCGATAAATGGCGGAACTACTCGAATCTGGCGATTGTGCGTGGGGACGCATTAGGAAACCTCCAGCGAGTGCGCCAATTCAACTTCAATCGCGAGTTGGCAAAAATCGGCAAGCCCGTGGATAAAGGCGAGTGGACAATGTCACCGCCAACCGTGAATGCCTACTACGATCCACAGCAGAACAATGTGAACTTTCCTGCCGGGTACTTCCAGCCGCCGTTCTTCAGCGGGAAAGAAGACGATGCGGCCAACTACGGCGACATGGGCTCGACCATCGGACACGAATTGACGCACGGATTCGATGACGAAGGGCGTCAGTTTGACAAAGAGGGCAACCTTAAAGAGTGGTGGACCAAGGAAGACGAGGACAAGTTCAAACAGAAGGCGCAGTGCATGGTGGACCAGTATGACGCTATCGAGGCTGTACCAGGAGTTCATCTGAACGGCAAGCTAACGCTTGGCGAAAATCTAGCGGACCTCGGCGGACTCTGGCTAGCCTGGCTTGCCTGGCAGGATAAAGCTCAGGAAGCCCACCTCGACATGAACGCGAAATCCGATGGCTATACGCCAGAGCAACGCTTCTGGATTGCTTACGCCCAGCAGTGGTGCACGCAGACACGTCCGGAGCAGCTCCGCAGCCAGGCGCAAACGGATCCACATGCCCCGGATGAGTACCGAACGAACTCTGTGCTTCAGGATTTGCCGGAGTTTGGCAAAAGCTTCAATTGCAAAGCGGGCGACAAGATGGTGAGCGTCAAGCCGTGCCGCGTGTGGTAAAGCTCCAGCTTCTAGCCGTTACCTTTCAGTCCCAAGGGGTCGCTATTTCGCTGCCAGGAGTGCCTTCGCTTCGTCCCAGCATTGGCGAGTGAGCTGTGCTGCGGGCTCGCTTCGTGCCAGCCTTGCGGATTGCCCTGACCACATCTGCATCCGGTCGGATTTCCCTTGCTTGGCCGCGGCCTCGCGCATGGCACGAGTTAAACCACGCTGTAGAGGGTAAGCGGCCGGCTGCGGTGCTTCGGGTGATGCTGAGGCTTGGGTATATGCGTTCGCGATGCCTCGGCCTGGACGTCCGGTGAATGCGCTCGTGATCATCGTTTCATCGGCTTCGGTCTTGCCGAGAGCGTCGGCCCATGCGGGATTGATTTTCGCCTCAGGGCAACGCAGGAATCCTGTACCGATCATGACAGCGCTCGCACCCAGGATCATGGCGGCGGCGACTCCGCGAGCGTCCGCGATCCCTCCAGTTGCAATCACAGGGATGCTCACCGCGTCTGCGATCTGAGGCAGAAGAGCGAACAGGCCAACCATCCGGCGCTCCGCCCCATTTGCATCAAATGCGCCGCGGTGGCCACCCGCTTCCGCGCCCTGCGCAATAATCGCATCGGCTCCCGCAGCTTCTGCCGCGCGTGCTTCGGCGACAGTTGTTGCCGTCGCCAACCAAAGAATGTTGCGAGCCTTCATCTCTCGAATAAATTCCGGCGAATAAAGCCCCATGATTGACGAAATCGCCTTGGGTCGCGCATCAAGCATTGCTCGGCACTGCGCGTCGAATTCCGGCAACACGCCTTCGGCAGCGCTCTCCGGAACTTCAGGGCCCCACTCTGCAAGGTATTCGCGCTGACGACGCTCCAACTTCGGGTCGCGCTTTGGCTCAGGACCGGGAATCCAGAGGTTGATTTGAAACTCGCCTTGGCTCTGCGCCCTAAAATCGGAGCACCATGCGGCGATCTCTTCCGGCTTCATCAGCAGCGCACCGCATGCACCCATTCCTCCAGCATTGGCCACAGCCGCGGAAAGCGACACCGGGCACGCTCCGGCCATCGGCGCTAGCAGCACAGGCAAGCGAATGCCGAGCCGAGCGGCAAACTCCTCAGCTCGCGAGACGGCATCGGGCATCTTCGTCATATGAGTTCTCCGCAGAACATTCAACTTGCGTTCATCGAAAAAGCAAAGCCCACTTCGCAGTGGGCTTTGCTTTGGAGCTGAATTCTGAAGTCTAAGCTTTTCCGATCACTTTCGCTAATGTCTCGCCGATCTCTGCGGGTGACACCACGACATGGATCCCGGCATCGCGCATAGCTTTCATTTTGTCTGCCGCGGTGCCTTGTCCTCCTGAGATGATGGCTCCGGCGTGTCCCATGCGGCGTCCCGGAGGAGCGGTTTGTCCTGCGATGAAGCCGACAACCGGCTTCTTCACGTTCTTTTGGACGAACTCAGCTGCCGCCTCTTCGTTGGTTCCCCCAATTTCGCCGATCATGATGATTGCCTCGGTATCGGGATCATCGTTCAACAGACGTAACGCATCGATATGAGTTGTTCCAATGATCGGATCGCCTCCGATTCCAATAGCAGTCGACTGTCCTATACCGCGCTGCGTGAGCTGATGCACAGCCTCGTAGGTCAGTGTGCCTGAGCGCGAAACTATGCCGACATTGCCTTCCTTGTGGATGCGGCCGGGCATGATGCCGATCTTCGCTTTGCCTGGAGAGATCACACCTGGGCAGTTCGGCCCGATCAGGCGCGATCTGGAGTTCTTTATCTTCGCCCACACCTTCACCATGTCAAGGGTGGGTATGCCTTCCGTGATACACACGATTAGCGGGATGCCGGCGTCTTCGGCTTCCAGAATCGCATCAGCGGCGAACGGCGGCGGGACGAAAATCATGGTCGCGTTGGCACCTGTTTGCTTAACAGCATCGGCCACGGTGTTGAAAACCGGCCAGCCCTCGTGCGTTGTTCCGCCTTTGCCCGGTGTGACGCCACCCACAACCTTGGTTCCGTACTCTGCGCAGCCTAGTGCGTGAAACGTCCCCTCTTTCCCTGTGATGCCTTGCACGATGAGCCGCGTGTCGTTATCAACCAAAACGGACATTACTTAACCCCCTTCGCGGCAGCTACAACCATTTCCGCAGCTTCCTTCATCGTTGCGCCTACCTGGAAGTTCAGGCCCGACTCCTTCAGGATCTGGCGGCCTTCCTCCACGTTCGTACCTTCGAGCCGCAATACGATCGGCACTTTGACGTTCAGCTTCTTCGCTGCGGCTACAACGCCTGTCGCGAGGCGATCGACTCGAAGAATGCCGCCGAATATGTTGATAAGAATCGCCTTCACGTTCGCATCAGAGAGGAGGATCTCGAAGGCGTGCTCAATTTGTTCCTGAGTCGCACCGCCGCCTACGTCAAGGAAGTTGGCGGGTGACCCACCGGCGTACTGGATGATGTCCATGGTCGCCATTGCGAGACCAGCGCCGTTAACCATGCAGGCGATAGTGCCATCGAGCTTGATGTAGTTCAGCGCGTACTTGCTCGCTTCCACTTCCAGCGGATCTTCTTCGGCTACGTCGCGCAGCGCCTTGATATCGGGATGGCGGAAGAGCGCGTTGTCGTCGAAGGTGATTTTGGCGTCGAGAGCGAAGAGCTTGTCGTCTTTTGTGGTGATAAACGGATTAATTTCGACGAGCGAAGCATCGGTGTCGAGGAATGCCTTGTAGAGGCTCTGCAAAAACGCAACCGCCTGGTTGATCTGCGTCGGCTTCAATCCCAGCGCGAATGCCAGCTTGCGGGCCTGCCATGCGCCAAAGCCGACTGCGGGATCGATGGCCTCCTTGAAGATCGCCTCGGGAGTCTTTGCGGCGACTTCCTCGATCTCCATGCCACCAGCCTTTGATGCCATAAACACCAACTTGCCAGTCGCGCGGTCGAGCACGATACCGAGATAGAGTTCGCGGTCGATCGCGGCGGTCTCTTCGATCAAAAGGCGCTGCACCTTTTGTCCTTGGGGACCCGTCTGGTGCGTAACAAGCTGCATACCAAGGATGTTTTTGACATGCTCATCGGCGTCTTCGCGGCTGCGCGCCACCTTGACGCCTCCGCCCTTGCCGCGTCCGCCGGCGTGAATCTGCGCCTTGACCACGACGCCGCTCGCGCCCTCGGCGAATAGTTTGCGCGCTTCAGCGGCGGCCTCTTCGGGCGTGTTGGCCATTTCGCCCTTGGGCACGGCCACTCCATACTTAGCCAGGATCTCTTTTGCCTGATACTCGTGAATTTTCATGTCGGTAGGGACCGCCCGGTCTGCTGATGTTTCGGGAAATTGATTCAGGACAGCGACAAGCTACGTCAGCACGATCGTGCCAGCGGTAAGAAGATAGTAAATCGCCGCACGATGAGGCCGCAAGCAATCGCCTCGGTTGTTCAAGATCGGGCCGCTTCAATGGCTTCAATTACCACATTGAGAGATGTGGATTGATCTCATTTCGCAGTTCAGCCAGTGCTGGCTTTCTGGGGAATCTCTTCCTCCACGTTCGCGACTTCTTTCTGAATCAAATACTCATCAATAAGAACCGAGACGAGCACTGCAGTGGGTACCGATACGATCGCACCGAGAACGCCACCGAGTTCTGAACCGATGAGGAGGGCAACCAGGATCGAGATGCCGGGAAGACCAACGCGGGTACCCATGATCCGCGGGATTAGAAATGAGTTCTCCACCTGAACCCACACGACGTAAAAGACGGCTACCCCAACTACCCTGCCCCAGGAATCGACTGCGGCTACCAGCAGCGCCAATGCAATGCTGATCGCAGAGCCCACCACCGGAATAATGTTCAGGAGTCCTGTGAACACCCCCAGAGCATAGGCATACCGAACATGGAGGCTGACGTAGACGACAGTGCTGGCGATTCCCAGTATCAGCATGAGACTGCCTTGCCCGAGAAGCCATTGACCCATGCGGAGATCTGATCGCTGCAGTGCGGCATCAAGTCGAGCGCGTTTTTGTACCGGGAAAAATGATAAGAACCAGCGGTACGCGATATCACCCTCGAGAATGAAATACACCGTAAGGATGACGCCCATCGCTATGCTGAAAATTGCGCCTGCCCAGTTTTTGATCGATAGCAGAAGATAGGTTGCCGCGTTGCTGACGAAGTCCTGGACCTTCTCATTCACGGCATCTGTATTCACCCGATCGGCGAACGGGATGTGCTTCAGCTTCTCAAGGAAACCCGGAAGCCGAACGGGCATCTCTTTGCCAAATTCATTGAGGTCGCGGATCACGGGAGGTAGGGCAAGAAATCCGAAGGCTGTGAGCGCACCCGCAACGGCCAGAAGCAGTATCAGGATAGCGCGCCCTCGAAACGGCCTGCGGTTACCAATACGAACCCGCGAGGTTGCACGAACAATAGGAGTGAGCACGACGGCCGCGAGTGCGCTGACAAAAAGCAAGAGCAGGACATGGCGAAGCAGCCATGCCAGATAACAAAGCACGCCCATTGCGAACGCGAATACAATGTCAGCGCGAAGGTCGCGTCTGTTATCGTCAGTCCGAATCACGAATGTACCCTTCCCGTGCTTGGGTGCATGTTTGTCGTGGATGGTCGCCTGATCTCATTGCAAAGTCTATTGATCGTTGCCAAACATCGATCCAAGAACACCACCGAGAATTGCGCCCCCCGCTGCCGCCGGACCAACTTCACGTCCTTCGGCCCGTGGAAGGTATTCACCGATCTGATGCGCAAGACGCGAGATCGGCAGGGTCTGAAGCCAGACCGTTCCCGGCCCTGTGAGCACGCCGAGAAAAATTCCATCACCACCGAAGATCATGTTTTTGATGCCAGGCACGGTAGTGATCTGGAAGTTCACTGAGGCCTGGAAGGCACCGACGTGTCCGGGATGAACCAGCAGCGTCTCGCCCGGAGCGAGATTCTTCATGATCAGTTCGCCGGAGAGCTCAAGCCATGCCATACCGTGTCCAGCGATGCGCTGCAGCAGGAAACCGCTTCCCCCGAAAATGCCGGCGCCAAGTGACTGCTGGAAGCCGACACTGATGGTGACCTGTGGCGTTGCACAAAGGAACCCGTGGCGATGTACGAGATACTCCTGCCCGGGTGCCACCTGTACAGGAACAATGTGGCCGGGCACCTTCGTGGCAAATGACACCTCTCCCGGATACTGCATAGCCCGGTACTCGGTCATGAAAATGCTGCCGCCACCTGCAACGCGCTTCAGAACTCCAAAGAGTCCCCCGCCTCCGCCCATCTGGGTGTGGGTGGTCATCTGGATGGACGCAGTCATCCAGGAAAGCTCGCCGCTTTCGGAGAAGACGCTTTCATTGGGGTCGAGTTGCACATCGAGGACGGGCATGGTGGTGCCCTGGATCCGGGTCTGCATGAGGCCTCCTGTCGTGGACAGTTTACCCGCTTCCTCTCGAGAGTCTGGAGAGAAAGGTGGTTGGAACCTGAGAATCGCAGAACGCAATATCTTGCTGCGGAATCTTTACTCAACAATCTTGAGCGTAGTCTGGGATGTGGCCAGGGAACTGCCGCCGACCCAGATGTCATAAGTCGTGGGCTCAATGGTTTTCTTGAGCTGAGCGTTGTAGAAATTCAGCTCGTCGAAGCCTAGAGTGAAATCAACTTCTTTAGCCTCCCCGGGCGCCAGCGTTACTCGGGCAAATCCCTTCAGTTCGCGCACTGGCTGCTCTACGCTGACTGAAGTGTTCCGGACGTATAACTGAACAACTTCGGTCCCAGCCACGCTTCCACTGTTTTTCACATTGACGCGGACCGTGGTGACGGGCTTGTGATCGTCAGTTATTTGGTGCAATGCGATCTGAGGGCGATCGACTGTGGGCTGCGAATAACTGAACGTTGTGTAACTTAGTCCCCATCCGAATGGAAACAGCGCAGAGTTTTCCTCATCCAAGTAGCGAGAGACGAACTTCTCTTCCGCATTGCGGGGCATGTGGCTCAGATCGCCATGGGCAGGGCGACCGGTTGGCATTTGCGCATAGTACAGCGGCTCCTGGCCGACTGCCCGAGGGAAACTCACCGGGAGCTTGCCGGAAGGGTTAACAGCGCCGAAGAGCACGTCTTCGACGGCGGGACCCGCTTCAATCCCGGGACTCCAAGCCTGCAGGATCGCAGGGACATGTTGGGAGGCCCATTTCAACTCGAGAGGTCGGCCGGCGAGGACCACGAGCACGACCGGTTTGCCGGTCGCGACCACCGCCTCGAGCAGCTGCTCTTGCGCTCCGGTGAATCCGAGGCGGGTGCGACTAGCCGCTTCACCTTCCATCCAATTCGCTGGCTCCCCAAGGGCAAGGATGGCTACATCAGATCTGCGAGCAACTTCAACTGCTTCAGCGATCGATTTTTGATCGTCCTCCACCGTTTGGCTGGGGGCCGATGACGTGCCGGTGAAGGTGAGTCCCTTCAGCACCGTTTCGTCACTTCCGGAAAGCAAGCCGCAGCCTCGCGCGTAGAGTAACCGGTCTCCGAGGCGTTTGCTGAAAGCATCCTTGAGTGTGATGACGTCCTTAGGATTGCCCGTCACGGTCCAGGCGCCCTGGAGATCGAGAGCATCATCCGCCATGGGGCCAATGAGTGCGATCTTGCCCGCGGTTGATGCCAGTGGGAGCAGATTGCCAAGGCCAGAAACAGGGTCGTTCTTCAGCAGCACCATTGTCTCTCCGGCGATCTTGCGGGCCACGGCACGTCGTTCGGGAGTTGGAGAGTATGCAGGAGCGGCAGCGGCGTAGGGGTGATCGAAGAGCCCGATGGCGAACTTGACTCGTAGAATGCGGCGGACTGCCTCGTCCAGAAAGTTCTGAGGGATCTTGCCGGACCGGATCTGTTGAGCCAGTACGGTCGGGTACAGGTTACCTTCCATATCCATGTCGGTACCTGCTTCGAGAGCTTTACGCGCAACGGTAGGGCCGTCGCCGACGGCGTGATTCTGTAGCTCTGCCACTGCTCCCCAGTCCGAGACCACGAAGCCTTTGAAGCCCCATTCCTTACGGAGAATCTCAGTGAGGAGGAACGGATTTGCGGTCGCGGGAACGCCATTCAAAGAGTTGAAAGATGTCATGACGGTGGCGACACCGGCCTCAACGGCTGCGTGATATGGCTTCAAATAGACCTGCCGGAGCGTCAATTCGCTCATGTCGACTGCGTTGTAGTCACGCCCGGCAATGGCTGCTCCGTACGCGGCGAAGTGCTTTACGCAGGCAGCAACCGAATCCGGCCTGGAAAGGTCTCCTTGTTGGTACCCTTTCACCCAGGCACGCGCCAGGGCAGAACTGAGATATGGGTCTTCGCCATTCGATTCGATGATGCGGCCCCACCGCGCGTCGCGAGCTATATCGACCATGGGAGAGAACACCCATTCGACGCCGTCCACCCGAGCTTCTTGTGCCCCGATGTGCGCGACTGTCTCTGCAGCTTGTGGATCCCAGGTTGCCGCAATCGCGAGCGGAACAGGAAAAGTTGTACGGTGTCCGTGGATAACATCGAGACCGAAGATGAGCGGGATATGTAACCGCGACTTCTCGACCGCTATATGTTGAAAATGATTGGTGCGCTCAGCACCGACCACGTTCAGCATTGACCCGATGCTGCCTTTGGCCACAAGTTCGTCGTATGTCAGTTTCGAGGACGAGGGCCCCGTTGCAAAACCGGCCGAATATTGAACGGTTTGACCGATCTTCTCTTCAAGCGTCATTTGTTTCAAAAGTGATTCGACCCGCGAATCGATCTGGCGGTCCGCCAAAGGTGAGTTCTGAGCTCGACCTGAAGCCGAGACCAACAAAGCGCACAGCAGTGCAGATGTTACAGAAATCGTCGATCTGATCATTTCGCAAGAATGATAAACCTGCTCATTCGGGCAGTCTCAGGCGACAAGCGGAGGCTGTGTTGCCTCTCGATGCACCACAGCTGCACTCGGGAGGCGATATTGCGCGGAAGTGCACTAATCTTTGGATGGAACCATGCGGAAATTCCTGCGCCATTTTCGGAAAGCTGTGTTTCTAGCCCTTGAACACGACGTGCTGAATACGGCGAAGGCAGCTGCGTATTCAGGGATGCTGATGTTCTTCCCTGCCTTCATTGTGCTCACCGCTATCATTGCGAAATTGCCGGAAGGTCCCACTGCAGTTGGTGAGATCCGGTGGGTGTCTGGACAAATTCTTCCAGCCGACACCGTGCGCCTGATGCTTTCGTCCATGCAGAAGCCGAATGCTCATCCGGGACGGCTGATTATCTCGGGTTCGGTTCTGAGCATCTTCGCAGGTCTGGGTTTGATGTTGACCTTGATGGAAGGATTCCGCAGAGCGTACCGGCTGCCACGGAATGACTGGGGTTTCTGGGAGCGGCGGCTGCGTGCCATGTTCTTAGTTTTGATTGTCCTGGTGCCGCTTGCTTTGGCAACCATCGTATTGGTCTTCGGGCGGGCGATTGAACTCTGGCTTGTCTACAATGCGGGCCATGAACTCCGCAGCGTGGTTCTTTTTCTCTGGAGGATGGTGCGCTGGACGCTGGCTCTCGGAACCACCCTCTCTGTCTTGGGAGCGCTTTACCATTTCGGCACTAAACGTGGCGAGCACTGGCTGCGAATCATGCCAGGGGCGATCTCTGCCAGCATTGTGTGGTTTGCGGCCACTCTCGCCTTTGGCTGGTATGTAACGCGGATTGCGGACTACTCGATCTTCTATGGCTCATTCGGAGCTGGAATCGCCACGCTGGTTTGGCTGTACATTACATCGTTCACTGCCCTCCTGGGAGCTGAGTTGAACGGTGTCTTATTCCGTGAACGCAACCGTCAGTTGTGAAGCTCGATGGTCCAGGCGCATTGATTCCTTAAGGTAACGCTGACATGCTCCACATGCACGCAGCCTTCCCTGAGCGAGGCTGCGGCGCAGCGTTGACTTGTATAATGAAGCTGACCGCACACTCTCATCCCCTTTTCCTAAAGCTGACTTATGGAGTTATTTGATGCCGTTCGTTGAAGCGAACTTGAACGAAACCCCCATCCAGCGCCGTGCCAAGATCGTTGCGACTCTTGGCCCTGCCTCGAACACCGAGGCGGTATTTCGCGATCTGGTACGCGCGGGCGTGGATGTTGTACGACTGAATTTCTCGCATGGAACACACGAAGAGAAAATTGCTCTCATTCAGATGATTCGCAAGGTGAGCCGCGAGGAGCACAAGCCTCTCTGCATTCTGGGCGATCTACAGGGTCCGAAGATTCGTACTTCCAAGCTGAAAGATCACCAGCCGGTGTTACTGAAGGCGGGCAGCAGGTTGACGATCACGCCGCGGGATGTTCCCGGAACTGCTTCGCTGGTGGGTACGACCTTCAAGACTCTCGCAGAGAATGTTGAGCAGGGGTCGCGCATTCTGCTATCTGACGGGCTGATCGAACTCCGCGTACACGAAGTAATTGGGCCCGATGTTGTCTGCGAGATCATCAACGGCGGAATGCTTGGCGAAAACAAAGGCATCAATTTGCCAGGAATTCCGGTTCGGGTTCCATCTCTGACGGATAAGGACTCGGAGGATCTGGAATTTGCGTTGAAGAACGGCGTCGATGCGATCGCCGTTTCGTTTGTCCGCACCGCAGAAGATGTTCGACTAGTTCGCAATCGCGTATCGGCGTATGGCGGAGAGACTTGGATCATTGCGAAGCTTGAAAAGCCTCAAGCTATCGAACACCTTGACAGCATCCTGCAGGCTGCTGACGGGATCATGGTGGCACGCGGCGATCTTGGTGTCGAGGTTCCACCGGAAAAAGTTCCGGCAATCCAGAAACATATCATCCGCCGGGCGGCCGAGTATTTCAAACCTGTGATCACGGCAACACAAATGCTGGAGTCGATGATCGAGAATCCGCGGCCTACGCGGGCAGAAGTTTCCGACGTCGCAAATGCGATCTACGACGGAACGGATGCGGTGATGCTCTCGGGTGAGTCGGCAGTCGGCAAGTACCCCATTGAGGCTGTTTCCATGATGGGGCGAATCATAAGCGAGGCGGAACGACACATCAAGGAAGAGCACCTGAGCGAGCCGATGCTCCGGCAGACGCGGCTCTCAATTGCGCAGACGATCTGTGAAGCCACTGCGCATGCTGCGGATGATCTCGATCTGCGTGGGATCGCACTCTTCACGGAATCGGGTGCGACCGCACGACAGCTCTCGAAATATCACCCCAGTTCACCGATCTTTGCGCTCAGTCCGGTAGATATCACGATCAATCGATTGAATCTGCTTTGGGGAACGACGCCAATCCGCTGTCCGAAGGTCAACTCGACCGAAGCGCTGGTGGATGTCGCTGAGAGCCTGCTTGAGCAGCACGGGTATGTGCGAAACCGAGAAGTGATCGCGATTGTCGCAGGTACAAGAACGAAATCCGGCTCAACGAACTTTCTGCGATTGCATGTCCTGGGTGAGCACAACCTCGAAGGCGTCCGGTTCTTTGCGCCCCATGAAGACGAGCCGATTCCTGATGAGGCCGAGCTTACCAAGCCCAAACGCCGCAGGACTCCTCCTGTGCGTCAATATCCATCTCCCAATCCGCCGAAGATATCCAACCCGTAACAGTTCTCTTTCACGAATTTATTCGCAGAAACGATTCGGGGCATTTCGAAGTAGTGTCTTGCGCTACTTCAAAATGCCCCGACAACTTTCTGCAACTACTTGGTTGCTAATTGGCGAAGAACATAAAGCAGAATACCGCCGTGCTCGTAGTACTCGATCTCCTGAGGAGTATCAATACGAACCGTTGCGTTGAACTCCTTCACGCTTCCATCCGTAGCTTTGGCCTTCACTTTCAGCGTACGTCCGTGTTCGAACCTGGCCTTTAGAAGAGCGGTAAGACCAGCGAAATCGTAGACCTCTTCGCCGGAGAGTTGAAGCGATTCGGCATTCTGCCCTTCCGCGAATTGCAGGGGAAGGATTCCCATACCAACCAAATTCGATCGGTGAATACGCTCAAAGCTCTCCGCAATGACGGCACGGACTCCCAGCAGATTCGGGCCTTTCGCAGCCCAGTCCCGAGAGGATCCAGAACCGTATTCCTTCCCGGCAAGAATGATCAGCGGTGTCCTGCGTTCCGCATATTTCACACTTGCGTCGAAGATCGACATCTGCTCGCCTTCGGGGAGCAGGCGCGTGACGCCCCCCTCGGTTCCCGGTGCAAGCTTGTTCCGGAGGCGAACATTCGCGAACGTACCGCGGACCATCACTTCATGATTACCGCGCCGGGAGCCATAGGAATTGAAGTCGGCGGGCTTAACGCCGTGCTCCGCCAGATACTTCCCTGCCGGTCCATTCGCCTTGATGTTACCGGCTGGCGAGATGTGGTCTGTTGTCACGGAGTCACCCAGCACGGCCAGTACTCTTGCTCCCAGAATGTCTGTCACCGGGTCGGGCTGCTTCTTCATGTTCTGGAAGTACGGCGCTTGACGGATGTAGGTTGAGTCCGGCTCCCATTTGTATACTTCACCGGTCGGGAAGCTGAGACCCTGCCAGTTTGCGTCGCCCTGCGATACGGTTGCGTATTCCTTCCGAAAACCCTCGCTGCTGATACCTCTATCGATCGCGTCGGCCACCTCTTGCTGCGTCGGCCAGATGTCGCGCAGGTAAACGGGGTTGCCTCGCTGATCCTTGCCTAGAGGCTCGCTGTCGAAGTTATGGCCTATCCGTCCGGCGAGCGCAAAAGCGACTACCAGAGGCGGCGACATAAGGTAGTTCGCCCGGACATCGACGTTGACACGGCCCTCGAAGTTTCGATTGCCGCTCAGGACGCTGACTGCCACGAGGCCGTGCTCATCGATACTCTTCGATACGTCAGTGGGCAGGGGGCCAGAATTGCCGATGCAGGTCGTACACCCGTAGCCCACAACATTGAAGCGCAGTTTCTCGAGATATGGCAGCAGACCAGATTTCTTATAGTAGTCGGTGACCACGCGAGAGCCGGGTGCCAATGACGTTTTCACCCATGGCGGAACCGAGAGCCCCTTCTCGACTGCCTTTTTTGCGAGGATGCCTGCTGCGAGCATCACGGATGGATTGGACGTATTCGTGCAACTGGTGATCGCTGCGATTACGACCGATCCGTGATCGAGATACTTGTCGGGATCGATGTTGAACCGCTCTTTTACCGTGGTCGTGATCGGGCCTGTCTTGAAGGTCTGTTCAGCGGGGTGCGCGTTGGCGACGGCCGATGAAGTCGCAGGGCCTTCGTTTTCTTCGCGCGCGATTGCCAGAGCTGTATCGCTAACCGCCGTAGGTTCCCAGAGCGCAGCCGTGCGCGTGCCGAGGGGCTTTGCAGTGGGCGCCAGAAGAGCGGGAAGCTGTTTTACAAAGCTCTCTGCGGTGTCTTTCAAAAGGACGCGATCCTGCGGGCGCTTCGGCCCTGCCACACTAGGCTCGACTGTGGCAAGATCGAGTTCGAGCGTCTGGGAGTATTCTGCTTCGGGTGACGCCTCTGTGTGGAATAGGCCCTGTTCCTTGTAGTAGGCCTCAACAAGCGCAATCTGCTCTTCGCTGCGGCCAGTCAGGCGCAAGTACCGAAGCGTCTCAGCGTCGACAGGGAAGATGCCGCAGGTAGCGCCGTACTCGGGCGCCATATTGCTGATGGTGGCGCGATCAGCGAGCGGTAAGGCGGCAATCCCAGAACCGTAGAACTCTACAAATTTGCCGACAACTCCGAGCTTGCGTAATGCCTGGGTCACCGTGAGAACGAGGTCGGTGGCGGTCGCTCCTTCGCGCAATTTGCCGGTCAGCTTATAGCCCACAACTTGCGGAACCAGCATGCTGACAGCTTGGCCAAGCATTGCAGCCTCGGCTTCAATACCGCCGACGCCCCAACCAAGCACGCCGAGACCATTAATCATCGTGGTGTGTGAGTCGGTTCCAACCAGCGTGTCGGGGTATGCCTGGAGTTCGCCATCGACGGCGCTAGTAAACACGACGCGAGCGAGGTACTCAAGGTTCACCTGATGACAGATGCCCATTCCGGGTGGCACTGCGCTGAAGTTGCGAAAGGCTGTCTGTCCCCATTTTAGAAACGCGTACCGCTCACGGTTGCGCTGGAATTCGAGGAGCGAGTTTGCCTCATAGGCATTGGGTGTGCCAAATTCGTCGACCTGCACGGAGTGGTCGATGACCAATTCAGCCGGGATAAGCGGATTGACCTTCTCCGGATCTCCGCCCAGCGTTTTGATTGCATCCCGCATCGCGCCTAGATCAACAACGGCGGGAACGCCGGTGAAATCCTGCATCAGGACACGTGCGGGCATATAAGCGATCTCGCGGCTCGGTTCGGCTTTGGCGTTCCATTGCGCCAGAAACTCGATATCATCAGCCGTAACATTGACTCCGTCCTCTCGGCGAAGAAGATTCTCGAGCAGGATCTTGAGCCCAAAAGGGAGACGTTCGAGGTCGAACCCGCGCGACTTAAGCACCGGCAAGCGGAAGATCGTGTAAGACTTGCTACCAGAAGTCAATGTTTCCTTGCTGCCAAAGCTGTTGCGAATATCGCTACTCATCAATGGGACCTTTCTATCCGCACGCGAGCGGATGAGCTTGAATGACAGGAAATGCGGGATTCCGCCCTGCTCGTTCCACCCGGAGCAGACACAGATCGAAACGAGAATTCGACGGCAATAGATTACTCAGTGAGCCGGATCAGCGTCCACGGTCGTGGCGGCCGCGGCGGAAGCGCTTGAGCATCGGCGAGACCTGAAAATGCAAGAGCTTGTTCATAGCTGACGTTAGAATTTTATCGCGCAAAGAGGTTGGCTGGAAACAGCAGTCCATGTGATTGCGCGTCAGGTACCGATCAGCAGTCAGGTGTGTCAAGGAGGCGTATGTTGTCGGGAGTCAAAGCTCTAGTCGTTGTCGTCACGGTCTCGTGCTCGATTTGTCTGCTTGCTCAGATCAGAGACAGCACGCCCAAGGCTTCCCCTCGGACCTGGACGACGCAGGATGGAGTGGTCCGGCTGCATGACTTTCAGTTTGGCACGGGTGAGAAGCTGGCGGAATTGAAGCTGCATTACCTTACGCTCGGAACACCCCATCGAGATTCGGCTGGAAACGTAGACAATGCTGTTTTGTTGCTGCATGGCACGGGAGGCGATGCGCACTCGCTGCTGAATCCCATTTTTGCGGACGTCTTGTTTGTTCCGGGCGGCGTTCTCGATATTCAGAAGTACTACCTTATCCTTCCGGATGAGATTGGCCATGGCGAAAGCTCGAAGCCGTCCAACGGGATGCATATGCGATTCCCTGCCTACGACTACGACGACATGGTGCGCGCCGATCGCATGATGCTTGATGAGATAAAGATCAACCATCTCCGGCTGATTTTTGGCACCTCGATGGGCTGTATGCAGGGATTCGTCTGGGGAGAGACCTATCCCGAGTTCATGGACGCTCTGGCACCCTTCGCGTGCCTTCCCGTGGAGATTGCGGGGCGGAATCGAATGATGCGCTACATGGCTATTCAGAACCTGAAGCTCGATCCTGCATGGCAAGACGGCGAATACAAGACTGAACCGCAGAGTAGCCTTCGCGGTGCAAACGAGATGCTGCTGGTGATGGGGTCGGCACCGCTCGTGATGCAGAAGGCCGCGCCGACGCGGCACGATGCAGAGCAATATGTGGATCGGTACCTGGAGCGAACCATGTCTTCAACTGATGCCAACGACATGATCTATTACCTCGACGCGAGCCGAAATTACAATCCGGAGGGAAAACTTGAAAAGATCAAAGCACCCGTGCTCTGGATTAACTCCGCGGACGACTACATCAATCCACCCGAACTGGCCATTGCGGAAAAGATGGTGAAAAGGATTCCACACGGCAAGTTCATTCTGCTTCCAATCAGCGATCAGACTCGAGGACACGGTACACACACGGCTGCCGCAGTTTGGAAAAATTACCTGGCGGAATTCATGAATGCGACGGAGCCGAAGTAGAGACCATTTTCTACTCAGCATCCGAGGATGTCACAAAAATGGATAGCCTTGCGCGCCCGTGTGCAAGGCCACCCAAACCGGACAGACGCTGGAAGAGTGCCATCGCCATTGGAGTCAAATGGCGGCATCGGTCCGGATTAGTCGCCCATCCATCTTCGTCATTTTCTTGAGCGGTGAGAACAGTCTCTGGGTACAAATGACAAACAAGTGGCGCGTATTTTCGATTCCTTCACTTCTTGATCGCGCCGGCGATTTGCGGACCTCTGAAGCCCGAAAGAGCTGTCCGTGCAGCGAGTTCTATACTGGGGACTAGAGTCTTCGACTCTCGAGGTCCCCCTGACAATTGACTCGCCTGAGTTTCCTACGCAAATTCGCGTCGCACTTCCTGGCCTGGTTTACCGCAAGGATGGCCAATGAGCGCCAGCGCCTTCTGGCCGTCACGATTCTCGCCGGCGGTCTATGCGGACTCGCAGCCGTTGCATTTCACCTCACAATTGCATGGCTTGAGAATCTGATGATCAATCGCGCGAACTTCGCGCATGGTTACACCTGGATCTTCTGGACGATTCTCACGCCCGGTATCGGCGGCCTTGTCGCAGGACTCGGGCTCACCTATTGGGCACCAGCAGCCGCTGGTTCCGGGATTCCACAGGTAAAGGTTGCGTTTACTCTACGTTCCGGGCTGGTTTCACTGCGGGAGACAATCGGGAAGTTCGTCCTCTGCGCCTTCCAGATCGGTTCGGGAGCTTCGCTCGGACTCGAAGGGCCCACTGTACAGATCTGCGCCGGAGTCAGCAGCCTTTTGGCGCGCGCTGCAAGGTTGAAGCCGTCATATTGCCGCCGCATGGCGTCTGTGGGCATGTCTGCTGGAATTGCCGCAGCCTTCAACGCTCCGATCGCGGCGATAACGTTCACGCTTGAAGAGCTGATCGGCGACCTCGATCAGACCATGCTTTCCGGAGTGATCGTCGCAGCTGCGCTGGCTGCCGTTGTTGAGCACTCCATCCTTGGGAAGACCACGGTGTTCCATATGCCGCGTGCGTATGAACTTGGCGCTGCATCTTCCCTCATCTGGTACGCGCTGCTTGGCATTCTGGCAGCAGTTGTATCGATCACTTTCACAGATGGGTTGCTGAATCTCCGGGCTCTCTTCAAGCGCTGGACGTCGGTGCCAAAGTGGGTTCATCCCGCTGTCGGAGGACTCGCGACGGGAGCAATGGCCGCGGTAGCACTCTACTGGTTTCATCTCAACGGGATTGCAGGTGATCCATACCGGACGCTGGAACTGGCTCTTACTGGAACCATGCCTCTGCTGTTCATGGTCGTGCTGTGCGTACTGAAACTCGCGGCGACAGTGAGTTCATATTCGAGTGGCGGATCAGGCGGCATTTTCGCTCCCTCCCTGTTTATGGGATCGATGCTGGGCGGAGCCGTCGGCTATCTGGACGTATCGGTGTTTCACCATCCAGCAGATTCTGTGGGCGCTTTCGCGGTGGTGGGCATGGGGGCGGTGTTTGCAGGCATTGTGCGCGCGCCTATGACCTCGATCCTGATCGTCTTCGAGATGACTGGCGGTTACGGGCTGGTGCTGCCGATGATGATCGCGAATATGAGCGCTTTTGCTTTGGCACGCCACTGGCGGCCAATCCCGGTTTACGACGCGCTCCTGCTGCAGGACGGTATCGAACTGCACGGGGTTCCGCCTGTTGCACGGGCTCGCGATGCCGAGCTTGAGGCAGAGGAGCCGACGATGGACGCGACTGCGTAGACCGCGCGTCGGCAGAATTCCTGCTACTGCTGACCGGGCTCCATATTGTAGAGGAACACGGCTCGGAGTTCAAGATAGGGACCGTGGAATTCCCGCGGCAGGGGCGGATAGTTTGAGCCTGTCAGCGCTCCCCATGCTGCGCGGTCGAGGCCTGTATCGCCTGAGCGGCCTTCGAGGGCCATGCTTCCATCCATGATGCGGCCGTTGGGCAGCACTTTGAATCGGATGACGACTGCGCCTTTCTTGTAGATCGGCGGATTGACTTCGTCAGGAATCAAAGGATCCCAGGTGCGCTCGGTCTCTCGATGCCAACGAAGCAGCCACGAGTTGAAATCGACGCCCTGCGTATCGCTGAGAACCTGAACTCCGCCTGATCCTGCGCCAGGATGCATCGGCATTTGCGCGGGACCGCCAGGAATGGCGTTTGCTCCAGGGCCTGAACGTGCGCCGCGCATGGCATCGCGCAGCTGGTCCGCAGGGTTGGCGGATCCCATGGCGAAGCTGGGACGCGGAACTGCCTGCGGTTTGGGAGCCTCAGAGGGCTGAGGCGGAGCGGGCTCAACCTTTGGAGTTGGCGAGTTGAGAGCAGGATTAGGCGCAGGAGTTGTTGGTTCCGGAGTCTCCAGTTTCGGCGTTGGCGGAGCGGGCTTGTTGAGAGCTTCCAGGGTTTTCTTATCTACGCGAGGCTGCTTCTGCGCGGGTAATGGTGCAACCTTGGGTCTCGCCTGAAACTTGCGGACCAAGTCCGGGGGCAAGTCCAAATAGGAAAGATCTTTGCGCTGCTTGATCGCGTCGAACGGATCAATGACGCGAGGCATGAAAACGTATTTCGGGAGAAGAATCGCAGCCAGAAGGACTGCGATATGGATCAGCAGTGCGATCCATATGCCTTCGCGGAGGCGCGCCCAGCGTCGCTCGTCTTCGAGCTCGCTGATCATCATCAGGAGTTCGTGGGTGTCGTAATCTACCCAGCGCGAAGTTGCAGCGCCGCGCGAGACGCGTCTGCGCGAACCGTCCGAGTCTGTTGATGCGGGTTCGTCTTCGAGCGCAGTGTCTTCTTCCCAGATGCGGTCGTCTCCGGGGTAGCTGATGTTCAGCGGGCCTGTGCTGGCCTTCCGTGGGTGCGGTACCGCGGGCTTTTCCTGCTCATTCGCGGTAGGTTTTGCTTCACTGGTCGGCATGCGTAGGCGATGGCTGCCTCGGGCCGTACAATCCGGGCCAGCTCAGCATCGAGGTCCTTGTTCCTATTCTCTCATTCCCGTGGATTGAGGCCAATCTGGAGCCAAGTTGAGGATTCCGCCCCGTACAATAAATCTTTTGCGGTTCCCGATTCATGGTGAGCGCGAAACTCCGCCCCATCAGGAACTCACGCTGGGATTTGGACGTTTTTGAGCGCGAAAGGGACGTTTTTTGAAGCACTTTTTCCAGACAATTTGGTCCAAGTGGAAACTTGTCATTCTCCCGGTACTGATCAAATGGGGAATACCTGGTGCCGGCGCGGTGGCAGCAATGGACTCGTCAACCATTCCCGTGCCGATGGATGCGCTGATTGCGGTCTGGGTATGGAAGGACCAGAGCCATTTCTGGGCTTATTGCCTGATGGCAGCAGTGGGCTCGGCGATCGGCGGACTACTCCCCTACGCGCTCGGCAGAGCCGGTGGTGAGCTTTTCATCTTGAAGAGGGTGAACCGAGAGCGCTATGAGCGGATGAAGCTCCGGTTTGAGAAGCAGGAGTTTCTGGCGATGGCTATTCCGTCGGCGCTTCCCCCTCCCACCCCCTGGAAGGCGTTCGTTTTTGCCGCGGGTGTCTTCGAGATGCGTGTAGTCCCTTTCATGCTGGCCGTATTCACGGGTCGGCTGGTTCGGTGGATGATTCTCTCCGTTCTGGTGATCAAGCTGGGACCAGAGGCCGTGCAGGTCGTGCAACACCATGCCCTGAAGGTTCTTCTGGTTGTCGGCGTGATAGCGCTGACGGGCTTTGCAATCTGGTGGCGTCGCAAGCGGAAGACGGGCGAGATCCCCGACCATCCGCTCAGCCAATGAGGGTACCCCTCCCCCCCGAAAGCCTCTTAACTCGCTGATATAAGGCCACTTGATTTTTCGACCATGTACCAAGCCGTTGCAAACAACGATTATATCTTTAAATTATTCTAATTAAATACTTACGTGTCAACGGTGGCATTCCGCTTGCTTGATTCCCGAACCTTATTCTGACCGAAAACGCACAAATTACCTGCAAATCTGAACAGATATTTTTGTTCTATTGTTCGCAGGCCCGACACTGGGGTCGGGTCGTTTGCCAATAAGAGATTGCAGCGATTCCAAGGCCAATTCCCCAGACGAGATAACCAGGAACGGCTACCCAGAAGAAAGCTGGGCGGAGTGAATCAAAAGTCTGACTGGAGAGCCCCCGGAGGGTATCCGTCGCGAGTTTCACGAGCGTGATGCTGAAATAGGCGGTCATCAAAGGGCTTAGTACGAAGGCCGGGCCGAGAAGCAACCACCGTGGAACAGAGCGGGTACCGAGCGATGGGATCCAGGCTGGGAACGATCGGCCCCAGCGATGAACAAGAGAGAGGGGCAAGACGACGCCGGCAAGCAGGAATCCAGCTTCGAAGAGAAGAGCCTCGATGATCAGGCGCGTTCCATTGAGATGCCGCGCAAGGTCGCCGAAGGCAAGGAGATACTGAGCAGCCAGCCTGACTAGACATCCCACAACCGCACCGTATGCTGCCCACCATGCCCAGCGGGGTGGCTTTGGCGGCCGGGATATGACGCCGGAACGACCGCAGAACATGCACTCGCTTCGCCAATGGCGGCGCCACGCGACCGTACTTGCAGCGACCAGGGTGCCCTGAATGACACACGCTATTCGGCTGAAGAACCCAGTTGGTGAGAACGGCATTCCGAGGCCGGGAAGAAGGGCGCTGACGAGATCGAGAAGCAACAACGGAGACGCGATGAAGTGGGCTGCGCTGACCACCCACGCGACTGAAAAAAGCGGCCAGTTCCAACGCATGAATCTCAAAGCGAGGGATGTGAGCGCCGCTGCGACACACAGGCCGACTGCACTCCAGCCACCGAAGTAGATCAAATCGAAATGGTGCTTACCGAACGATGGTGTTCCATGGAGGGCCCACCAGAGCCGCAAACCACCGTAAAGAACAGGCCAGAGTACAGCGACCTGTGGCACCCATGCCGTCCAGCGAGGCGCCGCGCGGGAATGCGGTGATACGGTTTGCGCGCCGGGCGTCCTGACGACTTCGGACATCTGTTTCATTTGATGTAGCAGCTGAAATTCGGCAGGAATCTTACACCGATCCAGCGCACTGCACAGTGACGGCGGGAGAATTCGATCTAGTCTTTGGCGAGATTCTTCCAGAGGATGGCAACAAGCACGACCAGCACAGAGAGCAGGCGGATCAGGAAGATCATGGGAGTGCCGAGATTCGGCTGAGCAAGTTCAAGGATCGCGGTATTTGTGCAACCCTGGACGACGAAGAAGACAAGAAAGGCGAGGAAGAGCGGGTCGCGGGTGGATCGATAGAAGCGCAGGAAGAACAGACCGGCGACAAGCGAACACGCGGCGATGAAGCCGAGCAGGAAGTAGTCAAGATTCGGATAAGTGATCGGGCTCATTGGCTCTCCCAAATCAGACCCCACAGGAGAAGGCCCATGGCGATCGCGGTCGCACCGAGGCGATATGTGTAGAGATCCAGGGCTAGAAAGATGCGCAGATCCGCGATGCGGAGAGCATTGGACACAGCCAGCCCGATGAAGCAGAGACCACTCCAAAGGAGGAGACGCTTGCGTACCCGCTGGTAGGCGCGGAGGAGAAGTCCTGCACACAAGAGGGTGGTCAGGAGAGTGAGGACATCGAGAGCCATCGTCATCAGTCCCGATCCTTTTTGAAACGGAAAGCGCGGGCAAATTCTCGAACTGAAGGAGATGCCTTCGAATGTAGCATGGTTGAGATGCGGACGATTTCGCGGCGATACGCAGTGTCGACTCGTATCATCCATTCGTTCTGCTCATCGTTGCGAGGCAGGTAGGAGAACCTGGGCGGTGATCCTGCCGTTTGCTGCACCAGTTGCTGGCGTATCAGATCCTGCAGGATCTCCACGGTGCGCTCACTGGGAACATAGAGACGAGAGGCCAACTCATCCGACGACCAGCCGACCGGACGACTGTTCCAGAGAAGGATGATGGCCTCAAGATGAGGAACACTCTCGATCTTCTCCAGAATGTAGTCGTAGACGTCTGTTTGAGGACCTTGTTCCGGCATTGAGCGCTCGCACGAGTGGGAATTCTGTGCAGTGGGGTGCGCCCCAGACTTTCAGTGATTCAGCAAGACGACAAGCGGTTTGGACGAACTTGCGTTAGCGAGCTTGCACGGGATCAGCTTCATGACCGAGCCGAACCCTGCGCACAAGCACCGGTACGCCAAATGCAAGCCCGGCGACGATTGCGGTCGATACAAGGTCGTTGCGATAGAACGGGATGCCTGCCGCGAAGCAGGTGGCCAGGCCACTGAGGGTGTGCGGGTACATGTTGCCGCCAGCCCACACGGCATAGTTCGAAATGAGCCAGAAGGAAGTGGGGCCGAGCACGACGCCGGCGCCTACGCGAAGCCACGTCGTCCGCGATTTGAGCAGAATGTAACCGAGAACCATGACGGCCACGGCCCACGCCCAGGTCGTGACGTAAGAAGTCCAGACAAACTCGTAGTGGTAGCTGTAAACGGTGAGGAAGTAGTCCGTGGCAATGAGTGCGGCCAGAGGGGCCAGCATCTCCCGCCATGAGCGCCGCGCGCCAAAGTAGAGCAAGGCACCGCCCACCGCCGTGAAGTTAAGCCACCCATGGTGGGGCAGGACGCGGGTGAGAATGGCAAGAACCAGCAGCAGATAGGCAGGCATGAACACCTCTGGTTGAAAACGGAGTCCGGGCAAAAGCTGCTCCGGTACGGAAATACCATTGTCGAACCTGGGGCTCAGACGGTCAACCTCCAGAGAGCAGGTTGTAAACAAAACTTTTCATCTGGCCTGAGCAACCGTGCGCATTCGATGGGGTTAAGTAAATCAATTACTTTTTTCGCTTTTGACACCGGGTAGAGATTGCGCGGGACGCGAAAAACCGTCAATCTGGGAACAGGATCAGTCTCGTGAAACCTTTTGAAGCCTTCGCCTTTGCCCTGGTAGCTACAGCCCTGGGAAGTCCTGCGGTTGCGCAGGATGCCCCTTCACAGCCGAACCCAACCGCAACCATGGCTCGTGAATCGGTGGCGGCGCCCACCCCCATTGTTTCGCCCAGTCCGGCGCTTCGGATGATGGAGGAGTTCAAAGACACGGACGTTAGATTCGATTTGAACGAGCTGGTAGACATTCTGCGCGACCGGCGCCATGAGGGCTGGGTGCTGGCGGCATATCCGGATCCGAGAACGGCCCAGCCGCTGATTGGAGCGGGTTTTAGCCTGGACCTGCCGGAGCGCGAACATCCTCAGTTGGATGCGAACAATCCCCACCCCTTCCTGGAGCCTTCGTCGTCGGATCTCTGGCAGGCGGCGGGATTTGATCCGGCACGGCTCGATAACATTCTTAAGACCTTCTATGAGCGGAGACGGACCTGGAGCAAGCGGACGTGGCGGAAGAAACTCTTCAGCCTTCCCGCTCAGATTTCAGACGATGATGCGATCCGGCTTGTGCGCGTAGGTGCAATTCAGGCGATCTACAACGCGAAGGCGTATTGCAGGAATTTTGACCAGCTGAATGGGCCGCAGCAGATGGCCATGGCACAGCTGGTTTACCAGATGGGTGTAAATCTGCAGCACTTCGATAATTTCCTGACCGCGATCAACCCCAATTCGCCCGAAGCAGTAAGTACGAGCACAGATTCAGCGATGCTGGGAGCGGCGATGCAGGATGCGACGGCAACTCCCGCATTGATGGATCAGTCGCCAGAGTACTGGCTAGGCGTGCAGAAGTCTCTCATGGGCAGCCAGTGGGCGCATAAGTATCGGACGCGAGCGATCTCGGTGATTGCGATGCTGGATCCAGCGTATAGCGATGACCCAACGGCGGCGGAACAGCGGGTGGGTGCGGTGCTGCGGCCGGCGGTTGTGCATCGGCACGGACGGCATGGGGCGGCTGTGCGGCAGGTCTCGGCAACAACGCGGCATCACGCACGGAGCGGCAAGGCGAGACATAGTGCGGGGCGGTCGAAGAGCCGCAAACGGGCTTAATTTCCAGCGGAGTTCGCAACTGAGCACTACTTCTGTTCGCGGCCGCCCATCTCCATTCCCGCTTCGTCCTTTCCATCCACGATATAAACGGCGCCGGTGAGACCTCCGGGGGGACGGGTGTTCCCTGTGCCGCGAAAATCGTAGCCGAAGCGCAGATCGGTGAATTCGACGGTGGTCCAGGTGCGGCCGGGCGGGAGCTTGGGCGGATCGACGCCGACGAGTTGAACCTGACCGATGTCAGAGACGACAGCCCATGTTCCCCAGTCGAGGTAGACGTGGCCCAGGAGGGTCTGCTTGGCGGCTTCGACGGCGGGTGTGTCCTTTGGCTTGTACATCTGATCGGTTTGGGCCTCGCTTTCGACGTCGTCGCTGCGGGTGTTGACCTCAGCAAACTGGTAGTAGTTCGGTGTTTCGACAATGATGTGCCAGCGAAAGGGATTCCAGGGATAAGGCTCGGCTGCAATGCGATCTACGGGGTCGAGGGTGATGGGGTTGTTGCGTACAAGTTCTTCGGCCTTGGCGTGCTGCACATAACGGAGACACCAGAGCAGGAAGATTCCGCTGAGCGCGAAGATGGCCATGCCGCGTCCGCGGAAAGGCGTGGAGGCGCGGCGGGAGCTGATTTCGCGTTCGGCCAGACCTAGAATGCCGGGAATGATAAGCGCCGCAAAGAGGAGTACCCACATGACGGGTTCGGCGATAAAGACGAAGCTGCCGGCATACCAGCGCGGGTTAAACGGGTAGAACGGACGTACGCCGTAGTTGTTGGTCCAGTCAAGCAGGACGTGACTGAGAGATGAGATGAGGGCGGACAGATAGACCCAGGACCAGCGGATCGGCTGGGGTTGGGAACGCTGCGGAGCTCCGGGTTCGGGTGGAGGGAGCGATGCGAGGCGGCGAGCGCGTCGGCGCTGGTGCCAGCAGGAGTAGAGCCAGGTTGCTCCGACAGCGGCGGCGGCGACGAACGGCGCGGCAATGAAAGTGTGGGTGATGCCACGATGGTGCTTGAGGCCTTCCACAGGGCCTGCGAAACCCCAAAGGACATCGAGGTCGGCGGCTTCGGCGGCGAGGACGGCGGCCATTGTCGCGTATGCAGTTTTGCGGTTCAGTCCGGCGCGTCCGATGCAGGCGCCGGTAAGGAAGTGCGTGATGGGCTCCATGGCGTGCTGGTGTCCATAGTAGCGGAGTTAGCTACGCTTCGCGTCGTTAGCGTGCTGCGCACGGTAGCGAGGTTCGGTGTCGTGCGCCCTATAATCCTGCCCATGAGTGATGTGAACAAAAAGGGACAGGCAGCGAAGCGGATCGAGGAATTGCGGACGGAGATTCGGAGGAATGAGCACCTCTATTTCGTGATGGATGCGCCGGAGATCAGCGATGCGGAGTTTGACAAGCTGATGAAGCAGCTAAGAGCGCTAGAGGCAGAGCATCCGGATTTGGTGACGGCTGATTCTCCATCGCAGCGGGTTGGGGGAAAACCTTCGGAGGGGTTCCAGAAGGTGCGGCATTCGCGGCCGATGTTGAGCCTGGATAACGCCTATTCAGAAGAAGAGCTGCGCGATTGGGATCGGCGAGTGCATGAGCTGGCGGGCAATCTGCCGGTGGAGTACACGGCGGAACAGAAGATGGATGGGCTGAGCATCGCTCTTCACTATGAGGCCGCGGGAGACGGAAGTGCGCGGCTGGTGCGGGGATTGACGCGAGGGGATGGCCAGGTGGGCGAGGACGTAACAACGAGCGTCAGGACGATCCGCAGCGTGCCGCTGGTTATCTCCGTCGAGAAGCTGCGGGCTGCGGGGGTACCGCCGACATTTGAAGTGCGAGGCGAGACGGTGATGCCGCAGAAGGCATTCGAAAAGATGAATAAAGATCGGGAGGCACAAGGGCTGGAGCCTGCAGTGAATCCACGAAACGCGGCGGCGGGAACCTTGCGTACGAAAGAGCCGAGCATTGTGGCACAGCGACGGCTGGATGTGTATGCCTATTTTCTGCTGGTGAATGGGGAGTATATCGACCTGGGGCAGGACGCGACGCTGGATGCTCTGACGGCGCTGGGGTTCAGAGTGAATCCACATCGCGGGAAGATGCACAAGGTCGAACAGATGATGAAGTTCATCGAGCAGACCGAGAAGCGCAGGCCGACGCTGGGGTACGACATTGATGGCGTGGTGTTCAAGGTGAACTCGCAGACGACGCAGGCTCGGCTGGGGTATACGGGGCGGGCACCGCGATGGGCGCTGGCGTACAAATTCGCCGCGGAGCAAGCGATCACGCAGATGTTCGACATCATGATCACGACGGGGCGCACGGGTAAATTGACACCGACCGCTATGCTGAAGCCGGTGTTTGTGGGGGGTGCGACGATCAGCCGGGCGACACTGCACAACGCGGACTGGATTGAACGCATGGGTCTGCGCATCGGCGACTGGGTGAAGATCGAGCGCGGCGGCGATGTGATTCCCAAGGTTGCGGCGATCGTGGAGGATGCCGATCATCCCCGAGGGAAAGAGAAGTATGTGTATCCGACGCATTGCCTTGTTTGCGGGCAGACGGCAGTCCGGGAAGAGGGCGAGGCTGACTACCGCTGCGTGAACATCGACTGCCCTGCCCTGCTGCATGGCGCGGTGGAGCACTGGGCCAGCCGCGGAGTGATGAACGTCGAGGGGCTTGGCGAACAGTCAGTCTATGCGCTGATTGGGACGAATGCGGTAAAGAGCGTTGCGGATCTCTACAAGCTGACCGAAGAAAAGCTGGCTTCGCTTACGCAGGAGGTGGAGCGGAATGGCGTGAAGAAGCAGCAGCGCGTATTTGGGCCGGTGGAGATCAAAAAGCTGCTGAAGCAAATTGAAGGTTCGAAGCATGCCGGTCTGGCACGGGTGCTGATGGGATTGGGTATCCGGTTTGTCGGCGAACGCACGGCTGATGCGATCGCGCAGGAGTTCGGATCAATGGACGCGATTATGAATGCGAGCACCGAAGAGTTGGAGAGGGTGGAGGAGATTGGGCACCGCATTTCGCAGGCGGTGACAGATTTCTTTGCGCGCCCAGCGAATCGCGAGCTGATCGAACACTTGAAAGCTGCCGGAGTGAAGATGACGGCGGAGAAGAAACAGAAGACGACACAGCTTGCGGGCTTGACTTTGGTGCTGACGGGGACTCTGCCGAATCTGTCACGTGAGGATGCAAAGGCCAAGATCGAAGCGGCGGGAGGAAAGGTCTCGGGGTCAGTCAGCAAGAAGACGAACTACGTCATTGCGGGAGAAGAGGCTGGTTCGAAGCTGGATAAAGCGCGCGAGCTCAATGTGCCGGTATTGGATGAGGCCGGATTGTTAAAGCTGTTGGAAGCGGGTGGGTAGCGAGTCATAATCAAAAACAAACGCGAGCCGTGTTGGCTCGCGTTTGTTTTTCTCCTGAACGAGATGCGCTTCACTCTTTGGGAGCGAAGTAGCCTTTTCTGGCTCGGGCGACGTAGCGACGGTCCGTGCAATAGAGATAAATGGGGCGGAACTGGCCGCTGGCTTTGAAGTCGGCTGGAACGTAGGTAAGTGCGTACTGGCTGCGAAGCTCTTCTTCGATGTTTTTGAAGCTGTTGGACATCTGCTCGACCGAAGGCGGGAAGAAAACCTGGCCGCCGGTATCCTGCGCGAGCTGGGTGAGCACCTGGTCGCCTTTGCCACGGCTCGGGGTCCAGTTAGTGCTGATCGCGTAGACGATGGTTTCGGCGCGCTGGCACATCTTGATGGCTTCATCGAGATGGACGCGGCTCTGGTTGTCGTCGCCGTCGGAGATGAGGATCATGGCTTTGCGCACGGGTTCCTGTCCGCGTGATGCATCCAGCAGCTTGTCGCGGCAGCCGGTATAAACGGCGTCATACATGGCGGTACCGCCGCCGGGGCGGAGGCGATTGATGCCGGTTTCGAGCGCGTCAATGTTGTTGGTCCAATCGGCTTTGACATCAGGCGTGACGTCAAAACCCATCACGAATGCGCGGTCGCTTCGAGCTTTGAGGATTTGAAGAAGGAATTCGACGGCGGACTGTTGTTCGAACTGAAAACGGGTACGGATCGAGGTGCTGGCGTCGATGACGATGCCGACGCGCAAGGGCAGGTTGATCTGCTGGCGGAAGGACGTAACCTTTTCAGGGGCCTTCTGGTCGTCGAGGAGCGCGAAGTCGTTCTGCTTCAGGTTCGGGACGTAGTGGCCGTGCTTGTCGGTGACAGTGAAGATGAGATTGACTTCGTTGACGCCAACGCGAAAGACCTGTCCAGTGTCTTCGGGCGACTGCTGATCTGCAGCAGTTGGCTGTTGGCCTGCAGCAGGCTGGCCAGCTTGCGCGGGCGCGGACTGCGGCGGGGCGGGCCTGGCCGGAGCGGGTTGCTGCGGCGCCGGCGTCTGGGCCGGTTGCGTAGCGGGCTGTTGCTGCTGCTGCCCGGAGGCGGGGAGACACAAAGCTCCGGCCAAGGCTGCCAGACAGGTGAGTTTTGTCCTCATATCAGTGTTCATTCTAACAATCGGCCAAGCTGGTCAACGATAGCCGTTATGAGTATTGACTGCCTCTGTTCAGGATTCGTTAATACGAGCCAGAAATTCTGTGAGTTCCGAGGGCAGAGGGGCCTCCAATTCCAATGATTTAGCCGTGAACGGGTGCGTGAATTCGAGGCGGGCGGCGTGGAGGAAGTTGCGGCCGAGTTTGAGGCGCTCAGGCTCGTTCTTTCGGCGGGCAGCGCGAGAAATGAGTGTCTGAGATGATCCCTGGAGTGAGAGCAGACCCGCTGCTCCATACAGCGTATCTCCGACTACGGGGTGTCCGAGCGACGCCATGTGAACACGAATCTGGTGAGTGCGGCCGGTTTCGATGCGAACGCGAACGAGTGTGAACTTGCCAAAGCGCGAGTCGAGGCGCTGGACGACTTCGTAGTGGGAGATCGCCGTGCGGGAATTTTCCGAAGGCTTGGTGGTCATACGCGTGCGACGAACGGGGTCTCGACTGACGGCTGCGGTGACGCTTCCCTTCTCGCGCTCGACGCGGCCGTGGACGAGGGCGATGTAGGTCTTGCGGATTTGGCGCGATGAAAAAAGTTCGGCGAGCTTCGCGTGGGCTGTGTCGTTTTTGGCGACAACGATGAGGCCGCTCGTTTCCTTGTCGAGGCGATGCACAATGCCAGGACGGAGTTCGCCACCAGTGGAGGAGAGTGCGTTGAAGCGGAATAGCAGAGCGTTGACCAGGGTGTTGCTGTTGCGCGCGTCTTCAGTTTCTCCTGCGCCGGCATGCACCATCATGCCCGCGGGCTTGTTGATGACAGCCAGGTACTTGTCTTCATAAACCACATCGAGCGGAATATCTTGAGGAATTGCTCGAAGCGGGGCAGGATGCGGCTCGCCCGTAATGACGATGCTTTCGCCGCCACGGAGCTTAAGCGAAGCCTTCTCCCGAGAATTGTTGACCAGGACGTCGCCCTGCTCGAGAAGGAGCTGCACGCGAGAGCGGCTCACGCCTTCGAGATGGGTAGCGATGAAATGATCGAGGCGCTGCCCAGCGGCCTCGGGTGGAACGGAAATTTCGCGCGGGTCAGCCATGGTTGGGTTCCGATTTTTCTGTTGGAGTGGGTCCGGCCGATGGATGAGCGGCGGTAGTGACGCGCTGCGATGGACGATCGAAAAGGAGCGCCGCTCCGCCGAAGACTAGGATGATGGCGGCCACTTGTGGACCTTTGAGGAAGCCGCTGAGAACAGCGCCGCGTCCAAGCGGATCCCGCCAGAACTCCGTGATGTACATAACGATGCCGGTGGCTAAAAGGAATATTCCGGCAATGTCGCCATTCTGGCGGCGGCGTGGCAGCAACGCTACTAGACCGATCGCGACAGCAAAGAAACAGATTGCCGCGTAGGCTTGCACTGGATGTACAGGAATACCCAGGGGTGCATCGCTCCAACGTGCAGCGAGGGGATCGGTATAGATAATCGCCCAGGGAAGATGTGTCCCTGTTCCGTACCCGGAGCCGGCGAGCAGAGCGCCGACCTGCTCAAATGCGAGACCGGCAGCAAGTGGCGCGGCTAGAGCGTCGGCGGTGCCGCGGTAAGGCATGTGGTGCAGTCCTGCGTATACGGCGGCTACAGCGAAGGCAATCAGTGCGGCCATTGCAGCGAGTACGGGATGATGCACCGTAGCGATGCTCAGGACCCAGAGTGGGTGTTTGCGGAGCACCCTCCAGTTTGTGACCACCAGGAGAAGGCGCGAACCCACAAGAGCGGTGAAGAGCATGAGAATCGACAGACTCCAAATGCGGTTAGGATCGATTCCAATTCGTTTGGCAATCTGCGTTGCCATCGCCAGGGCGAGCAGAAGGCCGAGAGCGGCTACCGCGCCATAGGAAGGGATGACCAACGCGCCGATGTGAAAGAGGACTGGATGCACCTAGAGCAAGGATAGGACATCCAGATGGTGCAGTTGAGTCAGACAGATGCGTCTGCGGCCAAGGCGGCTTGTCCACAGCCTGCCGGCTTGAAGATGCGCTCGGTGGATGCGGGATCCCTTTCGAGCTTAATAGCGGGGCGGATAGGCCGCGCGACGAGATTGCCTCCGCAGTTGGGGCAGATGCCGCCCAGGCGCGATTGAGCGCAATCGCGACAGAACGTGCACTCATAGGTGCAGATCATGGCTTCAGAAGAGTCGGGAGGGAGATCCCTGTTGCAGCACTCGCAGTTGGGGCGCAACTCTAACATGGGGCATCTCACCGAACGAGATAGAAATCCGACCCACTGGGCCGTGAGTGATGTGCTGGTGAACCCGTCCTAAGACGGTGGAGACCCGCCGCGGTTCCTTAGGCATTCCGGACTGGCGGACACGGCACACAGAACCGTATAGA
>Ga0207654_10000075_pt1 | contig 65108 bp, 50 predicted proteins | sample KBSC64metaG_FD_184355 | JGI IMG/M metagenome (GOLD analysis project Ga0207654, IMG submission 184355) | Corn rhizosphere microbial communities from Kellogg Biological Station, Michigan, USA - KBS C6-4 metaG (SPAdes) (version 2) | ecosystem: Host-associated > Plants > Roots > Rhizosphere > Soil...
GCGCGCGGCGCTGCTCGATCGGGGTATTACGGTCGACGTCTTGCCGGAGCGGTTCGAAGCGGCGGCGTTGGTGCGGGTGATGACAGAGCGCGACGATGTCGCAGGGCGCGACATCCTGTATGTCACTGACGACGGGGACGAGACGGAGACTTCGAACGCCTTGGTGGCTCTCGGCGCCGATGTGCGCGTCCGGCGTGTGTATCGCTATGTGTACGAGGAGAGTAGTGTCGGACGGATTCGCCGCCGGTTGGAGCGTGGGGCGTTGGATCTGGTCGTCTTCACCTCACCCGCCGCGGTGGGGCAATATGTGCGGACGATCGGTGACGAGCTCATGGCGCGGACGTCGTCGGCGGCATTGGATGAAGCGACGGGAGATGCATTGCGCGCGGCTGGCGTCGATGTGGTGGCAGAAGGAAATTCCGCGGGGCTGGGAACGTTGGTGGATGAGATTTCGGCGTCGTTGACGTAACGTCGATGATGTTACGGAGAGAGTGATGAAAGCGATTCGAGTCCATGCGCCTGGTGGAGTGGAGGCGCTGCAACTGGATGATGTTCCGGTGCCGAGTGCTGGGCCGGGACAGGCGGTGGTGAAGATCGAGGCGATTGGGGTCAACTTCATCGACGTGTATCATCGGATGGGGGTGTATCACATCCCAACGCCTTTCACGCTTGGAAGTGAAGCGGCTGGGACTGTCTCCGCGATTGGAGACGGTGTCACCGACGTGCGTGTTGGCGATCGTGTTGCGTATCAAGGGGTTACTGGGTCATACGCGGAGTATGCGGCGGTTCCCGCGGATCGGTTGGTGCCGGTGCCGGATGGTGTGTCGTCGGAGCAAGCGGCGGCGGTCGCGTTGCAGGGAATTACGGCGCACTATCTCGCGACGTCCACATATCCGTTGCAGCCGGGTGAGCATTGTTTAGTGCACGCGGCCGCGGGTGGGGTTGGACTGTTGCTCTGTCAGATTGCGTCGCAACGCGGCGCGATCGTGATTGGGACGGCGTCGAGTGAGGCGAAGATGGCGTTGGCGCGAGAGGCTGGCGCGGCGCATATGATCGACTACACGACGCGGGATTTCGAGGCGGAGGTCCGGCGGATTACAGGCGGACGTGGTGTGCGTGTCGTGTACGATTCGGTGGGGAAGACGACGTTCGACAAGTCGTTGGCGTCGCTTGGGTTGCGGGGGATGTTGGTGTTGTTTGGGCAGTCGAGTGGGGCGGTGCCGCCGTTCGATGTGCAGCGATTGAATCGGGGGGGATCGTTGTATGTGACGCGTCCGTCGGCTGGACCGTACACGGCGGATCGGGCGGAGTTGTTGGAGCGCGCAAATGATGTGTTCACGTGGGTGCGCGACGGGAAGCTGAAGGTCCGGATCGATCGGACGTTGCCGTTGGCGCGGGCGGGGGAGGCGCACCGGGCGTTGGAAGGGCGGGAGACGATGGGGAAGGTGGTGTTGGTCCCTTGAACGGGGCGTGGCGGTTTTCGCGCCGCGTAAAAAAATTCTTGTGCGAGGCGCGAACCCGAGCGTAGCTTGTAGCGCATGTTCGTCCGTCTGTCCTTCCGCGCGGTGGGCTGATGACCGCTGCATTGTGGTTGAGTGTCATTACCGATGGCGATTCGGAATTGGGACGGCATCCCAAGGGCGGGCGTACCGATCCACATTCTTCGGAGCGTGATGCGGCGTCGGCGGATGGTGCTGCGTTGCGTGAGCACACGGTTGTCGACGCGATTCGTCGTGGGGATCGAGTCGCCTTCGATGCGTGGTATAGTCATCACTTCGAAGCGTTGTGGAAGTTCGCCTATCGGTTCGTTCCGCGCCGTGATGTCGCGAAGGATATCGTGCAGGACGTATTCGTCTCGTTCTGGGTGAAACACGAGACGTTTGCGCCGAATGGATCGTTGCGGTCGTATGTCTTTGGGGCGGTACGGAACCGAGCGTTGCATGTGTTGCGACAAGCGCACACGGCCGAGCGCTTTGTCGAGACCGGTGTCGACGCGCAGCTGTTGGCTGGTGTGACGTCGAACGATCCCTCGGCAAATACCGATGTCGAGACACGGGAGTTGTACGCGCGCCTGTTCCGGTTGATCACGGCGCTCCCTGAACGGCAACGGACGGCGCTTGTCCTGCACGTGGAGCACGAGATGACCGCGAGCGACGTGGGGCGGACGCTCGGAATTTCCGCGACGGCGGCGACCAATCTGATTCGCCGCGGGATCGACAACTTGCGCCGGGGATTGGCGGAGTAGCCCTCCCCTAAAAAAATTTGCCGCCCGGGGGTTGGAACCTGGGTGCGTCGCGCAACTCCTCTGTGTGAGCGGCCACTATCTTTCGACCTCGTCATCTGACGATGCGGTGCTGCGCCTGATAGCTCAGGCGCTTCGCGGCACTGCGTTGCAGGCTGCGGAGGGAGAGGTGGAAGCCGCGGTGAACGCGCTGGGAGAGCGTCTGGACGCCCTCGATCTTGCCGCGAAATCGGGGTACTCGAACCACGTCCTACCAGTGGGGTCGCGCGGCCGCCAGGGAAGACGCACGGAGCTCCGGCTTTTCCAAAAAGGTGTGCTAGGCTCCATGCTTGGCGCTGGAGCGGTGATCGCGCTGCTATTCGGCATCGTCCGTAGTGGAGGACAAGCGACCGGCACGGTGGCGCGGTACGAGACGATATCCGGGCAGCAGTCCGTGGTGCGCCGTCCCGATGGAACAACGATTCATCTTGCCCCGGCGACTGTGGTCACCGTATCGGGAAGCAAGATCACTGTCACTGGAGCCGCGTACTTCACAGTCGCGGCGCATCAGACGCGTCCCGTCGTGGTACAGACCGTGTCGGCCACCATTCGTGTCTTGGGGACGCGATTCGTCGTGCGACAATATCCCGAGGATCGGCGTGGGACGGTGGCGGTCGAGGAGGGGCGTGTCGCGCTTCAACTGCGCCATGCGACGTCCGAGTCGGCGCGGGCCGTCGTTGCGCCAAACATGGTTGCGTTCGTGACCGATTCGACGATGACGGTGACGTCGGGGGTCGCGATTCAAGATTACACCGGGTGGACCGACGGGCGGCTGACGTTCGATCGAGTCCCGTTGCGAAATGTCGTTGCCGAGTTGAGTCTGGCGTATGGCGCCACGATTCAAGTGGCCGACTCCACGCTCGCGAGCGAGACGATCGTCGCCGATATCGACGTGCATCAGAAGTCGCTGACACAAGTGCTCGACTTCATCAGCTATACCATGCGTGCGCACTACGAGCAGCATGGGAAGGTGTTAGTCCTGCTACCAGGGCACGCGGCGAAGGCCCACCCGGCCGGCGCGGTGCCACGAACCCTGTCCCCGAAACCGGAGAGAGAGTATGGGAAGTAAACCGATGTGCGTGCTGATGCTTGGTCTCGCGACGGCGCTGAGTACGATGGCGCTGCAGTCGCAGACAGTGGCCGTGTCGTCCGCTTCCACCACCGCGTCGACGTCTGTTGCGGTAACGTTAGACGTCAAAGACGTGGCGTTGGATCGAGTGTTACACATGATTGCCCGGCAAGCCGGATTGATGTTGTTCTTTCCGGGGAAAGGGGTGCCACCATCGAAGCACGTCACGCTGCAGATGCGCGGGGTCGGGGTGGATGACGCGTTTATGCAAGCATTGACCGGAACAGGACTCAAAGCGACGATCGTGTCGAATGTCGCGCTGGTGGCGGACAATGAGACTGATGGTGTGGCCACTGTGTCGGGAATAATTACGGGGACTGTGATCGACAGCACGACTCGACGTCCGGTTCGGGGCGCGACGATATCGCTCGATGACGCGACCAAAGGGGTGCTGTCCGCCGATGACGGAAGCTTTCGGTTCGTGGGAGTGACGGCGGGGACGCACGTGGTGCGGGTGAAAATGATCGGCTATGCCAAGCTGTCGGCGTCCGTCACAGTCAAGGACGACGAGCGGACGACGGTGACTCTGGTCGTGTCGCCTCGGGTCAACGCTTTGGATCAAGTCGTGGTGACCGGTACGGTCGTCGCAACTGAGCTCAAGGCGATCCCGAACGCGATCACGATCATCACAGGGAAGGAACTACAAGACCGTGGTGTGACCCACATCGATCAGCTCTTCCACGGCGATGTGCCTGGTCTGATCGTCAATCGGAACGGCCAGGCTGGGGCGAGCAATCCAGGATATGTGTCGGTGGCGGCTCGTGGGAGTACCCGGCTGGTCCATTTTGGCGATGGGATCAACAACGAAGGCGTCAAGACCTACGTAGATGGGGTCGAGCTCGCCGACCGTAACTTTTTGGGACTGATCGATCCGACGACGATCGACCGGATCGAGATTCTGACCGGCCCGCAAGCGTCGACAATTTATGGTAGTAACGCGATCAATGGTGTCATTCAGGTCTTTACCAAACGGGGCAATAGCGTTCGGCCCGAGTTCACGATGGGCATGCGAAGTCAATGGACGCAGAACAATGTGAGCTCTTCACTCGCCCCGAATCATACGGCGGACGCATCGGTGTCTGGAGTCGAGGGGCACGTCAGCTACAATTTGGGAGGGTCGTGGGTCTATCAAGGGTCGTGGACACCGGCGGTGCTGACGCAGACTAAAAACGGTTTCGGAGGCGCCCGTCTCAGTTTTGGACCACTGACAACCGATCTGTCTGTCCGTGCGGATCAAGGGCGAAACATCAACAATGCAATCGATGGATATGCGGGCGTCGAGCGGGGCGCGACGGGTCTCGGTGCATTGCTTCCTGGGACCGGCGGGACCAACGCACCATCGCACAAGCTCGTCACGAACTCGGACCGATCGTTCACCGCATCCGGAACGTACCGCCTGACGTCATGGTGGTCACACTCTGTCACCGTGGGAACGGACCAGCTCGATCGTGAGGAAAGCCAGACGAATCTCTCGTATCGAAATCCGACAGACAGCGGCTTTTGGTTGGCGCGTCCCAGAGTCACCCGCATGACGACGGCCTATAACAGCTCCGCGAACATTCCATTGGGATCACTCGTGGCGTTGGTCGCGACCGCCGGCATGGACGAATCACATAATCGAGTGCAGAACTTCTATGGTTCGTATGTGGTCGCCGGAGATGGAGCGTATTTCATGTCGACGTACCCACATGGTGGCTGGCAATATTCGCAGTCCCGTAATTTTGAACACGGTGGGTTCCTGCAGGGGCAACTTGGCTTGGCGAATGCGCTGTTCTTCACCTACGGGTTGCGCGCGGTATTCAATCCGAACATCGGCTCGGACAAAAACCCGAATCTGGAGCCACGCTACGGCGTCGCATATTCGTTCGATGTCGGCAGCGTCTCGGCGAAACTCAGGGCCAGTTATGGCACCGCGACGAGGCCGCCCGATCCGCACTCGAAAGATCCACAATACGGCAGTCCGAATCTCATTACGATTTGGGGAACAAATATCACGACGCTCGGCAATCCGAATCTCCTCCCCGAGTCACAACGAGGTGGAGAAGGGGGATTGGAGGTCTACTGGGGAAACCGGGCGTCGGTGCAGCTCACGCACTATGATCAGACAGTCGATGATCTCATCCTGACTCTCGTTGCCGACAGTGTCGACATTTTGCCATCGCAACGGCCATTATACCCGTTCTGCGGTCCGACCCAGTGCTGGTTGGAACAACAAGCGAGCTTGAATCTCGGAAGCGTCCGGAACCAAGGGTGGGAAGGGAAGGGGACGTGGAACATGGGTCCCTTCGCGGTCAACGGGACATACACCTACATGAAGAGCCGAATCATCGGCGTTCGTCCGAAGTTTCATAGCCAGTTTCCGGAGTACGTCGTTGGCGGCTCCTTCTTCAACCTCCCGGAGCATACCTATGCGATGGGGCTGACGTACACGAATGGAGCAACCAGAATCGCGTACAATCTGCAAGGCCAAGGTCATTCATTGTCGTCACCATATCGTACGAAACTCGGTATGATCGGGACCGACTACCGGTTGCGGGTGCAACTGACGCCACGGGCACAACTCCCGTCCACGTATATGGAGCCGTATCCCGGCTTTTTCCTGGGAGACATCAACATGACACACCAATTCAGCTCACACGTCGAAGGAACTCTTCAGGTCAGCAATGTCACCAATTCGTATCAAGGTGACGTCATGCCGACGACAATGCAGGCCGGGCGTATGACCGGACTCGGCGTGCGGCTTCGTTTCTAATCCACCATGCACAGCTTCACAGCATCACTGTTACGCCGTACCGGCAGTCTTCGATGGTCGCTTGTTGGAACGATCTTCCTCGTTCACGGCGACTCACAGGCCCTCACCGCGTCGCGACCGCACCCACCTGTGCGGTCGCACCGAAACATTCTTTCGGATTCCGTACAAAGTCGCGAGACTGGAATCGTCCCCGACACGGCGGATCATGATGTGACCGTGCCGGCCGCCAATATGACAGCGGCCGGATATCTGACATTGATGAACCAATTGGCCCCGAGCGACACGTTTACCAATGGCATGCACCCCGTCATCAATCACCATTTGATCCTGGGACGAGACTCGGTCAAGGTCGTGGTCGATAGCATGGTGCGATCGTGGTTGACGGGACTGTACCGGAATGGCACCCCCGCGTCGCGACAACGACTCAACGTGGCCGCCATGCAATTCCTCGTCGACCGCGATGCGGATGCGGAACAGAGCATTGCCGCGTTTTTGGCTGCGCCGGACGTGACCTTGGGTGACACCTTGCTCGCATGGCGTGTCGCGGTTGGCCTCTTCACGACGACGTTGCATGAGGCCGCGCCACGGCCAGAGCGCATGGCGATCGGCCGCCGCTATTTGCAACGGTTGGAAGCAATGCCGATCGCGGTGGCGGGGGGCCAGTTGTTTCTCGCCCGTTTTTCCATGATGGACGCGTTCATTCGGACGGGCGAGTCCGATTCTGCCGTTGCGACCGGTCTCCGCAACTTTGCCATGGCGTCCAAGATGCCGGACTTTGAACAGCGCATCCGAATGGTCGGTGGCTCCGGGATCTACCTGAAAAAGTTGTGCCAAGCGTTGGTGGGACGCCCACGGGGGATGGCTCGCGTCGACTCGTTGTTGACCGCGTTGCAGCAGACCTTCATCGTACCACCAGCAATCGCGGCGCGCGATACAGCCGTGGTACGCCTTGCGCAGATGGAAAAGAACTGGTTCATGGAACCGGAAGCGCAAATTCGCATGATCGGTCGTCCGGCGCCAGGACTGGTGGCGACGCATTGGCTCAATCAAACTCCGCCATCGAAGACGTCAACTGCTGCGCCAAATGCGCGAGAACTGACGCTGGATGACGGCACAATTCGTATCATTGGATTGGGATGGTTCGGCTGTCCGGGCTGTATGTCGGCGATGGCAAAGCTTCAGAACGACCAACATCTACTGCCCAAGGGGGTCGAGCTTTTGTACTACGAGTGGACCCTCGGGAGCTGGGGGAGCGACCTCGTCGAACCCGAGGAAGAAGTCGGCCATCTCAAGCATTACTGGATCGAGCGGAAACACTACACGTATCCCATCAGCATTTGGGCCGGCCCCAAAGACTCCACCCAGAATGGCGGGCTACTCCCCCGCGAATCCCCAACGAAAGTGGCGTTGAATATCACGGAAGGGCCGACCTTCATCGTCGTCGATGGGCATGGCATCGTCCGCTACCGCCAGGCAGGATACTATAGCTATCAGACGGACTTCGAGGAATTGATCCAAAAGTTGATGCGTGAGCAAGCCAACGACGCGGTGTCGTCGGGTGGTTCTTCGGTCGATCGTGGGACGAATCATGACAGGTTATGACATTGTTGACTTCATTGAGTTCTGACACAACGCCCGCGCATATCAGCCGTCGGGAGTTCATGGCGCACTCTTCGTTGGTTGCGGCGGGAACGCTGTTGGGAGGACGACGGGTGTGGGCGCTCCCTCGAGGGACGGGGCGTGTGATTGCCACCGTCGTTACCCCACCGTTTTCGCCGGAGCTCCTGCGCTCCGTCGCCACGACGGCCATCGAAGCCGCGATGCATGCGGGGGCCGAGTGGGCTGATATCCGTGTTGGCGAAGAGCGGACGTTGGACGTCTTCGGGATTACAGCCGAGGTGCACCTCACCTGTGGTTATAGTCTCCGCGTTCGCGTTGGCGGGGCGGAAGCGTTTGTGACGGGGGCGGATCCGACGATTGCCGGCGTCACGGCGGCCGCGCAGACGGCCGTTGCGACCGCAAAGAGCTTAGTGCCCGCGGCGCAGGGCGCGAACGACACGTTGGCGAAGGTCCCTGTGGTCAAAGGGGAATGGCGCGTTCCCATGGCCATCGACCCGTTCGCGATCTCGATCGATGATCACGTCGCCGTGCAAGGGAGTGGCAACGGCCAATTCGATCGCCGCCTCTTCCGCTTGCAAGAACTGGATGGGGTCATCGCGGGGGCCTCCTATTTCTGGCGCCAAGGGACAAAGGTGTTCGCGTCCTCCGAAGGCTCGCTCGTCACGCAACATTTGACGACGGTCGAGCCGCACGGGGAGGTGTGGATCGGACGGCCGTGGCGTGCGCAACCTGGCGAGCCGTTCAGTTTGTCGGGTGTGAAAAGCGTCATCCCCGCCTCAGGTGGGTTCGAGCTGATCACGCACCCGGATCGGCACGCCGCGATGCAAGCTCGGGTGGAGGAGCTGTTACGCTATACGGCGCTCCCGGCAACCCCGCTCGAGATCGGGCGGCAAGATGTCGTCCTAGATGGCGACCTGCATGGCCAGCTCATCGCGAGGGTCATTGTGCCTGCTCTATCGCTGAACCGCGCGCTGGGGAACGAAATCGACGCCGGAGGCACGAGTCTCTTCTCGCCTCCTGAGGCGATGCGTGGGCAAGCGGTGTTACCGGAGCTCTTGAGTTGCCGGGCGGCGCCGGATGCGCCGCACTATGGTGCGGCGGCATGGGATGACGAAGGGGTGGCGACGACGACGCAGCCACTGGTGGTCGACGGCGTTCTCACGAATTACTTGACGTCGCGCTCGACTGCAGCGTTGCAAGGTGGACAGCCGGGAGGCCCGCTTCCTGGAATCACGCAATCTCAACTCGGCGCATTGCCAACCGAGCTCCCGCCCTGCGTCGCGGTTGCGCCTGGGAAAACGGGGAACTCGATCGCTGAGCTCTGCAAGCAGATGAGCAATGGAATTCTGGCGCTGGGGGGTAGCGTGAGCACTGACCCCGGTGGTCTCGGTGGCTACATCTATCCGTGGCTGATGCTGGAGGTGCGGCAAGGCGTGGTCACGCGACGACTGTATGGACCGCGCTTGATGTATTCGACGAAGCGAATCTTCAAGACGTTGACCGCGCTGGGCGATGCCAGTACACAGAACACGGGTATATGCCGCGAGTTCTCTCCAGGCGTGCCGTGGGTCAAGCTGGACCATGCGGTGAGCGCCCCCGGCGCGCTGTATCGCAATATCGACATTGTCCCCTGCAACTTCCGGTATTCATGACGTCATGACGGATTCCATGCGTAGCACCCACCATTTTGGCACCTCCGCTACCGCGATCATTGAAGGATTCTTGACGCGACGCACAGATCCTGTGACGCCACGGCGTGCAATGACCCGTCCCGAAGCCGAGGCGTTGGCGCTGTTTGTGTACGACATCATAAAATTCCCCAGCGCCGTAATCTCCATTCATCATCGGGTCACGTCCGTCGTCACGCAACGGCTTGGACACAGCCCTCGGAGTATCGATGTCGATGACCTACAGCTCACGTGGGGGACTCGTCTCGGCAGCGGGGTGCATGTCCAGATCATGACGAACGTGCGCGACCTCACCGCGCTGCGTCGTGTCATGCAGAGTGCGATCGCGAATCAAATGCCACCGATGATCGGTCCCCTAGGGGATGACGGTCCGGACGCCACCGATCTCCCGCGTCGCGCGACCTATCTGCCGGTCTCACTGTGGTACCCGACCACGATCGCGGCAATGGCGGGGGAGCGGGGGACGGCGATTACTGCATTGCTCGCATCGCTGCGCGGGACAACCTGGCATGGCGTTGCCACCGCGGCGTTCTCGGCGCAGTCCTTCTGGAACTATAGCGCCCACGGGTCGACGCCGGCCTGGGGAGACTCGACGGACGCTGAAATCTCGCTGAGTGTGCGGGCGGCGGACGGCTCCGCCTCCGGATGGAGTGGCCAGGCCAATCGCGATTGGAGCAAGTTGCGTCCCGCGCAGGTTGCGCAGGCGGCGTTGGCCAATGCGGAGCAACAACGCAACCCGTCGCGGGCGGAGCCAGGACGCTACACGGCGATTCTCTCCCCGACCGCCGTGGGACAAATGTGGCGTGCGGCCGCACGCAACTTCAACGTCGAATCGTTCAGCCCGTTCAACCCACCCGGCCACACGTCGGTGGTGGATAAAGATCGACGGGGCGAACGCGTGATGGATCCACGTATCACGCTGACGAGCGATCCCGCGGATCCCGAAGGGGGAGACTGGCCCTTCTTCTACGGTGATGGCGGTATGGGTGAAGCGAATCCCAAGAGTGTCTGGGTGGAGAACGGGATCTTGAAGCTCCGGTCCGTCGACGTCGCGCCTGGCCTACAATATGGGATGATCCCGCGTAAAGATCCACGAACGATGCGCATGAGTGGAGGACCGACCTCGGTGGCAGAAATGATCGAAAAGTGTGAACGGGGCATCTACGTCCATCGCTTTTCCAATCTCGAAGTCATCGACGGACATTCCGGCGCCATGAGCGGCTATACACGCGACGGCTGTCTGTTGATCATGAATGGAAAGATCTCCAGGCCGGTGAAAGACTTCCGGATCTTCGAGTCGCCGTTCCTCATGCTCAATCGACTTGTGGCACTCGGGAAGTCGGAACGAATCGCGTTCGGGTTTACGCCGCCCAACCCGGATGATCCTGGTGCCCGATGGCCGCTTCCCCCCATGATCGTTCCGCCTGTCATGGTCACCGACTTCAACTTCTCCGCTCTTGCCGACGCTGTCTGAGCCCTCGTGTACGAGAATCGAGATATCGTCAGCTATGTAATCCTGTTCATCAGCATGTGAGCGAGTGAGGGAAAGGCGCGCAATAGCTTGTCACTCCGCGTGACGACACTTTCCAAGGGGATGTGCGTTTAACTCGCGTCCTCACACGTGCAGTGTCACAAGAACGCACTCCCACAATTGTGCACTCTCGGTCCCGGACCCATATTGTGCGCTCATGGGTCCGATCCCGAGTTGCCAATGAGCGCCCCGCTGTGGCTCAGTCCGTCGCTGTTCGACGACACACCACCAGAACCGAGGCGTGGGAATAGAGACCGCATAGACCATGCGGACAACAGATCGCGGGCATCTGGTACGGATGCGTGCGATCCCGATCAGGCACTCCTGGTGCGCCTGCGCCACGGCGACGAATCCGCGCTCGCGCATCTCTTCACCACCTATACGCCCAGGCTCGAACGGTACGCCGCGACGGTGCTTGGCACGACAGACGCCGCGCGTGACGTCGTCCAAGACGCATTCATCGCGCTCTGGAACGGACGAGAAACGATCGAGATCCGCACGACGCTCCGTGCGTATTTGTACGCCTCCGTGCGTGGTCGTGCACTGATGACGTTGCGCAGCACACGCGCCCGTGTCGCGCGACAGGCCCGCTTCGACGAGAACGAAGCATTACGACAGTTTCCCACGAGCTCTGATGACGATAAAGAGCTTCTCGTCGCAGTAGAACGATCGTTCGAAGAACTCCCCCCGCGAACGCGCGAAGTTGCCCGTCTTCGCTGGATTGAGGGGCTGACGTACGCCGAGATTGCGGCGACGTGTGGAACGTCGCCCCGGACGGTGGATAACCAGCTCCGCGCGGCGGCGCGGATCCTTCGGGTCCGATTGGCGCCGTTTCGCCGCACTACACAGCGCGGATAGGGAGATTTCGCGATCGGCCGCATCTCAAAGACGAGATGCGTGATGTCTACGATGACCGGGACCTTCCGGACGACTTGCGAGTACGGCTCCGCCGGCTGGGTGAAGGGGATGCCGATGCTGCCGGCGTACCGATAGAGCTCGTCGAGCGGTGGGCGGGGTTGGCACGGCGCCTGGGACTCGCGCACGTCGATCTGTCGCGCGCACTGGTGGGACTCGGTGCACAACCGGCGGACCCTTCACATGGGCACCTCGGGACGGTTCCGCCGCACCACGGATTTCCCACGACGCATGCTTCGCGCAAACAGATCGGTCTCCTCAGGACTGCAACTCATCGAATGAAAGTTGCTGCGCTCGGCGTGACGCTCGCGGTCGGCGGGTTCTGGCTATGGGGAAAACAGTCTCGCCAGACGGCGCTCGCGCCGACGCGAACGTATTATACCGCCGCAGCACAACGAACGACAGTTCGCCTCACCGATGGATCCACGATGATCCTCGCGCCGGGGACGACGGCAACTGTTGGAGCACAGGGCATCGACGTTGTGGGCGAAGCCTATTTCGACGTCGTGTCGCACGCGGGACATCCGTTCGTCGTTCGAACGACGAATGCGGTGATTCGGGTCTTGGGGACTCGATTCTCAGTTCGCCAATATCCTCGCGAACAGAACAGTCGGATCGTCGTCGACGAAGGGCGCGTCGCGCTCCGCTCGGCGCGAGCACACGCGTCGGATGATGCGCAACCCGTTGCTACCGCACGGATGTTGGCGATGGTGACCGATTCCGGGGTGACGGTCACGTCTGGAATCTCGACGCGCGACTATACCAGTTGGACGCGCGGAATTCTGATTTTCTCCGGCGTCCCCCTCCGCGACGTCGTCCCCGAGCTCGAGCGCGCGTATGGCGTCGAGATTCGGATCGCCGATACGACACTTTCGCGCCGTGTCATCGGTATCGAAGTCTCGGTCAGTAAGGACCGAGTCAGCGACATTCTCGAATCGTTGTGCAGCGTCCTCGGTGCGCACTACTCGTGGAATGGTCACGCCTATGTGCTATCCGCAGGGCGACAGGCGACCAAATCGCCGTCCGTCGCCCCTCTCCATCACTCTATCCCTCAACCGGAGCAACAGTATGGTCGGTGAATCCGTGCGTCGTGGGCTTCTCGTCGGAGCACTCGCTGCTGTAGCGAGCGCGTCGATCGGGTACGGACAGTCCGTTCCCGTGGATACACGTCCGGAGGCCACGACAGTGGCGACGAGCGGTACCGCTGGGGTCGTGAATGCAGAGTCAGGGGCAAAAGTCGTCACGGTGAGTGTCGACGTGGCGAACGCCCCGTTGGTCGAGGTGCTTCGAACGATCGCGCGGCAGGCTGGGTTGCGGATGTCGTGGGACGACAACGTCGTCCAGGCGGCGCCGCGTGTGTCGTTGCGCGTTCGGAATGTGGCGGCCGATGTGGCGTTCGCGAAGGTGTTGTCGGGGACGGGGATGCAGGCGGTGATCGTGTCGGATCGTGTCAACTTCGTCAAGGAAGTGGCAGTCGGAGCAGTTGACGGGATCATCGTGGGGAAGGTGGTTGATGGGAAAAGTAGGCTCCCGATTCGAGGGGCGACGGTGCTCGTCGATGGGGCGACGAAAGGGGTCGTATCGGGAAACGATGGGGTGTTCCGGATCGGCGGTGTTGCCGCGGGTGAGCACACGCTTCGCGTCCGGATGCTGGGCTACGCCAAGATCGCGAAGGTGGTAACTGTTGTGGAAGGACAGTCGACCACCGCCGACGTGATGTTGGAGCCGAGCATCAACGCGTTGGATCAAGTCGTCGTGACCGGCACTGTAGTGCCGACTTCCCTCAAGGCGGTTCCGAACGCCATCACGGTGATCACCGCCAAAGAGCTGGAACAGCGCGGGATCACCCATCTCGATCAGCTCTTTCGTGGTGATGTGCCGGGCGTGTGGGCGCAAGAACAAGGATCGAATGGGACGTCGCCAGGGTACGTTCGCATGGAGTCGCGTGGCCCGGTATCGATCGCCAATTACAATAACTCCGGTTTGGCGCCCGCGATCAAGACCTATGTGGATGGTATCGAGTTGGCGGATCCCTCGTATCTTGGCTTGATCGATCCGCGTAGTATCGAGCGAGTCGAAATCCTGACAGGTCCACAGGCATCGACTATCTATGGTTCCGGCGCCATCAATGGGGTGATGCAAGTTTTTACGAAGCGAGGGAAGACCCCACGTCCTGAATTTACGCTGAGCCTGCAAGGTGGGGCTACGCAGAACAATCTCAGTACCGCGTTGGCGCCAGCCTATGTGACGTCGCTGCAGATGTCGGGCGTGGATAGTCACCTATCGTATAGCGTGTTGGTGGGATGGAACTATACAGGATCGTGGACTCCCGCAATTCGAGGGACAACGATCTCTGGGAGCGGAGGGTTCGGGTATCAGCAGGGGCCGCTCAACATCGATGCCAGCATCCGACAGATCAGCGGGATCGATAAGAGTCGGGAAACCCTCAGGCAGGGGAAACCGCGGGAATCATCGGGGGTGACTTGATTACGACGGGGACCGCCGGTTTCGAGTATCACCAGCGGAACACGCGAGAAGGGCAGACATTGGGCGGTGCAATCAGCTATACACCATGGTCATGGTGGTCCAACACCCTTCGCGTTGGAACCGACCGGCTCGTGGGTGACGATCGTCAAATGGGGACCGGATATGTCAATCCGGCGGACACGAGCGCCATGGTGAGCGGTTCAGAAGATGATCGTATCACGGTGTCTTATGGCACGACGGCTAGAATAGAAATTCTTCCGCAAACGGCGTTGAACGTATTGGCTGGTGCCGACGGAACGCACTCTACCGCAAGTACACTCTACTTGCGCGCTCAGCCGAGTCTACAAGGCGGCTTCAACAATTGCGGAGGATACTGTCTCGGCGGGAACCGCTATGCGACGTATGACCACGGTTGGTATGCACAGAGTCAGCTGTCCTTTCGCGACGTGGTGTTTCTGACGTATGCCGTACGAGCACAGTATAATCCGCTGTACGGAAAAGATGCGAATCCCAATCTGCAGCCGACATATGGAGTGTCATATGTCAAAGAAGCCGGGCCCATGACGGTTAAGCTCCGCGCAAGTTATGGACATTCTACGACGCCACCTGATCGGGGGGCATCGAGTGGACATATTATCAGCAACACACAAAATGGGGTTGTCTATCCGGCGCCGCTGTATGACCAGCTGCCAAATCCAGATCTAGTCCCCAAAGAGCAACGAGGTGGCGAAGGCGGGGTTGAGATGTATTGGGCAAACGTGGGATCACTGGTAGTAACACGGTTCAATCAGACCGTCACACATGAGGTTATTGGACTGGGTAGAATCGATAGCGTGCTCAATGTCGACAAGAACCCGGATCCGTACAACTATTGTGTATTGTATCCGCAGTATCCGTCAATTTGTGGCACTGGAGCATATTATTACCAATTTCAGTCTCTGAACATTGGCGACTTGCGTAACCAAGGGTGGGAGATGGTCGCGACGGCAAACACCGGCCCGCTGTCGTATCGTCTCACGTATTCCTTTACTAAAAGCCGAATGATCGGCGTGACTGAGAAATATCGCCATCTCCTCGATCCCGGCGTGTTCGCCAAAGGTAGTAATTTTTCGGATATTCCGGAGCACACCTACGCGACGCAGGTACGGTATGCTCGCGCCGGAACAACCATGATGCTCAACCTGCAAGGACAAAGTATGGTATGGAAGCAAACCGGTTCGCCATACGGATGTTATGGAAATGATCTCGACGCGGTGCAATTATCACAATGCGGTCGGCGGTTCCAAACCAGAAATCCACATGTGAGCCCATTGTCGACTGGGTATCGCGGTCAATTCCCAGGATATGCGAAAGCGGATCTGAATATCACGCAACGAATGACCCCGCGTCTGGAGGGGACACTTCGCGTGCAAAACGTTGCCAACAGCTATACCAGTGATCTGTCGAGAAGATACGCTGTCGCCGGACGGGCAACGAATCTCGGACTCACGTTGCGCTTTTGATCGCTCGAGTTTTTTGCCACTCCCGCAGCCGTTATCAATGCTTTCACGTCGACATTTTCTTCACACATCGGCCGCTGCGGCGGCCGCATCTCTTCTTCCTCGAAAAGGATTTGCGTATTCCGCTCCGCATCTGATCTCAACGATCGAAACGCTTCCAATTCCTGCGATCCTCTCTGCGGCGATCAACGAGGCGAAAGCCGCGGGTGCGCAGTACTCCGACGTTCACCTGCGAGTATCACAGCGTGAAGATCTCACAGCATTTTGGGGCCGAACACCGGGATACGCGCCGTTCCGAACCCCGATGGATGAGTATTTATGGTTCCGTTATTACGCTCCTGCGCGTTCGATCCGTGTCGGCATCGGTGTTCGCGCGCTCGTTCGAGGCACCTGGGGATTTGCGGGACTCGACGGCATCGCGTCGACGGACCAAGCGGCGGTTCTAGGAAGAAGTGCGGCCGCCGAAGCGGCACGCGCGGGTGCGGGGCAATCCCAGGTATTGGAGCTCGCCCCGGCGCCGGTTGTGTCCGGTACGTGGGTCATGCCTGGCATTGATCCGTTTTCTGTCCCCATCGGTGAGAAGTTCGAATATTTAATGGCGATGCAAGAAGCGTTACGTGAAACTCGACTCGAGGCGATACGATCCTATACGACGTTGAATCTCTGCAAGGATGAACGGACGTTCGCATCGTCGGACGGATCCTTCGTCACCCAAACGACATTCACCACGGGTGCGCGGTGGGAAATCGACGCTGTCAGTGACTCTACTGGGACTCAGGAGGGGCATCGTGTCGCGGACTATTTGACGCCCGCAGGCGCCGGGTGGGAATACCTCTGCACGCAGCCTCTTCATGACCGTGCCCAGCAATTGGTCGAGGATGGGTTGCGGTCGCAGCATGTCACACCGGTCAATATCGGTCGTTACGATGTCGTTTTCGACGCCGCATCAACCGCGGCGTTGCTCGATTGCACGTTGGGGACAGCGACCGAACTGGATCGGGCCATGGGGATGGTTGCGAATACCGTAGGGACGTCGTACCTCACCGATCCCGTCGCCATGCTCGGGATGCAGCAAGTCGCCTCTCCATTGATCACCGTGACCGCGAACCGGTCCATGTTCGGTGGTGCCGCTACAGTTCGTTGGGATGACGAAGGGATAGCTCCCCCCGAGGCAACGCTGATCAAGAACGGGATCCTCAACGACTTTCAGACGACACGCGAATCGGCGACGTGGCTTGCGCCCGCCTATCAGCGATTGAACCGTTCTGTGACGTCCAACGGGTGCGCCCATGCGTTGGGTTCCACGACTCCCGTGACCCAGCGACGTCCGAATCTCGTCCTGCAGCCAGGCACCCAAGCCCTTTCGTTCGAAGACCTCGTGAAAAACACGAAGCGTGGGATCGCTATCATCGGTGGCGAGGCCACGGCCGACTATCAGGCTCTCAACGGAACGATGACGAGTCGGCAGATCTTCTCCATCACGAACGGCGTAATTGGGACCTCGCTGTCCAATGCCGAAGTACTCTTCCGCGCGCCGGAGCTTTGGCGGAGCGTGGAAGCCATTGGAGGTGCCGCGACCGCACGAACGTTCGGGTTCGAACGCTGGCGCGACCGGGAAGAGGATCGTGTAGCGCATAGCGTTGCGTCTGTTCCGATCAAGGTGACCAATCTCGCCGTTGGGAATGTGTACTATGCCTCTTGAAACCAATCTCCCGGGTGTGCTTTCCGATGCCGACGGGAAAGCGCTGTTTACGAAGATCCGGCAGATGACCACCGGCGGCGGCGACACCGTATTGACGATACGAAGCCGCCAGAGTGGCAGTACGACGTGGGCGAGAAACCGAATCACGCTCGCTAGTGAAACACGGACCATCAACTTGACGATCGAGCGGAAGACGCTTCGTGGACGTGCGTCCATTACGACGACGCAGACCGACGACGCAGGGCTTCGTACGGCTGTCCAACAAGTCGAGGAGGCCGCGAGCATCGATCAAGTTCCATTCGTTCGTGGCTTGCCCTCGGTATCGAATCAGGAGATCGCGCACCCGACACTGTGGAGCGATGCGACGGCGCATTTCAGTAGTGGTGATCGAACCGCGTTGGTGAATTCGCTCATTGCGCCGAGCATGGCTGCCGGAATGTTGAGCGCGGGGAAGCTTCAGACGACCGCGGATGCGCATATGACCATCAATGCGGAAGGAACATTTCGCTACTATCCGGTGACCACCGTCGATTGTTCGGTCACCACTCGAAATGCGACCGGCACAGCGTCCGGATGGGCTGGAACGAATCACTACGCATTGGAGAAAATCGATCCTAAAGCGTTGGCGGCTCGTGCCTTAGATAAATGTCAGGCTTCGGTCGATCCGCGGGCTGTCGAGCCCGGACATTATACGGTCATTTTGGAGCCGCAGGCGGTCGCCGATCTTCTCACGCCAATGATCGGTTTGCCCACGAATTCCATGGATCGATATGCCGCCGAGGTGATGAGCGTTGGTCCTTTTTCCCATGGAAGTGACGGGTCGAGGATTGGGGAGCGGATCCTCGATGATCGATTGATCCTCCACTCCGATCCAATGGATGTCGACGGTGGGTTCCTTCCATATGTCGAAAGCGACGGAATCCCATATCGTCCAGCGTCCTGGGTCGATCGGGGGATTCTCAAGGAATTGGGCTATCACCTTGGCTACGCGCAATGGAAGCTGCATCGCAAGGAGGCCTTACCATGCCCGGAGTCGTATCGACTTATGGCCGCGCCGAACGTGCAGACTCGGAGTGTGGAGGAAATGATTGCCAGTACTGACCGCGGTCTCCTGGTGACGCGTTTCTATGACGTTCGCTGTATCGACGGAGGGAATTTGCTGTGTACGGGGGTGACCCGAGATGGGCTCTGGCTGATCCAACAGGGCAAGATCACCCGTCCCGTCAAGAATTTCCGGTTTCGTGAATCGCCACTGTACGTATTGAATCGCGTCGTGAACATCGGCGTACCGGTGCGGGTCTTCTCACCAGACAGAGCCTGGATCGTTCCAGCCATTCAGTCACACGACTTTTCTTTTACCAGCTTGTCCGATGCGGTGTAGACGTCGCATGTTCATGCGGAAAGTTGCCTTCCTCAGCTGTTGCGGTCTGATCGCGTCGCTCCGCGCGCTCTCGGCCCAAAGCGCGGCTCCTGCGTCGAGTATATACAGCCGGTATACGCCCGCGTCGTGTGCCGAACTCGGATTATGGACCGAGTATCAATGGTGGCGGACTCAGAATCCCGACACGGCAGCAATCGCGCCGGTTGGGTATGCGGTGCATCAGACCACGTCCACGGCTGTCCGGGATTGCATTGCGCAGCTTTCGCTGGCGGCACTCCCCCAAGACCAGCTTCCGGGATTTGCACAGGCGGCGCTTCTCGCCGCCGAGCCGGCGAAGGCGGACAGCGCACTGACCCGGCTTGCGACAATTGCGGCGGGGAGCCCGGTGCGAACGCACGCGTGGCTTCTCCTGCGAATCATTTCCGTCGATTTGGAAGGCGCAGAGTCACGGTTCGCCGACGCGGACGCGTACTTGTCGAAGCTCGACGCGTTGGGTGCGCCTGCATCGGTCGAGCGGCTCCTCGCGTATCGACTGCTCGCCAATCGCGCTCATCTACGAGATAGCGTCGCCCTAGAGAGTCGCGCCTTGACGGCAGCCATCGCGGCGACCCGCACGCTGACTCCGGGGGACCGATCGCTGTTCGGGGATCACGTTGCGGCGGCCTATTCCGACATGGTCAACCTCTTGATCCGTCAAAATCGCCGCGACAGTGCGCGTACAGTGCTCACCGCTGGCAGGCGAGCACTGGATAGTTTTGGCATGAGCGTGGTAGAAGGAAATCGAATGAACGACGCACGAGGAATCCTCAACGGACGGGAACCTTTCCTCGCGCCGATCGGCCGGCACGCACCGCCGATCCGGGCGACGCGTTGGTACAATCTCGTTGACACGTCACTCGCGGCCGACACGACTCACCCCGCGACGGGGCGACCCTCAGTGATCATCATCGATCTGGATCCCCAACGGTGGTTCGTCAGAACCCCATATGCCATTGTCCGACGACTTGCGGAAAAATATCAGTCGCGTGGCGTGGACTTTACCGTCACAGCCCGCACGACGGGAGCTTGGGATTGGCGAGAAGTACCGCCAGACTCGGAGATGCTGTTGATTCGTGACTTCGCGCGAACGGAGCTGAAACTTCCCGTAACATTGGCGGTGTCGACCATCGAATTCACACGCGAACAGAATGGGATGGTCACCGCGCACCCGGATGCCGTCTTGTCGAGTTACCTGCCACCAGAGATACCACAGTGGGACACCCCGCTGGTGGCATATGTCGTCGACCGGCGCGGCCTCGTTCGGATGGTCGTCCCCATTCGTCGGGTAGACGAAACCATGCTCGCGCACGTCTTGGACGAGCTCTTGCGTGAGCCGGTGCCGCCGCCACCCACGAAATGATGTTGGTCGCAACGTCGCGACTGCTGTGGCACGTGGTGGTAGGATGCGTTGGAATGTCGCACGGAACGGATTCGTCCCGTGCGGTCTCCATACAACTTCCCGCTGGCCCTCACGCGACTGAAGTCTGTCGCGATTTCTACGATGCCGTCAACGCCGAGTGGACCGCCAAGACGCAACTCCCGGTCGACTCGAGCGATACGACGCAGGCGTTCCACACCAAATTTGACACGATCAGCATCAACAACTTCGGGATCGTCGCCAAAGATGTTCGGCGGACGTTGATCGCCATCCTTACCGACGCGCGAGTCAACGCGGCGACGACGAGGGATCCGGTCACGCGGGTGCTGGGGATGTTCTACAACAGCTGCTTGATTGCGCCTCGCACTGATTCCGGGCCACACAGTCGGGAGAAGGATGGTGGCGTCGGCCGCTGCGTAGCGGCGACCGACGAGATCTTGGGCGACGCGTTGGGGCGCGCCTATGTGACGCGTGTGATCACTCCCGACGTCATCACTCGCGTCCGGGCGACCGCGGACCAGCTCCGGGCGACCATGGCGATCCGCATTCGCGCGATTCCGTGGATGAGTGAGGAAACCAAGAAAGCCGCGTTGGTCAAGCTCGCCGCGATGCGGTTCCGGGTTGGGAATACGGAGCTCGATTCCGTCTATACCCAATTGGTTCTTTCACCGACAGATTACGCGGGCAACGAAGTCAAGGCGCGCTACGTCATGTATCAACATTCCTTGGCGCAGCGCGGGCGGATGTCCGACAAGAACAGTTGGCGCTTTCGGCAGTACACCACGAACGCACAGTACATTCCGGGCGAGAATGCGATCGAAGTGCCGGCGGTGTTGTTCCAGGAGCCGTATTTCAATCCGCACGCCGACGCGGTCGAAAATTACGCGGGGCTCTTCGCGATCGTGGGGCACGAGGTGACGCATGCGTTCGACACGAACGGCGCGCAATACGATTCGAGTGGTGACGTCCGAAATTGGTGGACCGATCAGGATCGCGAGCGCTTCCTTGCGCAGGCGCGAAAGCTCGTGGAGCAATACGACCAGTTCCCCGTTGGCGATCTCCACGTCGATGGAGCGGCAACCGTGAACGAAAACATCGCCGATTTGGGTGGTGTGAATCTGGCCTTCGACATGTACATGCGGAGCATACGATCCCGCGATCAGCGCCGTGGCCGTGCGTCGTCCGCGCAGCGTGGCCGCGCCATGACGCCGGAACAACGTTTCTTCGTGGCCTACGCTGCCATTTGGCGGGCCAAGAGCAGCCCGCTCCACGAGCGTCAGCTACTGGCGATCGATTCCCATTCACCTCATAAATGGCGTGTGAACGGCATCCTCGCCAACCTTCCAGCCTTCGCGAAGGCCTTTGGTTGTAAACCGGGAGACCCGATGGCGCTCGCTCCGGCGGCGCGCGCGGAGATCTGGTAGGGGGAGGTTTCCAGGGTTAGCGGGGCACTGGTCTCTTCAGGGAGTCGAGTGTCCCGTCCGCTGGCGTTCAGTCCTGCTCCGGTCGTACTTTTGAAGGATACCCTTTCCCCGGCGCCTTCATGTCCCGTGATCTCCTTCGCCCTACGATCCTCGCTCTGGGCCTCATCATTGGAGGGGCTTTCGTCGGCAGCGGCTTCGCCAAGGCCCGCTCCGCCGATCGATTCGTCACTGTCAAAGGGATCTCCGAACGCGAGGTCAAGGCGGATCTCGCCATCTGGCCCATCCGGCTCGTTGCCGCCGATGATGACCTCACCCGCGCACACGCGCAGCTCGAGAAGAGCGTCGCGCAGGTGCGGCAATTTCTTCAGGCGCAGAACATCGATACCACACAGATCGCCTTGCAGGACTTCTCGGTGACGGACGCCGAGGCGAACCAATATGGAGGTGGCAACCGCGCGCCGCGGCGCTACATCATCCAACAAACGGTCGTCGTCCGCTCCGTCAAACCCGATCTGGTACTCGGCGCGAGCCAGAAAGTCGCCGAATTGGTGTCGGCGGGGGTCGTGCTGTCGTCCGGAGAGCAGTATGGCAACGGTGGTCCCACCTTCATCTTTTCCGGACTCAACGCGCTCAAACCCACCATGATCGGTGAGGCGACCGCCCGGGCGAGGGAATCCGCCGAGCAATTCGCGCGGGATTCACACAGCGAGGTCGGAGGGATTCGGCAAGCGAGCCAGGGCGTGTTCGAAATCCTCCCGCGCGATCAAGCGCAAGGAATTTCCGAGGCGAGCCAGATCATGAAGACGGTACGCGTCGTGTCGACGATCGATTATTTCCTGACGCACTGAAACAGCGTGGCGCTCACCCCGTATTCCGCAATCCCTGCGCAATCCCACTCAACGTCGTCGCTAGCGCATCCGACACCCGTGCGACCGACGCCTGATCCACCGCACCATCCGCGTGCTGTAACCCCCGCTTCCGCTGCAACAACTCGATCTGCAACAACGACAACGCATCCACATATGGATTCCGCAACGCGATCGCGGCTTGCAACACCGGCGTATCTCGCAGCAACGTATCCGCCCCACGAATCTGCTGCACACACCGCAACGTCCGCGTAAACTCCTCCTCCAACCGATCCAACAACACCACGTCACCACCCAGCCTGGTGACATACGCCCGCGCAATCCGTAAATCCGTCTTCGCGCACACCATCTCGATCTTCCCAATCAAATCGTCGAAGAACGGCCACCCCTTCACCATTCGCTGCAACGTGGCGAGCCCATCCGGCGTCTCCGCCACCTCCGCAAGCGCCGTCCCCGCGCCAAGCCATCCTGTCAACATCAGCCGGATTTGCGTCCACCCGAATCCCCACGGAATCGCGCGAATCCCATCGATCCCCGCTTGTGCCCCCGGCCGATACGCCGGCCGGGACCCAAACCGCGCATCCGCCAGCTCATCGACCGGCGTCACCGTTCGGAACATCGTGAACAACGCATCGTGCGCGCGCACGAAATCGTGATACACTGCGAGCGATCGCGCCGACAACGTCTGCATCATCCCGAGAAACGTCTCGACGTCGGATGGCGAAAGCTGTTCACGCCAATCCGTGAATTCGTTGAGCAACGCGCCAGCCAACGTGACTTCCAACGTCCGTTCCGCCAATGGCAACAACCCGAACTGCTGCGAGATGATCTCCCCTTGCTCGGTGATCTTGATTCGCTCTCCCGTCGCTGGTGGAAGCGCAGCGATGGCACGGTATACGGGAGAACCGCCACCACGGCCAACACTCCCGCCACGACCGTGAAAGAGTCGCAGTTCGATCCCCGCCTCACGACAGACTCCCGCCAACGCTTCCTGTGCTTCGTACAACGCCCACGACGACGCGAGAATTCCGCCATCTTTCCCGGAATCGGAGTATCCGATCATGACTTCTTGCCGCTTCCCACGCGCTGAGAGTTGCCGAGCGTACACGTCATCCGCGAAGAGTGCGCGCAAGACGTCGGGCGCATGCTGCAAGTCGTCGAGCGTCTCGAACAATGGCACCACGTCGATGCGCGAACTCGGAGCGTCAGTCGCCAAATCGACCAGCCCAGTCTCGCGCGCCAGTAGCAAGACTCGTAACACATCATCCGGCGTCTTCGCCATCGAAATGATGTACGTACACGCTGCTGGTGCGCCCAGCTCATCCTGGATCGTTCGAATCGCCCGGAACGTATCGAAGACTTTCTTCGTCTCGGGCGCAAGAGGAATATCCGCGCCAACCAGTGGACGTCGCCCGAGCAATTCACGATGCAATGCTGCACCATCGAGCTCGTCGATTCCGAGGACGCTCGCGACATCCCGTAACGCCGCACGGTGTGAATCCGCATGATCGCGCACGTCGGTCATGTAACCATGGAATCCATGCGCACGCACCGCCGCGATGAACGGATGCAAGACACTATGACACGCATCCGCCGCTCCAGCCGCCATCAACGTATCACGCACGAGCATCAAATCCTGCTCGAACTCCGCCGCGCTCCGATACGCCGCCGGCTCATGCGCCGGCTTCCCCGCATCCCGCGCCTCCAATACTCGGCGCGACGCATCGAGCCGCGCCGCCATGAAGCTGAGCTTGAGCCGAATCGGCTCGTCCGCATTACGTCGCCAATTCGTTTCCCAGACATCCGGGAGCAGCTCCCGATCCTGTTCGAACGACGCACGAACCGCCGCAATCTCCGGCGCGACGTGCGCGGAGAGCGCGAACCGCTCGATCAGGCCGTTGAGTGTCTGCCGATACCGGCCGACGATAATATGCCCCGCGCGTCGCGCCGCGGCGATCGTCGTCTCCGGTGTGACGAACGGATTCCCATCTCGATCGCCGCCGACCCAGTTCCCCAGGCGCGGCGGAAGAATGTTCGGCGCCGCGGTCTCGAACTCCACCTCGAAACCGCGGACTAATGCGCTCCGCGCCAGATCTCCCGCGTCGAGCAGCCGCGTCTCCAGATACCATAATACTGTGCTCACTTCGTCCATCACCGACGGACGGTCGTGCCGCACCTCCGCCGTGAGCCACAACAGCTCGACCTCTCCCTCGAGCGCCTCCTCCACAGGGCCGCGTTCCCCACTCGGCGCCCGCTCGCGCGCGAGGAGCAGCTCCGCGACACGAGCTTGGAGTCCGAGCAACGTGCGCCGAGTCGATTCCGTAGGATGCGCCGTGAGAACGGGGCGGACGTCGAGCCGCTCCATCGCGTCCGCGACCTCCTTCGCCGAACGCCCCCGCTCCCGTAACTGGCGCATCGCCCACCGCGCCGATGCCGGTTGCAGGGACGCAGATTGCGCCACGCCGAGGTACATCCGGCTCCGCCGAACGCGGTGCACCTGCTCGGCGGTATTGATCAGAAGGAAGAAGAGCGTGAACGCCCGCGCCGCCCCAGCGCACTGCTCGACGGGGAGCGCCGCGACACGATCCAAGAGCGCATCCAACGTCGGTGCCCCCGGATCCCCGCGGCGCCGGGCCCGGCACGCCCGGCGGAGCGTCTCCACCGTCTCGAACGTCGTGTCCCCGTCCAGGCGACGGATGACACGACCCAGCGCATCCGCGAGCCAGCGGACATCTTCGTGCAGCGGGAGATCCTGAGGACGGGTCGTCGGCTCGGACGGAACGTGGCGGGAAGTCATACGATAAATTTATCGGGCTGGCTCCCCTAGAACCCTCGCGAGGATTGGCGCATGAGTGGCGAACAGTTGACGATCATAGTCCTACGGCTCTTCCACATTCTGAGCGGCGTCTTTTGGGTCGGATCGGCGATCATGGTATCGCGATTCCTCTTTCCCTCCATCGCCGCGCTCGGCCCGGCTGGCGGAAAGGTCATGCACGAGATCGGACAGGTGCGGAAGTTCCCCGTCTATGTGAACGTCGCCGCCATGCTGACCTTGCTCTCGGGGATTGGCTTGTATTGGCGGGCGATATCGACCGCGGGCCCCGCGTGGGCACACACCCATATGGGGATGACATTCTCCCTGGGCGCGCTGCTCGCCATCTGCGCGGCCGTAGTTGGCAACGTCGTCTCACGTCCCGCGGCGAAGAAGATGGGGATGATCACCGAGCAAGTGGCGGCGTCGGGCGGCGTTCCGACACCTGAGCAGGGGGCTATGCTCGGCGAGCTGCGCGATCGGTTGATGAAGGCGGGGCGCGTGTTGATGGTGTTGCTCGTGTTGGCGACGGCGATGATGGCGATCGCCCGCTACATGTAAGCGAAGCCGTTACTTCTGATCCGACGACGCGTGCTCGGCGCGCGTCGTCGAGACCGCGTGATGGAGCCCGCGCTGGAGTGCGTTCCTGACTGCGTCGCGCCGATACATGAAGATCTTATAAAGTTGCCGGCGGACGATCGGATGCGCGAGTCGGCCGAGTAATCCAAACGGGAGACGATAGCGCACGGTGTCTTCCATCCGCGTCGCGTTGCCCTCGTCGATGAAACGATGGGTGTGCACCCACAGCGCGTACGGTCCGCGCAGCTGTGTGTCGGTGAATGAGACTGGTGGATCCCACGCGGTGATCTCCGTCCGCCACCGCATTGGAATGCCGTGTAACCCGATCGTGTAGTCGATGATCGTTCCCACCCGCATTGCAATTGGGAGCGGCGAGCGGATCTCGAACGACAATTCCGGTGGCGTAATCACCCCGAGGTTCGCGGCATCGGCGAAGAACGGGAAGACGTCATCACGCCGTATGGCGAGCCATGTCGTCGCATGCAGCACGTAGTCCCCATGTGCCGCACGCGTGATCTCGACCGTGTCGTCGCCGAGGGTGGCGCGCGCCACGCCGGTGTCCGTCATCTTCGGTATGCTCCGTGCATAAGGGGGGAGTATGTCTAAACTACTGCGTGGCGTTGTCGCCGGATACGGCGCGAAAAAAATGGGATGCGGCTGTTTCAGCACGGTGATCATTTTCTTGATCTTGTGGGGCGTCCTCGGGCATTTCCGGATTTTCCAATAGGGATATATTGGTCGGATGACTTCTTCCGACCAACGCTACCCCATCGGGCGGTTCGACTTTGCGTCGACCGCCACATCCGCCGGACGTCGAGCGGCCATCGACGCGATCGCTGCCGCACCGGCCGGGCTCCGCGCCGCGGTCGCGGGGCTCACGCCTGAACAGCTCGACACGCCGTATCGCGATGGTGGGTGGACGGTGCGCCAAGTGTTGCACCATGTCCCGGACAGCCATATGAATGGCTATGTGCGATTCAAGTTGGCGCTGACCGAAGAGCAGCCGACGATCAAACCGTATCAGGAAGCGGCCTGGGCGGAGCTGTCGGACGTGCGCGACGTGCCGGTCGAGACGTCGTTGGCGTTGCTCGACGCGCTGCATCACACGTGGGTCGGACTGATGCGGGGGATTCCAGACGCGGACTTCGAACGGCTCGGCTACGTGCATCCCGAGCAAGGGAAGGTGATTACGCTCGCGAACGCGTTGGCGATTTATTCTTGGCACGGGAAACATCACGCGGCGCACATTACGAGCTTGCGGCAGCGCATGGGGTGGTAGCGACGGTCGTGCCGGTGGTGCAACGTCACCCTGGCGCAACGATGAGCCGCATCCAATCTTACGGGTGTGGCCATTTCGCTCGAATCGCTTCTCGCCGCACCCCGTGGCCCCGATGACGGTGATCGTCCTTGGGCTAGACGCTCCAATGAGCACGGACGCGTGGTCGACGCCACTCCGGATGTCGGCGCCTCGATTCCCTCGTTCGCCGACCTCGCGAGCGACGACGCCGAGCATGCGGCGGTGGCGCATGACCACCTCATCCGCACCTACTACGCACTCCTCTGCGACTCGGCCGAGAGCTACCTCGGCGACCGGCTCGCCGCGGAAGAAGTCACGGACGCGGTTTTCGCGCGAATCTGGGATCGCCGCCGGGAGCTCCAGATTCGCACCACGATCGCCGCGTACTTGTTCGGGGCCGTGCGCAACGCCGCACGGAATGTCGTCGCCAAACGGCGATTCGCGGAGCGACGGGGAGCCGAGGCGATGGCGGGGGCGGAGCCGCCGGGGATGGGGAGTGGTGGGGCCGCCCCAGGCACGGCCGTCGAAGAGGAAGAACTGCGCACCATCGTATGGACGGCGGTAGCCGCTCTCCCGGAGCGTGCACGGGCGATTTTGACTCTACGTTGGCGGATGCAGCTCGAATGGCGAGAGATCGCCGATGCCTTGTCGATGACTGTCAACGCTGCCCAAGTTCAACACACCCGCGCCCTCGCACAGTTACGGCGCCGCCTCTCCTGGGTCGCGGACATCTTGTAAGCCGTCTTCAAAAAAAGTGTAAGGATCGAAGCGCGGACTGGTCTCTAGGGCGTGACGGACGACTTTCCTCGCGATTCGACCTACGACCAAGCGCCACTCCCTCCGGAGGCAGGTGTGCTCGACCGCCATCTGGCTGGGGAAGAGCGTGTGGGTGATACCGATCGCATCCGCGACTGGATCGGTGACGATGCGACGCGTGCCACGTTTGTCGCTGCGTTGCGTGATGTCCTGCCAGGGGATGTTCCATTGCGTCGGCGCAATGGTCTTGATGCCTCCTTGTCTGCCGCCGACGTCGAAGGCGCCGTTGCGCGCGCTCGGAGCCATCGAAACGCTGGCTCGTCAAAGCCAGATGTTGTCGCGATCTCGTACGCTGCTGGAAGTTCGTCATCGCGCGATATGCTCCGTGATCGCGGTGTACGTCGCTTTCCACTCCTATATGCAGCTGGTGGACTTATTACCGCGCTTAGTCTCGTGATTGCTGCAATCTGGTTGTTCCGTCCAACGCCGTCACGATATGAAATGCAGGCAAACCTGTTCACCACCGGGAGAGGCCAACAGGCGACCGTGCGACTCGCCGATGGGTCGCGCATGATCCTCGGGCCAGCGACGACGGTGCGGGTGGTGTCGAACGTCATGGTCGTCACTGGTGAGGTATACTTTTCAATCGCTCCGCATTCTGATCAGTCGTTCACTGTTACGACAGCCAACGCTGAAATTCATGTCCTCGGTACCACGTTTTCCGTACGGCGATATCCCGAGGAGCCGGCGAGCCGTGTGATCGTCGGTGACGGTAAAGTCTCTGTGCGCGCGCTCGCGTCTCGCCATCACGTGGGAGATCGCATGATAGCCGCATCCGTTGTGACCGCGAACACGCGCGCGGTCGTCAGTGACTCGGGGGTGCAGGTGACACCGGGAATCGACGGAGACAGCTATACAGGGTGGATCAACGGCCGGCTCGAATTCGACGAAGTCCCGCTACAGACTGTCGTCATGGACTTGGGACGCGCGTATGGGGCCGACATTCGCGTCACGGACTCGAGCTTGGCGTGTCAACCGATGACCTTGACCGCGTCGGTGCGGACGATGCCGCTTTCGAGGGTGTTGGAATTTGTCAGTCGCGTTGCTGGAGCGCGAGTCACGCGTGCCGGGAACGCGTACGTGTTGGTCCGGGGGGTGGCCGCGCGGTCGTCCCCGCATTCTGATCGTGCCATTCAACCGGAGAAACAGTATGGGAAATGAGACGGTACGGATCTGGGCGTGTGCCGTTGTGCTGATGGCTGGACGTCTCGACGCGCAAAGGGTGGCGGTGGCCAAACCGGCGACAGCGCCCAGCGGGGTGTTGGTTACGGTCGACGTGGACACGATGCCGTTGAAGCACGTGTTGAAGCTGATCGCGCAGCAGGCGGGGTTGACGCCATATTATGGCGCGTCCGTCGCGAAGAGTCCCATCACGGTGACGGTGCATCTGCAGCGGGTACCTGTCTCCGAGGCGTTCGACATGGCGTTGAACGGCACCAATCTTCGGGCGACGATTGTGGGGGCGACGGTGCTCTTCGAGTCCGGGGACAATGTGGCCGTTGTGTCGGGAGGAATTACGGGGCGTGTGCTCGATGGGCGAACCAAGCAGCCGGTGCGTGGGGCGACGGTGTCGTTGGATGCGATGAAGAAGGGGGTGACGACGGGGGATGATGGAGCGTTCCGGCTCACGAACGTTGCGTCGGGCGAGCATGTGCTTCGGGTCAAGATGTTGGGGTATGGGAAAGTGTCGAAGACGGTGGCGGTCGTGGATGATCAGGTCGTGGCTGTCGACATTGCGCTAGAGTCGAGTGTCAATACGTTGGATCAAGTGGTGGTGACTGGCACGGTCGTGGCAACCGAGCTCAAGGCGGTGCCGAATGCGATTACGGTGATTACAGGACAAGAATTGGAGCAACGAGGAATTACCCACATCGATCAATTGTTCCGTGGTGACGTACCGGGTGTCTGGGTAAAAGATCAAGGCTCGGCGGCGTCGTATCCAGGACAAGTCCAAATGGCCTCCCGCGGGGCAACGACCTTCGACGCGGATCGGCTCACCAACAGTGCCTTGGGGCAGACCATCAAGACCTATGTCGATGGAATCGAGCTGTCCAATCCGCAATTCTTGGGATTACTCGATCCGAAAAGTATTGAGCGAGTCGAGATTCTCACTGGCCCGCAGGCGAGTACCATTTATGGTTCCAGCGCGATCAATGGGGTCATGCAGATCTTCACCAAGCGCGGGGCTACGTCGAAGCCGCAATTGACCGTGCATCTGGGCGCAGGATGGACGCAAAACAAATTGAATGCGGCGCTGGCGGGAACAAATCAAGGGGACGCGCGGGTGTCGGGTGTAGACGGGACTACTTCGTACAATGCTGGGGGTGGTGTGGTGTACTCTGGTAATTGGGCGTCCTCGACCAGGATTACTACGTATAGTGGGGACGGCGGTGCGCACCTCCAGCATGGACCGGTGTCGGTTGATGGGAGTTACCGGATATCTCAAGGGACCAACGTGGTACGGTCATGGCCGAATGTCGGCGATCTTGCTGGCGAAGAGGATGGTATGTTCGCATGGGTTCCTTATCATTTTATGTTGACGCGGAACCGATACACACAACTTGGACAAACCGAAGGCGTCACAGTCGCCTATGCACCACTCACGTGGTGGTCGCACGCGCTCACCGTCGGGCTGGATCGCGAAGAGAGTGCATCGGAGACACCACCGACGTTCTTTAGTACCAATAACTCCAATGACACCTTGCTGATCTATTTCCGGGATGTCACGGGGGCAACAACCGTGTCGTATAACACCACCTTGCGGGCCACGTTGTTACCGCAAGCCGTTCTGACCATCACCGGGGGAGGCGATGCGACGAAAAGCGCTCTGTTGCACCTCGGCTTTGCCGGACGGCGGTGGGAAAGTACCGGATTCAATGATGCCCCTCCGCAAGCACAGGATTGGCAGACGTTTCCAACGCACCGGCGCGGCCTCTTTACGCAGAATCAACTTGCGCTGTGGGACGCGTTGTTCTTCACCTATGGCGTGCGGTGGGAATACAATCCCGCCTTCGGCGACGAGGCCAATCCCAATATGCAACCGCGCTATGGGGTGGCGATGACGAGAGAGATGGGGCCGGTGACCGTGAAATTTCGGGCAAGCTATGGACATTCCACGCAGCCGCCGCCGTTAGGCCAGAAGCTCGGGATTCACATCACTGATCCTTCGCAGATCGCGGCGTTTGGCGGAGACGCCTATGCGATTGCCCCGAACCCCGAGTTAGTGCCGTCAGAGCAACGTGGCGGGGAAGGGGGGATTGAGTTGTACTGGGGCGCACGAAACTCGCTCCAGATCACACGCTACAATCAGACCGTGACGCATGTCATTCAGAGTATTGCCAGGATCGATAGCATCCCACGGCTGGACGGGAATCCCGACCCTCATGGCTGGTGTCGCTACAGTCCCAGTTATTGCGTCCCAAGTCTCATGAATGATGCGTACATGACGCCGACGCACTTCCTGAACATGGGCGATCTCCGGAATCAAGGATGGGAGGCGATCGCGACCGCAGCGACCGGGCCGCTCACCTACCGGCTGACGTATTCGTTGACCAAAAGTCGTCTGATTGGAATCACGCCGCGGTATCGGAAATTTTTCCCGTATCTGGTTCCGGGCCAGTCGTTTGTGGATGTGCCGGAGCACACCTATGCCATGGCGGTGACCTACTCAAGTTCGGCCACATCGTTGTCCGTGAATCTGCAAGGCCAAGGAGTCGTCTGGAGACCTGGGTTCAACCAGAGCACGTTCGGAAGTGATAATTGTCCTGCGATCTGCCGCGGATATCAGACGAGGTTGACGGCGAACTATGCACCGCGAGTCACGGACCTGTTCTATCGTCACGACATCTTCTACTCCGCATTTCCAGGATATGCCAGGGCCGATGTGAATCTGAACCAGCGGGTGACGTCGTGGCTCGAAGGTACCCTGCAACTGAATAACGTAACAAACACGTATGCCAGCGACTTGTCCCAAGGCTATGCGGTGCCAGGACGGCAAGAGACTCTCGGTCTGCGGTTGCGATTCTGACACGATTCTGATATGCCACGCATCATTCTGGTTACATCTCTATCTCTGCTGGTGTTGACCGGTGGCCCGTTCGCGGGGCCGCTGTCAGCGACGACAATGCCTGGGCTCCGGTCCGCTGCGGTCCCGTCCGCCGCGCTCTCGCACGACTCGGTCGATCGGCGGGCGAGTCAGGGTGACTCGCCCGTTCCACCCGCTGCCATGACCATCGAAGGGTACGTAGAGGAATTGGAAGCCGCAGCGTATCTCGACACGCTCCATGGCGGAGGCCATGCGGTCGTGCATGATCAGCTCGTTCCACGCACGGATTCCATCTGGCGGCAGATCGATAGTCTCGTCCGGCGCCATGTGGCCGAGCTGAACAATGCCGCGTTAGCGCCGCGGTATTTCTTGGGACTTGCACACTTGGAGTTACAATTGGGTCAGGACGCTGCGGCGGAGCAGCATCTCCAGGCGTGGCTCCGGACACCAGGTGTGAAGACCGTCGATAGTGTGATTGCCTTCCGTCTGATGGTTGAAGGGTTGCTCCGTCGTGATGTGACGACGACACGTATTGCGTCGGCGCGACAATATCTGGCGCGGTTGACGGCGTTCCCACCTACGGTAAGTGCGGGTGCGCTCTTCGCCGGCCGTCTCGTGATGATGGGGATGTTTGATGGGCGAGGCCAGACGGATTCGGCGGTCGCCTGGGGGCTCAAAGCCTATGCGGTGGTCCAGACCCTGCCCTATGACGACCGGGCCTGGAAAATCGTGAGCTCCGGGTTCAGCCTCGTGGCGCTCGTGCGCGCGCTGGCGGGACTCCCCAACGGGGACACACGCATCGATTCCTTGCTGACCGTGCTCAAGGTCGCGGTTGTTCCACGCCCCGCAGAGGCCGCACAGGACACGACACTCACACGGTACTACCAACAAGCGATTGCCCCGCGCGCCGAGGATCTGTTCGGGAAGGTGGCGTGGATGGGGAAGCCGATGCCGCCATTCGTGGCCACGCATTGGCTCAATGTTGCGCAACCCGTCACGGTGTCGGACGCCGCCCCCGGCGCGCGCACGCTACAGTTGGATGATGGGGTCATTCGGATCATTGGGTTTGGCTGGTTTACCTGTGGGGGGTGTCAATGGGCGCTCCGGATGGTGCAGCGGTCGCTCGGCGACTTACCTCCCGGTGTGCAGGTCATCTTCAACGAGCGCTCGATGGGAAACTTCAACGGCGATTTCTGCACGCCTGACGAAGAGGCGGAAGATCTGCGGAAATGGTACGTCGAGCGGAAGCACCTCACCTTTCCGATTGCGATCTGGGCGCCGGTCAAAGATTCCACGCCAGGTGGTGGGTTGGTGCCACGCGAGTCCCCACTCTGGCGCGCGTTGCGCATCTCGGTGGGCCCGACGGTCTACATCGTGGATGGGCGTGGGGTGATCCGCTACCTGGGGTTTGGCTTCGATCAACCCTATAGCAAAATGACCGCGGAAGAGCCGTTGCGGATCGCGCTGGAAGCCATCGTGCGTGAACGCGAGACGCGCAACCGCGAGACGCGCGAACACGAGACGCGCAAACGAGATGTCAGCATCGCGCCGCCAGCAACCACACCACGCGTGCAGCTCCCGTGACTGCAAGATCGCCATTCATGCTCGTGCTCTTAACGCTATGCTAACGCTGCGAACGCAATGCTAACACGCCGCCGGTTTCTCACGTCCTCCTCGCTCGCCGTCACGGGCGGGATGCTCGCGCCTCGTCTATCTCCGTTGCGTGCGAATCGCGCCAGGGCGCAATTGGTGGGGGCTCAAGGCATTTCTTTGCCCGCGCAATCCGCCGCGCCGCTCGGGCACTTTTTCGAACCGATTACCGATGCCGCCACCATGCGCGCGTTGGCGACCACGGCGCTCGATGCCGCCCGGCAGGCCGGGGCCGAGTGGGCGGACATCCGGCTGGGAGACCGGCGTACGTATGGGGATACCGCTGTGACCTATGGCTTCGGACTGCGCGTGCGGGTCAACGGTATCGAGGCCTTTGTCGGCGGCGGCGATCCGACGACAGACCACGTCGTGCGTGCCGTGCGCTCGGCGGTGGCCACCGCGCGCGGGCTCGCTCAGGCCATGACGGCGGCGGGCGTTCCCCCCACATCCACGGCGGGATTAACCGCGGTGCCTGTCGTGACGGGGGAGTGGCGGGCGCCCTTCGAGATCGATCCGTTCGCCGTCTCGGTCGATGAATATGACCATCTGATGGAATCCCTGAGCGGCATGGATGATGTGCGGTTGGATCGGGACCGGCTAGGGATCCGACGAGCCTTGGCGTTTAGCGTGCGTGCGGAGACGCGCGTAACGGCCAATACCGAAGGCTCGTTGCTCACGCAATATCTCACCGAGGCGATGATCGAGGGCGACACAATCGATACTTGGAATCAACGGCTGCACCGCCCTGAGGAACGGTTATTCCTCCCACTTGGAGGCATCCGCTCACGTACGGGGGGCTTTGAAGTCCTGGCACAATTGAATCGGTTTGATCACCTGGAAACAAGGGCGCACGAACTCCTTCGCTATATGGCGTTGCCAGAAGGGACGGTGGATGTGGGCCGTTACAACGTTGTCTTTGACGGAACTGCCCATGCCGCGGTAATCTATGCCGCGTTGGGGCAGGCCCTGTCCTTACGACGCGTGTTGGGTGAGGAGGCGGACATTGGAGGCACCAGTCCGTGGCAGCCGATCGAGGCGGTCCTGGACCAGCCGTTGTTTTCACCGCTCTTCTCGCTTCACGTTGAGCACAATCCCCCTGTGTTGGGGGCGTGCCGGTGGGATGCGGAAGGCGCGCCCGCGCTCGGCGGACCTCTCATTCAGCAGGGGATCGTGGTGAACTATGTCACCAGTCGAGCGACGCACGCGACGTTGGCAACGCTCTTACGTGGCCGCGGTGTCCCGCCGCTCCTCGGAAGTACCACAGCGATGCATGCGACCGCCCAACCGGCCGAATGCCCTGCAGCGCTCGTCGTTCCCCCAGCGACGGCTGGAGACTCGCACGACAGCTCACTCGAGAGCTTGCTCCGCCAGATGGGCTCCGGGCTCTTGGTATACGGCGGGCGGGTGTGGATGAACCCCGAAGGGACAGGTGGGAGCATCACCCCGCCGTGGATGCTGTTGGAAGTCAAAGGGGGACAGATCGTGCGCCGGATCAACGGCGCCACGCTCCAGTTCGGCACCAAGAAACTCTTCAAGGCGCTGAAAGGGCTGGGCAACATCAGCACCGTTGGCGAGCACGTCGGCCGGAATATGACCGGGTTTCCGTGGAGCCGAGCTGATACGAGTGTGACCGCGCCAGCCGCGCTCTACACGGGCATTGACGTCGTCACTCCTCAGTAACCGTATCCGCTTCTCGGTTCACGCCAAACATTTTTGATCCGTCGTCTGGCGGTCCGCATTATCCGTCCTCCTTCGTTGCTCTTTTCTTCTTCTTTCTCGTCCCATGGCATCCCTGTTGTCCTTTGCTGCTCCTTCGCCTCGATCGCGTGCCTATGGGCGCGTGGCGTCCTTCCTGGCGCGACGCGCCGATCGCGCACAGGCTCGTGCCGAGGGGAACCATCTGCCTCCAGTGTCCGACACCCGCCGAATCATGACGCGCGAGGAGGGGATCGCGTTGGGCCAGTTCGTCCGCGAGGTAAACCGGCATCCCTACGGGGAAATCCATATCCGCCACCATGCGACCGCGGTCACGATGCGGTTGCCGAATGGCACCCCGCGGTGTGTCGACGTGGACGCGCTGGCCCTCGAGTGGCTCGTCAAATTGGGGGTGGTCAATCGGTTTGGGGGATTGGTGTGGGTCGAAACGAATGTGCGGGATCCCGAGACGTTGCGGCATGTGCTGCAGCATGCGGTGCATCCAGTCCCTGAGCCGCCGCTCTCCGACGAGGACCGGGAAGAACGGGCCACGTGGGATAAGATCTATCAACCGCACACCTATACCTATCTCCCGTCGACGGTTTGGCAGGCGACGACGGCCGCCGCGGTCGACACGCAGCGGGGCGCGATGCTCGGACGGTTGTTGGCGCCGCTCAGCGGGACGGCGTGGCGGGGCGCAGGGACGGTGGCAGCATCCGAGCTCGGGTTGTGTAAGTTGATTGACGCCATGAAGATCACGCATTGGGGCGAAGCCACCGATAGCGAGCTCTCGTTGACGGTGCATAGTGCGGATGGCATGACCTCTGGGTGGAGTGGGCAGGCGCATCGCAACTGGGACATGTTGCAACCAGAACGGGTCGCGCACGAAGCACTTGCGACCGCGACGCAACATCTTCACGCGGTACGTGCAGAACCAGGCCGTTACACGGCGATTCTCTCAGCCACCGCGGTTGGACAATTGTTGCAGGCACTCGCCCCTTTCTTCAATGTCGAATGGGGCGGGCCGTTTAGTATCCCCGGGAACGCCGTGGGGCAGCGCGATCGCCGGGGCGAGCGCCTCTTCGACGAACGGATTACGTTGACGACCGATCCGACCGATCCGGAGGGCGGGGACTTCCCATTCTTTCCTGATGGTCTGCCGTACCCAAGTGGAAAGGTGACGTGGGTGGAGAATGGTGTCTTGAAACGTCGCTCCGTGGGCGTGGGGCGTGGTTTAGAGTACGGCATGACGCCGTTACGCGATCCCGAGTGCGTGCGCATGAGCGGCGGACCCACCTCGGTCGACGAGATGATTGCCCAGTGTGAGCGCGGGATCTATGTGCACCGGTTCTCGGCGATCCATGATGTAGATAATCTGTCGGCGACGATGGAAGGGTTCACCCGGGGCGGCTGTCTGTTGATTCAGCACGGCAAGATCACGCATCCCGTGAAGGATTTCCGCTTCCGTGAGTCCCCGGTGCTGGCTCTCAATCGGGTGATGGCACTCGGCACGCCACAGCGCGTGGCCTTTGGGTTCACGCCGCGCGATAGCTGGCGGTGGCCGTTTCCGCCGGTGATCGCGCCGCCAGTGATGGTGCGCGACTTCAATTTCTCCGCGCTCGCGGACAACGCCTGAATCCTGAGCGACATCGCCATCGCTCGAGCTTTGAATGAACCCCAATTCCAGCCGTAATTGCTTCGTCAGCCTCTACTATAAATACTAGCGCTGACACAACGCGAAACGATCCGCGCCAACATTTCGTACTACGCAAAACCCGGACACCGTGACAAATTCGTGGGGTGAATTTCAACCCCAGGCGATTCTCCCACACTGACACGCACACGAGCGACGCCCTGATCGCCCGTGTGCGCGAGGGCGATGCACGGGCGCTGGAATCACTCATCCAACGTCATGCGGCTGGGCTCATTCGGTATGCAACACAAACCGTCGGCTCGGCGGACCGAGCACAAGAAGTCGTGCAAGAAGTGTTTTGGACGTTGTGGGAGACACGCGCAACGCTCCAGGTGACGCAGGACGTCCGAGCATATCTGTATTGGCTCACCCGCCGGCGCGCGCTCGATGCCTTCCGTGCCGACCATGCCGCACGCGAGCGAGAACAGGCGTGGGTACGTGCACGTGACACCGAAGCGACAAACAACGATGGCGTCGATGTGGTCGACGCCGCCGAGCTTCGTGCGCGCATGTGGAGCGTGTTACAAACGGTGCCGCCCCGATGCCGAGAGATCTTCATGCTGGTCTGGGATGATCAGTTACCGTACGCCGAGGTCGCCAAACGTCTTGGCATTGGTCTGGCAACGGTCAAAAATCAAATGAGTCGGGCGCTCAAATGCCTGACGAGCGTGTCCTGGCGGAGTCCGTAACCCGTCGTTCTCCCCGGGGAGTGCAGGGAACGTGAGCATACGACGGGGCAGCGTGTGACCTTTTGAGCGGTCGGCTCCGGTGTAGTGGTATGCACGACCTCTCGGCATCTCAGCTCGACGATCTCTCGTCGTACGTCAACGGAACGTTGTCTCCGGCGGAGATGACTCGGGTCGAACACTGGATCGGCGAGCATCCCGATCGGCATGCCTTCATAGGCGTGCTGGCACGCGCTCGACTCGGTCGCGCCACCGACGCAACCGATGCCGACCTGTCGAAACGCGTCGGAGAAATCTCGAAGGTCCTCGCGGATCGGATTGCACGTTCGCACGTAGGGGCGCATGGTGAACACGCTTCCCGTTCCCGTGCGCCGCGCACGGGTCCAACCAAGGCGTGGTGGATTGGTGCATTGATGACGGCGGGTGTCGGGGCGGTTCTGGCCATTGGTATCGGTACCATGCATCATCCGTCCTCTGCCGTGCGACCGCCGGTTCGGTATGCGACTCGCCCCGCACAGCGGGCCACCGTCGTGTTGGAGGATGGAAGCCGAATCATCATGGCTCCGCAGACGATGCTGTCGATAGTGCAGGGACGTGATGGCGCGCGTGAGGTCTCGTTGACAGGACAGGCCCGGTTCGAAATTGCTTCTTCGACTGCCCATGTGCCATTCGTCGTGCGGACTGGTCGGGTGACGACCCGGGTATTGGGAACCACCTTCGACGTCACCCGATACGATGCGGGAGCCGCCGAGGTTGTGGTATTGACTGGGCGGGTCGGCACCGGCATCACGCGTCACGTCGTCGTCTCGGCGGGCGAGCGCGCACGTGTGACTGATTCGACAGTGACGGTCACGACGATCAGCGATCCGCAGAGCTATGCGGAGTGGACTCGCGGCCGGTTACATTTCGATGAAGCGCCGATTGCCGATGTGTTGACGACGGTCGGACGTTGGTACGGGCTGCAGTTTCGCCTCGCCGATTCCGCGCTCGCGCGCCGGCACATCACGGCGACATTTTATGCGCAGTCCGCCACAGACGCGATCCGAACATTGGCCCTCTTGCTAGACGTCACGCCACGCGTGCAGGACACCGTGGTCGTATTACAACGCCGGGCCGTCGTGGTCCCCGCGCGACGGAACGCGCTCGATGCATTGCCTCCTCACCCACTTTTGGAGACTGGACGATGAAACATCTCGTGGTAGGGATCGGACTCACTGTCCTCACGTCGTTGGGCGCCGCACAAGTACCGGATGTGACACCGCAGCGCACGGCAACTAGTCCGGCACGCGTGGCGACACTCGCCAACACTGTTCCATCCATGGATCCTCGTGCTGTGCAACTCCTTTTGGCACGACCGGTCACTGTGGCCGTGGATCGCGTCTCGATGAAGCGAGCGCTGCAGGCCATCGCCGCGAATGCACACATCGACGTGCAATATCAGGCCGAAGTATTGGCTGCGGCGCCGGCGAATATCACCTTGCGCGTGACGAAAGTACCATTGGAGACTGCGTTACGGATGCTGTTTGCTGGGACTTCGCTGCACGCGATTCCATTGGGCGAAGATCGTGTCGCGGTGGTCGGAGGGCCGGGGGCGGAGGGAGTCGAGGTCTCTTCGACGATTCAAGGTACCGTCAATGACGCGCGGACCAAACGTCCTGTTGTTGGGGCACTTGTCACGCTGGACGACGCACGTCGTGGCGTGACGACGGGCGATGATGGAACGTTCCGGATGACTGGAGTTACAACGGGCGCCCATGTCTTGCACGTCAGAAAGTTGCAGTATGCGCGGCACACAGAGTCGATCACGGCGGTGGACGGAGACGTGGTGCTGGTCAATGTCAAATTGGAGCCAAGCGTCAATGCATTGGAACAGGTCGTCGTGACAGGAACTGTGGTGGCAACCGAGCTCAAAGCGGTCCCGAACGCGATTACCGTCATCACCGGGAAAGAGCTCGAACAGCGTGGCATCACCCGGATTTACGAATTCTTTCGTGGAGATGTGCCCGGACTCTACATGAATCGCACCGGCCAAGCCGCCGCGTCGAATCCCGGCGCGTCCGGCGTGTACGCGCGCGGCGGAACGAATTTGGGAAATGGGCAAGAGGGGATCAAAACGTATGTCGATGGTGTCGAGATCGCCAATCGTGACTACCTGGGCCTGATCGATCCTACGAGTATTGAGCGCATCGAGATTCTCACGGGGCCGCAAGCGAGCACCATCTACGGCAGTAACGCCATCAATGGCGTGATGCAAATCTTTACCAAGCGGGGGACCAGTGTGCGACCGCAAGTACTCGCGGCCGTCAAGAGCACGTGGACCCAGAACAGCTTCAGCTCGGGCTTGGCGCCCAATCATCATGCGGATGCGACGGTGTCCGGCTTGGAAGGACAGTTGAGTTATAATGTTGGTGGATCTTGGATGTACGAAGGGTCGTGGGTCCCTGGTGTGTTGGGGCAAACGTTGAGCGGGTTTGGCGGCGGCCGAATCAGTCGTAGAAAGTGGACCGCAGACGCCAGCCTCAGTGTGTTACAAGGCCGAAATCAGGCCGAGGCGGCGTGCAGCAGGTGGAGGATATTTTCAATTCGGACGGGACCGACTCCTATGGTGGTGTAGTACCAACGCACCTGTACCGCGCCAACACGGATCGACTGTCGAGTCTCTCAGGGACGTATACGATGACGCCCTGGTGGTCGCATACGGTGCAGGTCGGTTTGGACTATCTGACCACCGTCTCGCAATTGACACAGAAAACGTATGGCCTCCCGCAAGACACTGGGTTCTCGTTGGGCAAAGAAACCATGACTCACTTTACGGCGGCGTACAATACGACGGTACAGATATGGCTGACGTCGATGGCGCGTGCAACGGTGACTGTCGGAGCGGACGAATCGCACAGCGCCGACCAGGATCTCTATGGTAATTACATCCCCGCATCCGGAACGTCGGGTACTTATACGTCGACGGATGACGGTGGCTGGCAATACCGGCAGACGCGAGCGCATGAACATGGCGGCTTCCTGCAGAGTCAGTTCGGAGTCTGGGATGCTCTTTTCTTTACGTACGGCCTGCGCGCTGTGTACAATCCCAACATCGGGCGTGACCAAAATCCGAATGTCGAACCGCGGTATGGGATTGCGTATACCCATGACGTCGCAGGACTAACCGCAAAGGTGCGTGCCAGCTATGGCACCGCGACACGCCCCCCTCGAATCGGGGCAAAAGACGAGCGAAAAGGACCCGCATATGTCGATCTTATCCGACACCAATTGTTCGGAACTAATGTTACCCAACTCGCCAACCCTGACCTTGTTCCGGAGTCACAGCAAGGAGGTGAAGGAGGACTCGACCTGTATTTCGGAAATCGAGGGTCGATAGAAACGACACATTACAATCAAACCGTCAACGATTTGATTGTTGCGCCAACGGTCGACAGTGTGGATCGATTGCCGTCGTGGAAGTCCGCGAACCCGAGCTCGCGATGCGCGCAGGCATGGGAATGCCCATTGCGGCAAACCCAAAACCTGAACATTGGAAGTGTCCGCAACCTAGGGTGGGAGATGAAAGGGACGCTGAATATCTCGGCGTTCACGGCGACAGGCACGTACTCCTGGACGAAGAGCCGGTTGATCGGCATCACCCCACGCTACCGTAGCCAATTTCCTTACTTCTTCGTCGGCGCTCCGCTCTTCACCTTCGCGGAGCACACCTATGCAATTGGATTGACCTATGCGAGAGGAGGAACCCGGATCGGATACAACCTCCAAGGACAAGGGCGTGTCCCGTTGTCTTCATACGATACCTTTCTGTATCGACTCGGTACGAACTTACGGTTGCAGTCCACAAACGCCCCCCGTGTGGATGTCCCCGATACCTATACGGAAATTGTCCCGGGCTTCGCACTCGGCGATCTGAACGTTTCCCAACAGATGACCCCATGGTTGGAGGGGCTTCTCGAAATACACAACGTGACCAATTCCTTTCAAGCCGATATCAATCCGGTTTACGCGCAGTCGGGACGCGTGACAGGGGTTGGGTTCCGGTTCCGTTTTTAGTGTCGTACGGTGCAATACAATGTCTCTCAGTAAATAGTATGAACATCCGTTTCCATAGAACGCGCACGCTACTCACGTTCGCCTTTTTCAGTACGACTGTGCGCGCGTCGGCCCAAGTAGTTGCCACCCTATCGACCTCACCACCCGTCCCTCTCGACACGATCGGCTGCGACCGGCAATTGACCGCTGAGCAAATGGGGGCTGCCAGGTGCGTCGCGGCGATCGAACAGATCGCCATGAGCGATACGGGCTCGATGGGGATGCATCCGGTCATCAATGGGCATGCCACGTTGCAGCATGACTCCGTTGTCATCATCGTCGACAGCCTCGCTCGCACATGGTTGACGGCGTTGCAACGCCATCAGACGATCGCCCCGCGTGATCTTTTGAATCAGGTAGCGCTTCAAGTGCAACTTGGTCAGGATGCCGAGGCGCGACACAGTATCGAGCAGTGGTTGGCGTCACCGGGTATTACGACACACGATACATTGGCTGCGTTGGCCGCCGGCGTGGTGTTCTTCACCACCACCTTCGAGGGGCCTCCTTCTCCTGCGCGGTTCACCATTGCGCAATCCTATATCGCGCGGCTGGAAGCGATGCCCATTGCGGTTGCGGCGCGTAGTCTCCATGATGTGCGCATGGCCATGATGCTGGCTTATGCTCGTGCGGGGGCTACCGATTCAGCCATTGCCAACGGACTCCGTGGGTTTGCGGTGATTCAGCAGATCCCGACCTACGAGGAGCGGTCGAGCGTCGCGACCAGCAACAAAATCATTGATCTCGCGCGATTATTGGTGGCCCAGCCAGGTGGGGTCGCCCGCGTCGATTCGCTCGTGGCGGTGCTCAAATCAACGATTGTCCCACCGCCAGAGCTGGTGACGAAAGACACGGCTCTCAAACGTCGGCTCGTGTGGTTGGAAGAGGACATGAGTCGGAATACCGGCGTCATCCATTGGTTTGGCCGCACGCTCACCCCATTGATCGCGACCCATTGGTTCAACCAGCCAACGCCAGTGACTCCATCACCCGAGGCATCGAATGCCCGTGCGTTGCCGCTCGATGATGGCATTATTCGCATCCTCGGTTTTGGTTGGTTCACCTGCGGCTGGTGTGGGGCCGCGATGAAGCAGCTCCAAAAGGATCAGGCCCTGCTCCCCAAGGGGGTACAGATCGAATTCTATGAATGGACGTTGGGCTATTGGGGGAAGGATTTCGCGACGCCGGAGGAGGAGGCCGGCCACCTGCGGCAATACTGGCTGGACCGGAAACACTTCACCTTTCCTATTGCGCTCTGGGCAGGACCGAAAGAAGGCACTCCTGGAGAAGGAGCACTTCCGCGCGAGTCGCCAACGCACAAAGCGCTGTTCATTCAAGCAGGACCTACATTCTTTGTAACGGACGGTCATGGTGTTGTCCGGCATTGGCAAGCCGGCTACAACGGATATCAGAAAGATATGGCGTCCACCATCAATTTACTCGTAAGCGAACGAGACAACGCCCGAGATCACGCACGATGAGATCATCTTCATCACCTTCCTTCAGCGTGGCAGCCGTCACACGGCGTCGATTTTTGGGGCAATCGTCCTTGATACTCGCGAGCCTGCCCTTGGCATCACGCGCCGGTGCTACATGTATCGCGCTCCCCGTGCGTTCTCGGCGTGCCGTAGCAACATTCATTCGGCCAGCCTTCGAGCCAGAGCGCTTGCGAAGTTTAGCCACGGGAGCGATCGACGCCGCATTACATGCTGGTGCGGAATGGGCGGACATCCGCATTGGAGATAGCCGGATGTACGTTCCTGGATTTGGGAATAGTGTGGGCGAGCTTTCGGTGAAGTGCGGTTTTGGACTGTGTGTCCGTGTAAGAGGCGCCGAAGCCTTCGTCGGTGGCACGGAGCCTGTGCCCGAGTTGCTGGCGACCGCCGCCCGTGCGGCGGTCAATGCGGCACAGGAACTTTCACGGACCACCACGCAGGTGAACGATCAACGATTCGCATTGGCGAGCGTCCCTGTTGCCAAAGGGGAGTGGCGTGCTCCTATCGCCATTGATCCGTTTGCACTTTCGGTAGACGATCACGCCGCGATTATGGGTGGATGCGATGGGGCGCATGATGGTCGCTTGAGTCGTTGGAGCCGTCGCGGTTTCCAATTTGGTCCGGGCGATTGGTGGCGTTGGCTCGCGGAGACGCGGGTATTCGCATCATCTGAGGGATCGTTGGTCACCCAATTTCTAGGCGGGCTCGATGCGCGAATGGCTGTGCGTAAATGGGATTGGCGTCGACAGCGAGGCGAGGATCTCGAATTGGATGTTGCGAGCCAACATTCCTGTACCGGAGGTGTTGAACTTCTCTTGCGGCCCGAGTTTTTTGCGGAGCTCGAAACGACCATGGAGGAACTTGCGCGCTACGCTGCACTTCCGTGCGCGACCATGGATGTCGGGCGATATGCTGCCGTGCTCGACGGCCCAACACAAGCGAGGTTGCTCGGACAGACGGTGCTCCCCGCCTTGTCACTTCGTCGCGTGCTCGGACACGAAATTGACGTAGCGGGAACGAGTTTTTTCGCACCACCCGATGTCGCCATCGGCGATCGGGTTTGCTCGCCGCTTCTCTCCTGCGCGGTTGATGGGCCAGGTCAGAAGTTCGGGATGATTCCTTTTGGCGCGCGGCAGTGGGACGATGAAGGTGTGGCAACCCGGCCGGTATCATTGATCGAACGGGGAACGCTCGTGAACTATCTCGCGTCACGTGCGACGCTCCCAGCGCTTGGCACACTTTCCAAAGCCGGTACGGTGTCAGCGACACTCGGCGGGATCACCCAAGCGACCTTCGCTGCCCGTCCCGCTGAACGACCGCCATCGGTCTCAATGGCGCCGTCGTCGTCCGTCATGTCCCTTGATGGCTTGGCACGGCAAATCGGCGTAGGGGTTCTGGTCCGAGGGGGCTACGTGTCGGTCGATCCGGAGGGGCATGGAGGGTATGTGATGCCGGGCATGGCGTGCGAAGTCCGAGGCGGCAGAGTCGTGCGGCGGATCCGTGGTAGCCGACTGATGTTCTCGACCAAACGTCTGTTGCAGACGCTCTCCGCCATCGGCGACGCGAATACGCTGGGAACTGTCATGAACTGGGAAGTCGTCCCGGGGATTCCCTGGTCGTTCCCGCGTCAAGCGCTCACGGCCCCTGCTGCCTGCTATCGCGAGTTCGATCTCGTCCCGCGCTTTCTCGCCTCTTAGAGCATCAACGCTACGATTCCTTGACTTCTCGATATACATACCATGAACTCGCTGTTTCGTAGATCGGCAGATCTCTCGTTCCTTGCGCACCGCGCCAAGGAAGTGGAACGCGCTCAGGCTGGCCTCTCGGCGCCTCCTCGGCGCGTGCTGACACGCGACGAGGCGCACACCTTGGCGACATTCGTGCAGCAACAAGTTGGCGGAACATGGACGCCGCAGATCACGATCACGAGCGCCGTCACCTCGGCTGCAACGCAGCGGATCGGGTTCGCGCCGCAAAGCGCGGACGTGGATGAGCTTTTGGTTGGATGGACGACACAACTGGGGAGCTATATCACTGTCGCAATCGATACCAACGTTCGCGATGCCGATACGTTGCGGCGCGTAATCGGGCACGTATCGGCAGTCCAGACCCCGCAGCGTCTCAGAACGGCGGATGATGACGAAGACGCGGACCCCTCGCTCAATCACCGATCGGCGTATCTCCCTGTGATGCTCTGGCACGATCGTACCATCGCCGGGATGATGAATGGACGGGGAGACGCGCTTGCGAAATTGAGTCTGCCGTTCCGTGGAACGTCCTGGCACGGCATGGGGACGGTGGCCCTGTCTGCTCAGTCGTTCTTCTTGCTCGGTGATGACCTCGCAAACGCGACGTTCGGTGAAATGACCGACAGCGAGATTTCAATGACCGCGCGTGCCGCTGATGGCTCCGCGGTGGGGTGGAGCAGTCGCGCCCATCGGGATTGGAGTCAGATCGATCCGGAGCAGGTCGCACGCGAAGCCATTACAATGGCGGAACAACATCGTAATCCGTCACGCGTCGAGCCCGGACGGTACACGGCCATTCTCTCCGCGACGGCGGTCGGGCAGTTGTTGCGGACCATGGCGCCGCTCTATAACGTGGTGAGCGACAGTCCCTTCAACATGCCCAATTCCAAGAAAGCCGGCGATCCAGACCGGCGTGGGCAACGCGTGTTCGATCCGCGCGTGACCCTCTGGACCGATCCGATGGATCCGGATGGGGGCGAGTACCCGTTCGACGATGGTGGAACCCCAAATCCGAAAACCACGTGGGTCGATCATGGCGTGTTGAAGGCGCGATCCGCGGGGCTCCGAGATGCGCTGGACCTTGGACTCACGCCACGGAAGAATCCCGTCTCAATTCGCATGAGTGGTGGACCGACGTCGATTGACGACATGATTGCGCACTGCGAGCGGGGGATCTACGTCAATCGATTCGCGAATCTCGACATCATTGATGGTCATTCTGGTGCCATGAGTGGCTTTACGCGAGACGGCTGCTTGTTGATCCTGAATGGGAAGATCGCGCGTCCGGTCAAGGACTTCCGGATCTTTGAATCTCCGTTTCTGTCATTGAACCGCGTACTCGCCTTGGGTGAGCCCCGCCGGGTCGCCTTTGGGTTCATTCCACCACAAGCAACCGATTACCATGAGCACTGGCCATTGCCACCGGTCATTGCGCCACCGATGATGGTCACCGACTTCAATTTTGCGGCGCTGGCGGATGCCGTGTGACGGTTTGGAAATCATCCGTGGTCACCGTAACCCCTTCCCACGCAACGTCCGTAACGCCCCATCCCATTTCGCGAGCTCATCGAGCATCGTCTTCGCCGCCGCGTCCTGCGTGGCGCCCGGCGCGAAATTTCCCGTCTCTTTGTCCATGTATTGCGCGAAGAACGGGACCGCGACCGCCTCGTACATCGGCATGATCTTGAGCGTCGTGAGCACCTGCTTCAACATCTGCGCCGCCCGCGTTCCGCCGGAGACGCCGCCATAGCTCACGATTCCCGCTGCCTTGTACGCCCATTCGTGGAGCAGATAATCGAGCGCATTGAGAAGCAGCGGCGACGTCCCGAAGTTGTACTCCGGTGTGACGAACACGTACGCGTCGCCGCGGCTGATCCGCTCGCTCCACGCAATGGTATGCGGCTGCGTGTACTGCTTGAGCCGCGGATGCGCCGGCTCATCGATGAACGGTAAATTGACCTCGGCGAGATCGATCGCTTCGACGTCGAATCCCCCGTGTGCCCGCGCTTGGTCGACGAACCAAGCGCCAATGGCCGGTGATGAACGGTTCGGGCGCGGGCTTCCGAGAATGACTTGGAGCAAAGGCATGGAATCGAATGATTGAAAGAAAATCAGAGAGAGACGGGCGCAGGCGTGAGCGCTTTCCGCACCGCCGGAGCGACTTCGGTGCCAAGCAACTCGATCGCGCGCATGACGTTCCGGTGTGGCATCGTCCCGACGCTGAGTTGCGCGAGGAACCGTTGGTGTCCGAACAACTCGTGCTGAAATAAAATCTTGTCGACGACTTCCTGCGGACTGCCGACGAACAGCGATCCGCGCTTCGTCCGCGACATGTCGAACTGTTGCCGAGTCATGGGAGGCCACCGCCGCTCGCGTCCAAGGCGCGTCATGACTTCGGCGTACGACGGATAAAACTCATCGGCCGCCCGCTGCGACGTCGACGCGATGTACGCGTGCGAATTGATGCTGACCGGAAGCGTCGCCGGATCGTGTCCCGCGCGCCGAGCGCTGTCGCGATACAAGTCGACGTCGGGGGCGAAGCGTTCTGGCGCGCCGCCGATGATCGCGAGTGCCAACGGCAGCCCGAGCGTCGCGGCGCGAACGATCGATTGCGGTGTCCCACCGACGGCGATCCATACCGGGAGCGGCTGCTGAATCGGGCGCGGATACACCCCGATGTTGTTGAGCGGTGCGCGATATCGTCCCGACCACGTAACGCGTTCATTCGCACGCAACGCCAGCAGGAGATCCAACTTCTCCGCGAACAGCGCATCGTAGTCGTCCAACGAATAACCGAAGAGCGGAAACGATTCGATGAACGATCCACGTCCCGCCATGATCTCCGCGCGTCCATTCGACAGCAGATCGACCGTCGAAAATTCCTGAAAGACCCGCACCGGATCATCCGAGCTGAGCACCGTCACCGCGCTCGTCAACCGAATCCGGCGCGTCCGCTGCGCCGCCGCCGCGAGGACGACCGCTGGCGCCGAGACGGCGAAATCCGGCCGATGATGCTCCCCAATCCCGAACACGTCGAGCCCAACTTGATCGGCCAGCTCGACCTGCTCCATCAGGTCCCGCAGTCGTTGCGCGCTGCTGATGACTTCCCCGGTAGCCGGGTCAGGGGTCGTCTCCGCGAAGGTATAAATCCCGATCTCCATGCGCGATAATATATGTTATAACAGCTAAAGCCGCTACCAGGGCCTTTCAGGCGACCTTGGCGGTCCCGGTACATTTCGTCGATGTTAGAACAGAAAGGGATCCCGAAGCCGTTGTTGTGGACGTTGGCGGTGGCATGCGCGCTGAGCGTCGCGAATCTCTACTATAATCAGCCACTCTTGGACGAGATCCGTCGCACGTACGGTGCGTCGGTGGCGACGATCGGCCTCGTGCCGACGTTCACGCAATTGGGGTACGCGCTCGGGATGTTATTTCTCATCCCCTTGGGCGACATGTTCGAGCGCAAGCGTTTGATCGTCGGTTCGGCGATCCTGGCAGCTGGTGCGACGGCGCTCATGGCGATCGCCCCGACGGTGCACCTGTTGATCGGCGCCAGTTTGCTGGTCGGATTGACGACGATGACACCGCAACTCATCATCCCATTCGCGGCGCATCTCGCGAGTGATCGAGAACGGGGCGCCGTTGTCGGGACAGTGATGAGTGGACTACTCATCGGGATTTTGTTGGGCCGAACGGTGAGTGGAATCATTGGTGCGGCGCTCGGATGGCGAGCGATGTTCTGGATCGCATCGGGAATTCTGCTGGTGACGGCGGCGTTTCTCGCCATCATTCTTCCGAAGAATGAGCCGACGTTTCGCGGCTCGTACGCCGCATTGTTCCGTTCACTTGGCGCGTTGATCCGCGAGTTTCGAGTGCTGCGCATCTCCGCGGTGATTGGCGCGGCGTTGTTCGGAGCGTTCAGCGCGTTCTGGGCGACGCTCGTCTTTCTATTGCAATCGCCGTGGTTCAACCATGGTGCCGGGTACGGCGCCCGGGTCGTTGGATTCTTCGGACTGCTTGGCGCCGCGGGAGCGCTTGCGGCTCCTCTCGTCGGGCGCGCGGCGGATCAACGTGGGGCGCGATTCACGGTTGGGGTTGGGCTTGCTGTCACCGCACTGTCGTTTGTCATCCTGTTTTTATCGGGACACAGCATTCCTGGATTGATTCTCGGCGTGCTCGTGATGGACGCCGGCGTGCAGACGGGCCATGTCTCGAATCAAAGCCGCATTTTCGCGTTGTCGCCATCGGCACGGAGCCGAGTGAATACGGTGTACATGTTCTCGTACTTTGTTGGGGGATCGCTGGGCTCCTCCCTCGGGTCCACCGCGTGGACACGCGCGGGGTGGACGGGCGTGTGTCTCACGGCGCTGTGCATCGTCGCTGTTGGAGGCGCCACATTTTTGTGGGAGCGCCGGTCAGCGTAAGAAGCGCTCGGCGAGTTGCGCGAGACGGTCATCCCCTTCGCGATTGGCACGATCGAGGATGGCTCGGACGTGGTCCCGGAGTTTGGGTTCTCCCCAGTAATAGCCAGTCGCGGCCTCCGCCGCGCCGGTATTCCCCTCTCGTGCGGCGTCGAGAAGTGTCTCGGCGGCGGCGCGGTCGTAGCTGGGGTCGTCCCGGGGCGGGAGTGAGAATTGGTGTCCTCCGGAGGAGGACCAGCCTCCGGCGTCCTCGTTGACGAATGCGCGTGACATGAGGGCTCAGCGTGCAAAGATCGGTCCTTGAGGGAAACGGCTCGATCTCAGCATACTATAGTGATTGTATGCTATAGGAGCAATATAGAGAATCTTTTGATCGCATCTTGCGGCCGTTTCGTAGAGATGTAGAATCTCTCTTGGAAATGCTGTTTTGGCTGTATTGAATGACAGAACCGTTCATTATGCAACCGATACAGTCGTTGATCCCCAACCTAAGAGCTGTCCATGCGTCGATCGATTTTCTCATTGGTCGCTGTCGTTGGTCGTGCACCCGCACGTCGCGTCCCTTTATCCTCCACGCGACCGCACTCGAAACCGCATTGGATCTGGGGCGCATTTCTCGCCGCGGTGTGCTGCCTCATCACCCCACATATCGCCCGCGCGCAGTGCTTCGTCGACCCAAACTCTCACCCGCCGCCGAATGTCTCCTTGCGGTGCGAGTACGGACCCGACACTATGCCGACGCGTGCCTGGGCGACGCAAACGTTCATCGTCAAAAATCTGTCGACGACGGCGACGATCGCAGTATATCCCACGATGACGTGCACCCTTCTGACCTGTCCTCCACCCATGGCGCCGATCAACATCGCGCCACGGGATAGTGTGCGAATCGGTGTCCCCTACACGACGGGGGGGACGACGGGAAATGGATCCATCCAGTTCAGTGTGCAAGTCAACTTTGGTGGATACACGACATACGCCATTCGGTCGATACAAGTGGTCGACAAGCTTGGGGTCGTGACCGGTGGTGGGCTGCTCTCATATCAGTCTCCGGCGCTCGCCACGGCGAACGGGTTCGCCAAGGTGTATGCACATAGCACCGTGCCATACATCACGCGGGATGCCGCCCACAGCATCACCTTGGTGCATAATAGCGATCGAGCCTCGCCGTACCCGCTCGTCGGGGTGGACTTGTCATTCCCTAACTACTCGTTGAGTGCGACGACCTTCGAGCTCTCGGCGGTGAGGACCGGTGGCGCGGCGTTGACCTTCACCAATGGGGAAACGACGCTCCGGTTTCAGGGAAAACTCGGCGGCGACTCGATCACGTTTCCGTCTTATTGCGTGCCTCCCACTCCTCCCAGTGCTTGCATCCAAACGACGCATCGTGACTCGGTGGGCCGGCTGTATGGACGCCTCGATATGCGCAGTGAGCCCACCGGGATCGTGCCGGTCACGCTGACGCTCGTGATCCATTACAGCAATGGAACCAGCGATACGAAGACCTATTCCGTGTATCTCCTGAATGTCAATGATGGAGTGACACCGTTCGTCACCGGGATTCCAAAAGGGTGGGAAGTCGCAGGGCTCCAGCGTCTGTATAGCGGAAATGGATATATGGCGGTCGAGGGCGGAGGAACGGTTACTCGGTTTGCGTCCGCTGGGGGAGCGCAGGCGACTGACTTCAGTACGCTGACGACTATTACGGGTGGGTTCGCGCGAACCTATCTGGATGGCACCAAGATCCTCTTCAATGCGACGGGCTTGGAGACGGCTGAAGTGACCACGTTTGGGGACACGACAAAGTTCAGCTATGATGCCAATGGCCGGCTCACCGGTATTGAAGATCCGCAACGGACGTGGCATCCGGGGGGACCATACCAACAGCTGACTTATGACGCGAACGGTTATCTCGCCACCGTCCAAGACGGTGGGGTTTCGCCGGCGTACGTCCGTATCACGCATTATGCAGTCACTACAGGACTATTAACGAGAATTACGGACGTTGACGGCAATCACGCGGATTTCTCTTATGACGGAAATGGACGCCTCATCACGATTTTGGATCGAAAAGGGGCGCGCTATGACGCTACGTATAGCAGCATCAGTGGGAAGCTGTTGACCGATAGCCTCCCAAGTGTTCCGATCGATTCTGGAGCAGGTGGTACCCAGCTTGGGCGTCCTGTCATGCAATATGCGCTGTGGGCGAACACCGGCGTTCCGAGTACGTCGACGGCGACAACTCGGGCACCCGTCATCCTCCGGGATACGACGGGCGATCGTATCACCGATCCCATTGGTCGAATAACGAAAGTCATCCCCGATGTTTGGGGACAAGCGTACATCACGACGAATCCGCAAGGTTCCGTGACTACCGTCTTTCGAAACGGCTTTTATCCAAAAGTCATCAAGGCGTATGATGGGTCGATCGATTCGGTGATTTACACCAATGGGCTGCTCACCGCGAAGAAGGCCGCCGGAGGAAGTTGGGCATATTATCACTACGGCGTCTTCGGCCAGGTCGATAGTACATGGGGCGCGGCGACGGTGACGCAACGTCTGTTTCTGCAGAGTACAACAGGCCGGGTGGATTCCGCCCGCGTGACGCGGATTACGGACTCGGTGACGGTGCTTCATCCGGTCATTCGGTATACCTACGACGCACAAAACCGTGTGATCAGCCACATGGACGAATCGGGCCACGTCGACAGTACGTTGTACGATTCGGTGTCTGGCAATATGCGTCAAACGTGGACGCCGGGTGGCGTGCGCGCGTCGCGTTGGTTCGATGTCTATGGCCGGGATAGCGCAGTCACGGTGACGGGCCAGCCAACCGTGATCACGGCATACGACGGCATGAACCGGGTCACGTCCATCAACGATGGTGTCAATGCGACGGCGACTTTATTTGTCTACGATCCGCTGTTTCGACGCAGTGTGTACGACGCCAAAAACCAACGTGCTGACAGTGTCGACGTCGATGCGCTCGGACACACTGTGACGCGGTATGACACGTTCAATTCTGCAGTCAAGCAGACCTATCGCTATGATGCTGCCGGACAATTGACAAGTACGACCAATCGTCGCGGGCAGCGGGTCGATCGCACGTACGATGCGGCGGGACGACTTGCCACGCGAACTTATGGTCCTGGACCGACTGTCGATACGTATTCACATTCGGCCAGTGTGGACTATACAGCCGCTAGTAATGCGTTGTCGTCGGTGGGCGTGAGTGTAAACCGGACGACGGGACAGCAGCAAACCACAGTCACACTGAACGGCCACGCCTACTACATCACCCATTGGGCTACGACGAATTTCGCGGGGCGTGACAGTGTGTCAATTACTACCACCACCGGACCAAGCACGGTTGCGCAATGGGCAACACAGTATAATCTCTATACTGGGTTACCTATGTGGACGCAGCAATTCCGTGACCCCTATCAGACCGAAACATACAATCACTTCACGATTGATGGTCGGCCGACGTCGCTCACCTATTCGACGACGAATGGACCCTGGTCCGGCTCTGTAGGATATACCTCGCGTGGCGCCGTGATAGGAACCGGTATCAGCGGCCGATTTATCGCGAATCAGCTTTTCCAGTCGGTGCAGCGTGATACACTCGATCGCATCCGTGCAACCCTCTTGAACGGAAAATCGGTGGTGTATGCCTATGATGGTCTCGGTCGATTGGTGACCGATTCCACGGCGACCGCGGCTCCATTCATTTCGCCAGGCGTGCCCGATTCCGCTTTCGGACGCATTGGCCGGTATAGTACGCCAGTCGTCACGACGTTTAGCTATGATGCGGCGGGAAATCGGACGGATAATGGCGGGAGCTATGGCGCGGGAAATCGAGTCCTATCTTTCAAAGGGTATACGTTCGTGCACGACTCTGATGGGAACGTGACGCGCAAGTATAATGGCAGCGGCGTCGATGTTCGGTATTCATGGGATGAGCTTGGACGCTTGGTCAAGGTCAAGGCAGCGACAAATGATTCGGTACAATATGACTACGACGCGCTGGATCGGTTAATTCGGCGTATCACCAATGGGGTCGTTGATCAATATTGGCTCTGGGACGGGGATCAGTTAGTCGCAGAGTTGACGAGCAGTTTCTCGACGCAGGCGGCCTTTCGACACACGGGGACAGATCATCCTGAACAGGGATACTATAACAGCCCGACGTCCGGATATAGTCCTGTATATGCCGATGTAGATACCCGAGGAAACGTGATTGGCTGGGTGAATGTGTCGGGGTTTGCTGCCCAGACTGTGAGCTATGATGCGTGGGGTGTTCCAACGTCGTCTGGAGATGATGTGTCATCGCTACGCTGGAAGGGGTTGCATTGGGAAGGCGGGGTGGCTCACGGTGGTGGCGGCCGAGGTGCATATTATATGCGGGCGCGGTGGTATGATCCGGAACTGGGAAGGTTTCTCTCGGAGGATCCTCTTGGGGTAAACGGTGGATTGAACCTGTACATGTTTGGTAGGAATGATCCAGTGAATATGCAGGATCCTCAAGGACTCAAAGTTTGCTTTAAGGGAATAGTCAGCGCTGGCGTTCAGAACGCAGAGGACGCAACCCACGGTTCGATTATCGTCAAAGACGATTGCGTTGAACATTTTTCGCGTCAAGGAAATAGCAAAGCCTATCGAGAGATACAGGATCAGTTTGAAAAATTAGTTAACGCTCCCGAAACGTATTATTTTGATTGGAGTACTGCCCGAGATCTGGATCCTGAGTTTTCTGGAGAGACTTTTACTACTACTATCGGTCCGTATCCTAAACCGTCGCGTTATCCAGCAATGGTCGACGGTCGGTGCACGGATGAGGCAGTTTCAGTTAGCCCACAGCAATTGTTCGTACATGAACTCTATCACGCTTTCGCAACGTATCAGCTTATACACAATGGTATCGTAATTAATGACGATGGCGAAGAGATCGGAGCCGTAAAAAACGAGAATATCTATAATAGAGCCAATCATCTTCCGTCACGATGCAAGTATTAAGAGAACTTCGTAGTGTCATTGTATAGGTCCATATTTTCGATGACTTTCTGAAAGGAGGTGATTCAGTGATAGACACGGTTAGAACGCGGCCCTGGAGCGCACGAGGATGGTACCTCATATCTTGGATTCCAATCTTTCTATTGGCTTGCACTGGATATCATTCTCAATCTGAAGAAGCCGTCAATCCAGCTTGGCAACTTCGAGCGCCCTGTACCCAGATCACTCCAAGCGTGAAACTGCTTTGGCCTCGTGTAACTGCGAAAGAGGTCAACTTCACCATTCAGGTCCCGGGTGGAAGTGAGGAGAAGCTTCGCATCTTGGATGCACCTGACTCTGGAGGAGTCTGGAACAGTCATGGAATTGATGTCTCATATTCGACAAGTTCAACTCCTTATAACGATTCACGCTTTAGGGAGGAGGATGAGCAGGAAACACATTGCCGGGATCACCAAGCCGGTATTTTGGGTAGTCCGTCTAGTATGAGTCGGCCCGTGGAGATCCTACACACTCTGAACAGACACACTTATCTTCCAAGCATTCGAGTCGTTGGTGTGTGGCGAATTTCACAAGGATATCTTTCCGTCGTGGCGCGTAGTTCTTCTCTAACTCAACGTGATACGCTTGAGGCAATCATAAAGTCTGTGCAGACGCAAATATTGAAAAAAAATAAATGATTGAAAGTTCGTCAAAGTTGCACGCCTGATGTTCAACATCGGGACTCAGGGCCGGCTTGGTTGGCTCCCACGGAAGCTTTACAAGGTTCAAAAAGTAAAATGATTGGAAGTTTAGTCATTCATTAATGAACACCGCACATCACGCTCGTATATTCTGGGTTCCGTCGACACAGCGTAATCACTTCGCATTACCGACATTATTACGTTACGTCGCGCTAAGCCGATTTCCTGAAGATGGTCCGCAATGGCCGGACGGAGCCTGGAGTGTCGTTCTTCAGTTCATGCAACCTCCTGCGGAGGCAATTGAACCCGTAGTGAGCGATGCAATGGTCAGCTTTTGGGTTGAAGAGGCTCCTCACGAGCGACTTCATCCTGGTGCACAGTTTTCTATATATGTAGGATTGACGAAGATGGCTGATGTCGAAATCGTTGGACTGACGGTCCCAACAGGGTGGGAGTTGAACGAGTCGACTTGATTTCCATTGCGAGACGATCCCATCGTTCCATCCCACCCAGCCGCCCTCCCCACGGGTGTTATTTTTCACCCATGATTCACCCATGGCACGACCTTTCCCCCGGCCCCCGCATCCCCGACCAGATCACCGCGGTGGTCGAAATCCCGAGCGGCAGCCGGAATAAATACGAGCTCGACAAGGACACCGGCCTCTTCAAACTCGACCGTGTCCTCTACTCCGCCGTCTCCTACCCCGGCGAATACGGCCTCATCCCACGCACCTTACACGAAGACAACGACCCGCTCGACATCCTCGTCATGGTCGAGCAATCGACCTTCACCGGCTGTCAGATCACGGCGCGCCCCATCGGCGTCCTCAAGATGCTCGACCGCGGCGAGCCGGACGACAAAATTCTCGCGGTGCCGTGGGACGATCCCCGCTACGGCGAGTACTTCGACATCGCCGACTACCCCCAGCATTACCTCAAGGAGATCGAACACTTCTTCCTGATCTATAAAGATCTGGAAGGGCGCCGCGTCGAGATTCGGGGATGGCACGACGCCAAAGTCGCCATGCAAGTCATTGAAGAGTCCGTCGCCCGGTACGACGCCAAGTACATGCGCGTCGGACCGTAAATGGTTAAAACAGAACGATCGTTCGACAACAATTCAACTGTGCAAAAAAGGGGAGGACCGGTCTTGGTCCTCCCCTTTTTCGTCAGTTCACTATTGTCGTCGCTGTTTGAGCCGAACCCGTCGACTTAGTAACCGAACTACGGCTCGATCGCCCCATGCTCCACCGGTTCCCGCTCCCGGCGAATGAACAGCGTATCATACAACAACGCCGCCACAATCGACCCGACGATCGGCGCCGTCCAGTAAATGAACTGCCCTTCAAAAATCCCCGACGCCAGCGCCGGACCAAACGAGCGTGCAGGATTCATCGACGCTCCCGTCATCGGCCCGATCGCGAGAATGTCCGCCGCGACCGTGAGACCGATCGCGAAGCCCGCGACCCGTGGCGCCTTCGGATCGACCGCCGTCCCGAAGATCACGAAAACCAGGAAGAACGTCGCGATCGCTTCCAACAACCACGCCTGCGTCCCCGTGATATCGAGTGCGATCGATTGCCCGCCACCTCGCGTCGCGACGAAGAGCGCCGACGGGAACGTCGCCTTGAGCAGATAGGCGGCAACCACAGCTCCCGCCAACTGTGCGAGGATGTACACCGCAGCCATCATCGGCTCGATGCGCCGCGCCGCGATGAACCCGATCGTGACCGCCGGATTGAAGTGCCCCGAAATGCGCATCAACGCGCTCACCATCAGCGCCAAAATCAACCCGTGCGCCAAGGCGACCTGCAACAACCCATTCGCGCCGTTCGACTGCGCCATCATGATCGCCGCGCCCCCCACGAACACCAGCGCAAACGTTCCAACAAACTCGGCGACAAAGTGCCGGAGTGAATCCCGCATCGGCTCTACTCTCCCTGATGTCGCGGCGCACTCGGCATCGATCCTCCACGGAGCAATGCGGCGTACCCGCTAAGTGGTGATGCGCCGAGCGTGGTGACGCGACGTGGCGATGGTAGGGTTACGTCACGCGGCGGAACACCAACGCCGCGTTGATCCCGCCAAAGCCGAACGAGTTGGAGAGAATGTGCTCCACCCGCGCGTCCCGCCCATGTCCCGGCAAGTAATTAAGATCGCACGCCGGGTCGGCCTGCGTAAGGTTCACCGTGGGCGGAAGCCACTCCCGCTCCATCGCGAGCGCGCAAATCGCTGCCTCGAACGCGCCCGAGGCGCCCAGCGCGTGGCCGTAGTACCCCTTCGTTCCGCTGACGGGGATGTTCTGGATCGTGTCGCCGAACAGCTGTTTAATCGCCAGCGTTTCGGTCGTGTCGTTGAGCGGGGTCGAGCTTCCGTGTGCGTTGATGTAGCCGATCTCGTTCGGCGAAAGATGCGCGTCTTCGAGCGCGAGCCGCATCGCGCGCGTCGCCTGGGCGCCGTCAGGGCGGGGCGCCGTCATGTGATAGGCGTCGTTCGTGGTGCCGTAGCCGAGCACCTCGGCGTAAATGTGCGCGCCACGGGCGACGGCGCGATCGTATTCTTCGAGAATCAACGTGACCGCGCCTTCGCCCATCACGAAACCGTCACGATCTTTATCGAAGGGACGTGACGCCGTCTGCGGATCATCGTTTCGCGTCGACATGGCGCGAATGAGCGCGAAGGCGCCGAAGGTGAGAGGGGCGAGCGGCGCTTCGGCGCCACCAGAGATCATGATGTCCGCGTACCCGTCGCGGACCGCCCGGAACCCTTCACCGATCGCCATCGCCCCAGACGCACAACTCATCGCGTTGGTGGAGTTGGGGCCGGAGACGTCGAACTCGATCGCGATGTTGCAGCTCGACGCGCCTCCGAAGACCGTCAACGCCAACATCGCGTCGACGGAGCGCAGCCCATTGCGGAGAAACGTTCCCAATTGATCTTCCGCGTACGCGACGCCGCCCAACGCACTCCCCATCGTCGCGCCGATCCGCTCGCGATTCTCACCAGCGAGGTTGAGCCCGGCATCGTCGATCGCCTGCCGCGCGGCGACGACCGAGAATTGGCCGAAGCGATCGAGCCGCTTGGCGCGTTTCGCCTCGAGGAAGTCGGCGGCGTGGAACTCGTTGACCTCCGCGGCGTTGTGACTCCGGAAGATCGATGGGTCGAATCGTGTGATCGGTCCAACCACGGACGTCTCCTGGCGCAGCCCATTCCACAACCCTTCGCGGGTGATGCCGATGGGAGTAATCGCTCCGATCCCTGTGATGACGACGCGCCGCTGACTCATGAGTGTACCGAAGGGAGAGGAGAAAAAGAGGATGATGTCCGTTCGGCCACGCGAGCCAAACCGGCCAACGTGCGCGATGCGACACCATGAATGAAGACTGGACCAATCACCGTCACGGCGGCGAGACGACCAAACAGGGGGATCGGTGGACCATTCCACACGTGCACGATCTCGACGTGCGTTCCCGCGGGCTCGTCGCGAAATGTCCACGCGACGTCCATCCCCGTCGTAATACCCCCAATATGCCGGAATCGTACCACGTGCGCGTTCGGATCGACGTGCATTTCCGAGCGCCACCACACCGGCCAGCTCACCGGCCCGAACGGTCGCTTCGCTGCCATGTCGACGATCCCGCCCCCATCTGCTCGCCGCTCGCGAAATGTGACGTACCGATAGTGTGACAAATGCCGTGGCCATGCTTCGACGTCCGCCGCGAGCGCGAAGATGTGCTCGAGCGGTGCACGAACGAGCTGCGCGTCGACCGTGCACATGGCTCGGTCGCCAGGCATGGGGCCCAAATCGAACGGGGGGGCCGTGTACACCCCGACGTTGGCCGACGTCATACGGGGACCGGCGTCCATCGCGTCGTGACGCGAAATCCCATCCGCCGCCGCACCGCCGGCCGGACGTGCAGTGCATCATCGACCGTGTCGGCGAGCTCGTCGGGGGTGAAGCCGCGAAGCACGGACAAGACGCCATCGTGCCGCGTGATGCGATGAAAGCGGAGCGGCCACGACGCCACCCAGAATCCCGCCGCCGCGAGCCAACTTCGCCGCACATCGCTCACCACGACGGCGTGTCGCGCGACACGGTTCATTTCGCGGAGCAAGGCGCGTGCATCGTCGCCGCGAAAATGATGGAGCACTTGTGAGCACGTTACCACATCGATGCTCCGGTCGGCGAAGGGAAGGTGTCGCGCATCACCGCACACACCATGTGTGACATATTGTGATGCATGGCGAACCAACACACATTCGGTGTCCAGCCCCACGGTACGCAATCGAACACCACGCCGTTCCGCCGCGTGGGCCGCTTTGCGAGGGATATCACCGAGCCCAGTGCCGACGTCGAGCAACGTAGCGTCGCCACGCAGTTCACCGAACACCCCACCCAACTCCGCCACCACCGCCGCCGCGCCGAGGAACACGGTATTGGAGCGTGCCACGTCGTGCAGCGAACGAAGCACCAACACCTCGGAGATCGTGGGATCATCGAGAAACTCCGCGCCGTACCGCCGCGCCGGGGTGAGGGCAGGCATCGGTGTCAGCGCTCGAGCAGCGCGAATCCGCCGCGATAGTACAAGAGCGGCTTGGCGTCGCTCATCGTCGCGACATCGGTTTCGCCGATCACGATCGTATGATCGCCGGATGCATGATGCGCGACCTGCCGGCATTCGAGCGTGGCGAGCGCGTCATCCAATAACGGTGCGCCGTGTTGGCCTCGCGTGAAGCCGATTCCGGTGAATCGCTGCGCCCCGGTCTCCGCGAAACGGCGAGCGACCGCTTCTTGCTCGGCCGACAGGACGTTGACGACGAACGTCGGCGCCGCGATCAAGGCGTCATGTACCGACGCGGATTTGTCGACGCAAATAAGGATGAGTGGCGGCGTCAGCGATACGGACGAGAAGGCGCTCACCGTCATACCACGATCGGCGCCGTCCGCGTCGGTGCACGTCACGACGGTCACGCCGGCGCGAAGCGCCCGAGGACGGCGCGGAAGGTATCGGGATCGAGACTCATACGCCGAACAGTAATAGTCGGGCAATATACCCGAAACGGAGCACCTCGCGCGCTGGCACGAAATCGCCCGCGACGCCGACGAGCAGATCCGCCATGTCACGCCGTCGCGACAGTGCACGGGCGGCGTGGTTCATCAACGCCGGAACGGCAATGACGCCACCGATGATACGCTCGACCGTCCATTTTCCCGAAAACTCCGCGCGCCGTGCACGCTCGTATCCATCGAGCGCGATGTCGGCGCCCTCCGGTGATTCCGCGCGCACCGCTTCCTCGACGAATGGCGCGAGCAGCTCACCGCCGCGAAGCGCCGAGTAGACGCCTTCGCCCGTGAACGGATCGAAGAAGTCGGCGGCGTCGCCAACGAGGACGGCACCGGGTGCCCACGCAGGACGCGTCGACGCGGCGAAGGGGCCCGTCACACGGACCGGCTCGAGTGGCGTCGCGGCCGCGAAGCGTGACCCCAGATGCGGATGCCGCGCGAGCCACTGGGTGAGATAGGCGTCCTTGTCGGCGGCGACGTCACGGGCGGCGTGCGCGGGGACGACGAGCGCGACGTTGATGACGCTGTGGGCATTCTGCTCAGCGTCACCGCCGACGTCGGCGATTCCCACGTATCCGTCCCGCTCCACGTGTAACTCCCCGACATCCGATACGCCTCCGACATTACGAAAATGTGCGACCAACGCCAGCCGTTTCGGCCACCGCGCCGAGTGCACGAGCCCGAGCCGTCGTGCGACAACCGAGCGCAAGCCGTCGGCGCCGACGACCACTTTTGCGTGATAGTGCGTCGTGTGCCCCGCGTCATCGAGCGCGCGGACGCCTGTGACGCGCCCGGTCGCATCGCGCAGGAGATCGGTGACCCGGACGCCTTCGCGCACCGTGATCCCTTCCGCACGTACGCGCTCGACAAGCGTGGAGTCAAGCAAGGTGCGGCGAACGCCAAGTCCACGGTCGCGAAATGCATGAAATCCGTGGCGAGCCGCGAACTGTCCGTAAATGACGCCGCCGTTGGGGGCGCGGATCGCCATGCCGCGTAACTGCGATGCATGTTGTTCGATGACGGGGAGCGCTCCCATCGCCGCGAGAATTCGCGATGCCTGTGGGCTCAGGTATTCAGCGCACACCTTGTCGCGTGGGAAGCGCGCGCGGTCCAGCACCGTCACCGTGACGCCGCGTTGCGCCAAGTGCCAGGCCGTCGACGCGCCCGCCGGTCCACCGCCAACGACGACGACCTCGCACTGGACTTCGTCGTTGCCGGTCATCCGAGCCACACCGCGCCGATCATCCCCACGCACGCTCCTACGGCTGTCGCCGTCAGATTGACAAAGTCGTTGCGGATCCAGCGTACGCCGCTCGTGTGGCGCGTCATCGCTCCGCATTGATGTTCGTGTCGCTCTGTAGGCTCGTTACAACGATCGCACCACCGTTGTTCCTGCAACGTCGCGCCGACAAGGGAGTCCGCGAGCATCCCAGCGACTCCACCAGCGAGACAGGCAAGGGCCGCACCGTTCGGCCAGCCAAGAAGCGCGCCGAGGAGGGCAACGTACAGCGCGCCGGCGATGCCGCCGAGTGTTCCGGCGAATGTGACACCGCCGGACATGCCGATTCGAACATTTGTTCGATTCAAGATCGACCGGGGGACGCCACCATACAAGGTGCCGATTTCCGTCGCCCAGGTGTCGGCCGAGGAGGCGCTCAATGAGGCGAGTGCGCCCCAGAGCCAGAGCGGGGAAGGGAGGGCGACGTAGGCGATCGCCAGGATCCCAAAGATCCCGCCATTGGCGAACACTTGGGCGGCGTCGCGATGTCCCCCTTTTTCGACCACGCCGCCGACGCGCTGCTCTTTCGTGCGGGCGCCGAACTTCGAGAGCGCCACCGCGCCGATGAAATAAAGGACGAGAAGCAGCGCCCACCGCCATCCGGCCGCGAGACTCACGAAGCCAAGAAGCAGCGCCGCCACGTTCCCGCTCGGGGTGAGGGCGGCCAAAACCACCACGGCGTAATGCAACGGCCCGCGAAGTGGAGCGCCAAGCGCTGTGTCAAGCGTTGCGCGCGACAGGAGAGGGATTAACTTGGGCGCTATCATGGCATCTACCGAGTCGTCTCCTGTCGACCCGCTCGTTCCACTGACTCTCCTCGAAACCGTTCGCGACGCCGATCGCCCTGAAGGGGCGGCCGAGACGGAATATGTCCCCGAGTTGCTGAATAAGCGACTCGGGATGACCGATACGGTGCTCGCTCAGATTCGCCGCTACGCCGCCGCCGTGCAGCGTGGCGACCCGGTCAAATACGACGAAGTCGTCGCACTGGCGCGCCTCATCGGGCGCCGTCCCGATGCCGAGGTCGTCTTCCGGGCGGTGGGCGAGAAGATCGCGCAGACGGCGTATCGGCGCATGTCAGGGGTCCGGCGCGTCATCCTCCGCATGCCGCCGCGCTTCCTCAGCCGTCCACTCGCTCGGCGGCAAGCTCGGCGCATCGAGGCGCGATATTTCCGTGTGCCATTCCATGCCGTCTACCACGATGCCGGTATGGAGACGTTGCTGACGCTCCTGGCGTTGCGCTGACCGTTCGTCGACCGTTTTGTCCTGATTTTATGCTGACTCCCGAACAACTCCCTGCCGTCCAGCGCGCCATCGTCGATGCTGGCGTCGACGGGTGGCTCCTGTACGATTTCCGCGGCATGAACCCGGTCGCGCACAGCGTTGTCGGACTGTCGGGGGTGGTGACGCGACGCTACTTCTGTTTGATCCCGCGCGAGGGCGCTCCTGTGGCGCTCATTCACGCGATCGAACAGGGGCCGTGGGCAGCGTGGCCGGCGGCGTGGGAGAAGCGGTTGTACAGTGGATGGCGTGAGCTCGAAGCGTCGCTTCGCACCCTCATTCAAGGGAAGCGCGTCGCGATGGAATACTCCGCGGGCGATGCGGTGCCGTATCTCGATCGCATCCCGGCCGGCGTGTTGGAGTTGGTGCGCGAATCGGGCGCGACGGTGACGTCGTCGGGCGATCTCGTGTCGCGGTTCTACGCGGTGTGGGAAGCCGCGCATCTCCCCGGACATCGTCGTGCGGCCGAGCATCTGGGGCGCATCGCGCGCAACGCCTTTGCGTTGGCGGGTGATCGGGCGCGTGCGGGCACCCCGATGCTCGAGCACGAGCTCGCCGAATTCATTCGCGCGGAGTTCGATGCGGCGGGGCTCTTCACCGATCATGGCCCGAATGTGTCCGTCGGTCCGAACGCCGCCAATCCACACTATGAGCCGACGGCGACGGAATCATCGCCAATGAAAGTCGGCGATATTGTGTTGATCGATTTGTGGGCCCGGGAAGCAAGCGGGGGCGTGTACGCCGATCAGACGTGGATGGGGTCGATCGGCGCGCCGAGTGAACGCGACATGCAAGTGTGGGAGACGGTACGCGGCGCGCGCGACGCGGCGCTCGATTTTCTCCGGGATGCGCTCGAGTCGGGAACACCGGTCCGTGGACGTGATGTCGACGACATCTCGCGCGGATACATCACCGAGCGTGGGTATGGTGATGCGTTCATCCACCGGACGGGACACTCGATCGATCCGATCGACATGCATGGCTCGGGGCCGAACATCGACAATTATGAGACGCGCGATGACCGGTTACTCGTGCCCGGGGTTGCGTTCTCGATCGAGCCGGGGATCTATCTCCCGGGTGAAGTCGGGATGCGGAGCGAGGTCAACGGGATTGTCGGGCCTGACGGATTGATCGTCACGCCGGATGTCTATCAGCGGGATTTGATTATCGTTTGACCGGCGTCGCGAGCGTCGGCAGTGACCAGATAGCGGGATCTTCCAGTCCCAGCCGCCATAGCGCAATTCTGGTCACGCCGAGCGTTCGCGCATCGCGCACGAGTGTGTCGAGGAGTGTCGCGTCGCTCGCCCATATATGCCACGTCGACGCATCCGCGTGCAGTGTTTGAGACGATGGTTCTCTCACCAGCGGAATGTTTGCCGACGTCGCGAGTCGTTGCGCATCCGCGTACGAAAGCACGCCGGTCGCGCTGTCCGAGCGCCATTGATACGCATACGTCGGAAACGCGGCGACCAATCGCGCCGGTCCCACTTCACCCACCCGAATACCAAGCTGACGCCGCGCCCAGTCCGGCGCGGCGATCGGCCCCGGCGGCGACGTCAGCCAATGCTGATCATACAGCATGACCACGAGCACGTCGACGGATTCGAGGAGTAGTCGCGCTGGATAAGCGAGCGTATCCGTCGCAGGGACCGCCATCCCCACGAGTGGCATCCCGTGCGCGTGCGCGGAATCGGTGAACGCCTTGCTCACCCGTAACAGCGCATCGAGATCGTTGGCGGTCATCCCTTCCAAATCGAGCACCACCCCACGATACCCGCCACGCTGCGCCATGACACCAATGGCGCCCGCGGTGGTCCCGAGGGCGATCGAATCTTCAGCCAACCCACGAATGATCTCCGGGTGGAAGCGAGAGCCGAGGTAGGACGTCACCATCGCCATTGTGCGCGGCGATGCAGGGTGCGTGGCCGGGAATGAATCCGAAAAGAGGGAAACCGGCCGGAACGACGTACTGTCGAGCGCGATCCACCCACTCACCGCGACGTCGAGCTGCGAGGCATGCGTGTTGAGACTCGCCGCACTCCGCGGGTCCCACGGCGCCCCGAACCCCAAGAGC
>Ga0207654_10000076_pt1 | contig 64358 bp, 49 predicted proteins | sample KBSC64metaG_FD_184355 | JGI IMG/M metagenome (GOLD analysis project Ga0207654, IMG submission 184355) | Corn rhizosphere microbial communities from Kellogg Biological Station, Michigan, USA - KBS C6-4 metaG (SPAdes) (version 2) | ecosystem: Host-associated > Plants > Roots > Rhizosphere > Soil...
CAACGTGATGATGATCGCGATCACCGCGCCGAGGACGGGGCGGCGCACGAAGAAGTATCCGCCGGATCCGGACGATGTTCCCGGAGCCGGCGATGATCCGGGCGCGCTCATCGTGTCGACCGCCTCGCGGTATCTGGCGTGGTAGTTGGCTTCGACACGCTCGGCTTCACTGCATTCGGTGTCGCAGCAGCGGGCGTCGCAGCAGCGGGCTTCGCGGCGCCGGGCTTCGGCGCTCCCGCTGCCGTCGAATCGACCGCCTGCGTGACCTTGACCACCGCGCCTGGGCCAATCTTCTGAATCCCATCGACGACGACGCGATCGCCAGCGGTCAAACCACTTTCGATCAACCAGCCCGCCCCGGCCCACTCCGTCGCCTTCACTTCTCGTGCGGCGACCGAATCACCGTGCCCGACGACATACACGATTTGGCGCCCCATCTGCTGCAACACGGCACGCTGCGGCACCACCACCGCGCTGTCGCGCACGAGCCCACGCACGCGGATGTGGACGAATTGTCCAGGAAGCAGGAGATGTTTCACGTTTTCGAATTGCGCGCGATACTCCTGCGTTCCCGTCTGGGGATCGACGACGGGATTAATGAATCCGATCCGTCCAATCCCTGGAAACGTGGAGCCGTCCGGCAATGTCGCCTCGATGCGCGCACTGCCACCCGGCATGGTCGCGCGACTCAACGCTGGCGACCGGCGCCACGCCAACTGTTGCTCCGCCGACGGACGGAAGCTCACGTACACCGGATCGAGAATGTCGATCGTCGTCAAGATATCGGACGACCCTGTGACCCGCGTGCCAACGTCCAACATCGCGCGTCCCACACGCCCGCTGATCTCCGCGCGGACCACCGCGTCGTCGAGCGCTTTCTTTGCCGCATCGACCGCACCACGTGCGTCATCTACAGATGCACGCGCCTGCGCGACTTGCGACTCGGCGTTGTCGACATCTTGCTTTGCGACTGCGTTCCCCGCCAACAGCGGACGCAACCGATTGGCCGTCGTTTCACTGTTGGCCAGGCGTGCCTGCGCTTCCGCGAGACGCCCGCGAGCACTCCGCCACGTCGCTTCGGCAATGGTCGGATCGATGCGATACAAGACTTGTCCGGCGTGTACGTCGCTCCCTTCCGTAAAGGTGCGCGCCATGATGACGCCGGTCGCTTGCGCACGAACCTGGACGGTCCGATACGCTTGCACTTGTCCAACAAATTCGAGATTGTCCTCGACGGATTGCGGCGCCACCGTAATGACGGCAACTTCTGAAGGGGGCATCGCCGGCGGTGCCGGCTTTTTGCAGGCCGTGACGGCAACAGTCACAGCCGCGAGGGATAGCAGACGGGATGACGGTGCGATACGCACGAGAGGTCGGGATAGAATAAGGAAAGCCAGTATTCCACGCGGGACACGAAACATCCCAGCGCGGAACATGTTGACATACCCAGCGGTACGTAATTACATACCGAGAGGTATGTAAGTCAAGCATCCACCTTCGACCTGTCGAACGCTCGCACTACATGGCTGATCACCGTCAGGAAAGCCTTCGGGAAGACCGCCCTCTGGAAGACGCCGCCTGGTTACCCGGCTTCTCAGGGTGCCGGCAGCGGATGAACCCGGCCGACCGCCGCCAGGAGATTCTGGACGCGGCGGTCCGAGTCTTCGCCAATGGCGGGTTCCGTCGGGCCACGCTGAATGAGGTTGCCCGCTCGGCGGGAGTGACGAAGGGGTGTGTCTATCATCATTTCGTGTCCAAGGAGGAGCTCCTTCTGGCGCTCATGCGCCAGAAGGCGCGTCCCGATCGCGATGAACCGATTTCGCTGATCGCGGCCTCATCGGCGTCGCACGCGGAAAAGGTGGCACAGGTCGTTGATGAGCTCTGGGATCATTTTCAGCAGCCGGGGCATTTGGAGCTCGTCATGCTCGCCGTGAGCGAGCTTCCGCACGCCCCCGACATCGCGCGCGCCTTCTTCGATGAAGTCGTCGTGCAGTGCCGAGCGCAGATGCGGTCAGCGATGCAGACGATTTATCGCAACGTGGGTGATGATCCGCCGTCGGATCGCGACATCGAGCTCATTGCGCGTCTCCTCCCCTCTCTCGTCCTCGGCGCCGCCCTTGGGCAGCGAACATTCGCCGAGATCGACCCGGAGCATCCGTCGCCGGATGAGGTGAAGGCGATGTTGACGAAAATCCTGGTCCGCGGTGCGTAGCGGACGCCGGCGAGCGGGCACTTTGGCACGAACTATCCCTATTTGAGAAAGCTCTCTTCACATCGAGCTTTCCAATGCGACACCTCCTGACGGTTATAACGCTCTTCGCTGCGGCGATGCACCCTGCCTCCGCCCGCGCGCAGCAAGGCGACACCGCGAATTCCCCCAGTGTGCACCGCGAGGTCAAAGGGGCCGGCCGCGCGGCGAAGTCCGGTCTCAAGCACCTGGGCAGCCAAACGCATCACGTGCTCAAGACCACGGGGCGAAACATCAAAGCCGGGCTCAAGAAGGCGACCGGCGACACGATGCCCAAAGATCCAAATCACAAACCTGGCGGCCTCAACAAAGCCGCCCGCCAAGTCAGCCATGCCTTCAAAACGACGGGACGCGCGGCAAAGTCGGGGTTGAAAACGACGTCGAGCAAAACCCATCGCGCGTTGCAGAAAACCGGGCGTAGCGTCAAAGACGATCTCCACGACTCGACTAAAGGCCCGAACAACGGTCCAAGCAATGGCTCGATGTCGAGTACGGGGCCGAATGTCATGCCCAGCACATGTTCGGTGTCCTCAACCCCTGGGTTTGGCCAGGATGTTGGGACATGTCATAACTAACGGCTAACTTTGCGGCATGCACACAGCCATCGTTCTCGCCCGGCTTCTTCCGCTGCTTCTTTCGTTTCGCCGGGACGTCCATCGATGGCTGTTCTTCGGCGCGGCGGCACAACGCACTCCAGCGTTCCACCGCCGCCGCGCCGAGCGAATCGTTGCGACCATCGCGACGATTGGCCCCACGTTCATCAAGATGGCGCAAGTGTTCGCGGGGCGCGCGGATTTACTTCCCGAGCCGTATCTCAGCGCGGTGTCGTCGCTCGCGGACCGCGTTCCGCAGGTACCAACCGACTTGATCGAGCGGGAAATCGCGCAGGCGTATGGCGTTCCCGCGCGCACGTTGTTCGAGCTGTGGGAACCGGTTCCCATCGCCGCCGCGTCGCTGGGGCAAGTGCATCGCGCACGGTATCAAGGGCGCGACGTCGCGGTCAAAGTCCTTCGTCCTGGCGTCGAAGCGTTGGTCGCGGCCGACATCGTCGCGGCCAAACGGATCGTGCGCTGGATCGCACGCATCTTCACCAACCCGCACATCGCCGGACTCCGCGCCGTGATCGATGAATTCGCGCGCCGCATCGGCGGGGAGATGGACTTTCGGCAAGAGGCGCTGTACGCCACCGAGATTCGACAGAACTTCGCCGGCTCGCGCGACATCATCATTCCCGAAATCGTCGACGAGCTCGTGCGGCAACGCGTGCTGGTGATGGAGCTGATGCACGGGACGACGCTCGACGCGCTCGCCCCGCGCGTTGCCGACGGCACGGTCGATCCGCACCGGTTGGTTCGCACGGTCATGGAGTTGTACGTCCAGATGATGATGGTCGACGGACTCTTTCACGCCGATCCGCATCCAGGCAATCTGCTGGTGCGCGATGACGGCGCGATCATCTTGCTCGACTTCGGGCTCGTGGTTCGTGTGCCGAGGGAGATTCGTCTCGCCATCGTGCGCACGATCTTCGCGGCGATTCAGCGCGACGCGGATGGTGTAGTCGATGGATTTTATGCGCTTGGCGTCGTCACACCGGGCGTCGACCGGAGCGTCGTCGTGCGTCTTGTACGAACGTTGCTCGAAAGTGCTTTTGACCGGACGACGGCGAAGGAGCGCATCGAGCGGATGGAGGCGATGCACGAAGAGCTTCTCGCGGATCGGGTGATGACGACGTTGTACGATTTTCCGGTGATGCTTCCGCCGGACCTCGTGTACTTTGCGCGAACGGCGGCGTTGATCGAAGGGATTGGGATTCGGTACGATGCGCGATTCAATGCGCTCGACTTCGCGACGCCGATCGCGTTGCGGATGCGCGGACGGATTTTCCAGTCGTTGGGATTGGCGACGACGCCATCAACAGAACAAGTCACTTCCGTCCTTCGCCAAGCGTGGTCGGACGCGCGGGATGTCGTGTGGCGCACGGGAATGGAGCTGCTGCAGTTGGCAGGAGGTGTTTTGGCAACACTTACCGGAGGAATACTGCCGAGTGATGGTGTTCGGGAATCCCGCGCAAAGCTGGACAAAAAAAGCGCCGTCTTTTCGCAGACGACGCAATCAGTCAAAGCTCATGAGAGTTTATAACTTCGGAATTGAAGCCAAAGGTCACGCTCTGATATAGCATCGACGCGATGGCACGGTGCTATACTGTTCCTGGCAAAGGTTCAACCAACTGCGCCACATCTTCAAAATAGCGACGATGCGTTTTACGGAGTGCTTCTTCTGTCGCAGCCTGTAACAACACGACCTCGTGCTGTACATGACGACGATTCAAATTAATTTCCAGGCGAAGGCGCTCGTCTTGCGCCACTTGCCAGTCAGATTCCTCAAAGACACGGAACGTCACGCGTCTCCCATGTTGGCGATGGTACTCGATCAGAAATAACATCTAAGACTCTCCAGCTTTTCTTAAGTCAATTATCGCATTCAGCTGCCCGGCAATTGCTCGAAAACTCGAGATACACTGCTCCCTCACACGATCGAGATCTTGCAGGACGGAAAGGCGTTCCATATTCCCGGCAGCTTCGGCAACCCTTCCCTCTGCCATTTCGAAATCTGCGACGGCTTGTGACGCATTGGCAAGTCCTTCAGAAATCTGTGGATTTCCACCACCATACTTAATGGATGAGCCCAATTTATCAGCCAAATTTTCCGAAATTTCCGCCCAAAGGTGTTGTAGAGCGGTCCGTATCTGAATCTCAATCGATTTTCCAGATACAGGGACAATAACATGTACGGCGCGATATCCATGACTCGGCAATCGGCGCCGATCCACAATTGCTGCTTCGGGGAACCAGTGACCCAACCTCTGGACAGCATCGTCCTGGCCATGCACAGCCGCAACGACTAGACGACATCCCGCAATATCCTGCATCTGACTGAGACGAAGGCTCTCCCGTTTCAATTTCTCGATGATCGACGTAGTCGACTTCGCAGGACGACCGCTAACAGCCAACCCTAGCTCTTGTCCAATGATATGTGTGACCGCTTCGTAGGCATCGACAAACGACCGTCGATATTGGTCGAGCATTTGAAGATCAGCGTCTTCTACAGGCTGAGACCGTAACCGCTCTCCCAAACGGTCGATTTGCGTCTTGGAAATGTCTTGTCCCACTTACGGCTTCGGCAACTGAATCATCGGCATCGCACTCCCCGATACCTGCGGCATCTGCCCATTCCACCGTTTCGCCATCTCATACTGCACCAACGTCCCCGTAATGCTTTGGGCCAACAGTTGATTCGCTTTCGCCTGCGCTTCAGCTTCCGTCAAGATCGCTTTCGCGCGTCCCGCCGCTTTGATCGAATCGCCTTGCGCCTGAAACTGATTCTTCTGTAGCTCGTTCTGCGCGGTCAACGCCTGTTGCTGCATCACGTTCTTCTGATTGATCGCCTCGATCACGCTCTGCGGGGCGCGTAATTCGTTGATCGTGAATTGCTTCACCACGATCCCGTACTGCGCGAGCCGGTCCGACAGGATGCGTTGCGTCCGGTTCACCGCTTCAGCCTTTTTCGGGCCCATGACCGACGCGATCTCCTCGTTCCCGATCACTTCCTGCAACGCCTGCCGAATCGCCTGTTTCACGTAGCCATGTTGAATTGTCATGATGTCCGTGCGGAACGTCTGATATAATTGCGGCACCCGCATTGCGTCGAGCTCGAACGACATCGAGACGTCGAGCGACACCGGCTGCCCTTCGACACTATTGACGTTGATCTCCTCGTTCGCGCTGCTCCCTTCCGCGCTCCCGCGGGCCAGCACCAACGTCTGCATGAATGTCGGATACTCCTCGATCGACGTGAGAAGCGGATTCCGCACGTGGACACCCGGACCGAGCGCCGTTTTGTCGACCCCTCCCCCCGCGCGATGAATCACGATTCCGACGTGTCCAGGATTGACGTAGGTCATGATCCCGTGGAGCACCAAATACGCCACGAAGACGATCGCGGCGATCGCCCCCCACCGTTTCAATTTGCCCACCGGGGCGTCGTTCACCGACAAATTCCCCAACCGCTCACTGACCGACGTTGGTGTCGCCATGGATAACTCCCTTGAAACAGTGTGAACAGACAACCGTCCCGTCATCGAGACGAACGAGCGATTCCGGCGATTGGAACCCATGGACCGGACAGGTGAACTTCGCCTCGTCGAGAATCGTGCGGCGATTCTCGTTCTGTCGTGACCGAAGCCCAAGGGATGTCTGCGTCCGGAACAGATAAAATGCGAGGACGACCAAGATCACCCCGAGGGCGATCAATAATGCATTTTCGAGTAGGATCGCGGCCATGTTACCGTGCGGCTGGCGATGCCGGCGCAGGGGTTCCGGCAGGAGCCGCGCGACCGGAAACTTCTCCACGTGACGTACCGCTCTCCCGCTCTTCCTTGGGCGACGGCACACTCACCAAGATCGCCGTCAACACCATGACGATCCCCGCGACCCCCAACTCCCACCACGCCGATCGCCGGATCGACCGCGCGGCCTCCTCGCTGCCGAGCGTCGGACGCTGGCGCCGCCAATTCCACGCGCCCAGCGCAAACACCATCGCGACGAAGATCAACTTGCGGAACAACATCGCGCCGTACACCGTCGTCCACAACGCGTCGATCGAGGGGAGATGATTCCATGCCGTGATCACGCCGCTCAACACCAACAACCCACCCATCGTGAGCGCGAGCGGTGAGAACGCGTGCACCATCGCCGCGACCAGCGGCCCGCGCCGGCCAGCCGCGGCGGGATGCCGTAACACCGTTCCAATCCCGGCGATGGCGAGGACAAACAGCGTGCCGATCCATAACCCCGCGGTGAGCATGTGCAGCGGATTCACCAGCCGCATCAGATTACCGCTAAAAAGATTGAGGAACGATCGCGCGATCACCCCGACCGCGGCCACACCCCATCCCCAGCCAATGCGGCGCGACGCGGCGAGAAATCCGAGGAACGCGAGCAGCATCAATGTCACCGAAACGAGCATCGTTCCAGTTCCGAAGATCAATCCACTCAATGTCGTGTGCTGGCGCGCCGCGATACTCGGGAGCACGATCGCCGACCGTCCGAGCGCCAATACGGCACCGATCAGCCCAAGGACCGCGGCACGCTGTAATGCGTCGTCCAAAATGGGGCGATCCCGATCGGGCGCCTGGCTCCCCACCTCCGCCCCGCGCATCGCGGCATAGCGAAACCCGACCGCACCGGCCCCCAGAAAGGTGCCGGTAAATTCGACCAACTGGAAGACAGGTGCAGGCCACTGCATGGCCTGCCAAAGGGACATGTCCATGACGCAACGGGGAAAGAAGACAAGACAGACGCCGCGGGCGAGGCGTCGCCCGCATTAAAAGTACAGCGTCGGGGCAAGCGGGGCGACAGAAACGAAAACGCCCAGGTGACGGTCACCCGGGCGTTGTTCTCCCTCCCCACGAACCAGTTCTCTATAACGCTACTTTTTCGTCGTCAAGATCAACCGGAACATCTCCGGCAATTTTTTCTTCTGCTCCTCCGTCAACGACGAGGTCACATCCCGCACCGACGTCGCAATTCGGTCCCGCATATCCTCCTGAATCTTGTCCATCCGCTTCTGTAACTGTTGATCGTCAGTTTTCCGTCCGTGCGCGACGACGTACTCCGCCACTGGCTGCACCAAAGAATCGATCGACGCATCGAACCGGCCCCCAGCCTGTTTGATGTTGGCGACTTGCTGCTCGGTGAGGAGGAGCGAATCTTTCATCGCCAAGAGTTGTTCCATCGGATTCTGCGTCAACTTCTTGAGGCGCAGCTTCACCGTATCGAGCGGGACCTCGGGATCGTGCCGCTCGAGCGCCACCAGTCCCAGCCCTTGCGCCAAGCTCCGGCGTGGCGGTCCACCAAGCTGCAGTTCCCCCTTGAAATACACTTCGAACGGCGGACGTCCCGCTCGGCCCCCAGGCCCCGCGGCCCGGCGATAGTTGTCGCCGAACTGTTGGTTGACGCGATACTTGAACTGTTGCGTCGCGGGGTCGAATCCGGTGACGTACAACAGGGTCGGATCCAAGGGCATGTACTGCGTGGCACGAATCAACGACGAATTCTGCAGCCCCAACGCGCGCGCGATCACCGTGGTCGAATTCATGGTGTACATCGACAACTTGAACCGGTTACGAAATGCGCCGTAGCTACGGCTCTGATCGTGTCCGCTCAAATCGAAGTCGAGCATCGGCTGGATGATCCCTTGCCAGCCGGAACGACAACTGTTGTATCCGGCGACCTTGCCAAGCGAGCGGCGCAGGCAGTCGCGGATGTGTGGATCTTTTGATGAGAGCAACGCTACCATCTGTTGCGCCAATTCCGGATCGCTCGTCCGCGCAGGATCGAAGATGAAGGCCCGTTGCGATCCATTGCCCGACCCGTTGATGTCCGCGTTGATCACCGGCGTGTACGCTCTGCCGGACTGGAGCGTCGCATAGAGTCCTGTTCGGATGCGCCAGATGTTGTAGGTCGTCATCACCGCGATCGAATGTGTCGGGGCCCACGACGGCGCCCAGACGACGGCGTACGGATCGGGGCCCCCTTCATCCCGAGCCTGCATGCGGCTCCCTGACAACGTGTAGGTCACGTTGAAGGGAATCTTCCCGAAGAAGGGGCGTGGTGGCGTGAGTGAAAACGAGAGGTTTCGGTCTTCCGAACGCAGATCGGAGACGTGCTGGATCACACGGCTGAACCGGGGATCGAGCCGCGATGCACTCGGTGCGACCGCCCCCGTCGTGGGAACGATGTCCGCCGGCGAGATGAACATCGGACGATTCCCTTCGGACGCCAAATAGAAGACCGGCGTCCGGCGAAGATTCAGATCGATGTCGCTCGACATGTTCCGATTCAACGACAGATCGGTGTTCACCCCGAGCGTCCATCCATGCAGCGAAAGATTATTCACTGCCAGATTACCCGACCATCGCACCGGGGAATGGTACTTCTCGTCATACACCGTCACGCTCGGTTGGCTGCTCGAAAACACTTCCGCCGCCGTCCCGTCGAGGCACGTCGTCGGGACCAAGGATGGATCGGCGCCGAACGCGTGCCAGTCCGCGGTCGGAACCGCGGCGCCCACGCAATTCAGGGTCCGCATGGTATTGGGGAGTCCCGTTTGGTCGGTCAATGCCGCGATGTCGCCCGCATTGACAAACCCTTTGAACGCCCCAAAGCCACCATTGAGGCTGATCGGAAGCCGAACCGGCTTTCCAGCGGCGGCCTGTTGCTGGATGAACGCTTGCTCGGCCGGCGAGAATTGCTGCTCCCACGAAAAGCCGAGCCGAGGCTCGAAACCGAAATCGTGCGGGACGTGATCGGTCCGAATGCCGAAGACCGAATCCGCCAATGCATTGTATGCGGGGCGCACACCGGTTTGCGCGAATTCGAAGCGCCCCCCATACTCCAACTTGAAATGATCGGTGGCACGGAATTCGTCGCCCAAGGAGATCCACTGCCCGGTCGATGATTGATTCGTTCCGTGTGATGACAACATCCGGGAATACGACGTCGGCGTGTTGGCCGCGAGATCCGCCAACGTTTGATACGTGTACGTCCCGAACATGTCGGTCGTCGGACTGTTCTGCGTCCGCGAGATCGTGAATCCTTGCGCCAACTTCAGCTGATGTCGCGAATCGTGGCCGAGCCACGAGGTCGAATGGGTGAATTCCATTCCCGACGTCTGGTTGTGGATCGCGCCCCACGGGCTCCCGCCGAACTGCAACGGCGTCAAACCAGTCCTGCCGTCGGCATACTGCGACGTCACCAGCACAGTACCGCCAGGCAATCGGAGGTATGGCGCGTACATCATCGATGACCGGTTGAAATTGACCCCGAGTTCTTCGAGCACCGACCCGAATGTCGCCGTTCCGCCGATGCCCGTCCACCACATGTTGTCGTGGGACGCCGACGCACTCCCTGGGTAGGATGTCGGGGTGACGAAACCGTCGCGCGTGCCCAGATACGCATTTCCGCGAAAAAATAAACTCGTCGTCGCCGTTGGGGTCGACGTCAGGTTCAAAAAGATCGTGCCACGGCTCTCGCCCGTGCTCGTCGGCGTGGCCGCCGTTTTCATCGGAATGCCCAACTGGCGCAATGTCGCGCTGGCCGCGTCGACCGTGTCGTGGATGAGCCCCGCCTGCGCCAGCGAGGAGCCACTCGGGGTGAGGAGTGAAACCGCCTCGCTCCACCGGCGATTGTAATTGTAGGACAGATTGTAAAACGCGACGTTTTCCTTGAGCGGCCCGCTGAACGTCCCGTCGAAGCTCATCAGATTGTTCGGATGCTCAGGCCACGCAGGGTCACGAATCGTCAACTGGGCGTTGCTCCCGGATGCCGAGATGCGCCCTTCTCGGATGTTGGTTCCAGCCTTCGTCGTGATCTTGATTTGCCCGCCTGCGAAGCCCCCGTGCGACGCATCGAAGTCCGTCTTCGAGATGCTGACGGAACCGATCGCTCCCGCAGGAAGATGACTCCCGTTAAAGCCCATTCCGTCGACGGTCGTCTTGTTCTGGTCAGGGGATTGTCCCCCGACCGACGGCTGCAGTTGGCCGTTCTGGTCCGGGAGCATGGTGACACCTGGTAATCCTTGAAAGAGCGCGCTGACGTCCGACGGATCGAGCGAAAAGAGCTTTCCGCCATTCCCTTCCAAATCTTCGCTCCCGACACCAGCCGAATGGTCTCCGCCCTTCCGGTTGTGCGCGCTATTCGCCGTAACGTCGACAGTTTCGAGCGTCGTGACAGCATCCGACATGTGAAAATCGGTCACGACGACATTCCCTTTCTGGGAGCGGAGCACGCGCTGCTTGATCGGCGCTTTTCCCACCGCCTTGACGTTGACGACGAACTGCCCCTCGTCCGTCGACCAAACGATAGTGTAGATACCGTCGTCATTGGTTTTGACGGTGCGAACGATTTTTGACTCGATGCCGGTCACCGCCACGCTCACGCCTTTGATCAGCGACCCATCGGCCGCCAGCGCACGCCCCCGTAAGACGGTGTTGTTTCCAGTTTGGCCACCGGCCCGCCGAACCGGATACATGAGTGCCGCCATCATGCCGCACAACGCAACGAGACGAATGAATACGGATCGGGACATAAAAATCGGGATGATACCTTCTACGAAACGCCCTGTCCCGCCGGGCATCTAACTCCCTACACCTCTACTACGCACGAGCACGTCGAATCATTCGAACGGGCGAACGCGATAAATGCGAAAACGCCCGGATGACGGATCACCCGGGCGTTCCACGAACCAGTTCTCTATAACGCTACTTTTTCGTCGTCAAGATTAACCGGAACATCTCCGGTAATTTCTTCTTCTGATCATCCGTCAATGACGACGTCGCATCGCGCACCGCCGCCGCGATCCGGTCACGCATGTCTTCCTGAATCTTGTCCATCCGTTTCTGCAGCTGCTGATCGTCGGTTTTCCGTCCGTGCGCGGCGACATAGTCGGCGACCGGCTGCACCAAAGAATCGATCGAGGCATCGAACCGCACACCAGCTTGCTTGATGTTGGCCACTTGCTGCTCGGTGAGAAGCAGCGAATCCTTCATCGCCAACAGTTGCTCCACCGGATTTTGCGTCAACTTCTTGAGGCGCAGCTTCACCGAGTCGAGTGGGATGTCCTGATCGTGCCGTTCGAGCGCAACGAGCCCCAGCCCTTGCGCCAAGCTCCGGCGTGGCGGCCCTCCCAACTGCAGCTCACCTTTGAAGAACACCTGGAACGGCGGGCGAGCGACACGTCCTCCCGGCCCCGCGGCCCGGCGATAATTGTCGCCGAACTGTTGGTTGACGCGATACTTGAACTGTTGCGTCGCGGGATCGAATCCGGTGACGTACAACAAGGTCGGATCGAGCGGCATGTATTGCGTCGCCCGAACGAGCGACGAATTCTGCAGCCCTAACACGCGCGCGATCACCGTGGTCGAATTCATGGTGGACATCGACAGCTTGAAGCGATCGTGGAACGCCCCGTAGCTTCGGCTCTGATCGTGCCCGCTCAAGTCGAAGTCCAACTGCGGAAAGATGAGCGCTTGCCACCCGGTACGGCAACTATTGTATCCAGCGAGCTTACCCAGCGAATGCCGCAAACAATCGCGGATGTGCGCATCTTTCGACGAGAGCAACGCCGCCATCTGCTGCGCAAGCTCCGGATCACTGGCTTTCGCCGGATCGAAGACGAACGCGCGTTGTCCACCATTCCCAGTGCCGTTGATGTCCGCGTTGATCACCGGCGTAAAGGCATGTCCCGAGGTGAGCGTCGCCCACAACCCCGTCCGCAACCGCCAGACGTTGTAATTCATGTGCACGTTGAACGAGTGCGTTGGCATGTTCCCGTCCGACCAGACTATGGCGAACGGATCGGGCCCTCCCTCATCACGACTCTGCGTGCGGCTCGCCGTCAGCGAATAATCGACGCCGAACGCCACTTTCCCCCAAAACGGCCGCGGTGGCGCAAGACCGAAGTTGATGCTTTTGTTCTCCGACCGAAGGTCGGAGATGCGCTGCGTGACGCGGCTGAAGCGGGGATCGAGTCGCGACGCACTCGGCGCAACCGCCCCCGTCGTGGGAACGATGTCCGCCGGCGAGACGAACATCGGACGATTCCCCTCCGACGCCAAATAGAAGACCGGCGTCCGGCGAAGATTGAGATCGATGTTGCTCGCGTCGTTCAGACCGAGCGAGTAATCGCCGCCGACGTGGAGCGTCCATCCATGCACCGTGAGACCATTGATTTCGGCATTCCCACTCCACCGAACCGGCGAGTGATACCGTTCGTCAAAGACCGTCACGCTCGGCTGGTTACTCGAAAAGACCTGCGCGGCCGTTCCGTCCGCGCAGGACGTCGGCGCTGATGAAGGATCCGAGAGGAAGGTCCCCCAGGCCGCAGCCGGCACCGCGCCGCCGACGCAGTTCAACACACGCATCGTATTGGGAAGCCCGGTTTGATCCGTCAGCGACGCGATCTCACCGGGACCGACATAGCCCTTGAAGGCACCAACGCCCCCGTTGATGCTAATCGGGAGCCGAACCGGCTTCCCCTCCGCCGCTTGCTGCGCAATGAACGCCTTCTCCGCCGGCGAGAATTGTTGTTCCCACGAAAAGCCGAGCCGCGGCGAGAATCCCACGTCATGCGGGACGTGATCCGTCCGAATTCCAAAGACCGAATCGGCTAACGCATTGTACGCCGGACGCACTCCCGTCTGCGTAAAGTCGAAGCGTCCGCCGTATTCGAGCTTGAAATGATCGTTGACACGAAATTCATCGCCGAGCGACACCCACTCGCCGAGCGACGATTGATTGGTGCTGTGGGACGAGAGCGTCCGAGAATATGACGTCGGTGTGTTGGCCGCGAGATCTGCCAATGTCTGATAGGTGTACGTTCCAAACATGTCGCTGACGGCACTTGTTTTCGTCTGCGTCACCGTGAATCCTTCCGCCAACTTCAATTGATGGCGCGATTCATGGCCGAGCCACGAGGTGGAATTCGTCAACTCGTACGACGCCGTCGAATTGCTCGTGCGCCCGGACGCACTTCCGCCGAATTGGATCGGCGTCAGTCCCGTGCGACCATCCGCAAACTGCGAGGTGACCAAGACGGTCCCGTTCGGCAAGCGGAGATACGGGGCATTGGTCCCCCCGTTGCTGCCGACATTGAAGCTTACCTCTTCGAGTAACGTCCCAAAATAGGCCGTCCCTCCGAGGCCGCCCCACAACATGTGCTCGCTGCCCTTCGTCCCACTGCCTGGATACGCCGTCGGCATGACACCCCCATCATGCCCCATCCAAAACGACTGCAACCGGAGGAACAGACTCGTCGTGGCGGTCGGCGTCGATGTGACGTTCAAAAAGAGCGTGCCGTTGCTGTTGCCGTTATCCGTCGGGGTCGCCGCGGTCCGCATCGGAACCCCCAACTGCCGCAACGTCGCGCTGGCCGCGTCCACCGTATCGCGCAACAGTCCGACCTGCGCCAACGCCGCCGCATTCGGGTTGAGCAATGAGAGTGATTCGGTCCAATTTCGATTGTAATTGTAGGCCAGGTTATAGAACGCGACGTTTTCCTTCAGCGGCCCGCTGAAGTTCCCATCGATTCCATACATGTTACTCGGCTTTCCCGGATAAGCGGGGTCATTGATGGTCATCCGACCGGGCATCCCCGATACCGATACGCGCCCTTCTCGAACGTTCGTTCCAGCTCGTGTCTGAATGTTGATCTGGCCACCGGCAAAGCCGCCATGGGATGCATCGAAATCCGTCTTGGCAACATTGATCGACTGGATCGCGCCGCTCGGGAGGTGGCTCCCATTGAACTGCATCCCGTCGATCGTGGTCTTGTTCTGATCGGGAGACTCCCCCGCAATCGACGGCCGTAACTGTCCATTTTTGTCGGGAAGAAGGGTAATGCCGGGGATGCCCAGGAACAGGGCGTTCACATCCGAAGGATCGAGCGAAAAGAGTTTTCCCCCATTTCCTTCGATCTCCTCACTCCCGGCACCCGCCGAGTGATCCCCGGCCTTCATCCCGCCGTGGTCGCTGTTGGCCGTGACGGCGACGGTTTCGAGCGTCGTCACCGCCTCCGCCATATGGAAGTCGGTCACCACCACGTTCCCCTGGTCAGACCGAAGGACGCGCTGCTTGATCGGCGTCTTCCCTACCGCCTTCAGGGTGACGACGAATTGCCCCTCATCCGTCGACCAGACAATGGTATAGACACCCTTGTCGTTGGTTTTGACGGTTCGAGCGATTTTGGACTGGATCCCGGTCACCGTCACGGTCACGCCGGCGATCGGTGCTCCGTCGGTGTCCAAGGCTCGGCCGCGTAAGACCGTAGTTCCAGTTTGGCCGCCAGCACGACGAGCCGGATATATGAGTGCCGCAATCATGCAGCACAGCGCGAGAACGCGAATGAAAACGGATCGAGACATAGAATCAGTGTGATGCATCCCACGAAATGCCCCTTTGGGTACCGGATGGTACCGGGCATCCAAGGCCCCACACCTTTACTACGTTCGATCGAGTTCAATCATTGAAAACGTTTCACATTTTCAGATTTTTCCCGGAAGGTCTCCGTAAAGTTCCCTCTGTCGCTGTCGGCATTCTGGCCCCATATATGATGTAGAGTAGCTTCACCATTTTTCTGTGAGGCGCACCATGCGCGCTTGGTTCCGTACCACAGCTGTCGCGATAGTGTTCGGTGTTGTACCGCTGCTCGGCTGCATTTCGCTGGGTGGGTTGGGGAAAGGGGAGTCGATCCCGCCCCTCACGCTCCACGTGAACAACAACCTATCGACGCCGACGAACCTGAGTATCTACGCCGTCTCCTCGACGGGACGCGTCCTCCTCGGCAACATCGACGCGAGTGGCTCGAAGGATTTCGATTTTTCGCCAGCCAGCTACGTCACGACGTACCGCCTCGTCGCGCAATCGACCCTCGGCGGCACGATGCGCTCGCAAACGTTTTCGGTAGGTTCGGCCTCGACGGAGCGCATCACGTGGTCACTCGTGCCGAACACGTTGGTCTTCGATGATTCGAGCGACGATGATAAAGGAGGGACGAACGCCAGCGGAACGTCACGCTAAAGATGTAGCACCCAACAGAAACGCACACCAATCTGGTGTGCGTTTTCTTTTCTATAGTAGCGAATCCTCAGTAGCGAATCCTCGCGTCGAATCATCCGCCCGCGATCACGACGGAGCGCCCCTCACTCGCGAGATCCGGGGCCGGCTCCCACGTCACAATCCGTCCATCTTCCAACTTCACGACACGGTCACCCATGTGGAAATACCGATCGTCGTGTGTGATGACGACCACCGCCTTCCCGCGCGCGCGCAGGTCGGGGAGGAGCTTGGAATAGAAGATGTGCTTGTATTCCGGATCCTGGTCGGCCGCCCATTCGTCGAAGACATAGAAGGGACGGTCTTCGAGATACGCGGTGACGAGCGCCAACCGCTTGCGCTGTCCCGTCGAGAGATCGATCGTCGAAAACTCGCGGCCGTGCGCCCCCATGCGGACGCTGACCTTGTGATCGATCTGCAACAGCTCGAGATAGCGCCGCGCATCCGCGTCGACGTCGGCGCCGGTGAGGCCGAGGAGGCTACTGAACAGGAAACAATCGGCGAAGACGACCGAGAAGTGATCGCGGTACCACTCGCGCGTTGCGTCGGTCACGGCGGCATCGCCCACAGCGACGGTCCCGTGATGCGGCGCGTAGAGCCCGGTGAGGACTTTGACGAAGGTACTCTTCCCGCTTCCGTTCCCGCCGACGACGAAGACCAGCTCGCCCGGCGCGAGGGTGAAGTCGAGCGGTCCCAGGGCAAAAGGACGATCGGTGGTCGCACCGGCGTCGCCCGTGTCGTAATGGAACTCGATTCCGGAGAGCCGAATCGGCGCCACATCCTGCTCCGCGTTTAACGCGGATGGGACTTCGGCCGCGGGAAGCTGGGCGACATCGCTCTCGAGCGAGACGCCCAGCTCCTCGATTTTGGTCAAGGCGACTTGCCCACGGGACACGACCGGGAAGGCGCTGATGATGCTCCACAGCGGCGACATCATGTACAACATCGCGAACACGTACCCCGTCAACGTCTCCTGCGTCGGGTGCGACGCGATCGGGAAGACGAAGATGACCATCGCGATCAAGCTGTGATACAGCGTTTGGATCCACGCTTCCGCCAACGCGTAGTGCGTCGTCGCCGCCATGTTGTGCGCACGGAAGTCCGAGGCCGCCGGCGTAATCTCGTCGAGAATGAACGCGTCGCGACGGCCGCGGTGCATCATCAACTCTTTGATCCCGGTCGTGAGCCCGCGGAACTGATCGAACAATCGCGCCCGGGCGTCGCGTGCCGCGTAAATGCGCGCGAACGCTCGCGTGTGCAACAACCGATACGCCGCGGCGCCGAGGATGGTCACGACGACCATACACCCGAAGAGTCGTGGCGAGAGGTACGCGAGATAGGCGCTGCATCCGCTCACCACCGCCGCGTTCATCGCCAACTGCGGAAGCGCTTGCACCGCCCACGTCACCGAGGCGACGTCGTCGGTCAAGACCGCGAGCACGCTCGCGGCGCCGCGCCGTTCGATGGCGCGCAACGGTGCACGAACGACTTTCGAGCACAGCGAGAGCGACAGCTCCAGAATCGTCGTCTGCGAGAAGCGGACGAGGAGGAGCTGCGCCGCGGCATTCGTGATGATTTTGCCGAGCGCGAGCGCCACGAAACCGAGGATGAGCAGCGTCGAGACACGGCCGGCGCGGTGGACGGCGTGACTGACGAAGGCGAGAATCGCGGCGCTGAAGAGTCCGGCCATGACACCGGCGCCGACCATGAAGATGACGGTCGTGCGGGCGCTCTTGAGCAGGAAGCCAAAAAGTCGGAATGATTTTTTCATCGGACCCACTCCGGTCGAGTATCGGTCACTCTGGGCGCACGCGTGTGCGCCTTGGCCGGGATGTTCGTGGGAAGTGGCATTACGCGACGTTCAAAGGAAGACCGGGCGGGCAAAACCGCCGGGCCGATGTTGTCGCACCACTCATGCAGGAGTGGCGCCACCAAGGTGCTGACATATCCGTCCAATCTAACGCGTGGAATAGAGGATGGGGACCTAAGATCGGGCAAAGCTGCGAGCTGGAGCCCCAGCGGAGGACGGGATCCGGGATTCTCCGGACGGCGAGTGCCCATTCCCCGCCCCTGCACTGGCGAGGATGCGCGTGAGAGCATCCTGATCCCGTCCGCGACGTTCGCCGACCTGTTGGCGCCACATGGCATAGTAGAGCCCGGTGGCCGCCAACAACTCCTCATGGCGCCCCGACTCGACGATCCGCCCCCGCTCGAGCACGTAGATGCGGTCCGCGTGCATGATGGTCGAGAGCCGGTGGGCGATGAGCACCGTGATCGCTTCGCGGCGCGTCGCGATGTCGCGGATCGTGCGGCTGACCTCTTCTTCGGTGATCGAATCGAGGGCCGACGTCGCCTCGTCGAACACGAGAAGATCGGGGCGCCGCAACAGGGCGCGCGCGATCGCCAACCGCTGGCGCTCGCCTCCGGAGACTTTTACCCCGCCTTCGCCGATGACCGTCTCCAATCCCTTGTCCGCGCGCGCCAGGAGCGTGTCCGCCGCTGCGTCGCGCAAGACGCGCAGACACTCGTCGTCGGTCGCGTCCGGGCGGACGAAGCGCAGATTTTCCGCGATCGTTCCGGAGAAGAGCTGCGCATCCTGCGCGACCAACCCGATCCGCTTGCGCAACGTGTCGAGATCGATCGTCGTGCTCAGATTGCCGTCGTAGCGAATCTCACCACTTTCCGGTGGATACAGCCCGAGCAGCAATTTGACCAGCGTCGACTTCCCGGCGCCGGACGGTCCGACGAACGCGATCGTATCGCCCCGCGCAACGTCGAAGGTAATCCCCGTGAGCGCGGGGGTCGTGGCGGAACGGTGTTGGAATCCGACGTCGCGGAACGACAACGTCGTCAGCTCGTCGAGTGCAACGGGATTGGCCGGCTTGGGATCGGGCGGCGTCGCGAAGAGGGTTTCGAGGTTCGCCATCGACGCCTCCGTCTCGCGATACGTGTTGATCACGTTCCCGAGCTCCTGCAACGGTCCGAAGATGAAGAAGGAATACATCAACAACGAGAAGAACTGCCCCACCGTGATCTGCTGCGCGAAGATCAGATACAGCATGAGGAAGAGGATACACGTCCGCATGAAGTTCACGAACGTCCCTTGAATGAAGCTCAAGCTGCGGAGATAGCGGACTTTCTTGAGCTCCAGCTTGAGAATCTTTTCCGTCGTGCTGTTGAGCCGCGTGACTTCCTGTCCGGTGAGCCCCAAGCTCTTCACGAGCTCGATGTTGCGCAACGATTCGGTGGTGGCCCCCGCCAACGCCGTCGTCTCCGAGACGATCTCCTTCTGCACCTTTTTGATGCGCCGGCTGAGCACCGAACTCAGCAGACCGAGGAGCGGCATCGTGAGGAGGAAGACCGGGGCGATGACCCACGAGACCTTGGCCGCGTACACGAGGACGAAGGCCATCCCGACGAGCGTCGTGAACAGGACGTTCACCGCCGCGGCGATGAATTTCTCGACGTCGGCGCGCGCCTTCTGGATCTTCCCGAGCGTCTCACCGCTCCGCTGATCCTCGAAGAGCCCATACGGCAACGCCAACGAATGTTGAATCCCATCCGAATACAACTCGGCGCCGACCCGCTGGGTCACGACGTTGACGAAATAATCCTGAAAATTTTTGGCGACACGCGAGACGAAGGCGACCCCGACCGCACACGCGAGTAGCATGACGACGCCGCGCACGAACTGCTGCGCGGTATAGTCATGAAACTTCGTCGCGTAGTTGTCGATGATGTACCGGAAGATGAGCGGATCGAGGAGTGAAAAGACCTGGTTGATCGCCGCGAGGATGAGGGCGAGCAACACGAGCGTCCAGTAACGCGCGAGATAACGGTACAGCAGTGCCATCGTCGAGAACCGGGGGCGACAGGAATATGGACAGCAAACATCCACCAGAACGAACGTTCGAACATCACGTTCCAGTGGATGTCGCGTCGCGACGTTCGCGAAAGGTACTGCTGGGACCGGGAGGCGTCGAGCGGGAGGAAAGGCTCCCTCCCCTCGACGTGACGAACGAGGAGCTACATGACGACCGACGACGACTAGTAGTAGTCGTCGCGCATGAAGTCGGGGTTCGTAATGAAGTTTCGTATCATTTCCGGCATCTTCTGCATTTGCGCCGGGGGAATGATGGCGTTGAGCCGAGGGACGACGATGGTCTTGTAGTACTCGTTGGCTTTGGTCCGGAGCGCCCGCATCATGTCGATGATGTCGGCGTCGTTCAGCTTCGACTTGGGGTGCATGAGCGCCTCGACGATCGGCGTCCCCATCGAATCGTTGACGGCGGCGGTCTCGCGCTCGAGATCGGTGAACGCCTTGTCCTGGTCGGGGGTCAAGCCGAGCGAATCCTTTTGCTGGTGGATGACCATGAACGTCAATGCGGCCCGGTTCGAGAACGACAGACGTTGCCGGAGCTCCATGGCGATCTGCAGCGAGTCGCGCCCTTTGCCCGGACGCGCGTCGCGAATCATCATGTGCGCCATCTGTGCGGTCGGCGACGGCGCCAGCTCGATGCTCGTGTTGAGCGTGAAGCTGAAGGGCGTTCCGAATCGCGTGCGCGAGAATTTCTGCACGCCAAAGCGCGGATTCACGTCGTACGAGAATTGACGCGTCGTCGGATCGAACGCTTTGGGAATGAGGAGCGTCGCATCGGCGAAGTTCTGCTCACCCCATCCGTGCAGGTTGTCGCCATGAAAGAGCTGGTCGAGACCGCCCAACAAGTTGGAGAAATAGCCCGAGACCCGCACGCGGCGCGGGAGATGGAACTTCGCGCCGTCGATGTCGATGCTGCCGGACAGCGACTGCGACCACGGCCCGGTGCAGCTGTTCCGTCCCGCAATCGTTCCGAATTGCTTGCGCAAGCAATCGGCGGTCCGGTGATCGACGGTCGAGAGGAGCGTCGTCAAGTTGTTCTTGAGCGTCGGATCGGTGATTGTCGCCGGATTTGGAATGAAGGCACGATCGTTGGCGTATCCGTCGCCATTGATGTCCCCCGCGACCATCGGCGTGAACGGCGCGCCGGAGCGAATCGACCCGAACAGCGAGATCGACATGCCGCGGTACCCCATGTACGCGTTGAGATTGAATTGATGCCGGATGTCGCCGCCACCGCGCCCCCACGTCGTCGCCACCGGATCGCCACCCGTCGACCCGGTGAAACCACGTTCGAGGCTTCGCTGCGTGCCGATCGTGTAGCCGAATTGCGGCATGATGAAGAGCCCATTTGGCCGGTACTTGGGTTGCGGGCTGAGATTGATCGTGAGCTGCCGCGCGCTGTTGCGCAGATCCGATTGCTGGACTTGCACCGTGGTATACGCGCTCGTCCGCCGCGACTCGACGGGCGAGACGGCACCGGTCGCCAGGACGATGCTGCCGGGCGAGACGAACATCGGGCGATTCCCTTCCCCCGGCAACGTGAACTGCTGCACGTTGGCGAAGTTGACGTCGACGAATCCCGGCGTGTTCACGCCGAGTGAATAGACGCCGTCGAGCGAGAGTGAATATCGATTGGTGGTCCGAGAGAACGACAACGTCGAGCGCCAGCTCCGCGACGCGCTGTACGTGGGATCGAACGCAAACACCGACGGCGACAGCTCACTGAACACGCTCGGCGCGTTTCCATTGAGACATTGTGATGGAACCGCCGAGGGATCCGATGCGTAGAGATCGGCCGGTGGCGTTGGAATGGCGGAGCCCAAGCAGGTCAGTTGCAACGGACCAGACGGAAGTCCTGTTGCGCCGGCCGCCCCGAGTATTTCTTCCGGACGCAGCGCATTGGTGAAAAGGCCAAAGCCGCCACGGACGGTAGTTTGGGAGAAGCCCGCGAAGCTTATCATCATCGGCCCTTGCCCAGGGACCGGGGGCTTCCAGAATGGGAGCCACATGAAGCCGATGCGCGGGCTGAAGGAGATTTTGTTTGGAACGACGTCGGTGCGTACTTGAAGCACCGAATCGAGCGCCGCGTTGTACCCAGGACGCGTAAAGATGCGATCGGCGTCCATCCGAACGCCGTACTGCATCTGGAACCGCTCCGCCGGACGCCACGCATCCCCCAACGACAAGCCGATCGTTGCACCTCGCGCATCCGCGTTCCGGCTCCCGATCGTACGTGTGAACGACGTCGGCGTCAGTGCGTCGAAATCGGAGAGCGAATTGAAGGCGTACGTCCCGTACGGATTACTGAAACTGCGGCTCGTCGTCCCAGACAATTGCAGATCGCTCGTGAATTTGAGGCGATGCTTGTTGTTCAGCGACAACCACGATAATTCGTGCTCGCCTTCGACCGACCAATTGTTGGAGCGCGACGTCGACAATCCGCCGCCAAAGCCGAGATAGGACGATCCCAAGCTTCCGTCGGAGAGTCGGGAGCCGATCAACACCGATCCCGCCGGCATGTGGACGTACGGATCGTTGTCACTTCGATTGAGCGACACCGAGAACCGCAGGTCGCTCAAGAACATGTCGTGGAAGTAACTCGAATATTGGGCTTGCAGCGAGCCACCCATGCTCGACGCGACGCCCGCCTGGCTCAAGAACGACGTCGGCGAGGCGCCCACGGCTTGCGACGAGGAATGCTGGAGCGACGCGAGAATGTTGAACGCGCGCTCGGATTCCTCTTTGTCACGCCAGTCGATGCGGTACAGCGCCGACCAATCGGAGGTGAGTTGCGACCCCGGGAGCGCCGACGGCGTCACGGGAATCCCCGCCGCCCGGAGCGACGACACCAATCGTTGAATCGAATCGGGCGGAACGCCGACGGCCAGCGATCCTTCCGGACCGATGTTGTTGAGCGCAACGAGATCATTCCACCGCCGTCCGTATCGAATGCCGCCGTTGTAATAGATCTTGTCTTCGATCAACGGACCGGAGCCGGCGTAGTTGAACTGCATGTTGGTATACTTCTGTCCCAACTGCTGCGCGGCGATGTTCGACCCTTGCAAAAATGGCGCGTCGAGCGAGATGGTCAGGTTGCGCGAGACATAATCCTGCCCCGCCGGCACGTACGACGAAAATTGTCCGCCGCTGAACCCGCCACGCGAGGCGTCGTACGTCGCCGTCGAGAGCCCCGACATCGCGACGCCGGCGGGGAGCTTTCCGCCGTTGAACGACATTCCGTTGAGTGTCGAGTTGTTTTGATCGGCGGTTCCACCAAAGACGGACAGTCCATCCGGCGTGAGCCGCATCCCGGGGACTTGACCAGCCAACTTTTCCAAGTCGCTCTCGAATTGTTGCCGCTCCAACGCTTCGTCTTTGTCGCCAGGATTGGCGTTCCGGAATGGACCTTCTTCACGATCCGGTTTCCGGCGAGCGAGAACCTTGACAGCATCCAATTCGTGCTGCGCGTTGGACGTCGCCGCCGCGCTCGGCGCCATCGAGATGTTGGCGATGAGCACTTCCTCGTCGGCTTTCCGGGAAATGGACACGTTCGCCGGCGCCTTTCCCATCGAGACGACGTTGACGGAGTAGTGCCCGCTCCCACCTTGGAAAATGGCGGTGAAGCGGCCGTCCTTATTGGTTTTGGTCTTGCGCGTCGCCCCGACGGAATCGATGACGGTGACCCGCGCTTCGGCAATGGGAGCCCCCTTCTCGTCGACGACGCGGCCACGGACAATATCCGTTCCACCGCCTTGCGCAACAGCCGTTTTGGTGAACAGCATCGGCATTATTGCACAGCAGATTACCAATACCCATCGCCACCACCGCACCGTCATCCGCGAGCTCCTTACCTGTGTTATCCGTGCCCCATTCGCAACGAACAGCGAATGGAATGTCACCCCATCCTGGCCTGAGTAGACACACGGGCGGCAAGAAACGTTGCAACCACCAGCGAGATCTTATGTATGCGAGCGCCAACGGGGGAGACGGCGTCATTTTAGATACGCGCCGGCCGATGAAAGCGCTGACAACACGGGGCCGGTCGCTACGTCACGGTGGACATCGCGGTCCCGGCAGCGCCACCGGTCGCCCGATCCGGGACCGTCGTGGCGCTCAGGCGCGCCGGTACATACGCCCCCGGACGGCGGTCAGGAAGGCTGGAACGACGTAGAGCGTAATGGGTGTGGAGCACATCAATCCCCCGATGACGGCGAGGGCGAGCGGCTTCTGCAGCTCGCTCCCGGCGCCGAGCCCCAGGGCCAGTGGCAGCAACCCGAACACGGTGCACAGCGTCGTCATGAGAATCGGGCGCAGACGAATCCGGGCCGCTTCCTGCAGCGCCGCGTCCAACGCCAGCCCGCGATCTCGCATCTGATGCCGTGTGAAGTCGAGCAGGATGATCCCGTTCTTGACGATGAGTCCCACGAGAAGAATCAGCCCCATGAACGACGAGACATTGAGCGGCGTCCCCGTGATCAGGAGCGCGAGCATTGCGCCCAAGAACGACAGTGGCGCCGCCGCCAAGACGACCAACGGCTCGACGAACGATTCGAATTGAATGACCATGATGCACACGACGCCGACGACCGCGAGTCCCAACACCATCAACAACGCGTAGAAGGCTTCGCGCTGGCTGGCGTCCTGCCCCGCCACTTCGAGCCGGATCCCAGCCGGTGGCGGAACGGCCGCGATCGCGGCGCGGACATCTTTCATGATGCTGCCGAGTGACCGGCCACTGATGTCGGCGGTGATGTTGAGCATCTGTTGATCGTTCTCGCGCAACAGCTCGGCGCGCGTCTCGCCGGGCGTGAAGCTCGCGAGCGCTCCTAAGGGAACGATGGCGTGGGTTTGCGGGGAGACGAGTGGCAACGCGCCGAGGCGATCTCCCGCATAGCGCACCGAATCCGGCGCGCGCACCCGAATCTCAATCGTGCGGTCACTCGTCCGAACGGCACCAGCCTCGGCGCCCAGCAGCGCGTCGGAGACCGCATCGCCGACTTGCGACGGCGTCAATCCCAGCCGATTCGCGTCCGCCGCACGGATCGCCATCGCCAATTCCGCGCTCGGCTCGCTCACTCCATTGTAGAGATCTTCGATCCCATCGACCGCCGCGATCTTTGGTGCGAGGCGACGCGCATACGCTTCGAGCGCGTTCAAATCGGGACCGAAGAGCTTGATCTCGACTGGACGCGCGGCGCCGGCGAGGTCGTTGATCACGTCGGAGAGAATTTGCACGAATTCAACGTGCAATTTGGGGAGCGCCGCGGTAATGCGACGGCGAACATCATCGATGACTTCATCGCTCCCGCGATGGCGGGACGATGGCGCGGTCAACCGCACCGCCACGTCGCCCCTGTTTTGCTCCGTCGCGAACAAGCCGAGCTCCGCCCCCGTTCGGCGAGAGGTGGACGCCACCTCCGGCGTCGACGCGAGAATGCGTTCGACGACGTGCAACTGCCGATCGGTTTCGGTCAGCGCAGTTCCGCCGGGCGTCCAGTAGTCGAGTACGAAAGCGCCTTCGTCCATCTCGGGGAGAAACCCTGTTCCGACAAAATGATACGCGATTGCCCCGCCGGCGAGCAGTAGCACGCTAATGGTGATGACCATCCGTGTATGCGTCAAGACAGTCCCCAACGAACGTGCGTACCAGGCGGACAAGGCATCCAGTGCGCGCGCGACGCGTGCAAGCATCCCCGTGCTCGTCTCCTCCGCCGTCGACGCGTCGGTGAGATACCGTTCGCTCAACAATGGGATGATCGTCAATGCCAGTACGAGTGAGACGAGCACCGCAATCGTGAGCGTGAGCGATAGCGCGCGGAAAAATTGCCCTTCGACCCCGGTCAACAGCCCGAGCGGAAGAAACACCACGACGGTCGTGAGCGTCGATGTCGTCACGGGCCACACGAGCTCGTGCACCGCCAGCCGAATCGCCGCGGTGCGATCGGCGGTTTGCGCGCGATGGCGGACGATGTTTTCGGTGATGACCACAGCGTCGTCGATCACGAGTCCGATCGCGATCGCCATGGCGCCGAGCGTCATCAGATTGAACGTCTGGCCGACGAGCCACATGACGAAGACGGTGATCGCCATGGTGAGTGGAATCGCCGATGCACTGATCGCGGTGATGCGACCATGCCGGAGGAAGAGGAGGAGTACCAACACCGCCAACATCGCCCCGACCACCATCGCGTCGCGCACCGATCGGACGGCATCGCGCACCAGCGCCGCCTGGTCGTAGACGGGGACGAGATGCACCCCCGGCGGAAGTGTCGTCGCCAACGCGGAAACCACGTGTGCGACGCTATCGGCAATCCCGACGGTGTTGCCGCCCGGTTGCCGGGTAATGTTGATGAGTGCGGCGGGGCGGCCATCGCCCGCGATGATTCGCGTCCGATCTTCCGTCCCCAACGTCACCGTCGCCAGGTCACGAACGTGCACGCCATGCCCGACGACGATCGCGCCGACATCGTCGGTGGAGTGTGCTTCGGCCGTCGTGACCACGAGGAACTGCTTGTACGATGCCGGGATGCGCCCCACCGCTTGCACCGTCGACGACTGCCGAATCGCCGCCGCGACGTCCTCATACGTCAACCCGGCTTCAGCCAAGCGAGTCGGCTCGGCGATCACTTCGATCTCGTGGACGTCGCTCCCCATGACGTCGACACGCCCCACCCCTGGGACGCGCGCGAACAACGGGCGGATTTGATACTGCGCCACGTCGTACAACGTCGCCGGATCGCCGCCTTCCACATTGTACGAGAGAATCGGAAAGAGTGCCGGTGTCAGCCGCTCGACTTCGATCGACGTCCCCGTCGGAAGTCGCGGCGTGACTCGATTGACTCTCGCCTGCACCTGCTGCAACGCATACGCCATGTCCGTCCCGGGAGCGAACGTGACATTCGTTTCGTTTCCCCCACGGATCGCACGGGATTGCACGCGGATGACGCCAGGGACGACGCCGATCGCCTCTTCGATCGGACGTGTGACGGCAAAGACAATTTGCCGCGCATCGAGGGCGGACCCTTCGACAACGACCGTAATCCGCGAAAAGGCAAGCTCGGGGTAAATCGCCGACGGCAACCGAAATGCCGCCCACATCCCCAACAGCGTGAGCCCGGCCACGACGAGATAGACGAAACGCCGCTGCCGCTCGACGATGGCGAATAGTGACCGCGGAGGTGCGGAAGACTGTATCGCATCCGTCATGGCGGCGTCTCGATCGATCATCGCGTTCCGGACGTGGATGTGCGCGGCGATGCCGCGGGAGAACTACCCGCCGACGCCGCGGTCGTCGTCGGCACGATCGTCGCTCCATCATCGATACCGTAGGCTCCATCGGTCACGACGAGATCGCCGGCCGCGACGCCGTCGATGGCAACCGTGCTATCGGCACGAGCAACGACTCGGACAGGACGCGCGTGCGCGATCCCTTTCGCATCGACGACAAAGACTTTGAACGCATCTCCTTCAGGAACCAACGCGGCAGCGGGGATGACGAGCGCATGTGGAAGTGTCGCGAGCGTGATTTCGCCCGAGACACTTTCACCGATTCTGAGGGTGCGACGTGTCGCCCCCACGTGCAATCGAACCGCGATGGTCCGCGACGTCGTGTCGACAGCGCCCGCAATATCTGCGATGGTTGCGGTACCAAGCGATCCACTCGCGAGCTGCTCGCCTTCGGCGAGGCGTACCGAAGCTCCGACATGAAGCCGTGCGGCGTCCGCGGGAGTCACGGTCAACACGATGTCTACCTGCGTCGGATCAGCGATCTCGACGAGCGGTTGTGACGGATCCGCCGGCGCGCCGACGACGGCGCTCACGCGCGTGACAACCCCGGCAAACGGAGCCCGCAACGTCGACAGCTCTGAAACATGTCGCGCGGTCACAGCGTCAGCGCGGGCTTTCGCGACTTCGGCGGCCGCCTGCTCGACTTCTTTGCGGGGAACGATCCCTTCGGTATTGAGACGCTGTGCGCGTGCATATGCTTGCTCCGCGACCGTCAGCGACGCGTCGGCACTCTGTTGGCTCGCCTGCGCGATGGCCTGATCGAGTTGCACCAAGGGCTGCCCCGCCCCGACACGCGATCCGACCGCGACCCACACACGAGCAACGCGCCCCGCGGCTGGCGCGCCCAGCGATGCCACATGCCCCGGACGGGGCACGACGGTGCCGATGGCGGTGATCGTTGCGGTCATCGGCGCCGTCGTCACGACCGCGATGCCGGCGTGAACGACGGCGGCGGTATGGGCCTTTTCCCCATCGTCGGAGTCGGCGTGATGACACGCGCACACCGCCGTGACGAGCAACGCCGCACGGAATCGTCCAATCATCTCTTTCATGGATGCAGCACCGAATCCAAGGTCCGCGTCAATGCGCGTCTCGCCGACACGGCAATCGCGGCCGTCGCGACATCGTCCACATATTGTGCGAGAATTTCCCGCGCGCTCCGCTGCGCCTCCAAGACCGCCGAGAGTGACGATTCCCCTTCTTGGTAGGCGCGGAGCGACAAGGCCGAAACGCGCGTGGCGCTGGCCACGAGCTGACGATCGCGCGTCACTTTGGCGAGCGCATTCGTCCGGGCGCGCGAAGCACGATCCACATCAGCGCGCTGTTCGATTTGTGCCTGCAACAACTCCGCGCGTGCACGTTCCCGTTCGGCGATCGCTTCCCCTTCGGGACCGCGATTGCGATTGAAAAGGGGTAATGGAAACGCAATCCCGACGGTCGGAAGCAATCCTCGCTCGGCGCCACTGGGGTCGTGCGCCTCGAATCCTGCGGTAATGCTGGGTGCGCCAAACAGATTGTGATGTTCTGCCGTGGCGGCAAGACGTGCGGACTCGAATGACGCTTCCGCCGCGCGCACGAGGAGCGACGTTGGTGTCGTATCAGCGGGTGCATCGGCATCAGGATCGATCACGAGCGAGTCGGTCGGCTCGATATCGGCGGTCGACGACGCGCCGCCGATCGCGGTCTGGAGATCGATGATGGCCAATGTATACGCGAGCGAGTCGGCGGCCGCGGTGTTGGCCTGTTGTCCGGCATTGATCGTGGCGAGCTCCACGTCCAAGTCGCTCGCGTCTCCGGCATCGCGTCGCGCGACGGTCATGCGGCGCAACGAATCGGCGGCCGCGGCGTCGTGCGCGGAAAGCCGCACATGCTCCCGGGCCGCGAGGGCGCGCGTATACAACGTATCCGCATTGAGCTCGGCGCGGACCGCCTCCGCCGCGTATCGAAACCGCGACGCTTGCAACGCCGATCGCGCGGAGCGGATCCGTGTCCCGCGCACCCAGGGATAATCGACGGGGAGATCGAGCGTCATGTGATATTGCGGCGTCGACTTCGTGTAGCTGGCGGACACCGTCGGATTGGCCCACGCTCCCGCCGTGACGAGGTGCGCGGCCGCGGCGGACGTATCCGCGCGCGCCACACCACGCCACGTCCCCGCGTCCCGCGCAAGGCGGATCGCGTCGGCGCGGGTGAGCGCATTCCCCGACAGCGATCGCATCGAAACCGTCTGCGCCGATCCCGTCGGCGCGACGGCTCCTATGGCTGTCACGAGCGCCACTCCAGCAACCACCGTTCGAACACCAGCCGTGAAATGACGCATCTGCTCAAAAAAAAATATCGCGCCGCACCTGTCTTCGTCATGACACCTGACAGGACACCTGACTGGCCGGCGCGCGGCGACGTGCGCTACTCTTTCTCGCGCGGGAAGGCGACGCGGAACGTCGTCCCCGCCCCTGCTTCTGATTCCACGGAGAGGCGTGCATGATGCGCATCGGCGATCCACCGCGCGATCGACAACCCGAGACCAGCACCGACCGCCTTCCCACGCGACGCCTCGCCCCGGTAAAATCGGTCGAAGACGCGCGGAAGCTCATCCGCGGAGATCCCCGGCCCCGTGTCGCGGACGGCCACCGTCCCGGCCTCGGGGCTCCCGATCACGTCCACCGTGACACTGCCACCGGCCGGTGTGTATTTGATGGCGTTGTCGATCAAAATCATGATCAACTGCCGCAACAGCACCGGATCGGCCACGAGCTTGACTTCGTCCGCAATGTCGACTTCGAGCTGGACTTGCCGAGACGAGGCCAACGCGCCGGCCGCGGTGACCGCGTCGAGGACAATCTCATCCAGGGCGAGCTCGTCGCGGCGAAGCGGACGTTCCCCAGTGTCAGCGCGGGCAAGAATGAGCAAATCATCGACGATGCGGCCAAGTTGCTCGGCCTCGACCCCGATCTGGCGGAGTGCCGTGACGTAGCTCGCGTCATCGCGCTCGCGCTGCAGCGTAACCTCTGCACGACTCCGGAGCACTGCGATCGGCGTTCGAAGCTCGTGCGCCGCGTCGGCCATGAACCGTCGCGTGTATTCGATACTGTGCTCGATCGGCGTCGTCACTTTGCGTGCGAGGAACATCCCGCCGACCGCGACCATCCCGAGCGCCAAACACGAGAGAATGATGAACGTCACGATCAACCGCGCGTGACGATCCTCCAACTCGACTTTGTCGGCGGACGCCAGCGCGACATAGAGATGCCCGCTGCGCAAGACGAACGTACGGGCAAACACCGCCAGCGTCTGTCCATTGGGAAGCTCGATTTCGTCGTCGGTCGGCCCTCGTGTCAGCGCACGGCGAACCGTCGGGAGATAGGCGGCGACACGCGAGTTGACGGGCGCCACGAGCCTCCCCACAGAATCGAACAGGATCAAGGTCCGATCGGGAATGCGCAACTCTTCGATCGCATCTGCGTGTGGTCCCCCTTCCTCCTCTTCGCGCTCGCGAATCGCCGTTGCACGCACCACTTGATTGGCGGCCGCGTGCAACGACCAGACGAGCTCTTTCTTCGTCTGTCGCGCAATGATGTTGAAGAGCAACACCCCCAGCAACGCGAGGATGAGTGCGAAGGTTCCAACGTACCATGCCGTGAGCCGAGTGCGAAGTCGGCCGAGCGCGGCGACGGCGGAGTCGGAGCGTTTGATCATGCGTCGATGATGCGGGGAGAATTACAGCCCGAACCGATACCCGGCGCCGCGAAGCGTGTGGATCAACTTCGGCTCGAACCCTTCATCGATCTTCCGCCGGAGCCGGCGGACCAGCACTTCGAGCACATTGGTGAACGGATCGTGATTTTCGTCCCAGACGTGCGCCGTGATCGACGCGCGGTCAACCACCTCGCCAACGTGGAGGACGAAAAACTCGAGGAGGGCAAACTCCTTGGCCGTGAGGGTGATCTGCTGCCCATTCCGCTCCACCTGCCGGCGCCGGAGATCGACCTTGAGGTCGGCAATCTCGTGCTCGGCCGGTAGCAAGGTGGGAGGGCGACGCGCTAGGACGCGGACGCGCGCCAGAAGCTCCCGGAAGGCGAACGGCTTGGTCAGATAGTCGTCGGCACCCGCTTCCAGCCCCCGAACGCGGTCGTCGACGGCGTCCCGGGCGGTGAGCATCAGGATGGGCGTGGCGATCCCCAACGTCCGCAATTCCCGGCAGAAATCGAAGCCGTTCCCTCCGGGGAGCATGATGTCGAGGATGATGACGTCGAAGCGCCCGAGATTGATGCGCTCCCGCGCCTCGCCGATCGAAGCGGCGGGAGTGGCGTCGATGTGTTCTTCCCCGAGCCCCTGGACGAGGATCGCCGATAGCTTGGGGTCGTCTTCGATGAGGAGAATGCGCATGGCCGGCAGGAAATTTGGCGATTCGGGGACAGAATCGTCAGTGCCCGGGGGCGATCTCTTCTATAAAGAAGGTGCTCGATCTGCGGCGGAGCTAAAAACTAATGTCTCCTCGACGAGGAAATTCTTCGCACTACACGTTGTCGGCCAACGCGGAGAAGTTGAAATCGCGCACCATGAGCGGCGGGACGATGGTGGGTGGGATTGGCCAAGGTCCCTGCCACGGCGCATAGCCAAACGCCGTCCGTTCGGACGTTCCCACCGCCTCGAGCTGGTTCAAAAAGAACCACGGCGACGCGTGGAAGCGTAAGTTCTTGACGGACTTCTCGATTCGTCCGTCGCGCACGAGAAAACAACCGCCACTCGTGACCCCGGTCAGCAACCCGCTTCTCCCGTCGAGCATCTCCAGATGCGACAGCCGGTTGACGTACACGCCGTTCTCGCAGGCCGCGATCATCTCGTCGATCGTCTGCAGGCGTGTCCCCGGTGTGGCAACGAGACGGAGCGACTCGGGCGGATTGCTCGCCGGAGTGACGCCCATGGCGGCGGCGAAATCGACGCGCCACGCGAGGTTCTTCAACACGCCGTCTTCGATCCACACCCTCGGCACAATCGGATAGGCTTGGTCGTCGAAGGGGAGTATGCCACCGTCGGGATCGTTGGGGTGCGAGCTCAGCGTGAGCCGAGGATCGGTGACGCGCTCGCCCAATTTCGGTTTGCGTGTCACCGGATTGTAAAGCGGCGTCACACCAAGCATCGTCGCTTGTGCATCAAAGGCATCGCTCATGAACCGGACCAGCTGCGCGACGGCCGGCCGGCCCAGAATGACCGTCCGCCGACCGGGTTCGAGTGCGACAGGATGCGCGGCAAGCCGCGTCAGGCGGAGCGCTTCTCGGCCGACGTGTGCGGCGTCCAGCTGCGTCCACTCGCGGGCGGCCTGCCCGGCCCACCCCGATCCTGGCATCCCCTGCGTGCCGTCGGTCGACCAGCCAGTGACCGTCAATTCCGTGTCGCTTTCCTCCCCCGCAGCCACAAGTCCCTGCTTGTCCGCATAGACGCGCGATCGCAACGCAATGCCGGCAAAGGCCGAAACCTCGAACTTGGCCTCCAACAACGGTGTGACCAACACGGGAAGGACCGCATGCCGATCCCCGGAAAAGGCCGCAACGGTGGACGCACGCCATGTCGTATTCGGCAGATACGTGCGCGGGGGAACCGGCATCACGAGACTCATCGGATCGCCGGGTTGCTCGCGCGCAATGCGGTCCAGGTACTCCACCGTGCGACGCAGCGTCGTTTCGTCGACCTGATTCCCTTCCAGATTCACCTGGACTCGTTGTCCGAACCGGGTCATGATCGCGACCAGCAACGTGTCGCCGCTGTCCGTCAATGAGACACGCCCTTGCGCGACGCGCGCGCTGCCAATCGCCGCATGCGTAATCGCGATCGACATCGTATCCGCCGAAGACCAGTGCAATGCATGCTTGGCGAGTGCCGTGAGTCGTTCCGGTGAAAGCACCGGTGAAAGCACCGGTGACACAGCTGGCGACACATCCGGACTTGCCTTCCGACGATGCGGCATTGAGGCTCTGGTGTTGCGCCGATTATGGACTAGGGACACGGGGAATGACATCGATCTCTTTGCACAATGCCGCTGGGGCGGAAATCGGTTGGCTGACGGGTTGCCACGGAATCCCTTTCGAGGCTGTCACCGTGGTGGTGCGAAGCGTTGTTGCATCACCGATGGCGACGAGATTTTTCTGGAGCGTCGTCTTGGTGACGAATTGCAGCGGAACGACGAACAGCCGGGTGACGGGAACGCCACGACGATATTCCACAATGAGTGACCCCCATCCGCCGCGGCCGCCGGTCAATCCGGGATCGGGATCGATGTTCCCGCCGCGAACCAGAAAGCTGCGCGGGGTATCGTGTAAATCCGTGAGCGAGACGCGCGTCGGCGACGGCATCACCTGCACATGACCCCCGGCGCCGTACGGAACGCTCGCGGGCGTCGCGGCGACAGCACATCCATGCGAGCGCATGGGCTTGCCGTGCTTCGCATACCACGGGGCGAGAAGCGGCGCCGTCGCGCGTGTCGTGTGATAATCCACGACGTTGCCGTGCTCGATCAACGGATATGCCTCGGGAACCACGCCATCATCATCCCACGGTCGCGCGACTCCTTCGAGCTCGAGAGGAGTGGCACGAATGGTCAGGAGCGGCGAAAAATACGGCGTCGCGGCGCCAAGGATGGTATCGAGCGGCGTCAGGAAGCTCCGTCCCGCGGCGTCGGCTTCGAATCCCGCGACGCGATCGCCATCCAGCGCGAAGTTCACCGTCATCCCAATCAGATTGGCGAACGACGCCCCGTCGAAGAGCATGGGATAGCGCCCGACGTCAGTCATCTGTCGCAACGGCAGCTCGCGCAGCTGAATGGCTTCATCGATCCCTTGCAACACGTGCGGTATCCAATCCGTGCGCAACGCGAGCTCGAAACCACCGGGAGCCGGCGTGAGCGCGGGCACGTCGATTTGGACGGCATCGGTGGGATTCTCGGGGAGCGACGCGCCACCCGCGACGCCGGGGCCGCCGGACGTCAGCTCCTGTGCAACGAGCGACCCCGACATGGAGGCGAACACGCGCAGCTCAGACTGCCACCCAATCCCAGCCCCCACGCGCACGTTCCGATGCACATGCACCGTCGCATCGACTAACGACGCCATGACCCGGTGATAGTCGTCCAGCGGAACCGTAAAGGGGTCAACGACGACCGGCGTGCGCCATTCTCCCGTCACGACGGGTGCCGATGTCCATGGCGGTGCGGCTGCCCGAAGCGCGGCATTGACGGTGGACGCCGTCTTGGCATCGGCGACCGCGTTTTGGGCCGATGCGACGACGGCCTCGGTCGTCAGGAGATTGCCATGATGAAAGCTCCAGCTCCCCGCCACACACGCCCGAATGCCATAGCCGATCGTGCATCCAATGAATGGCGGCCACGGATAGTCGGGAACACTCAACCGGCGCTGCATGCCGATCCGAATATCCGCGTCATCCGCACCGGCGCGACGTGCCGCGTCGATCGCCGCGAGCGCCAATGCCCGAAGTTGATCCACCGCTGGCATCTCCGGAAACCACGCCCCAACCGGGAGCGCGCGCGCGTGGCGCGTCAACGGGATGCGGCGCACACGATCCTCCGCGGCCCACGCGCGAGGACCGAGCACTGCGGTGCTGGCCGCCATGAGTGTACCCGTCGTTAGGAACTGACGTCGGCTGACAGGTGGTGCCGGAAAGAGGCGATGCACTGGATGCGTGGGGACATCCGGCGACAATGTTACCGGGTTCCGCCCCCTCACCTTCGCGGCTCCTGTAACAACGCGCGCAACCGATCGATCAGTTCTTTCTCATTGGCGCGTGTCTCGATCCCTTGATACGCCCGAATGATTCCATGTCCGTCGATCACGATGGCCGCGCGGTCGAGATACGCGATCCCGTAATCGGTCGCGGTGGTCGATGGCTCGAGGGTGCGTGTCCCGAATTCTCCCGGAATCGGCGCGCCGGCCCAAACCGCAATCGGCATGGTGGCGCGCTGTTGTGTCTCATAGAACTGTCGCAACCAGGCGACTTCCGCGGGCGGCTGGGCGACGTCAGGTCCGGTGTGCCCTTGTGTGAACGTCGAGTAAATGAATTGCACCCGCCCGGGAGCTTCCCGCGCCAGCATCGTTTGCAGGCGGCTCAACACCGGAACGACGACCGCGTCGCCATAATCGACGACGAGCACGCGAATCACGCCGTCGTTGAATGGCGGCGAATGGGGAGTTGCGATATACAGCGAGTCGGCCGTGTTGAGCCACGCGTGTGCCCGCACCGGTGGCGCTGGGTGGCCAAGGTGCGCGAATACGGCGAACCGCGCACGGAGGTCGCTCTCGATCCCCATTCGAATGGCCGCACGTTGTTGTTTGGTGAACGTGGACGGGAGATCGTCTTCCCGAGGAACGAGACGCGCCAAGAGGCGGGCGTTGAGTGTATCGAGTCGAGATGGACCGTCCGGCAATTCCGTGAGGGTCATCGCAATTTCGCGATAGGGAACGGCCAACAAGAATACGTCCCGCCGCTCCTGCGCGCCGAAGCGAGGGAGCATGGTCAAAATCGTGTCGACACTCGCGAGTATGGCACGTGCCTCGACGTGCGGACGGCGGGTCTCCGCACGCACGAGCTCGGCGACACTTCCGAATTGGCGATACAGCACGTTCGTGCTGTCGCTCCGGGTCGGATATCTGGAGGATGGGAGCGTCATCAATTGCGCGGCATACGCGTGCGCGATGGGCAGCGTGTGCGCCAACCGCACGGAATCCGGCCAGGCGAATTCGTCGGTCCCATTGGGGTTGGCGAAATAGAGAACGGCGGCGGCCAGCGTGAGCGAGCGCTCCACGATCCAGGAACGCTCCCCGACTCCGACGCGCTTCGTGGCCATGAGGGACTGGAGCCGCGTATCGATCACCTGTTGCGCCAAGGCATCGTCGCCCGCCCGAAGCGCCAGCTCCGCCAATGCCAGCGATTCACGCCCTGTCGCCGGTGCTTTCGCGCGAAGCCGGTCGACCCACGCCGCCGCACGCGCGCGAACGATCGCGTGAATCGAATCCGCCGGATACGCATTCCCAGAGCGTGGAAACAACGACTCCAGCTGCGTGACATACATGCGGAGATCGGCCAGCGCCTCGAAGGCGGTCGGCGGAATCATGATCGGCCGATGGGACGCTGCCGAGTCGGTTGCTATTACAATCCCTGTCTCGAGCACCGGCGGAGGGGCGCCGAGCGGGCGATTGGGCGGGAGTACGAGATCCGCAACGGGAACGAACGCCGTCGTTCCCGTTGCGGATCCCATTGTTGTTGCCGCTCCAATGGCTTCCGTCGGTGCCTGCGCGCGCATGTGGACAGCACTGACAATCGTCAACCAGACAAACGTCGCCAGTCCGTGATTTCGCGCACTGACAGTGGCGCTCCTCCACCCAGTCATCGCGTCATGCACCCTTGCGTGATGTTGGGGTTGAACTCAGCTTCGTTGGCGAACGAGAACGGGATGGCCGTCGCGCTCTGATACGGAGCCAATGCGATGAACGGATTGGGACCGGACGGAAACAGCACCGTCGCATCCCGGCCGTAGTTTCGAATGAGCCGCCGCAAGTCACCCAGGCGACGACCGGTCAGCCACATCCAGTATGCACGCTCATGATAGAGGAGATCGACGCGTGTGTCCGGTGATCCAGGATCGGTGAGCGGTGACAACCCGACCGGGGTACGCAGCGCATTCAAGATCGTGAGCCAGTTCGGATCGTTGTTGTGCAACGCCGCCTCGGCTTCGATCAACCGCGCTTCCGTGCCGCTGGCGACGACGGTCGGTGTGGTCTGGGAGTATTTCGTCTCCGCGTATTCCGCGATCGTCGTGTCGTTGAATCCTTGCCGGACGTAGCGGCGCGGGATGCGGATGGTATCCTGCTCCGAGAGATACGGGAGTCCCGTCCCCCCTTCACGATCGCCGATGGGATACCCATAGAACGGCCAATCCGGATCGTTCCCATCGTCGACATTGAAGAGATAATTGCTATAGCTCGGATCCGTCGTCAGCACGAACGAGTCGGAGATACCGGCAACCGCCTGTGCCGCTTCGTCGTATCGGCCGAGGTCGAGGAGTGCGCGTCCTTTCAAGATCTTGGCGAACGTCGCGTACTGCGTGCTGTCTTGCGCCTCCGCGATCGCCGAATCGAGTTGAGTGATCGCCAAGACGAATGCGGAATCGTTCGTGTATGGCTTGCTGTACACCAGGACCTGATTCACCGTGACGTCAGTGATGGGGAATCCCGGGCAGACGTCTTCTCCCATCTGCGTCAACGCCCAACCGCGATACGCGAAGAGTTGCGCGAGGAAATCACCTTTGAGTGGCGATGGCGTGTATTGCCGAACCGACGGGATGGCGAGCGACGTCGCGGTCACCACGCCGTCGAGCCGGCCCAAATGTGGGTCGTCACCGAGATGAATTCCTTCGTATCCATTGCTATTGCGCGAATCCAACAGTAACTCATCGCTCGGATTCGCACGCTGTAGCGGCTCGTCGAACGACAGCTCATCCGTGAAAATGGCCACCTCGCGCGCGATGGGAGAGATGTTCCCATTGAAGCCCGAATACGCGGTAAGACGACGTCCGGCGGCCCCGGAGGCATTGGCAACGTCGCTCTGCTGAATCAGCGTGGGATCGCTGACGTCGAGCATCCCATGGCAGGCGGAGACGACGAAGATCGCGACGCCGAGAGCGGTGTGCCACGCAACACGACGCCTCTCGTGTTGATCTGTCAGAGCCTGTTTCGTCAGAGATGAAAACATCGACACGTCGGTCTCCATTACGGCGTGATGTCGAAGCGCAGCGCCCATCCACGGGGTTGTGGAATGCCACTGGCATTGGACGAGAAGATGTAGGCATCGGACCGGCTTTCCGGATCCGACCCTCTGTAGCGTGTCCAGAGCGCCAAGTTGCGCCCCTGCAGGCTCACGGCCACGTGAGAGAGTGCATCCAGGTGCAGCGCGCTCAGATGCAGCCATTCACGCAGCGGCACATCCATCGTGATGTCCATCTCGCGCCACCGGGTGAAGTCGCCCGGCACAAGGAAATCGTAGAAATTCTGGAAGGTGGATTTAGCCTGTTGCAGGAGCGGGATGGATCGGTCGTACGGACCGAGGCACGTATGCGCGAAACCACAGTACATGCCGAAGTCGTCGTGAACGACGAAGCCGGTCTCACGATCGAAGACGGCCGACATCCGGAGCCGTCCGCCGAACATCGACGCGGACGGCGTCAATGTGAATGCGCGCGGTGGGTTGAACACGCCCAGATAGTGAAACGTTGGCTCGCGAACGACTTCTTCTCCCTCCGCGACGCCGTCGGGACCACCACCGAGTGTGTCGACCACGCCGATGGTTCGAATCCCGAGAATCGCATCGAGCGGGTACCCTTTTGCCAAACCGATGTATCCACCCGCCGGCGCGTTGTCGCCAAGACTCAAGATCTTGCTGGTATTGAACGCGTACGTGAGCCGAACGTCGGATCGGAACATACGCGTGTCGGTCAACGGAAGTGTCGCGGTAATTTCCGTCCCGTGTTGCCCGACACTGGCGACGTTGCGCCACACGGGGAATGCACCAGTCGGATTCTGCAACGCTTTGAGCTCGTCGATCGTGCGGCGGCGCCACCACGTCAGCTCCAACTGCAAGCGAGAAAAGAGTGTCGCGTCCGCACCGTACTCCCCTTCCCGGGATCGCTCCGGGCGAAGGTCCGGGTTCGGTAAGTTCGAGACGTAGTATCCCGTCGACCGCTGCCCGTTGATCGGGACAATGCCGTTCGATAATCCTCCCAACTTCATCCCCGACGTCGGGTACCGGGTCGCCTGCCCGTAGGAGCCACGGAACCGGAGCTCGCTGATCCAGGGAAGATGATCCTTGAATCCGGGCTCGTCTGATGCGATCCAGGAAATACCGACTTTGGGGAGCGGCGTCGGATGATACGCATCACCGAATCGCGTCGAGCCATCGACACGAAGTCCCATGTCGACGAACAGGCGGTCGTTGAGGCCGATCGTTTCCTGCCCGTACGTCCCGAGCGTGACCGTCTCGCTCCAATATTGCTGCAGGTAGATGGTTGCCGCCGTCGCGATCGAATTACTTCCCGGGGCCAGATCGAACCCCTGCGTCGTCAGCCCGTCGTCCTTCTGGTAGATGTACTGCGTGCCGGCCACGCTCCGGAAACTCCATCGTCCCGGATGCGCGATGGCCGTGAGTCCGAAGGTCACTGTCCGGCCGTTGCTGGCCCGATCATCGTCCTGCGCCTGCCCGCCCGCCCCGGCCGAATAGATCATGTGATTGTTCGTTCCATCACGCGTCGTTCCGAGGAGCCCGTCGGCGGTCAACCAGCTCGTGGCACGAAATACCGCGTGCATACTTCCCGTAAACGCGGTCATGTCCGCCACGTCTTTGGTGAGGGCGAAGCCCGTGAAAAACAAGTTGTCGTTCAGACTCTGGGCAATGGCTGAGTCGGTCGTCGCGTACGGCGACAGGACTTGTTGTCCGAACGGTTGAAAGATGTTGTTTGGATTGATGCGATGTTGGACGCTCTGAACGTAGTCGACGGTGGCCTGGAGATCGAGCGGAGACCAGGGCTGCATGTTGACGTTGGTATGCAGACTCACCTTCTTCATCGAATTCGGATTCCGGATGTCGTCACTAAGCTCCCCGGTTCCCAGTTTCCGCTGAATCGCTTGCTGGACCAGTGCCGGGACCTGGAGCGCCCCCTCCTGGTTATCGTATCCACCGGACACGTAATAGCGCGTGCTCCCCGTCCCTCCGCTCAAGTTGAGGCCGTATTGCCACTCCGGGCGATTCTTTCCGAGGATCGACGTTTTGGGATCGGCGAAAAACGCCTGCGTCAACGTGACACTGTCGATGGTACAAATGTGGTACCGATACTGATAGATCAGATTACAGTAATCGATGGGGTTGCCGTTGCTGTCGTGCCCCCACACTTGATACGCCTTCCGCGCCAGTCGCTGTGCCGCGGGAACGGTGTTCAGCACGGGGTGCGCATACCAACTCCAGGTCGTCCGATCCGTTTTCGCGTGCTTCGTCGTGATGACGATCACGCCATTCGATGCCTCGGGACCGTAGAGCGTGGACGCGGACGGTCCCTTGACCACCTCCACCGTCTCGATATCATTGACGTTCAAGTCGTTGAGCGGGCTCGGTGGAGTGCCGCCCGCTTGGAGAAAGTCTTGCTGCGCAAACCCGTTCTGCTGCACCATGCTATTGGAACGATAGCGCACGCCGTCGATCACGATCACCGGCTCGGAGTTGAGATTCAAGGACGTCTGTCCACGCAGCCGAAGCGCGACGGGCGCACCCGCCACACCGCCGTTGGTCGTGATCACCTGCAGTCCCGGAATCCGCGATTGCAACAATTCACTCACACTGGTGATGGGGGCTTCCTTGACCAAGGAGTCCGCGTTCACCGTCGCCACCACGTGGCCGAGCTCACGATACCGCTGTGGGCCCGTCGCGGTCACGACGACCTGATCGAGCGTGTTGAGCGCAGTTTCCAAAGCAATCGTCACGGCGGCGGTGGAATCATCGCCCACGTGTACGACTTTGACTTGCCGCGTGTATCCGACGAACCGGACGACGATACGATGGCTTCCTGTGGCAACGTCCGTGAAGCTGAACCGTCCGTCCTCGTCGGTTCTACTATGGCGCACGCTGTCGTCCAACAACACACTGGCACCATGGAGCGGCTGCTTGGTGCGCGCATCGACGACCCGGCCACTGATTTCCCCCGATGTCGCCGCGGCCGTCGCATCGGCGTCGTTGTCCACAATCATGAGGTGTCCTGCCCGGTCCGCGAGCACGGTCAATCGCGTGCCGCGCAGCACGTGATCCAACGCCACCCGCAGGGAAACACCGGTCAAATGTACCGTGACCAACGTCTTGTAGGCGTCCACCGTCTGCGCACGATATTGCAGCGGAACGCCGGACGTTTTGGCGAGCGCGTCAAGTGCGCGCTTCACGGAGACACCATTGAGGTCCACCGTGACCTGGCGCGCCAAGAGTTGCTCCGGTCGCGTATCGGTCTTCTTGAGCTCCGGGGTGGCACTCGCCACTTGTCCGTCGGCGGGACGAATCAAGACCGCCGAAACGATCAGGAGCGATGCCATCACGGATCGGCGGCTTCGGGTCCAACACCAAACAGTCATCGTCCAACCTCCGTCGGGGGGATAGTGAGAGGCTCGCGCGCGCCACGCCGCCCCTTGGCGGGCAGGCGATGATGAGCACGTGGATGCAGTGTTGCCAGATTACCACGGAAGGTGATGTCGACGTCGAGGAGCGACTTCAGCGTCTCCAACGCGTTCGCCATCGACGTCGCATCGAGCACCATGGTCAAGTGTTGACCGGCGAGCGATGAGTCACCCAGCGCGAATTGATAGCCATACCATCGCGTCAGCGCCGCCAGGACCTCTTTCGTCGACGCCTCATGAAAGACGAGCTCGCCCGACGTCCACGCCGTATATCGCTCGGCACTATCCACCGAGATCACCATGGCGGAGGAATCACTCACGTCACCGACCGCTCCCGCGGTCAATGTGAGCGTCGGCCGATTTTTGACCAACGCGCCAACGGTCACTTTGCCAGTGTTGACCGCAACCCGAACCCGAGAATCGGTCGGATAGCTCCGCACCGCGAAGGATGTTCCCAAAACACGTGTGACGACGTCTCCCGCACGAACCACGAACGGCGCGTCCCGATGATCGTGCACGTCGAAGAACGCTTCACCGGTCAGAGAAACCGTGCGTGTCGTCCTCCCAAACCCCGACTCGAGCACGAGCGTCGTACGCGGCGCCAACATCACGTGCGACCCGTCGGGCAACGTGATCCGAGCACATTGCCGAAGCTGCGTTTCATACCGGCGTCGCACGACTGATACGCCACTCCCGTGTGACCGTCCGAAAAAGAGGACGCCAATCACGAACACAAGAGAAACCACCACCCCCAACGCACTCATCGATCCCCACGTCCGCGCCGACGTGAATCGTCCTCGACGTGGCAGGTCGTGTTCGGGATGTCGCGTGGCTCGCGCCATGATATCGAGAGCCAAGGCTTCCGCTTCCGCAGCAGGCAACCGGGGAGGGCGCATCGCGTCGGCCAGCGCGTGATGCAACACCAGCAATTCGGGACCAAGCTCGGGTTCCGGAGTGCCGTCAGAGGGGGGCAAGGACGTCGGGTCGTATGCCATACACCCCTACGACAGGGCAGGTGGGAAAAAAACTACACTGGCTTTTTGGGGGAGAGCGAGCGGAGATCCCGCTACCAGTAAATGAGAACCGGTGAGGAGCGAGCTAGGCGAGCCGATCCAGCGTCTCTCGCAACGTCTCCAACGCTCTCGCCACGAGTCGTTCCGCATTCACGCGGGTCGTTCCCATGATCGCCGCCACCTCGGCGTAACTCAGCTCGCCGAGGTACCGTAAGACGACCGCTTCCCGACGCCGCTCCGGAAGTGTCGCGAGTAACGCCTCGACGGTCACTCGCCCCAACACTGGGTCGTCGGGTGCCAGTGGAGTGTTCGTCACATCGAGCAGGTGCGCCGCCTCATGTGCGCGCACCACACGCTCGTGCTGTCGTTCGTTCAATGCCGCATTGCGCACGGCGCCGAAGAGATAGCCACGAATGGTCGTCGTGACGACTAACGTCTCTCGCCGTTCCCAAAATCGCGTCAGAACATCCTGCACGAGATCTTCCGATCGCCCTGCATCGTGCAGGAATCGAAAGGCATAGCGACGGAGCGCTGGAACTGTTTCCGCTAACAGAGCGGCGAATGCGGCGGTCTCTCCCCGCCGGAGACGCTGGAGGAATTCGTGGTCGGTCCCGGCGGCCCCTGTCGCACGAGCAGCATTTTCATCTTGCCCGCCGTTCGGCGCTCGACGCGATGTCGAGTGCCAGGACGGACGATCGTGCTCGGACGCATCGCGAGCCATCCGCACGAGCACGAGGTGGTCACGCGCTGTCGCCGCCTCGCGCGAAATACCGCGATTGGGGTCCCAGTACGGCAGAGTCATACGACCTAAGGTAGGTCACGCCCCATACCAGTCAATGGGGAATTATACGAGCTACAGTGTCGTCCGCCTACAGTGTCGTCCGCTTCGCCAACCGTACGACGTCGACGTCTCCGTGCGGCGCGAGTGGCCGCCATACCTTATAGATGAACTTGTTCCATCCGTGCAGTTGCCGTCCGTGCGCGACACTGCGCAGTGCGACAGGAATCAGACGACGCGCGGGAATCGCGAGCAGACGTCGTTGCAGCGAGAACCGTCGTCCGTCTCGCGGCCGGTATTGTGCCCATCCAATCGACCCGTGAAAGCCCGCGGGGCCAAAGTCATCGCAGTCCAACAGCTCTTCCACGAACACCCGCAGCGACCCATCGAACGTACCGAGCACATCGTGCATCGCGACGATTGCCCCTTCAGCAAGAAACGGTTTGAAGAGATCGACATCCGCCTTTGCACCGCGATACGTGTGATCCCCGTCGATCCACAGGAAGCGAATCGGCCCCTGCCAACTCCGCGCGAGATCGTGCGAATACGCGCGATGAATCTCTACCGCATCCCGAACGCCGGCCCGGTCCAGATTGGCGACGAAATCATCGTACGACGTCGACTGCGCACCTAAGTCCGGATCGGTCTCTGTCGGCGACGTATGTGGGTCCACCGCGACCACGGTACCGAGCCCATAGTGCGACGCCACAGTCGCGAGCCCAACGGTCGACCGCCCCTTGAAGCTTCCAATCTCGACGTTGGCCCCCTTTGCGGGCGCCAACGCGATTGCGGCCATGAGAAAGCGCGCCTCTCGCTCCGAGAGATATCCTGTCGTCGTTCGGACCTTCTCCCAAGCATCATCCATCACTTTTATGATGTCGCTTGGAACCCGCCCTGGCCCGGTCGCGAGGGAACCCTTAGCTGGCACCGTCGATGTCGTCATGCTGCGATAATAACGGCCCCCTGCCCCTCACGTCAGGGCCTCCGAATCACGTTCCGCCATACCACTCGTAGCCACGATCCGACCAATATCCCCCGTTCGCCTTTGGGAGAAAGGCGATGCGCGTGAGATACTTGGTGTTCTTGTACCCGAGCTTCACAGGCGAATAGACGCGCGCCGGAGCGCCATGGGCCGGCGCCAACGGCGCCCCGTCCAGCCCATACGCCACGAGCGTCTGCGGATGCATCGCGCTCTCGATGTCCCAGCTCTCGTGATATCCGTCATCGAACGACTGGAAGTCGACGAACGCCGCCTCCGGGGCCACCCCGGCCGCGTGCGCGATATCGCTGAAGCGGCAACCGGTCCAACTTTCCACTGCCGTCCACCCTTCGACACAATAGTGATTCACGCGCTGCGTCACGCGCGGCAACCGTTGCAACGTCTCGAGGGTCAATCGCAACGGCGTCCGGACCAATCCCGTCACCTCCAATGTCCAGGGACCGCGCGCGGCGGTATCCCACACCGGAACAGTCTTCGCGATGAAATACGACGGAAGCGCCGCCCCGGCGTTGCGCCATTTCGCGGAGGTTTCATCCATCGACGTGTGGCGAAAGAGCGCGCGCTCGACACCTTCGTTCTTTCGTGTCGCGTAGGAAAGCACCCGCTCCGCTTCCTTCGGTCCGCGCGATCCGCACGCCGCCAACAACCACGACATGCTGATGCCACTGCCCGCCCACAAAAAATCACGCCGATGCATCTGAGTCCTCCGTCGTCTGCCCACGCGTGAAGAGATGATAGAATGGACGCGCATCGCGCAGCTCCGGTGACCGCTCGGAATTGTACGCCCCGGTCACGATCGAGCGAATCGAGTACGGATCGACCGCGAACACCATGAAGATGTGCATCACCGACAACGCGACGAGCGCCACCATGATCAAAAAATGCCAGTAGCGCGCCAACGCGTATCCTCCCAGTGCATTCGTCAGCGGCGCGAGCGTGACGGGTTTCCAAATGGCCAACCCGGTGACGATCGCCAACGCCCCGAGCACCGGGAGCGCCGAGTACGTGAACTTTTGCAGTGCGTTGTGCTTCCCTTGGTGAGGATGATGCTTGCGCACGAAGAGATAGAACTTCATCATCTCCCACGCATCACGGACGTCGCCACGTCGCGGGGCGAGATCACGCCATTCGCCATGAAAAAAGAGAAAGACGAGATACGCGACGCCATTGATCGCCAGCACCCACATCATCGCGAAATGCCAATGGCGTCCACCGGCCAACCATCCGCCGAACGTGGCCCACCGCGGAATGTCATGCCCGGCAAACGGATAGCAACAGAAACTCTCGCCACGCCGGTTGAACTGCGGGTACGCGTTGAAAATCTGCAAGCCGCTCGTCACCATCACGGTCAACGCAATGACGTTGACCCAATGCGTGAGCCGAACGAACCAGTGGTGCCGGTGAACTTTCATCCGTTTTCCTCCGAACGTGAGACGTCCGACTCCGGGGATCAAGATACGCTACGCTTACCCTCTCAATACGATCACACCCGTGCTCGCGGATTCCTCCCCGCACGATCCAACGCGTGGCGCACCGTCCGCGCCAATGTCTCCGGGGTGAATGGCTTCTCCAGCACCGTAATGCCGAGCTCCGCAATGCGATGCTGCAACATCATGTCTTCGGTGTACCCCGACATGAACAGCACCAACAGCGACGGATACACGGGCAGCAACCGTTCGACGAGCTCCCGCCCTCCCATGCTCGGCATCACGATGTCGCTCAACAGGAGATCGACTTCGCTCCCGTGCTTCGCCATGACGTCGATCGCTTCGTACCCATTCCCCGCATCCAGAACGCGATAGCCACGCGATTCCAGAATGCGCCGGGCAAGGCGGCGCAACGGCTCTTCGTCTTCGACGACGAGAATCGTCTCGCTCCCCCGGAGCGCATCCGCCGTTTGCTCCTGCGGCACGTCGACCACGGGATCCTGCGCGACACGGGGGAAGTAGAGGCGGAACTCGGTGCCAAGCCCGGGCTCGCTCTGCACCGTGATGTCGCCACCGTATTGTTTCACGATCCCGTACACAGTCGACAATCCAAGCCCGGTTCCCTTCCCCAGCTCCTTGGTCGTGAAGAACGGCTCGAAGATCTTGAGACGGGTCCCTTCGTCCATCCCGACGCCGTTGTCGCGGACACTCAACATTACGTACCCGAGCGCACCGGCATCGACCGCGGCGAGCGTCGCGTGCGTGCTCGCCGGCGCGTTGGCGGTACTCACGTGCACGACACCGCCGTGCGGCATCGCGTCGCGCGCATTCACGACGAGGTTGACGACGATCTGCTCCACCTGTCCCCGATCGAGCCGGACCGCACCGAGATCCTCGTCGTACGCGGTATCGAGCGCCACGTCCTCGCCGATCAAACGCCGCAGCATCGTCTCCATCTCGCTCACGACGGCGTTCAGATCGAGGAGTTGCGGCTGCACGAGCTGGCGGCGGCTGAACGCGAGCAACTGCCGCGTCAACGCCGCCGCACGATCGGTCGCGCTCCGAATCTCGGCGACGTCGCTCTTGAGCTGCGACGCGTCGGTCCCGAGATCCTGCAACAAGAAGTCGGTCGACGCACCGATGACGGTCAACAGATTATTGAAGTCGTGCGCAATTCCACCCGCGAGGCGTCCGACGGCTTCCATCTTCTGCGCTTGCCGGAACTGTTCCTCCAGCTGACGTTGATTGCTCACGTCGCGCAGAATCATCGTGTACAATCCCAGTTTCCCCGTCGACCGCGCGTACGACATCGATGCTTCGACGGGGACTTCGGCGCCATCGTCCCGGCACGCGACGACTTCCCACAAGTTGGCTCCGCCAAGCGTGCGGCCGGCACGACGCGCCAACGTCACACGATCTTCATATTGCAGCAGATCGCGCTGCGGCACGAATCGGGTCACTGACGTCCCGATCACCTTCTCCGCGGAAACACCCAGCATCTGCTCGGCCGCGGTATTGAAGTAGACGATGCGTTGCTCGTCGTCGAACGAAATGATCGCATCGGTCGCCGACCCGAGAATTCCGGCGAGGCGGAGTTGGCTGACTTCGGCCTCGACGGTTTGTTCGACCATCTCGCGCGTCGTCTCTTCGAGCTCCGAGTTCGCCGCCTCCAACTCCGCGGCCTGCAGATGCAACTCGTACGACTGGCGCCCGAGCTCCTCATTGAGGCGTTCCAATTCGGCGGACTGACGTGCGTGTAACAAATTGAGCAGCAACGCGAGTCCCCCGGCGACCAATGTGCCGAGGATGATGAGGCCGCCGATCCACTGTTGTTCCTTCGACGCCGTCGCCTCGGCGCTTGCGATGTCGCTAGCGACATCCCCGTCCAACGACGAGAGCAAGGCGCGAATCCGGTCCATCGTCTGTTGGCCACGATCGGTGCGGAGCACCGACTCCGTCGCCGTCGCCCCTTCATACTGGCGAAGACGAACCGTCTCCCCCACCTCGCCCAATTTGAGGTGGACAAAATAGATGAGCGAATCGACTCGGGCGCGATACTCCGCATACGGCGCCGCCGCGGCACGGAGACGCGCGGCGACCGAGTCACTCTCGTCCATGGCATGCTGATACGGCGCCAAGTAGTTCGCGCGCCCCGTGAGGAGGTACCCCCGCTGTCCGGACTCCGCATCGCGCACGTCGTCGCCGACGCGATGGACGGCGGCGAGGAGGTGGTTCATCCCCCCTACTTCCGTATAAGCGGCCACCGTCCGATGCGCACCACGGAATGCCAGGACCCCCACCGCCAGGACCAAGGCGGCAGAAAGGTACCCGGCAGCGACGCGATGCCAGAGCATGAGACGGGACATACGCGAAGTTTGCTCGAAGCAGGGCCTCGCCGCAATCGCACGCCGCTCGCGAAGTGTCACAAATGTAAAAAAGCCTGGGAGATCGCTCTCCCAGGCCTCTTCCGTTAGCCGATCGCCACCCTGGGCGCTCCCCTCGCGTTACCCCGCCGCGGCCACCGTCTCCGGAACCGCGCCGAAGCGCCGCTCCCGGCCATGGAAGGTCCGGACCGCCGCGTGTAGGTCGGCCGGGGTGAACTCCGGCCACATCCGCTGGGTGAAATACAACTCGGCGTACGCACATTCCCACAGGAGGAAATCGCTCAACCGCTGCTCCCCGCCCGTCCGAATCAGGAGATCGACGTCGCGTGACGCACCAGCGTTGGTGACGTCGTTCATCACTCGTGCAAACTCCTCACGCGACAGGAGATGCCCATTTGCCGCCTGCGCGGCGCGCAGGATCGACTCCCGCGCCGAATAATCGAGCGCAATCCGCAGATCGAGCCGAATCCCGTGCCGAGTCGCCGACTCGGCCGTGTCGATCGCTTTGCACAGCTCGACCGGCAACCGATCGCGCCGACCGATGATGCGCATGCGGACACCGTTCTTGACGCAGCGATCGATCTCCGACAGGAGATAGCGCCGGAAGAGACGCATCAACATCGACACTTCGCGCGACGGACGCTTCCAGTTGTCCGCCGAGAAAGCGTACAAGGTCAGGATGCCGATGCCGGCATCTTCCGCATTTTCGACGATCGTCCGGACCGTGCGGGCGCCAACCATGTGGCCGGACGTCCGGGGGCGGCCGCGCGCCGTCGCCCAGCGCCCGTTGCCGTCCATGATGATCGCGACATGAATTTTTTCCGGCGCGTCGACCGCGGCCGGCTCTCTAGTGCTGTTCATCGCGACCGACTATCGCTCCCGCGTCGCGCGAATGAGCGCTTCCATATGGTCGAGATACTGCGACAACGCTTTCCGCCCGAGCGGCGTCAGCGTGTATTGCGTGTGCGGAACACGCCCTTCGAACGTCTTGGTACACGTCACGTACTTCGCTTCCTCGAGTTTACGAGCATGGACGCTGAGATTGCCGTCCGTTGTGTGCATGAGTTCCTTGAGCTCATTGAAGCTCAACGTTTCATTGACCGCGAGGGCGCTGACGATTCCTAGTCGCAGCCGCTCGTGGATGAGCCGGTCCAACTCCGGCGCCAGCGCCTCCGATGCCTGTCCGGTCACAGGCGACAGCTTGGCCGGCGGCGGCGCCCGGTGCGTCGACTTCGCCGACGCTTTCATCGGCTTAGCCACCATACCTCCGGCCAATCGGGAGACCAAACGCGATATGGAGCCCGCCGAACGAGGCGGCGAGGATCCAATCGTTCCATACCATCGGGGTGCAGAGCGAGAGGACCCCGGCCAGCATGAAGCAAAAGCCCATGACCGGGACGATCTCCACCGAAAATGCTCCGCCAGCAATGACCGCCGTTCCATACAACAACAACCACACGCCAGGGAGGATGTTACTCATCCCGGCTCGGTACAAGATGACCGTGAGCACGGCCCCCACGAAGATCGGCGGCGAGACCGCGAGGACGAATTTGCGCCCAGGCCCAGACAGGAGCGACGCACCCGATTCCCGCGCTTTCGCCAGCATCGCCCAGAGCTGAATCACGACCGCCACCACGGCGATGGTGAGCCACACGTCGAGCCAGCGATCGGTCGTCGGCTGAACAGACGCGACCACCGCCGCGACCAGCGCCAACACCCCCACCACGACCATCCCCCATCCGGACACCGCCGTGAACGCGCCGGCGTTCTCCATGGTATTCCGGATGAACGCCAAATTGTCCATCGCCCGCGCATGCAGCGCTGGCGGTGCGGGCTCGGCGGACGGCCGAGAGGTCAAGGGAAGCACCTTTGCCATGATGAGGAAAAATGGGGCCCGGAGACAGCGCCGTCAAGCACTTTACGTTATAAAGAAAGTATTAGCACGCAAACGCCGGGGCGTCTTGCGAGCACCCCGGCGCCTGTCCGAAATCGTCTCCCTAGCTCCCTAGATGGCCGTCGGCCCCGGGAGCGGATCGCTCGCCGGAAAGCTCTGCTCGACCATCGCATCGAGCGACCGCTCCTGAATGGCGGACCCGAGCATCTGCACCAGCGTCGCACAGAAGGCGGGGAGGTCGTCCGGCTTCCGGCTCGTCACCAATTTCTGATCGACCACCACCTGCTTGTCGACCCACGAGCCCCCCGCGTTGCGGATGTCGGTTTTGAGGCTCGGATACGACGTCAGGGTGCGCCCCCGAACGGCGTCGGCCTCGACCAACAGCCATGCCCCGTGGCAGATCGCCGCCACGGGCTTGTCATGCTCCATGAATCCGCGCACGAAGAGCACAGCGTCGTTGTCCATGCGCATCGTGTCGGGATTCTTCACGCCGCCGGGGATCACGAGCGCGTCGAAATCCCGGTCGTGCACTTCGGAGACGAGCGCGTCGACGTGAAAACGGCGCCCCTCTTTCCCACCAACGGTCGACGTGATGTCACCGGAGCGAAGCGAGACGAGGGTCGGCGTTCCGCCCGCGTTGGCGACGGCATCCCACGGTTGCGCCAACTCCTGCTCTTGCACGCCATCGGTCGCGAGAAAAGCGACTTTGCGTCCGGTCAGTGCATCGTTTGGCATACAAAAAATTCCTCCTGTTCGAGAAATCGAGGAGACAAATGTGATGTCGATCGTCCGACCGACGGATGCTCCCCTTCGTCTCACTATCCGTGCCAGCCAACGTCGTAAATGAAGGCGACCATCGCTCTATATTTCGGGACCATGGCGATCGTCTCCTTGTACGGCCATTCCGCGCCTCGCGCGCGCATTCGCGATGCGCTCGCGCGCGATGCGTTTCCGGCGTCGGTCTTGTTCCACGGCACGCGCGGGATCGGGAAACAGCGACTCGCGCTCTGGCTCGCGCAGCTCCTGTTGTGCGAGCGACGCGCCGCGGCGGATACCGATGCGTGTGGCACCTGCACCGCCTGCCGGTACGTCGCCGAGTTGCGGCACCCCGATCTCTATTGGTTTTACCCCCGTCCGCGCCTGAAAGATGCCGACGCCGGCCCGGACGACGTGCTCGAAGATTACATCGAAGCGAACGCGGAACGCGCCACCGCGCACGGGCTTTACGCGCCACCTTCCGGGAGCGAAGGGTTGTACGTCGCGACGATTCGGACGATCGTGGCACGGGCGGCGCTCGCCCCCGCGATGGCACGCCGGAAAGTCTTCATCGTGGGCGACGCCGAACGGATGGTCTCGCAAGAAGGGGCCGATCAAGCCGCGAACGCCTTCCTGAAGTTGCTCGAAGAGCCTCCAGCCGACACGACGTTGATTCTCACGTCGAGCGAACCCGGCGCGCTGCTGCCGACGATTCGGTCGCGCGTCGCGGCATTCCGATGCGCCCCGCTCACCGACGCGGACGTTCGCGCATTCATTGGCGATCCTGTCGTCGACACCGCACTCGCGGAGCTCGACGTGCCACGCGCCATCGATCAACGCATCGAAGTCGCGGCGGGTGCGCCCGGCACGTTGTTCGCAGGGGCGGCGCTCAGTACGGCGTTGAAAGCGGCACGCGATCTCATCGACGTCGTCACGCCGCCACACCAGGCGCCGTCAGGACGCGCGCAACGTTCGGCGGATAGCGCCGCGGCACAAACCGCCGCGCGATACGCAACAGCGCTCGCGCAGGGCGCCGCCAACGCGCGTGGCGCGTTCTCGGATATGCTCGAAGCGCTTCAAGTGACGTTGCGCGATCGCGCCCGCGATGCCATTGCGCGCGGCGACACCGGTGCCGCCTACGGTGCCAGTCGCGCGATCGACGCCGTGCTTCGTGCGCAGACACGCGCGGACGGCAACGTCAATCCACAGCTCATCAGCGAACGACTGATGCGCGAATTGCGTGAGGAATTGTCGCGCCCCTCACAGGGCATCGCATGACGTCCAACGACGACAAATCACCAGGAACACTCAGCCACGCCGCGACCGACGGCAGCGCGCGCATGGTCGATGTGAGCGCAAAAACGAGCACGGCGCGGACCGCAACGGCGACCGGCTACATCCGCATGACCGAGACGACGCTCGCCGCCCTCCGCGCCAACCAGCTCAAAAAGGGCGACGTCCTGGGTGTCGCCAAAGTTGCGGGGATCATGGCGGCCAAGCAAACGGCCGCGCTCATTCCGATGTGCCATCCCCTGACGCTCACGCACGTGGACGTCACCGCCGTTCCTGACGATGCCATTCCCGGCGTCGTCGTCACCGCGCGGGTTTCGACGATGGGCCAAACTGGTGTGGAGATGGAGGCGCTGACCGCAACGACCATCGCCCTCGTGACAGTCTACGACATGGCCAAGTCGTCGGATCCGGCGATGGAGATTGGCGGGATTCACGTCGTCGAGAAGACGAAATAATCCCCGCTGCACGGGGAGCGCGCCCTTTACTCGTCCGTCGTCGCCGACTCCGAACGCGCACCATACCGTAGGACACGCGTCATCGCGGACGCAAGCTGGTCTCGCGTACAAGGCTTGTCGAGTAACGCGACGTTTGGCGCCGCGCGGTCGGGATGCTCGCTCGCCACGACGCTGACCAGCACCGTCGGGGTATGATGCAGCGCCGGATCCTGTTGCAGGCGATGGAGGACTTCCCACCCATTCATCCCCGGCATCCGTAAATCCAGCAGAATCGCATCTGGAGAGAATCGATTGGCGATACGCAACCCTTGCTCGCCATTCGTCGCCGCCATCACCCGGCATCCGAGCTCTTCCAAATGTTGCCCGAGCAGCGTCCGTGAATCGGCATCGTCGTCGACGATGAGCACGAGACAATCGCGCAAAGCATGATAGTCCACTTCGCCGGCGATGTTGTTCGTGCGGATCCCCGATGGTGGCGTCAATGGAAGCGAACGCGCGGGGAACCACAGCGTGAACGTCGTTCCCACGCCAACTTCACTGTCGACGACCAACTCCAATCCCAGCAGTTGCGCCAACGACTTGGAGATCGACAACCCGAGCCCGGTCCCGCCAAATTTCCGCGACGTCGTATTCTCCGCCTGCTCGAACGCCTCGAAGACTTCGTTCAACCGATCCTTCGGAATGCCGATGCCGGTATCGCGCACCGCGATGGAGACGATCGTCCCATGCCGAGCCTCGACGACGACGGTCACACCACCTCGCGTGGTGAACTTCATCGCGTTGCCGATCAAATTGATCAGCACCTGTCGCAACTTTTCGTTGTCCGTGTTGAACGGTGCGAGATCGTCCGGAACCTCCGCCGCGAGCCGCAACGACATCTCCCGCGCCTGCGGTTCGAACTGGGCGACGACTTCGCGGACCAACGCGGCGATGTCGACCGGTTCGATGAGCAGCTCGATCCGCCCCGACTCGATCTTCGCCACGTCGAGAATCTGATTGATCAATGACAGCAGATGTCGTCCATTACTCTGAATGCGATTCAGATAGGTGACGTCGCTCTCGGTCAAATGCCCATCTTTATTTTTGAGCATGACGTTCGCGAAGCCAATGACCGAGTTGAGCGGCGTGCGAAGCTCGTGCGACATTCGCGCCAGGAAGTCACTCTTCGATTGATTCGCCGCTTCCGCCTCTTCACGCTGCTGCACCGCCTCGTCCTCGGCACGCGCTCTCGCCCGTAGATGGCGTAAGAGCCGGATATTCCCCGTGGCAACGAGATACGTCACGCCCAGGAGCCCGACGACGATCAATACCACCGATTCCCACAAATCGCCCTCTTGCCGCGACGAACGTTCGACGAGCAACCGTTCCTCGTCGGAGATCGCTTCCGCCCCGACGGTCGAGAGACGCGTCATGAGACGCAACCCGTCACCACGCCTGATGAGTGCGACCGCGGAGTCGGTCCCGTGATGTTGAAAGGTGGCGATGCGATGCTCGAACAGCATGCGACGTTGTTGCACCAAGCTATCCATGGTCGCGACACGTCGGTGCTCGCGAGGATTGTCGGCCGTGAGCGCGTAGAGACGCTTGAGATCCGGCTCCAGCGAGGACACGACCTGGTGATACCGCACCAGGTAGACGCTGTCGTGCGTCAAGATGAATGAGCGCTCGAACAGCTCCGCTTCTCGGACGTGGTCGAGCGTTTCCTTGAGCCCGTCGAGCACGTCGTACGTATGGGCGATCCACCGGTCTGCGCTTCGCATTCCGATGAGATTTGCGACACCGATTCCGGCGACTACAGTAGCAATCGCCAGCGCAACATAGCCGCGCCGTCGCGTCCGCGTCGCAACCGCCGCGAAGCTCGCCGAGTATTTGAGCTCGGGCGCGACCGTGCCACTAGCGGCGCCAGTGGCGCTATCGCCAGCCGTGCCGCTATTCGCCTTTGGCGAACTGTCGTTCAATGGCGTCGAGCAGGACGTTCTCGTCGACGATCGGCTTGGTCACGTATTCGTCGAACCCTGCCTCCATGAACCGCTCCCGATCCACGGGCGACGCATGCGCCGTGAGCGCAATGACCGGAAGCCGCGTGAACCGCTCATCCTTGCGCAAATGTCCCAACACTTCGACACCATCCATCTCGGGCAGCGAGATGTCGAGCAACACGAGATCGGGGACGTTGTCGGCAAACCCGCGCAACGCGTCGATCCCCGACTCGTACTCGATGATCTCGTACTTCTCCTCGAGAATGACCGAGACGAGCAGCCGGTTATCGGCATTGTCTTCCACGACGGCGATACGTCTCATGCGTCCTCAGGCGGGCCGGCGGGAGCACGGGCCGCGACCTTCTCGCGTTCCTGCTGTAGCCATTGTTTGAGTAGTTCGAATTCCGACTGCATCGTGTCGATCCCCTCGAGCAACGCCGCGGGCTCGCCCGTCTGGGCACTTTTCTCCACCGCGAGCGACGCGCGCTGCAACGCCGCGCCGCCCAACTGCGCCGAGCTCGACTTTAGCGAGTGCGCCGCGAGCTCGATCGCGCGGCGATCGTCGTTCGCAACACCAGCCCGAGCGGCGTCGATGCGTTCCTGCGCATTCTTGATGAAGAGATCGATCATGCGCGTCAACAACGCGCCATCGCCCAACCGCATCAACATTTCGACCGCCGCGGTGTTGAACCGCTCGGTCGAATCTGCCGCATTGCTCAGTGGATGATCGGTCATGCGACGCGGCGCAACACCGCTTTCACCCGCGCGACGAACCGCGCCGGGTCGAGTGGCTTTCGCATATAGTCGTCGGCACCTTCATTCATCAACGCGACCTCCGTTTCACCGTCATCGTTCCCAGTCAACACGATGACTGGCAGCGTTGCCGTCGCCACCGCCGAACGCATCTGCCGGAGCGTCTCACGTCCGTCCATGCGCGGCATGGTGAGATCGAGGGTGACGAGTGAAAAATTGTTGTCCCGCTGCAGGAGCTCGAGCGCGGACTGGCCGTCGACCGCCTCCTCCACCGTGTAGCCGCTTTCGCGCAAAACCGAGACCGCGAGCTCGCGCATGATGGGGTCGTCTTCGACGACCAGGATGCGTGGAACTTCGGGCTCCGCCGGGGTCGTCACGGCGCTACTGTCGCTTTCGCCGAGGACGCGTTCTACTTCTGCGAGTGTGGTCTCGCCACTCCGCACTCGCTCCAGCGCCACCTCATGAATCGGCCGTAACGCCCCACGCTCGGCGGCACGCTGCAGCTCCATCGTGCTCCCGGCGCGTGTCACCTTCTCTTGGAATTCCGGCGTCGACACCAACACTTCCATGACGGGCATTCGGCCACGATATCCAGCCTCCCCACACTGCTGGCATCCGACCGCCATCCGCACTTGCTTGACACCGAACGCCCGTTCGAGACGCTCTGTTTCCGCATCCCGCTCCGCCGGCTGTGGCATCGAGCACACCGGGCACAGGCGCCGGACGAGCCGCTGGCTCAGCGCCCCGCGAAGGGTCGCTGCCAAGCTCGTCCGATCGAGCCCCAAGTCGACGAGCCGCTGCACGACCCCGACGGCGTCGTTGGTGTGCAAGGTGGCCAGCACCAAGTGGCCCGTCATCGATGCTTGCAGCGCGATCTGCGCCGTCTCGTTATCGCGAATTTCGCCGACGAAGACGACGTCCGGATCTTGCCGCAAAATGGCGCGGAGCGCCGAGGCAAAGGTGACGTCCCGCTTGGGATCGATCTGGATCTGCGTGACGCCGGCCAGCTCGTACTCGACCGGGTCTTCGACGGTCATGATGTTGACTTCACCGTCGGCGAGCTCGCGGATACCACCATACAGGGTGGTCGTCTTCCCCGATCCCGTCGGCCCCGTGACGATCACCATCCCCTCCCGGTACGACAGCAGATGTTTCATCCGGGCGAGCTCGTGCGCGGCCATCCCCATTTGGTCGAGCGCGCGCGAGGCATCGGGGTTCAGGATACGCAACACCGCCTTCTCCGCCTCCCGGGTCGGGACGGTGGAGATACGCAAGTCGAACGCTTTGTTCGCCACGGAAAGCCGCGCCCGGCCGTCCTGCGGACGGAGCCGGTCGGCGATGTCCAGCTTGCCAAGCACCTTGATGCGCGAGACGACGCGGTTGAGTGCCGGGAGTGGCATCTGCATGTACTGGCGCAACACCCCGTCGACGCGGAACCGGACCACCCCCTGGTTCCGTCCCGGCTCCACATGGATGTCGCTCGCCCCCGCCGCGACGGCGGCGTGCAAGATCATATTTGTGAGCCGAATCACCGGCGTGGCCTCCGCTTCCATCGCGTTGACCTCTTCGGGACTCGAATTCTCGACGACTTCGACCTGCTCGCTCAGCCCCCCTGGATCGACCGACTGGAGCAGGGTCTCCATGGCCCGTTCCGGGGCGTACTTGATGTTGATCGACTCGGACAGGGCGGCCGGTCCGGCCACCCGCATGACGACTCGACGCCCCGCGGTGAACTGGACTGCCTGCTCGGCGTTGTAGTCTGTGGGGTCGGCAGTGGCGATGATGATTTCGGCGTGCGTCTCCTTGAGCGGCAAGACATTGTGCTTGCGCGCCATTTTCTCCGGAACGAGCTTGACGGCCCGGTCTTCGATCGCCAGCAGGTCAGCCGGCTGAATCCGGAACGCCTTCGCCACGGCGACGGCCAAATCGCCTTCCGTCACGCCGTACGCGTTCGCGACGCTTTTCCAAGCGTCGGCGAGCGGAGTCTTCATTGTCACCGCCGGTTTGGCGGTCGCCTTCCATCCAGCCTGTTCGGCGGCGTTGATCAGCCACTGCATGCAGGAAAGTTAAAGGTTAAAGCGGTGGAACGGATGCCTTTTAGGCAATTTCATGGCCGGAAGATTGTATTGATCTCGTCCGACACGAACGGCAACATACCTACGACGGCACACCAACGACCCAATGCCCCCTATCATTCGCACGACGGCACTCCTCATTTGTTCCAACGTCTTCATGACGTTTGCCTGGTATGCCCATCTCAAGAATCTGAGCGGGAAACCCTGGTACATCGCGGCATTCGTCAGTTGGGGAGTCGCCCTCTTCGAGTACTTGCTTCAGGTCCCGGCGAATCGCATTGGGTACACGGCACTTTCGCTGGGCCAGCTCAAGATGCTGCAAGAGATCATTACCCTGACCGTATTCGTGCCGTTCGCCGTCGTCTACATGCGCCAACCGCTGAAGTTGGACTACCTGTGGGCGGCGTGCTGCATGCTGGGGGCGGCGTACTTCGCGTTTCGCGGACACTGATGCAATTATCGGCTCACTCGGCGGAATACCCCACGCGAATTGCGACGGGCCATCGGACCGCACGCGGCATTTCGGGGGGTCCCCACAATCGGATCAATGCGTCCTCGACGGCGTCGACGGGGTCGGCGCCATGGGTCGCCACGTAACGTGACGTCGCCGACCAGGTTCGGAGGTACCCCGCCAGCTCGGCGAGCGTCCAATGGCACTCCAGCGTAAAGGGGGGCGGTTCGACCTCGCGGAAGGGAAACGGGAGCGATCGATACCCGTCGTGCACCAGCGCGCGCTCCGGAGGCCAATACGAGCCGACGACCGCGGTGTTGAAGTGCGAAACGATCGCGTCGACCGTCGGGTCGTCGACGTGGCAATCATCATAGGTCCACACCGCGAGCGCACCCTCTGGAACGAGCACGCGTTGGACTTCCGCGTAAAACCGGTCCACGTCGAACCAATGCAACGCCTGCGCGACGGTGACGAGATCGACGGACCGATCGGCGAGCCCGCTCGCGTCGGCGGGAGCGACACGATACTCGACCCTCGGCGCGGGCTCCGCGTTGGCGATCTGCGCGGCACTCGCGTCCGTCGCGACGACACGATCGAAGACGCGGGCCAGCGGAACGGCGGCCTGTCCGCTCCCAGTCGCGCAGTCCCACGCAAGCGCATGTTTACGGACGCAGCTCGCGAGATACTGGAAGAGCGACTCCGGATATCCCGGGCGATACGCCGCATATTGCGCGGCACGCGCCGAGAAGTGGTCGTGGAAGGACATGCGCAAATGATAACGCCGCATGACGATCGGCGTGTGGATCACGTACGACACGGCATGACGAAGCGCACGGGACGCACGAGCGCACGTGCCGCATGCGTCGCCATCGCCCTCACGACACTCGCCGCGTGTGGTCCGCATGTCACCCTTCCACCACGACCGGCGCACATCGACCGTCCATTCGCCAGCCGCACCGTTGGCACCGATACGATCACCGATAGCGCGGACGTCGCACTCGCCATCCGGCTGGCACCGGTGCTCTATATCCAACGCGACGAAGCATTTTCGCTGCGTCGCGTGGTCGCGGTGCTCCATCCGACGCGCCGGGTGATCGCGTATCATCTGCTCTGGAACCACGACGTGAATGGGCAGTGGGTTCCGTGGGCCAAAGCCTCCGACGCCGAAGAGCTCTGGGTCGGCTACGACTCGACGGGGGCGTCGAGCGATCTGTGGACGTATTGGCACGGCGCCATTTTACATGCCGATTGGCACCATCGCGGACAACCGTCGGCGTACGTGCAATGGGGAAAACACGGCACGTTGCCGTACGGCGTGATCGAAAGCGATCTCCCGCCGCCGCGCACGTTGAACGTGTTCTACGCGATGGAATTTTTGCTGCTCCCCGAGATCTGGCTTGGGAAAGCCAGTCATGGCGGCACTTGGGGCTTTTTTCACAGCTACAAACGCTATCGCGAATTCACGCGCATCATGCCGCTCGACGGGCGGATCGACGCCGTCGTTCGGAGTGACGATCCACACCCCGTGCTCGAAGCGCTCTTCGGCGCACATTTCGCCGACAAACGACACTGGCCGTAGCGCGGCGGAGCGTTCCGCCGCGCCAAACCGTGAACCCTACTTTTTTGCCGTGTCCGTCACCGCTTTGGTGAACTCGATGGTGCGGAGCAAGCTCAACACCGAATCGTTCGACGCACCCGCCGGTTGGAGCACCGCGACGAAGAAGCTGTGTCCCCCGGGGATCTTCCAGGTCGCCTGACCAAATTGCCCCGGCTTGGTCGGACTGGTCGACCGGAGCGTCACGATTTTCACCGGATATCCGCTGATCGTATCGACGCACATCATGACGTCATGCACGCTCGCGGTCGAATCGAACCCATGATTGGTCCGGACCGAATCGAATTTGTAGTAGACGTTCCAGCTCCCCGCGCTCCAGGCTTGGCCGAGCGACCCTTCGTCGGCGGGAATGTCGTGCTCGAGCGCGCTGTCGGGAACGAGAAGCGACGCCGGGGCGAACTTGGCCGTCTGGCGAGACCAGCCTGCCCCCAGGGTCACCGCGGGTTTCGCGCAACGGGCCAGTTGCTGGTCATGGGACCGCGAGCACGCGGCGCCGGAGAGGACGAGCCCAGAGACCGCCAGGGTCGTCGCGAGTCGGAAAGAGAGTCCAGTGTTATTCACGCCCAAATTTGCCCCCAATTGGGGGCAGACGGAAGCGATGGGTGTGTCGAGGACGTGACGCGCTACCCCGCGAGCCCCTGCTCCCCGTGCGTGGCCGGCGCGGCGCGCGCCACGGCCGGGGAATTCCGGTGGCTCAGCTCACCTTCACGGATCGCTTTGACCAGGCCGCCAAGCGCGGCGATGACATGCTCGTCACCGTCACGGAGCAGTGCCGCCAGAATGTGTTTGCAGACGCTGTCGCGCCAAATATGATCGCCGCAATCGCACTGCGGGTGCCCTGGTGTGAGGCTCACCCAATGCGATCCCGAGCCGCCCCACACGTGATATCGTCCCTCGCCGACCCGCTCCGTCTGGAGCGCCAAGCCGCGCTCCAACCGCGCGAAATCGACGTCATACGCTCGTTCGTGCATGGTGTCCATCCCTGCTCCTGAATACAGCGATTCATACCCCATTCAGAGGGAGACGTTCGCGAGATACAGGAGGAAATACGCACATGCACGAAGGGCGGGAAGACATCCCCATTGTCTCCCCGCCCCCGTATGCTCCGCAGATTCCCAAGATTCTTACAGATCGATGGGCACGATTGTGTCGCGCCGATCGATCCTATCTATTGCTTGTCGCTGCCAGCAGACTTCCGCGCCCCGTGGACGCCGGCGCTCGTCTGTGCATGCGTGCTCGATCGTCCGTACGTTTGTAACCGCGCCAACACTTGATGCGCCATTTGTGGGTTGTTCGCGCGCACCGCTTGTTTGAGCGCGTAGAGATCCTGTTGCATTTGCAGCCCGGTCACCGGTGAGACGCTTCCACCGGTGTACGTCAACTGCTCCGCCATCTGCTCGAGCCGTGCGAGCGAGTCTTGCAGGCTCGACGTTCCATCCTGTTCGGATGTGGCTCCGGGACCAGCGAGCGCTACGAGTGGACTGGCGTCGAACCGGTCAATCGCCGGTTCGCGCGAAGCCGAGGTTTTCGAATCTTCTGCCGCCGAAGCGTCACGTACGGATGCGTCGTGCCCCGCGTCAGTCCCGACCGCATGCCGGGCCGACACACTGGGCACCGCGGTTCCCCGCACTACGCCAGACGTCGCATTTGTCAGTGAGACTTCCAACATAATTCCCTCCGTGTATTCCTATCGGCACAGGAATCTGGGGGGACCCCGTTTTCACGAATTTGTAATGATTTTCGTCTGTTTCGGAGGGGATGGGTGACCGGCAATACGGCCGGTCGAAAAAACGCTAATTCGTTGAAAATCAACGACTTATGCGAGGGAGATTCTCGTGCTCGAACAGTCGCTACAGCATCCGGCGTATCCGAGCGATTCCCCGGGTGAGCCGGGCGCCGAGGTCTGGATCCGTCCCCTCGAGGACGTCACGCACGATGCCTTGGCGATCGACGAGGAAGAGGGTTGGTGACCCATTGGCGCCGTATCGGCGAAACAGACTGGGGATCGGCAGGAGAAACTGATTGTCGCTGGCGGAAACCGTGGTGAGCGCCACGGGAACCCGTGCACCAAGCTCTATGGCCATGGCCTTTCGCATCACCGCGATCGCGGAGTCGCGATGGGTGGTGTCGGCGAGATAGGTGACGACAAGGGCGTCGACGTCGCGTGCGCGGGAACGCTCGAGGAGCTGCCGGAGCGCGCCGTGCACGCGGCCACACGCCGCACACTGCGGAGTCGCGAATTCGACGATGGTGACGCGGGCTCGCCATTGCCGAGGCAAAGGGTTGGACGGTGGCACGATCCATTGCAGCGTCCGCAGTGTGTCCAACGTGCCGTGACCGACCATTGCGTATCGGGTACGTTCGCGTTGTGCAAAAAGGACCGGGACGCGTGCGAGCATCGCGCCGAAATCCTGGCTGCTGATCAGTTGGAAATCCGTCATGGTCTTTTGGCTCGCGATCGCCGCCTCGTGTACGGCAAGACACGCGTCGACCTGGCGAAGACTCGCGGCAGGATTGCCCTCTCGCATCGCGCGTTCCGCCTCGAACGACTTCAGTGCGCACCAGGCTTCTTTGCCATCTCCACTGGCGCGCACATTCGGTGGGAGCTTGTCGACGAGCGAGGCGGCCTGTCGCACGTGCGCATATCGCCGGGGATCGTCGCTCCCGAAGAGCGGGACCAATCGTAGCTCGGCTTTGAGACTCGAGAGGAGAACCGCGAGTGGCGACTGCCCGTACCGCGCAATGCGTACGGCCACCACGTCGCGGATTGCCGGATCCGCGGAGCGTGTTGCGCTGTCGAGCGCCGCTTCCAACTCGTTCCACGACGGGACCGACGTTCCGGCGGCGAAGCGGCGGGCCATGATGGAATCCGCTGACGCAAAGGTAGGACGTGGCTCGTGGGTGCTGTCGGTGTACCAAGCGGCGAGTCGCAACGCGTTGTAGGCATTTACGACGCCGCCAGAACGGCATTTCGTCGCGAGCGATGCGCTCCGAATGACGCTTTCGGTCACGACGTGTTTGACTTGAACGGCGGTCAGCGTGGGATAATACTCGCGGATGAGCGCCACGATGCCCGTCACAACGGGGGCGGCCATGCTCGTGCCGCTCCAGGCGATGTAGTGATTTTCCGGAATTGTCGACGGAATGTCGACGCCTGGCGCGAAGACGTCGACGTCGCGCTGGCCGTAGTTGGAGAAGCGGGCTGGGAGCGTGGGACCGTTGAGGCTGTCGGATGCGCCCACTTCGATCCACGCGTCGGCGGCACCCTGACCATCGGCGTACACGGGATTGGGATAATGCGTGCTGCGATCGAGATCTTCGCCGGTGTTTCCCGCGGCATGGACCAACACGACGTCGTGGGCCATGGCATAACGGACCGCGGAATCGACCGCGGTTTTCGCGTACGTGTACGGCTTGCCCAGGCTCATGTTGATGACGGTCGCCCCGTGATCGACGGCGAATCGGATCGCGTCGGCCAAACTGCGGTCGCGCAGCTCGCGAATCGTTCCGTTGGCTTTCAGCGTCATGAGTTGCACGTGATCGGCGATTCCGTCGACGCCTTCGCCGTTGCCGCGCACCGCGCCGATGATGCCGGCGACGTGGGTCCCGTGGTACGCCGTAAAGTTCGGATCCTTGACGAGGCCGAGTTGGTCTGGGGTGACGTCCGCGTTCCCCGACGCGGTGTCACGTTCCATGTTCTCGGGATTGAGACCATGCATCACGTGATATGCGGCATGGTCGCGCGGGGTGAGGATTTCCGCGGCCTGGTAGCTACGCCAATTCGGATATCGCGGGAGACGTGCGAGGATCCGGCGAATCCACGCAGAATCGGCGGGATGAGTTGTGACGTATGTAGTGAGCGCCTGCGGCGTTGGCGCCGGTGCATCGATCGCGCGAGCAATGCGATCGGTGTGCGTCTGTGCCTCGGTCAGCTCGTCGACCAATGCGCGCATCGCGGCACGTTTCTCGGTCAGCTGGCCGGCGAGCTCGGGGTGTGCACCGGCGACGAGTTGCACGACGTCTTCGCGCCCGGTTTCGGCGGCGATGAAATTCCACCCGAACGTTCCGCGCACGGGATCGCGCCAGAGGACCGAGTGGAGATCGACGTGCGCGGTATCGGTCCCCGAATCAATCAGCCCGACGATGACGGGACGTGCAATTTTTCCGCGAAGCAGCTCGCGATAGGCTCGATCGTTGCTGACGCCGAACACCCCATCGGACTGTAAATCATGGTGATGCCACGCTGCGTGATGCGATACTGAATCTTGCGCGTGGAGGGCGGAACCGGCACAAACCGTCAGCGTGACGGCACATCTGCGAATCAGCTTTCGTGTGTCGAAGAATAGCATGAGACGTGAAAGAGCGCTCGTCAAACGGCGTCAGCGAGCGCGACGAAGTTGAAGTCGTTAACCATGACTGGCGGGACGATGGTGGGAGCGATCGGCCACGAGCCGTGCCACGGCGAATAGCCAAAGGCGGTTCGCTCTGGAGTTCCCATCGCGATGAGGCGGTTCATGAAGAAGTAGAACGAATCGATGAACCGAAAGTCTTTGACCGCTTTGTCGATTTTTCCATTGCGCACCAGGAAGCAGCCGCCGTTGGTGGTGCCGGTGATGACACCGGAGCGCCGGTGTAACACTTGGATCCCGCTCAGCCGATTGACGTAAATCGCCTCCTTGGCATTGGCGATCATTTCCTCGACGGTCAGTGTGGGGCCGCTCGCAACTTCCAGCCGTAGCGATGCCGGTGAATCGTTCGCGACTTTGCCACTGAGCGCGGCCTCCATCGGATCGATCGCGAGATTCACGAGCCGTCCCCGTTCCAACCATTTCATTGGAGAGAGAGGATAGCCGTACTCATTGAACGGCAAATATCCACCATCGGCGTCGTTGGGATCCGACGTAAGATTCACCCGGTCGTCGACGACTTTTCCGCCCATCGGGATTCCCGACAGCGGGGTCAATCCCATGCGCGTCGGCTGCGCGCCGTAATCACTGCCGATGGCGCGAACGATTTGGGCGACGGCGGGACGCCCGAGAATCGCGACGCGCCGTCCTGGCTCGAATCCGACGGGATTGGCCGCCAACCGTGTCAAACGCGCCGCTTCCGCTCCGACATGCGCGGGATTCACGTGTGACCAATCGCGTGCCACTTGCCCTGCCCACCCTGGAGATCCGAGTGCCGTCCCGT
>Ga0207654_10000078_pt1 | contig 63974 bp, 59 predicted proteins | sample KBSC64metaG_FD_184355 | JGI IMG/M metagenome (GOLD analysis project Ga0207654, IMG submission 184355) | Corn rhizosphere microbial communities from Kellogg Biological Station, Michigan, USA - KBS C6-4 metaG (SPAdes) (version 2) | ecosystem: Host-associated > Plants > Roots > Rhizosphere > Soil...
TTTCACCACGTCGCCGCGGTGACCGAGATTGGCTACGTCTTCTTTCAGGATGACTTCCATGTGAAACTCTCCAGATTAGCGGGCAGCTGAACGATAGGCCGTCCGTCCGTTGTGTTAGACACAGGCGTACTACTTTCAGTTGCGCCGCGGCAGATTCTATCGCGAATCGAGCGCGGTCGTCGCCTGCCAAATTGTTACTGCACTACCACTAAGGCGTCATATGAGTAACGGGATGCCCCAGCAAAGCGAGCAGTTTAGTGCCGGGTTGCAAAGGGCAGCAGAGCGATGTTGCGAGCCTGCTTGATGGCGCGAGTCAGACGACGCTGGTGCGTGGTGCAGACTCCCGTCAGGCGGCGAGGCACGATCTTGCCGCGCTCGGCCACAAACCCTTGCAGAAGACGAACATCCCGGTAGGGAATGGCGTCGATCTTCTCGGTGCAGAACTTGCACACCTTCTTGCGGCGGAAGAACTTGCCGCGTCCGCCCGGTCCACCGGGACCGCCGGGACGACCACCGGGGCGTCCGCCGGGACCACCGGGTCCGCCGGACGGGGGGCCACTCTGGGCGGCTGGTGCGGCTGGAGCCTCGGGTGCTTTTACCTGGTTCTCATCAGACATGTTGTTTCCTCTTCAGTTCTTCGGGTTCAGGCCCTCAGGGTCTAACGCCCGGTGAATTCTTGCGCGGTGCTCGGCACAGCTAAAGCCGTGCCCTTGAAACATCGCGAATACTAGTAGTGCCTAGGCGCTGGCAGGGGCGGCTTCGGCCGCAGCCGGTTCAGCAGCAGCGGGCGGATGGGCAACCGCCGCAGCGGCAGGCGCTTCCGCGCTTACCTTGCGGCGAGTGCCGCGAATCGCCTTGATCTTAGCCAGGCGCTTCTCTTCCTCGTCCATGCGAACGGTGATGAACTTGATCACCGGCTCAGAGACGCGGAGACGGCGTTCCAACTCGAGAACCACTGGGCCACCGGCCTCAATGGTCATCAGAATGTAGTTGCCGTCGTTAAATTTGCGGACAAGGTAGGCCAGCTTGCGGCGGCCCATCTTCTCGACGTTCTTCACCACGCCGCCACCATTGGTGACGCTTGTGGTGAAGCCGGCGATCAGCTTGTCGACGTCTTCATCGACCGCATCGGGTCGAACAATGAACATTACCTCATACAAACGAGACATCCGTGTTTCCTTTCGCCGCCACATGGCGGCAGTGATCAGTGGTCAGTGAACAGTGATCAGAAGTTCCTGACCATGCCACTGGAATCTCTTGCTTCCGCAAACCTTCGGAGCTGTTTCACTCCGAACCCTGAACATTGAGCACTGGTTTCTGCCGCTGCTCACTGTTCCTTGCGGTTAAACTCGTTCATCGCGGGACCGGGTCCGTCCTGGATGATGCGCCGTGTGGCGGTTGCCACCTTGTCGAGCACTTCGTCCAGTTTGGTCAGATCCCCTTTGCGCATCGGCGAGAGCAGATAATCTCTCCCGGGTCGCCTGCCGCCGGCCTCTTTGGCCTCGGGCGGCAGATCGAGCCCAACTCCTATGCGCAACCGCAGCCACTCCTGGCTGCTGAGAGCACTGGTTACGCTGCGGGCTCCGTTGTGGCCCGCGGGCGAACCCCGCTCCCTGATCTTGAATGTCCCCAGCACCAGGTCCAACTCGTCGTAGATGACGAGAAGATCTCGTGCCGGGTCCACCTCGAACTCTCGAATCAGAGCGGCGACTGCAACTCCGCTGAGATTCATAAATGTCTCCGGCTTGGCCAGAACCACTTCGCGTCCTGCCAGACGGCAGGTTGCGGTAACGGCCCGGCATCGCCGGTTTTGCACCACAACGCCTTCCTGTTCGGCGATGCGGTCGATTGCCATGAACCCCGCGTTATGCGGCGTCCATAAGTACTCGAGTCCTGGATTCCCGAGCCCGACCACCAGGAAGGGCCCGGATTTTTTCTCGTTCTCGAGCACTTTGTCCAAGCCCTACTTCTTGGCCGGCGCAGCGCCTTCGGCTGCGGGTTCGGTCTTGCCCTTCTTGGCCACTTCGGGTTCGGCAGGTGCGGCGCCGGCTTCTCCGGCTGCTGCAGCTTCTCCCTCGGCGGGTGTTGCGGCAACTTCTTCGCGAATGGTGACGACGTGCGCCACAGTCGCGTCTTCGTTGGTCAGATACTTGATCTTGTCGCTGTGCGGCAGATCGCTTACACGGAGCACGCCGTGCAGAGCGAGGCCGGTGACGTCGACATCGATGTGATTTGGGATGTCAGCGGGCAGGCACTCGATTTCAACTTCGCGGAGAACCTGGTCGAGGATGCCGCCCTCGGTCTTAACGCCGACCGGGGTGCCGATGAGCTTGACGCGGACGCTGACCTGGAGCAGCTTGTCGAGCGCAATGCGCTTCATATCGATGTGGATCAGGCGGTCCTTGATGGGCTCGCGCTGCCACTCAACGATCATGGCTTTGGCGGAGGAAACGCCATCCACCTGCACATCGAAGATCGTGTTGTGACCGGTCTCTGAGAACAGGATCCGGGTGATCTGCTTGGGATCGACTTCAACCGCAATGGCATCTGCGCCTGCTCCATAAAGGACAGCAGGGATCTTTCCGGCCGCGCGTACGCGGCGTGCGGCATTCTTGTTGAACTTGCCCGTTCTGGGCTTGGCTACGACGACTTCAGGCATCTGAATCTCTCTTTTCTGTATTCGGGCACGGGGATTGTTGAAAGACCGCCGCTCCCTTTGTTTGGCCTCGGATCGGGGGTTTCAGGGAGCAGGAATCAGAAGTGCTCTGCGATTCCCATTGCCTTCACCCGTACCGGGGACGTTTTTGTTTTGGTCAGCTGATCCCTGAAACCTGATCCCTGACTTCTAGCTAAACAGCGTGCTGACGCTGGTCTCCATGTGGATGCTTTCGATAGCGGCGCCTAACAGGCCGGCAACGGAAAGCACCTTGATCTTTGGCGTTTTCTGGGCGGCTTCGCGCAGGGGAACAGTGTTGGTAACTACGACCTGTTCCAGTCGGGAAGCTGCAATGCGTTCAATGGCCGGTCCGGAGAAGATCGCGTGGCTGGCGCAGGCGTGCACGGTGGCCGCGCCGTTTGCGTAGAGCGCATCCACGGTCTTCACGAGGGTTCCGGCGGTATCAATGATGTCGTCGATGATGAGGCACGATTTGCCGTGTACATCGCCAACCACGTGCATCACTTCGGCAACGTTGATGTCGGTGCGGCGCTTGTCGACGATCGCGAGCGGTGCTCCCATTTTCTGCGCAAAAAAGCGTGCCCGCTCCACGCCACCCGCATCGGGTGAAACGACAATCAGGTTGGGAAGGTTGAGTTCGCGGAAGTAGCTGACAAGAACCGGGCTGGCGAAGAGATGGTCGACCGGAATGTTGAAGAATCCCTGGATTTGCGCAGCGTGAAGGTCGACGAAGAGTGCGCGATTAGCGCCGGCGGTGGTGAGCAGGTCGGCGATCAGCTTGGCGCTGATGGCGACGCGGGGGCGATCCTTGCGGTCCTGCCGGGCGTATCCGTAGTAAGGAACTACGACCGTGATCCGGGCCGCGGAGGCGCGCTTGAGGGCGTCGATGATGATGAGGAGCTCAACGAGGTTCTGGTCGACGGGGTAGCAGGTGGGCTGTACGACGAAAACGTCGACGCCGCGGACATTCTCAAGCAACTGGAAGTAGACTTCACCGTCGGCAAAGCGCTGGAGCTTCGCCTCTCCGACCGTCACGCCGATGTGGCGGGCGATCTCGTCGGCGAGAGGACGGTTTGCCGTGCCGCTGAAGAGCTTGAAGCGGCGGTCCTCGCTGAGATTGCGGGAACGCTTGCGCTCGGCGGCGGGCTTGACGTCCTTGGCCTTGGGGTCCGGGTTCTGAGCAGGCTTGTGTGAGCCGTCTTTGTTAGCGTCGGCAGAGCCTGGCTGTTTTTCTTCCAGCGTTGCTATCGTCGTTCCCACTTCCATCTCCAATACCTCCAAGCTGGTTGGCTTTGGCTGCATTTTGGCTTTGCGGAAGGCAGGAGAAGAGTATTGGCTGGGCGACCTGGATTCGAACCAGGATAAATGCCTCCAAAGGGCATTGTCCTACCATTGAACGATCGCCCAACTCCGCTTCTGCTCACCGCTGATTGACAGCCGATGGCGAGTTTCAATCCCGCCGTGGAGCACTGTCAACCGCTTGCACAGGGACTATTCCACAATCATTTCAGACCAGTACTTCGATCGCGGCAGCGTCTGCGTGATCTGGCTTTGCACGCCTGCCGCGGTCAGCCGTTGCTGGGCTGCCTGTGCATGTTCCCGGGTCAGGTACAACCCGAAGAGTGCCGAACCGGACCCTGACAGGGACGCATGAAGGGCTGCCTCCGGGCTACCGGTAGCTGCAAGAAGACGCTTGATCTCAGCAAGGGAGGGATGCTGGGGAAAGACGACTTGCTCGAAGTCGTTCTGAATCCAGCTCGTGATCCCGGTGCGGACAAGCGCGGACTCTTGAGGTCCGGCCAGGTCCCCGCTACCTGATACGTTCTTTAGGGCAGGGACACCGGAGGAGCCAGTACCATGCGACGCCTCCGAAAAGGCGCTGACATAGGAGCGGCTCAACTGTTCCAGTCTATCTTCTGACGCATCAACGGTCAAACCCTCACGGGCGCAGAGGGAATCCCAGTCGCGAAAGGCCTGCGGGGTGGAGACGCCAACGGCCGGGGTGGCGATGACGCACCAGATCGGGTCGAAGTCGGGGAGCGGATAGACGATCTCGCCCCGGCCGCGACCCAGCACCGCGCCACCAATGAGAAAAAGAGGGACGTCGGAGCCGACCTTCGCGGCAAGGTCAAGCTGGCGCGAAGGCCAGTTTTCCGCGTTCAGTATGGGGGAGTCCGGTTCTGGAGCCCCCATCTTTTCAGCAAATTGTGGGATATCAAGCCAGCTGGTTCTACCCCGGCCGTCGGGCAGAACGTCTTTGCGGAATCGGGCCAGTTCGGTTTCGAGGCCGACGAGAGCCGCTATGGCATTGGCCGACCCCGCGCCGAGGCCGCCCTGAATGGGAAGACGCTTGTCTATATAGATGGAGACGTTGGCCGGGGTGCCGAAATCTTCCAGGGCCAGCGCGACCATCTTCCACGCTGTGTTGCGGTTATCGGTCGGGACGTGCGGGTTGTTCGATGTGAGCCGTATCGATGTTTCCGGTGCCGGATGCGCGCTGACCGTCACCAGATCATGCAATGCGATCGTCTGGTAGACGGTAGCGAGGGGGTGAAAACCATCCGGACGCGGCGCGCCTATGTAGAGGCCCAGATTGATCTTGGCATGCGAGCGGACTGTCGTGGGCATACCGGTCCATTGTAGAGCGGAGCCGTTCGACGATCTCAGCAGCGCGCTTTGCCACCATCCGCGAACAATACCTTCGAAATCGACGTAGAATCTCTCGTATTCCGGCAGGCAGGTGCGCGGAAGGGAGGGTGTCATGACTCCTCTGGGCAAAGCTGAATACGGCCTCGCACTCCTGCTGTGGGCGGGAAGTTCCCTTGCGAACGCGCAAAACCCATCTCAGCCCTCCCCCGCGCGCGTCGCAGTTGTGACACCCATTGAGCTCATCCACGACAAGCCCTATGTGACTGTCATGGTGAATGGCCACGGCCCTTACCGGTTTCTCGTCGATACCGGGACAGGGACGCAGGCGATCATTTCGCCTGAGCTGGTGCAGGAACTGGGGATCCCGGCGGTGGGCCGCACGCGGCTTACAGACCCGAGCGGCCAGGGCGAGCAGAGATCGAACGTCGTCTGGATCGAGTCACTCAAATTGGGCGATCTCGAATTTGAAGAGGTGCAGGCGGTCGAGCACAGGCTTTTCCGGGAAGAACAAAACTGCAAGGGAGTCTTGGGATTCGCTCTGTTCGAGGATTACCTTCTGACCCTCGACTACCCAGGCCGAAAAATGGTCCTTACCTCAGGTACTTTGCCCGAGCATGCGGCCGGATCGCTATTGCCCTTGCGGTTGAAGGATGGCGTGCCGATTGCCACCCTTCAGATCGACGGCCTCACAGTGGATGCGCAGATCGACTCGGGAGGAAATGGGTTGAGCCTTCCCGATGCCATTGCTGGTGAGTTGAAGTTCCAAACGGCGCCGGTGGAATACGGAACCGCCGAGTCTCTTGCGACGCGCTTCTCATTGAGAGCCGCAAGGCTCCAGCAGGATGTGCGACTCGGGCCGTATGTTTTCCGGAAGGCGTTTGTTGAGATCAATTCAGCTTTCCCACTGGTGAATATCGGGTCGACGCCGCTGAAGAACTTCGTCATCACCTTCGACCAGCAGGAAGGCGTGATGCAGGTGTACAGCAAGCAAAGCGTAATGTCTCTGGAGGCCTCGCCAATGCTGCTGGAGATGCAGAACGCACCACGGCACCAGGCGTCCGATGCGAAGCTGGTTCCGATTGGCTAAGAGGCGGCTTCTTAGCTTTTGATTCTCAGTCCATCATCCCCCAGAGTTCCGCTCCGTCGAAATTGATTGCGAAGGAAGAGTCGCCGCGCTTACGCTGAGGGCGTAACTTCCCTATCTTCCTTTTTGCTGAACGGAGTCTCGATGAAGCGGCGTTCTTTTCTGAAGAGTGCGGCGGCGCTGTTGCCGGCTGCCGGATTTGATCCAGTTTCGATTGCCGAAGCGCGGACCCGAGAGCAAGAGCATGTCATCGCCGCCGGTCAGGACAGACTCGGAGAGGCGCATTCGCGTGGCTACAGCTCGATCCTGTTCAAAGTGCTGCCAAAAGATACAAGCAATGGGCTGTTTGTCATCGAGCACATGAACCTGGTGAACGGCGGTCCTCCACTGCACAAGCATCCTTACCAGGAGGAGTACTTCTATCTGATCTCGGGTGAAGTGCGGTTTGCGCTGGGCGAAGAGCGTGTCGTGTTGAAGGCCGGAGATTCGGTGCTTGGGCCGCGAGGGATTCCCCACACGTTTGCCGCCGTTGAAGGAAAGCCAAGTCATATGCTGATCGCGTTTTCCCCGGCGGGAAAAATGGAGGAGTTTCTACGCGCGACGGCGGTTCCGAATCCGCCGAAACAGGATGCAGCGTTCTGGCGCAAGTTCGATATAGAGCTTCTGGGACCATCGCCTTTCGCCGGCTTACGGCGCTTCGAAGAATCCTGAAACAAACTCTCCATGTTGCGCGTACTGCTGGTAGAGCTACACTGGTGCCGCACAGGAGACCTGTGTCTACAGGGCACGGAAAGGCGAAACGGGACAATGAAGATTATTCAAGGGATGGCAGTGGTTGCGGTTCTGGGTGTTGCGGTTGCAATGCAGGCGCAGGCACCAGCGGAAAGCACTCCTACGGCAGACGAGATTGTGGCAAAGCACATTGAGGCGATCGGGGGTAAGGCTGCGATAAGCCAGGTGAAGTCGATGACGATCGAGAGCGCGACCTCGGTAATGGGGAACGAAGCTCCGACGGTGACGACGGTCGTCGATGGAGTTGGCTACAAGAATGAGACTGATTTCAACGGAACGAAGATCGTCCAGTGCTACAACGACAAGGGCGGCTGGATGGTGAACCCCATGGCGGGCGCATCCGATCCCACACCGATGCCGGAGGACCAGTACAACCTGGGCAAGGGGCAGATCTATGTCGGCGGGCCGCTCTATGACTATGCTGCCAAGGGCAGCAAGATCGAGCTGATGGGAAAAGAAGGAACTGCCTACAAGATCAAGCTGACGTCGAAAGAGAACACCGAGACCACGTTCCTGATTGATTCGACCAACTACATGATCACCACTGTGCTGGCAAAGGGAAAGATGCAGGATCAGGATGTGGATATCACATCGAAGTTCTCGGACTATCGGAAGACCGACGCCGGGCTCATGGTTCCCTATGCAATTGACATCGATCTCGGCCAGTTCCAGTTGTCTGTTGCAGTGAAGAAGGTGGAGCTGAACAAGACAATCGATCCGGCAACATTCGAGATGCCGAAACCGACGGAAGCTCCTAAGCCCGCAATCTAGTGCGATCGAGCACCGGGCCGCGTTCCTCGCTTAGAGCGCGGCCGTGGTGCTCGCTACCATCTCCTTTGCCTTGCGCAACGACGTCACCGGATCTCCGATGGGCTTGAATTCCATCGCGACCATATGCCGGTAGTTGAGCTGGGCAAGCTTCCGATAGACATTCGCATAGTTGATCTCTCCAGTACCGGGCTCATGACGACCGGGAACGTCGGCAACGTGAATGAGGCCGATGAGGTCGATGTGCTTTTCGAGCTTCTCGATAAGATTGCCTTCGCCGATCTGCTCGTGGAAGAGGTCATACAGGAACTGCACCTGCGGGTGATTCACGGCACGGACGATCTCGATTGCCTCTGCAGCTGATTGCAGAAAGTAGTGAGGGTTCTCTTCGGGGTCGATGCATTCGAGCAGAAGGCGGACAGGCTGGCCATCAATCTGCTTGCCTTCGACGAGCGCCGCTGCGCGCTTGAGGCCTTCGATGCAGCTGGCGTGCTGATCTTCGTGGGAGAGACCGGGAACGATGTTGCCGGAGAGGATGATCATGGCCGGGCAGGAGAGCTTCTCCATGGGCGTGAACGCGTCCTTGAGCTCGGCGAGAAAGGCATCGCGAACGGCAGGGTTGCCGATCCCGTTATGCAACCCCGCGGTGGCGTCGAAGCGGATGCCATACTGTTTCGCCGCTGCTATAGCTTTGCCGTAGTCCGCATCGGACCATTTCGCGTATTCACCTACGAGTTCAACGTTGGTGTAGCCGGCTTCCGCAACTTTAGCGAGGCGCTCATTGAACGGGAGGTCGGTGAAGACGGTCCACAGCATCACGGAGACCGGAAAAGGAGTGGAATGATGCTCCTCCGGGGATGGGGAAGCTCCGGATTGAAGAGCGGTTGTTGCGAGGGCTGCCGAAGCAAATCCCTGAGCGAATTGGCGGCGATTCATCGTTTTCTGGACCTCAACTCGATTAAGTTGGAAAACTGCAACAGATCAGATCTTTCCTGATCGGCGGAGTGCTTGCCAATCCTTTTCAGTCTGGTCGGCGTAAATCGAACCGAAGCGAGCGAGCGCTTCTGCGAAGGCTTCTCCATTTCCCAGATAGCCGGAGATGACGAGAGGGTCGCCGGATCGCGCATGGCCACGCGCAAGAAGTTCGCCACACACTTCGCCGAAAGCAGCAAGACCGCTCCCCGCTAAATCGGCGAGGTCGATCGACCCCTTATGGTCGTTCAGCTGACGCACGAGGAACTGGCGCGAGCCAATGTGGGTCCAGCCCAGAAATGGATCGGATTGCAGCTGCATAGCTCGCTGGCCGCTGGCTACCCGCTGACCGTTGTGTGCGGGGGGATGTGCACTGGGCAGGTAGGGAGCGTAGGCAGACGGCGCCTCTTCCTTGATCTGGAGAAAGAGAGGATCGTTCGGGCCATTGCCTTCGAAATAAATGCAGTAGTCGCGAAGACCCACGGATCCAGTGCCAACGACTTTGAATGCGACATCGATCGGACGATAGAGCGAGAGCAGATGCTGCCGTTGCGGTTCGAGGACTTCGCGGTACGGAACCAGCGCATCGAGAATCTTCCCGGCCTGTGCGCCGGTGATCCGGGAAAGCTGCAACTTGATCTCCTTGAAGCGTCGAACGCCGGGCTTCCCCGGAACCGGCTCCGTGAGCAAGTCAAGACTGTGTAGCGGAGTGGCACGTTCGGCCTTGACCAGAGCTGCATGTACAGGGACGATGTCGCCGATGCGATGGACCTGGAATCGAGCGACTTCAAGCAGGGGAAGCCGTGCAAAGGCCCGCATCTGCTCGCAGTAACGCAGTGCGCAATGTTGAACAGCGTCACGGGCGGCAGCTTCTTTGTGGCGCGACTCGCGGCCTGCAAGGATGATGGAAGCGGCCATGCGTTTGAGATCCCACTCGAACGGGCCTCGGATCGTCTCATCGAAATCGTTGATGTCAAAGACAAGTCTGCCGTCAGGAGCGGCAAAGGCGCCGAGATTGCGTACGTGGGCATCGCCGCAGATCTGGGCTTCGATTCCAGTGTTGGGGATAAGCGCGAGATCTGCTGCCATGATGGGCGCGGCTCCCCGAAAGAAAACAAAAGGGGACTGCGACATGAGTTGATGCTTGAGTTTGAGCAAGGCTGGGACGCGGCCGCGCTCGGCCCGGTCAAGCAGAGCAAGTGGAACTGTTTTGCGTCCTTTGATGTTGAGCTGGTCGTTCTGCTGACGGCCGAGCTGTTTGCGACGGGATTGCCCAAGATTCCGTCGCTCCTCTGGTGTTGCCCAGGACATTGAACGGGAGCTCCTGAGTTCTCCCATGGAAGGATAGACGGTCGAGCCTCGGATGCAAGTGTCACATTGCGATGGCAGGGGAGATGCTTTCGCTCGGGTAAACTGGAAACCCGGGGGACAGCTTTCCAACGCCCATGTCTGGAGCGATCGTGCCCGCCTGGAGGAAATCTCTTGAGGTATTTCGCCCCGCGATGGCGTGCAATTGCTTTGACGGTTGTAATCCTCTCGGCGCCCGGCATACAGGGGCAGAAGCCTGCGAAGGCCCTGACCATTGAGGAGATTTTCAGTCACGGGCCACTATCGGGTACGCCTCCGAGCGGGCTTGCCTGGTCCCCCGATGCACAGCACCTGACGTACCTCGATGGTGGTGAGCTGGTTGAAATCGATCCCGGCGTCGGAAAGCCGCACATTCTGGTCGGTCATGGAAAGCTCGCGACCTTGAGCCCGAAGAGCGCAGTGAGCGAAGAGGACAAGGACCATCGTCGCCGATACGGTATGCCAAGTTATCTGTGGGCGCCGGACTCCAAGCATCTCCTCTTCAATTCGAATGGAAGCCTGTGGTACTACGAACTCGCTAACGGTACGGGAGTCGATATTGGATCCACGGGAGCCGGGTCCGGCGATGATCCGAAGTTCTCTCCGAATGGAGAATACGTATCTTTTGTCCGCAATCATGGGCTTGCGATCGTACCGTTGCGCAGCCCTGACACGCCCACGATGAACCTCGCTACATCACCGAACCCGAATGTTCTGAACGGCGAAGTCGATTGGGTCTACCTGGAAGAGCTGAACACGCGCAGCAACTATTTCTGGTCGCCGGACTCGAGGAGCATCGCGTACCTTCAGACGCTCGAGGAAAACGTTCCGGTTTATCCAATGGTCGACTGGATTCCAACTCACCCCAACGTTGAAATCCAGCACTATCCGCAACCGGGAGATCAGAATCCCGATGTGCGCGTCGGCGTTGTGAGCACAAAGGGTGGAAAAACGGCCTGGGTTCACATTCCAGTCGAGCAGGGACAGGATTACATTCCGCGTTTCGGATGGGTCGATCGGAGAACCCTGTGGGTGGAGACGCTCAGCCGCGACCAGAAACATCGAAGAATCTATTTCGCCGATCCGGGGACCGGTGCCGCGCACCTGGTTCTTGAGATCTCCGATGAGAAGTATCTGAACGAGAACTTCGATGCCTATGTTGGGCATGGCTGTATCGTGCTCACCGACTGGACGGACGGGCACAACCACATCTACCTGTACCGATATGACGAAGCGAAGACGGATTCAACCCGTGCCAAGCTTGAGAAGCAGCTGACGCGGGGCGGCTTCGATGTGGCGGAGATCTACCGTGTTGACCCGTCGAGGAATGAAGTCCTCTACGCCTCCAACGAGACTTCCCCGATGGAGCGACAGGCCTGGCGCGTGACCTTCGAAGGCGAACGCTCGCAGATTACGCATGGGGCAGGATTTCACGATGCTCTGTTCGCATCGATGGGCGGAAATTTCGCAGACAAGTTCTCGATCCGGAGAAGTCCGCCAATCGTGCAGATGTGCGGTATTGGCACCGGCTGTTCTCCCTTCTGGGGATCGAGCGCGATCGGTGAATATGGATTGCGCGCTCCTGAGCAAGTCGAGGTCAAGGCCGAAGACGGAACCGTCCTGTATGGGACGCTCCTGATCCCGTCGGATGCGAGCGGCGCGGCAACTGTGCCGCTCATCGTGAATCCCTACGGCGGACCTGATGTCCAGACAGTTGTAGATCGCTGGAGCGACTCGCTGTTCTTCGATGAACTGCTCGCCCAGCATGGATTCGCAGTCCTGCACGCTGACAATCGCGGAATGGGAATGAGAGGGCGCGATTTCGAGCAGGCGGCGTATCACAACTTCGGGCCGGTGCAGTTGAAGGATCAATTGACGTTCATCGACGCTGTGCTTGCAAAGCATCCTGAGCTCGATCCAGAGAGAATCGGGTGGTGGGGCGGAAGCTGGGGAGGCACATTCACCCTATATGCGATGACCCACTCCGACAGATTCAAAGCAGGCGTCGCGGTCGCGCCCGTGACAGACTGGCGAAACTACGATTCGGTGTATACGGAGAGATATTTGAGCAAGCCTGCTGAGTTCCCGGACGGGTACAAGGATTTTTCGCCAGGTGAATCGGCAGCCAATCTGCGCGGTAGACTCCTGCTCTTACACGGAACCGGAGACGACAACGTTCATATCGAGAACACCGTGCAATTTATCCAGAAGCTGATCCAGTTCCAGCTTCCTTACGATCTGCAGATTTATCCGCGGAAGACGCATTCCTTATCAGGAAGCGATGTGCGCGTTCATATGTATGGCAGGATTCTGGCTCACTTCGAGCAGTACCTCAAAGAAGCCACCCCGTAGACGAGAGATTTCTCGGCACAGTAGCTCACGGAGCTTTCTGAGCGGCGATTGCGAAAAGCCTCAGCCGAGCGGGTCCCTCAAAGCTCGTGACGGCTGAAGAACTCATCCTTTTCGCGTTTGGGGCAGTTGGTGCATTGAAGGCAGCAAACCAGCAGGACAGCTACCCCTAGTGTGACCAGGATGGCCAATACACTCGCGTAAGATCCGATCATTTGAGAAAGAGTATGCATAAGCCACGGTGGACTGCGTGGAATGATCCCGCTGTTGAGATAGACAGCAACCAACAGCGAAAGGTCTCAATTGCAGGATTTGCAGCAGCCCAAGTCTACCATCTATTCGATGAGGCGTACCTGTTTCCCCGTTGTAAGATGGCGAACAAAGAGCGAATATAGAGGCTGAATGCAAGCCGACAGTGGAAATCCCGGGACCGAACTTCCGGCAGACCAGCTGCCAGAGGAGGACAGCCTTCCCGGTCAGAACGAACCTGCCTCCCCGAATGCTCACGCCAGCCCGCCCAACGTTAACTGGCTCTTCGTCGACTTGAATTCGTACTTCGCTTCGGTTGAACAACAGGATCGGCCCGATTTGAGAGGCAAGCCCGTCGGCGTGGTTCCCATGATGGCGGACACGACCTGCTGCATTGCCGCAAGTTACGAGGCCAAAGCCTATGGAGTAAAGACCGGAACCATCGTGGCGGATGCGAGGCGGATGTGCCCCGACATCATCTTCGTCGAGGGACGCCACGAGCTTTACGTTGACTATCACCATCGCATTGTGGAGGCAGTGGAAAGCTGCCTGCCTGTTTCAGCCGTGATGTCCATCGATGAGATGGCATGCAGGCTCATGGGACGGGAAAGGCCATTGCTCGCGGCGCTGGAACTCGGACGCAAGGTCAAGGCGACGATTCGGGAGAAGGTGGGGCCGATGCTGCGAAGTTCCGTTGGACTGGCAACGAGCCGGTATCTGGCGAAAGTGGCGAGCGACATGGAAAAACCCGATGGCCTTGTTGCCCTGACGCTCGACATGCTTCCGGATGCGCTGCGTAGGCTGACTCTGCGCGATCTGCCGGGTATCGGAGTGCAGACCGAAAAGCGGTTGAATGAGAAGGGAATCCGGACGATGGACGACCTCCTGGATCTCGACTGTGAGCAGGCAGGAGAAGTCTGGGGTTCAGTATGGGGTCAGAGATTGTGGTACTGGCTAAGAGGTGAAGATTTCGAGGTTTCTGAGACAGATCATCTGAAATCGATCAGCCATTCGCACGTGCTTGCTCCCGAGATGCGGACCGCAGAGAAGGCCTGGGCCGTTGCCCACAAGCTCCTGCATAAGGCAGCGATGCGCCTGCGATCGCACAAGCTCTGGGCCAGCTCGATTTCATTGGCGGTGGGTTTCTCTGTGCCTCGTGGAATGAACGCCCCGGTCAGCAGGTTTGGGGTTCCCACGCGCGGCTGGCACCATGAGATCCGTCTCATGGAATGCCAGGACAACCAGACGCTCATTGGCGCGCTTTGCCGTCTTTGGAACGAGAAGCCGAAGGGGAAAGGCTACGATGAGCCGTACTATATCGGAATCAGTTTGAATGGCCTGGTGCCGGACAGGCTTCACTCACTGAATCTCTTCGACTCTCTGGACAATACGAAGAGCCGCGCGAAACTTCTCGAGGCGATGGACCAACTCAACCAGAAGTACGGGATGAGCACGCTGGCACCGGCGACCATGCTCGCCGCCTATAAGGCTGCTCCAACGCGAATCGCATTTCACAGCATTCCGGATCTGTTCTGAAGCCGTTGCTCGATGCAGGCAGACGACGAAAAAGCCGCGCCTTGAGCGCGGCTTTTTCCCGTCGGCTTGATGCGGTCTACGGATGAACCAGCGGTTGAACGATGAGGTACTTGGGGTTATCGATCAGGCGGGGTGTTCCCGATACGAGTTGAACGGACGTCGGCGTGACGGTGTAGATGCGGAGTTTCCCGGTCGACTGGCTGATCGCGTAAAGGTGATTGCTGTTATCCCAAAAGATCTGGTTGACCGGGTCGGTCGTCAGCAGACCCGTGTCATGAGTGATCGGATTGGACCCGTTGAAGTGAAAGATCTGAAGTCCCTGCTGTCCAGCCACCGCGAGAAGCTTGCCCGAAGGGGACATTCTCATGTCGTAGGGATTGGTGACGAGCGAGGCCGGCATGTTCGAGTACTTGCTTTTCGTGCTGAGGGTGCCGGTCGAACTCACGGTGTAGGTAGCCAGCTGTGGCGGCATGGCGAGGCAGCCCGGAGGATTCGCAGGCTGCATCAGCATGGCGAGGTTGTTCGCCCAGTCGGCAGCGACCAGATCCGGAACGAAACGGGAGAAACTCGTCGACGGAGTGGGGTAGTTGGCCAGCGAACCGCCCGATGTGAGCATGCCATTCGGCTTCCGCTTGAATCCGTAGATGCCGTAGTACATGCAATCGGAGTTAACCGCGGTGTAGGCATAAACGTTGTTTCCAGTGAAGTGCGCAACGTTGTTGTCGCCCGGGAAGTCCCCGGTGTTGTTGATTCCCAGATAACGCAGCTTACCGTTCAACTTGTTCAGCGCATAGGAGGCGACACCGGTATTGGTGAGGCAGTCGGCGTTAAATTCCTGGACATACAGGGTGGAGCCGGTGTGGTCGAAAAAGATCTGGTTAGCGATCGGGCAGTAGTCATCGGGGGCATGGGCGGCGTAGTCCGTCGAAGCCTGATAGCGGAGGGCGCCGTTGGGCTCGATAACAAAGGTGTCGATGTTGGGCTGCGATGCGCTGACTGCGAGGAGGTGACCTCCATCGACGGCCATGGCCTCGACGTCTTCGCGGAAGGGGGAACCTGCAATGGGAGTCAGTTTGCCATTGGCGGCAACCGACCATGCGGAGATTTCATTGGTGCTGCTGTTTTTTGGATTGTTGACGACGTAAACGTAAGCCACTGCCTGGGAAAGTGCGCTGCTGGCGACCAAGGCAAAGCTCAGGAAGGCAAAGAACTGCAAACTGCGTTTCATTTGGGAGGTCTCCTCTGGGTGGGCAGACCCGCACTGGCCCGGGTACTACTTACGTCATTCGAGACATTAAATTGCCTTGTGGTTGTATGAATAAGCGCTCGCGTCCCGCGAAGTGGAAACACTTTTCAGAATTTCGTTCTGAACATTTTTTCTTTCGCGCTCGTACTTTTTTGCATCCCCAACCGCCGTCCGATGCGGATTAAGAGGTAGAAGCGAAACCCATGGCGCATAACTGGCAGCCGGATTTCGAAAAACTGGTGGACGAACACCAGTCCATGGTGTTTTCGCTGGCCTGGCGCATGACGGGCGACCGTGGACTGGCTGAAGAAGTTGCGCAGGACGTTTTTTTGGAGTTGGACAGGCATATGACCCGCATCGAGAGCCCGGAGCACGCGTTGAACTGGTTGCGGCGGGTAGCTATGAGCCGGTCAGCAGACGCACTGCGTCGTCGGCGCGTAAGAGGCGTGGACCTCTGGGTTGAAATTGAGGAGAAACATGGCTCTCCTGCGGAAGAAAGACAATCTCCGCTGGAGACTCGGTTGGAGCAATTGCTCTCAACCCTCCCTGAAGCGCAGCGAGCGGCGTTGATCCTGCGCTACCAGGAAGACATGACGCCGGAAGAAATTGCGTCTGCTGTCGAGACGCCCCTGGCAACGGTGAAAAGTAATCTGCATCGCGGGTTGAAACTGCTTCGCGCGAAGGCAACAACCAATTTGAAGGAGTACATTCGTGGACTTTGAATGGCCTGATCAGCCTGAAAAATTCGACGAGTTTGAGCAGGAACTAAAGCAGGCAATGGAGCGGCGGCCAGCTCCACCGAGCCTGAAGCGACGCATCATGCAGAAGCGGAGTGCCCGCCGGACCGAACGGCACCACACGACCATGATCTGGTGGCAGCGTCTGGCAGCGTCTTTGCTGATTGCAGGTGTAATCGCAGGCGGGTTTGGCTATCGGCAGATCGAGGAGCGGCGCAAGGGCGAAGAGGCCAAGCAGCAAGTGCTTACCGCTCTGCGTATCACGAACCAGGTTTTGAACAACATGAACCGGAAGCTTGCTGAGCACGACAAGCCGGAGAACGGGAAGTAAGTGAGGAGAGATCGATGAAGAACCGGGTGGCAATTTGGGTGTTGGGTTTAGCGGGAATTGCGCTTGCGGTTGCCCCGGCAAGGGCGCAGAACGGTCTGCCTATGCCCTCGCCTGTTGAGAAAGAGCTGGCCGCGCGGGCTTCGAATGTCACTGAGGTGACTCTGGGGAAGAACATGCTGGGCTTCGCGGCGAAGTTCCTGGATGGCAAAGACAAGGATGAAGAAGCGACCCGCCATCTGATCGAAGGCCTGGATGGAATTTATGTGCGCGAGTACGAGTTCGATAAGGAAGGACAGTACTCGGCAGTAGATATCGAGAAGTTGCGCACCTACTTCCAGAGCGGCGGCGAGTGGTCCTCCATTGTGCACGAGCACGACAAAAGGAGCGGCGAGACCACCGACGTAATGATGAAGATGGTGAACGGCCAGCCCCATGGTTTGTTCGTCCTTGATGCAGAGGCGAGAGAACTGAGCATCGTGCTGATCCTCGGGCCCGTGAAGATGGAAGATCTAAGCAAGCTGTCAGGGATCGGCGGTCTTGGTGTGCTGGGCGACATCGACGCGGATTCACACGGCAATGCAAACAGGAACAAGGACAAGGTAAAGCCGCCCAAGGCGAAGACCGGGGGTGACGAATGAAGAGGCTTGTCCTCATTCCAATCTGTTTCTTCGCCCTGGCCGTACCGTTGGTCGTGTTGGCAAATGGGGTCCAGGGTGGATTCGATCAGGTTGTGAGTTCGATCGAATCGCGCTACCACGTCCATGCTGATCGCATTCCCCTGCTCGGACTCGTCAACTTTGTTGCCCGAGCTTCGACGCGCGACGGGGTTCGCGGCATGCACGTAGCTGAGATTGAGGATTTCAACGCCGACGTCGACGGCGAGGAGCTCAACAAGCTGGTGTCGGCAAAGCTCGGCTCAGGATGGGAGCGAGTCATTCGCGAGACGAGCCGGAAAGGTGCAGATCAGACGCTGATCTTCATGCGCCCGGAAGGATCGAGGATGGGCCTGTTCGTTCTCGACCTGGGTGGGCACGAGATGGACGTAGTGCAGATGTCCGTCGATCCGGACCACCTGAGCGAAAAGCTGGGGCAGTATGAACATCATGTAAAGGACTAAATCCTGGGATTAGCCTTACGAAAAGAGGGCTCGCGAGCATAGTGCGTCGCGAGCCCTCTGGTTTTTAGTCTTCGCGCAGGAGTTGGGCGGGGTTGATGGTAAGGGCCCGCCGCGCTGGAATCCAGGTCGCGATGAGGCCGATCAGAATCATTGAGAACACCGCGGCGAGGAGTACGAGCGGATCGCGAGGAGAAGCTTCGTAGACCAATGCAGCCAGCAGTCGGCTGGCGAGCACGCCCAAGGCCAGGCCCGCAAAGGATCCACCGATCAGGACGAGAAAGGGACGCGCCAATGCGGCTGTGATGACTTGCCTGCGGAGCGCTCCAAGAGCTACTCGAATGCCGAGTTCGCGAAGGCGCCGCGAGACGGTGTAGGCTGCCATGCCGAAGATGCCTGTAATCGCCAGCATCGCAGCAAGCAGACCCATGACGCCAAGGGAGGCTGTCGCGATGCGCGCCGGAAAGAGCACGAGAGAGAGCCTGTCATTCCAGTTGCGGAGATCAAATGGAAGACTTGAGTCGATGCCTGTCAGGGTTCGGTTGAGTGCTGAAGCGATGTCAGCTGGGGAAAGATTCGAGCGGACGACCAGATTTGTGCTGGCATCGGGGCTCTGCGCCATGGGAAAGAACATTGCGGGGCTCTCGCCTTCGGTCAACATTTCATATTTACCGTTTTCGACAACCCCAACCACCTCGTACCGGGTTTTGTCGCCGGCGAGGAAGTGCAGTCCCACGGCGGGCCGGTCGCCAAACATCATGTGAGCAAAGGTGCTGTTGATGAAAGCGACGTGAGGTTTTCCAGGCCCATCGTTCCATGTGAAATCGCGACCTGAGAGCAGTTTAGTGCCGGCAGCTTTCAGGTAACCGGGTGAAATCAAATAGGCGTGTGGAGACATGACGCTGTTCGAAGGTCGAAGATCGGCGCTTCCGTCTCTGTAGACCGACCAGTTGCTGCCCCCACCGCTGAGGGGCATAGCATTGATGATTCCGACACCGACTACGCCAGGGATTTGCGAAGCAGCATCGATCATGCGCCGCTGCAAAGGCATTGCAGAATCGTTCGAGTATCCCGCCATGTGCAGGTCCGATTTGGCGATCATGACTCCGTCGGGATTGAAGCCGAAGGGTGCATGAAGCGAGCGGTTCATTCCACGTACCGCCACCAGCGATGCGGTAACGAGAAGTGCACAAAGAGCGATCTGGATTCCGAGAAGCAGGTCGCGGAGAGTGATTCGCCGAAGAACCCTGGCAGAGGTGGGCCCGCTTTTTAGCGCATCGATGACCCGAGTCCGCCAGACCTGGCGCGCAGGCAAAAGGCCCGGGAGGACACCCGCCGCGATAGAGAGCAGCAGGGCGAGTATGTATGTATTTGCGTCAGCCGCGACAGTGACATGGATGGGATACTCGGATATCGGCTGCCAGTGGCTAAGGACACGTAGCATCGCGACCGCGATGAGCGTCCCGAGCAATCCACCGGCCAGAGAAACGAGCACGGCTTCAGTGAGCAGTTGACGCAATATCCGCCACCTTGAGGATCCGATGGATAAGCGGATCGCCAACTCGCGGCTGCGGTCAGCAGATCGCGCGGCGAAAATACCGGCAAGATTGATGCAAGCGGCTGTGAGGACCAGCAGAGCGAGGCCCATCAGAGCGGCAAGAAAAGTTTTTGCAGGACCTGCCAGAGTGTCACCAATAAGGCCCGGCTTGACCAGACGCGCGAAAAGCGTATCGTCCGTCGTCGGGTTCTCGCGCTTCATTTGGCGCGCGACTGAATTGAGATTGTCCTGGGCCTGATGCGTGGTGACACCGGGCTTGAGCCGGCCAATGGCGAAGATACCGTGGCTTGAACGTTTGGTTAGGAAGTTGTAGCCCTCCACCTGCTCTTCGTTAACGATTGGCATCCAGAATTCGGGCCAGAAGAAGAGCTCTGTTCCATGAAAGCCTTTCGGGGCAACCCCGAGGACAGTGTATGGGTGTTTGTTCAGGTCGACGGTGGTTCCGATGATGCTTGGGTCGGCGTTGAAACGGTTGTGCCAGAACGCATCTGTCAGAACGATGTATGGAGCGGAGTTGGGACCGTGATCATCGTTTGCGTGGAAGAAGCGGCCGGCCTGAGGCCGGATGCCGAGCATATCGAAGTAGTTCGTTGAGACCTCGAAGTTCCAGGTAACTTGAGCACTGCCTTGTGAGCTTAGCCCGACGGCGCCCATTCGGTATGCGGCCATGTCGGTGAAAGTCGAGTTCCGTGACTGGTAATCAAGAAAGTCTGGGTAGGACTGATTGTCGTCGCCCGCGCGGCTGTTCGCGAGTTCAACGAGCCGGTCTGGCTCGGGAATATTCAGCGGATGCAGAATCATCGCGTTCAGCACGCCGAAGACGATGACGTTCGCCCCAATCCCAAGTGCGAGCGTGAGAATGGCAGTGAGAGCAAACCCAGGCGAGCGGCGAAGCTGGCGTGAGGCGTAACGGATATCGCGAGCCAGCCCAGCAAGGCCGAGGGTCGTATCGGACGCCGCGACACGCTCCCGAGTGCTGGTGAGATTACCGAAACGCAGAAGCGCTTCGCGACGGGCTTCTTCAGGCGACATCCCCGACCCGATGTTCGATTCGATTCGCAGTTCAAGATGGGACTGAAGTTCATCCGCGATGTCGCGGTCCACTCTGGATCTGTGGGCGAGGTTAGTAAAGCGGCGCAGGATGGACATCCGGAACCTCCTGAATTGCTGTTATTCGGAACGGAGAGCCTGCATGGGATCCACGCGTGATGCCTGCCGCGCCGGGAACCAACTCGCGGCAAGAGCTACTCCGATGACGACAATGGCTACTGCTCCAAAAGTGATGGGGTCGTCAGGACGCACTCCACGCAGCAGATTCGCGACGAGCCTCGCCAACGCGAACGCGAGCAAGAGGCCGATCACGAGCCCGGTGCCCGTCAGCCACGACGCACGGCGCAAAATCATGCGCAGCACATCATCCTTGCTCGCGCCCATCGCGAGGCGAACGCCAATTTCACGGGTACGCTCACCAACGAGGTTCGCCATCACCGCGAAGATCCCGATGGCCGACAAAAGCAGAGCGATAAATGCGTCGAGCGCCAGCATGGAAGCCGCATACATGAGACCCACAAGGTTGTCACGGATAAGATCCCTGTACGTTTGCACCGGATCGAGCGGAACTCCTGCATCGACAGAGGCCAGAGCCTTGCGCGCCGGGCCTGCAAGCGAAAGTGGGTCGCCCTTGGCCAGGATCGCGATCGTCGATCCGGCGAGCGGCTGTTGCGCGAAGCTCGTGTAAACAGCGGGAGGCAGGTCATTTTCCCAGAGCGAGTAGTTCGCCTCCTGCGACACTCCAACGATCGTGAGCCACGGATCATGGCTCTTGCCATCGCCCAGACGGATGCGATGCCCGATGGGATTGTTCCCGCCGAAGTAATGATCCGCAAAACGGCGGCTCACGATCGCGACGGGCACCGAATGAATTGAATCGCCCTGTACGAAGTTACGGCCGTCGAGAATTGGGATGTGAAACGCTTCGAAGTAGCCCGGAGTCACGGCGAGCCTTACCGCGGTCTGGAGTTTGCCGGGAGTTGTAGGCCGATTCTCGATCGCGACGTCAAGCTGCCAGCCCGAGTCGGTGTAAGGCAGGGCCGTCGCCAATTCAACGCGGTCCGCGCCAGGAATTGCACGCAGCCGGTCGAGAGCTGCCGCATACCATGCAGCCTGCTTTTCGGCCGTATCATAGCGCTTCACCGGAAGATCCGGGTGCACGGTAAGGACCTTCTCTGGCGAATAAATGTCTGCCTGGCGAAACATCGACGTCATCCCCTTCGCCATCAGAGCCGCGCCGATCACCAGCGCCACCGCCAGCGAGATCTGAGCCACAGCGAAGATACTGCGCAGGCGGCTGCGGCCTGTCGCCTGCCGCGAACCCGCGCGAAGCTGATCCACAAGACGGATGCGAAGTGCCTCTACCGAAGGCGCAAGACCCGCGACAAGACCCGAAATCACGGCGAGCAGAATCGAAAACGTGAGAGCGCGGCCATTGATGGAGATGTTGTCCCAGCCGGGAATGTAGCGCGCGACGCGAGCGGGCATCGCGATGAGCGTGAAGTGAAGGTAGAGAGCGGCAAAAGCAATGCCAAGCCCCGCTCCAACAATCGCCAGCAGGATGTTCTCTGTCAGTAGCTGCCGGATAATGCGCTTTCGTGTTGCCCCAAGAGCGGTCCGCATGGCGATTTCAGAGCGCCGTGCAACTCCGCGCGAGAGTTGGAGATTCGCTACATTCGCGCAAACCACGAGGAGCACAAACATCGTTGCGCCCATGATCAGCTTGTAATAGAGAGGCGTTAGGTCGCCGTTGATGTCGTCGAGCAAAGGTTCAACGTGCATGCTCCAGCCCTGGTTCGTTGCCGGATATGACTTTGCAAGGCGATCAGAGATCAGCTGCATCTCCGATCGAGCAGACTCCAGCGTCACCCCATCGCGCAGCCTCCCGAGCACGAGATAGCCGTGATCGCTTCGATTCGCAGTCTGCGCTGCGGTCGGAGCAAACGGAAGCAGCATGTCAACAGCGGGCGGGTACTGCATGGTTCGGGGCAGAACGCCAATGATGGTGTAGTCGTGCTGATCCAGCTGAATTTTCTGTCCGAGGATGCGCGCGTTTGCTCCAAAGTGCCGCCGCCAGAAGCCATAGTTCAACACGGCTACTGCATCTTTTCCCGGTTGGCACTCGCTCTCATCGAAGATGCGACCCAGAAAGGCCTGCGTGCGCAGGATCGAGAAGAAAGAGGCTGAGACCCGATCGGCGCTGATCTGCGCGGCATCCCCTGCGCCCGAGAGGGTGTAGTTGACCCCTTGAACTGCGGCCAGGTCTTCAAATGCTTTGTTCTGGCGGCGCAGGTCGTTGAAGTCGGCGAGCGTAACCGGCTCTTTGCCGCGCTGCTGTTGCTCCGCAACCACCATCACGTGATCGAGCGCGGGTACGGCAAGAGGTCTGAGCACGACAGCATCCATACTGCTGAAGATCGCGACGTTGACCCCAATGCCGATCGCGAGTGTTGCGATCACGGTGAGCGTAAAGCCGGGAGACTTACGAAGTTGCCGCGCCGAATAGCGAATGTCCCGCCATAGTCCCGCGAGAGCAAGGCTTGCATCAAAGGCGGCGACGCGCTCCTTCGTGCTCGATGGGTTCCCAAAGCAAAGAAGCGCTTCACGGCGCGCTTCGTCGGGCGACATTCCAGCTTCGCGATTGGCATCGGTACGCAGATCGATATGAGATTGCAGCTCATCGGCGATGTCGCGATCGATCGCGGACTGCCGGAAAAGATTGGTCAGACGGCGGAAGAGGCCCATTTGCGGACTCCTGATTGGTACGTAGCTTTCAGGCGTAACGCAGCACCGCGCGAACGCCTTTGACGAGTTGGTCGAAGCTTTGTTCAGCTTGCTGAAGCTGACGACGGCCTTGGGCCGTTAGCTTGTAGTACTTGGCACGGCGGTTCGTCTCGGTCAGTGACCACTCCGATGAGATCCAGCCGCTCTGCTCCATGCGGTGAAGTGCGGGATAGAGTGAGCCCTCTTCCACCCGCAGCAGGTCATCCGATGCGCTCTGTATATGAAGGACGATGCCATAGCCGTGAAGGGCGCCGCTTTGATCAAGCGTCTTGAGGACAAGAAGATCGAGTGTTCCCTGGAGATCGTTTTTAGCCATTCTGGATCGGCACCTCCCTGACTCGCGGTACATAGAAGGCTAGGCCTAGATGAATAGGGGTGTCAATAAATGAGTGACGAAGAAATAGCTAGACGCCTGGAAGCCTCGAGAACGGAGGTCGCCGGCTTCTTCCTTCCTGGCGCGTTGCGGACGCCTGCCGCGTTATCCTTCTGGGGTTGGGGTATAGATCATGACTGAAATTGCTACTCGTCCGCAGCTTGCGTATCTCACTGACGCGATCAATGATCTCAAGGCAAAGGGAACGCATTTCAAACTCCGCGTCCTCGACGATCAGCAGGCGCCCGTCTGCCACTACGACGGCAAGGAAGTGATCAACCTCGCAAGCAATAACTACCTGGGGCTGGCGAATCATCCTAAGCTGGTCGAGGCATCGCTGAAGGCGACACGCGAACTGGGTGTCGGCTCCGGCGCGGTGCGCACCATTGCCGGAACCATGCGAATTCACATGGAGCTAGAGGAGAAGATTGCACGGTTCAAGAACGTGGAAGCCTGCGTCGTCTTCCAAAGCGGTTTCGCAGCCAATGCCGGCACAGTAAGCGCGATTCTCGGCAAGGACGACTTTATCCTCTCAGACGAGCTGAATCACGCCAGCATCATCGATGGTGCACGCCTCTCACGAGCCAAAATCAAAGTCTTCCGACACAAGGATGTGGCCCACTGTGAGGAACTGCTTAAGGAAATTCAGAACGAGCCCGGTCACAAACTCGTCATCACCGACGGCGTGTTCTCCATGGATGGCGACATCGGCCCGGTGGACAAGCTAGCTCCCCTGGCGGAGAAATATGGCGCCATCATGATGGTGGATGATGCTCACGCGTCGGGCGTGCTGGGCCGAAACGGCCGGGGCTCCATCGATCATTTCGGAATGCATGGCCGCGTGGATGTCCAGGTAGGGACGCTCTCAAAGGCGATCGGCGCGTTGGGCGGGTACGTCTGCGGATCAAAGGACTTGATCGACTATCTCTATCATCGGGCACGGCCGTTCCTGTTTTCGACTTCCCATCCTCCGTCGGTCGCAGCGACTTGCATTGCGGCCTTCGACATCCTGGAGCAGGAGCCGGAACGCATCGAGCGCTTGTGGACCAATACCCGCTATTTCCAGAGCGAATTGAAGCGCGCGGGTTTCAACATCGGTGGTGTGAACACCCCTGCAACCGAAACGCCCATCACCCCGGTGATCATCGGAGAAGGCCGCGCAGCGATGGACTACTCGCGAGCCCTCTTCGAAGAGGGTGTGATGGGAACCGGAATTGCGTTTCCAACAGTGCCGGAAGGCAAGGCGCGCATCCGGCTGATCCTGACCAGCGAGCATACAAAGCCTCAAATGGATCGCGCTTTGGAGACGCTCGAGCGTGTGGCGAAGCGGATGGGACTTCTACAATAGAACGCAATGATCGCACATCTGCGGGGCAAGCTGATTCAGAAAGAACCGGGGCAGGCTATTGTGGAGTGCGCCGGTGTTGGCTACGACGTTACGATTTCGGTGCCGACATTCACCGCGCTGCCGAGCGTGGGCGCTGAAACATCGCTGCACGTTCACACGCAGGTCAGCGAGGATCAGATTGCCCTGTTCGGGTTTCAAGATCGTGAGGAGAAACGGCTATTCGAGCGGCTGATCACCGTGAGCGGCGTTGGTCCTAAGCTGGCGATCAAGATCCTGAGCGGTTTGTCCCCTGAGCGAACCGTGCAGGCCATTCGCTCGCAGGATCATGCGCAGTTGACCCGCATCCCAGGTGTTGGAAAGAAACTGGCGGAGCGCCTGGTTGTCGAATTGAAAGACAAACTGGACGATTTCGCGGTTGCTCCTGCTCCTAGCGCAGTGGCTGGTCCCGCGGTTGACGACGTGCTCTCAGCGCTGACAAATCTCGGATATCAACGGCCTGCGGCAGAGAAGGCGATTGAGCAGTCAGTCGCAAAAGATAAGGCGCTGGCCGGAGATTTCGATGGGCTGTTCAGAGCAGCGTTGAAGGTGATTCGATAAACAGCTAACAGCTTTTCTTAGCACCTGAGAGGAACGAGTTCGATCACGCATCTATTCGCGGCGAGCCTGTCACAATCAATCCGATTTCCTCAGGAAATACGCGCCCTGTGCATGCACGATGGCTTGCGCTTTTCTACACTGGCAAACGTATGCCAAGCACTACAAAGGCTTCCGCAGCACCGCTGCCTTATCTTCGACCCGAGGCAATTACGTTTCTTCGCAACCTCGCCAAGCACAACGATCGCGATTGGTTTCAGCCGCGCAAGGCTGATTTCGAAACTCTGCTGAAAGAGCCGATGCTCGCGATCGTAAGGAAGGTGACGGAAGCGATGATGGATTTCGCCCCGAATCATGTGAGACCGGCAGAGAAATCCCTGTTCAGAATCTATCGTGATACGCGATTCAGTCATGACAAGCGCCCGTACAAGACGCATGTTGCGGCTTGGTGGACTCATACGGGATTCGACAAGACGTCGGGTGCCGGCTACTACTTCCATGTCAGTCCCAAGGGAGTCGTGATCGCGGCGGGTGCTTATATGCCCGAGAAAGAGCAGTTGGCGGCGATCCGGCACTGGATGCTTGATAACCACGAGGATTTCCGAAAAATCTTGAAGAGGCCAACAGTTCGCAAGACGTTCAGCGAATTCGAGGGCGAAGCGCTGAGCCGGCCGCCCAAGGGATTCCCCGCAGAGCACCCCGGAATGGACCTGATTCGGTGCAAGCAGTGGGGAATGAGCACAACCCTCCCGGCAGGGTCCGCACAGCGCAAGGATTTCGCAAAGGTGCTGGTGAAGCATTTCAAGCTTCTTGCCCCGATGGTCGACGCATTGAACACTCCAATTGCGGCCTCAGTGGCGCCTAAGCGGAAGGTGCTTTTCGGACTGCATTGAAGACGGCAAATAGTGCGGATTATCAAGAGTTCCTGCCCCAAAAGTCGCAGAAACCCGGCAAAAACAGGCTATTTTGGCCAAAAACCCATGAAATACCCAAGAAAACTGTGGAAAACCGACGTTTTTCCATTGACTTTGGGCTATCCAAAGCCGCATTGTTACGAACGACAGGGTTCTCGAGAACCCGCATGAATAGAGGGTTTCGTGCATACGTTGCCTCCGGGTGCTTTAGGTTCGAGGTTGGAAGCGCTCAAGGTCGCACTCCCCCATGCGGTCGCTCCAAGGCTTCTCTGAAGGTTCGCTGAAGAGGCAGGGCGGCGGGATACCAGGCAACAACTAGCGAAGGAGAACATCACATGGCAACAGGAATGACAAAGACTGGGCTGACCCGGCATATGGCCGAGAAGCTCGAGCTGACGAACAAGCAGGCAGCAGGATTTCTTGATCTTCTGGCAGAGACCGCGATCAAGGAAACCAAGAAGAACGGCGTATTCGTGATCCCCGGCATCGGACGCCTCGTAAAGGCAGAGCGCAAGGCGCGCATGGGCCGCAACCCCCAGACGGGTGAGGCAATCAAGATCAAGGCGAAGACCGTGGTGAAGTTCCGTGTTGCCAAGTCGGCCAAGGACACCATCGCTCCGCCGAAGAAGTAGTTCCATTTCCTGAGGGGTGCAGTACAAGCTGGGGGAAGCGCGAAAGCTCTTCCCCTTTTTTGCTGCGCGCTCCGGATTGAATCTTTGCGCAACTTTTCAACGCGCGTACATCCAAATAGCATGGCGACGCAGGTTCAGAAGTTTCCTGAAACAACTGGAGCAGTTACCGGCTCAGTGGCCATTCTGCTCCGGCTTGAGGGGTTGGTCGCGGCTGTTGCATCCGTCATCTTGTACGCGCGCACAGGAGCAAGCTGGTGGCTCTTTGCCGCGCTCTGGCTCGCCCCCGACCTCTCCATGCTTGCCTATCTGAAGCGGCCCTGCCTGGGAGCGCGCTACTACAACGTTGCGCATACGTATCTGCTTCCCGGAGTGCTGGCGCTGCTGGGATGGCTGCTGCACGCAAATACACTCTTGCCCGTTGCGCTGATATGGGTGAATCACATCGGCGTCGACCGCTTGCTGGGCTATGGCCTCAAGTACTCGGATGGATTCGGATTTACGCACCTCGGCAGGCTCGGGAAGCGGGGAGCTAGCTCTCCGGCGCGGAGCTGACGACCTTTCCTGGAAGGAACGCCCGCACCACCAGCGAGGCGCCCAGGAAGATGAGAATAATTCGGGCGGCGAGTGCCACATCGTAATTACGGGCGAAAACAATAACGCCGACCAGTGTGCCAATAGGGATCAGCTCGGCCGCGCACGCCTGAAGCCATTGCGGCTTGATGCCAGAGGAAGGCGGGGCGCCACGCAGCCGTGGGATGAAACGTGGCACAGCATGGAGGTAGGCTTTATACGAATCACCCATCTGAGCGGACAAGAAGGCTTCTTCGCCAAGCGTCAGGCGAACCATGAACAGAGTGATCAGCACAATTGCGAAAAGCGCGCCGGTCGCAGGCATCAGAAATGCGAGCGCCGCTACCATGCACCAGAGGCCCACGTAGAGCGGATTGCGAACGAAGCGATATGGGCCGCCTGCTATCACCCGGCCAGCGACCATGTTGAGGCTGTTCACCACGCCCGGACCAAGCCAGGCCGCTCCTGAAATGCGAAGAACACATGCGCCGAGTGCCAGGATCAGGGTCAATATGAGCAGAGCGGAAGTGCAAACGCTGAAGCTGGCAATGCCAGTCCGGCTGAGCTGCAGTGCGAACCACTCGATCAGTGACATGCGCGTACCAAGTCGCCACCATTCGATCCACGGCGCCCAGAAGCCGAAGACAATGATTACGGCGTTGATCGCCATACGCAGACGGAATTCAATAGCGGTTGCACGCATGCAGGTCCTCGCCGGAGTTTAACATCCGGCGAGAGGCGATTGATGCACGTCTGGATCGACGACTAGTCGTAGTGCAGAGTACGGGCAATATCGAGGCGCAGTGCTCGACGTGCGGGAAGAAGCGCAGCGATCGTGACGATCGCCGCGAGAACGATGAGTGCGGCACCGTACCCGATCGGATCGAGATTGCTGACGCCGTAGAGCACCAGGCGCAGTAGACGCGAGCCAGCGGCTGTCGCGGTGGTTCCCAGGAGCATACCGAGCAGCACGGGCCACCAGAACTGGCGGAGTACTGCGGCGAGTACTGCAGCAGGACGCGCCCCAAGAGCGATCCTGATGGCGATCTCTTTCGTTCTCTGAGACACGGTGAATGCGACAAGGCCAATCAGACCGATGCCGGCCATCGCCACCGCGACCATACCAATGGCGCTGACAGCGGTCGCGATCATTCCCAGATGCGACACGCTTTCGCGATAGAGCAGCTTGATCTGGCGGATCTCAGGCAGCGTTTTTGCGTCGAGGCTCTGGCTGATGGACTTGATCGCGGGAGTAAACGAGCCGGGCTCACCAGCAGCACGCGCAATCACGACCATTCCAGGCATGTCATCAAGCTGGGCGGACCAGTACTGCTCGGCCGCATCGTCGTCGTTGAGAGCGTTGATGTGTGCATCTCCCGCTACGCCGATCACGGTGTCTTTTGCGTTGCCCTCGCCTATTGTCTTGCCGAGCGGATTCTGGCCGGGCCACTGCTGCCGGGCGAAGGATTCACTCACGATGACCGCGTGCTTTTCTGCCGGTATGAAGAGGCGGCCCGTTATCAAAGGAATGCCCATGGTCGCGAAAAAGCCTGGTTCCACCCAATTCTGATAGATCGTGACAGTGCGGCCGTTGATCTGGGTGGTGCTGTTGGAAATGGTGTGGCCCAAGGGGGGCAGTCTCACGAGCGAAACAGAGGTGATTCCGGGAACGGAGTGGAGACGCGTCTGCATTTGCTGGAGATAAGCATGGGCGGCCTCAGGAGAGTAGCCGTGCCTGCCAAGCTGCGGGTCGATTGAGATGAGCTGCTCGTAGCCGAAGCCTGGATCGGTGTAGATGAGGTGCTGCGTGGCGCGAACGAGTAGCGCGGCAACAATCAGCAGAACGCAACTTGCAGCGACTTGGGCGGCGACCAGGATTTGCCGAACGATGGTCTTATGCTGACGTTGCCGGGCGATCTGCAACGCCGGAGCGAGCCCAAAGAAAGTGGCCGCGAGCAAAGTAAGAGCGGCAGTGAAGAGCAAGACGCGCCAGTCTGGAAGCGCGCTCATCCATCGCGGCGTATCGGGCAACGAGAGAAGCACGCGCATTGTTACACAACCCAGGGCGAGGCCCGCAACTGATCCAAATGCTGCGAGCATCAGGCTCTCGGTGAAGAGTTGGCGGAGGATGCGCGCGCGGCCTGCTCCGATCGCGATGCGAATGCCTATCTCTCTTTCCCGGGCAACTGCACGCGCTAGCATGAGACCGCCAAGATTCGCACAGGAGACGGCAAGGATGAGGAGCGTGAGCACGCCAACGATTGCAGCGGCTTCGTACATTCTGGGCTGCATGATTTGCAGATGCCCGCCGGGGGAGCTCTGAATGAACTCGTTATCCCAGACGGCTTGTGGATGCTGCTTGCGAATCTGGTCAGTGAGAGCACGCAGATCCTGTTCCGCAGCCTTGGAACTTATGCCCGGAGCAAGACGTCCCCACATGTGGAGAGTGGAGTCGTTCCAGTCGGTCAGGACCTTGCTGCCCTGAATGAAGTAAGGCACCTGGGCGATGGGCATCCACAGCGCGGGGTGCTGACCGCCGAGACTGGCGAAGTCATACGGGAGTACGCCGATAACGGTTGCAGGCCGCTTGCTGATGCGGATGGTGCGGCCGATGATCGAAGGGTCGCCAGAGAAGCGGTGCTGCCATAGTTCGTAGCTGAGGACGACGGAAGGCTGCGAAGCCGGAGAACTATCGATAGAGGGATTGAAGAGACGACCGAATGCGGCGGGTGTACCAAGCTCCGTGAAGTAATTGGGCGTGACGAAGGATGCACTTGTGGGTTGCAGGTCGTCATCGATCTGCATGGGAGGCACGCCGAGAATTGCTATTGCAGCCGCGAGAGTTCGGGCGTGATCACGATAGAAGGCGAAGGAGGGGTACGCCATTTCGCTTGTGTAGGAATCGAGGGAGCGCCGCTCGAGACGCACAAGCGATGCCGGATCGCGCACAGGGAGCGGCTTGAGCGCAACCATGTTGAAGACGCTGAAGGCCGAGACGTTCACGCCGATACCGATGCCGAGGACGAGCACGGCCAGGGTGGTAAACCCCGGGGAGCGAGCGAGAATGCGGGCGCCGTAGTGCAGATCCTGGAGGAGGCGATCGAGCCACGTCCAGCCCCAGGCTTCACGCGACTGTTCGCGCATCCTCAGCGTGTTGCCGAAGTTGTTGCGACCTTCGCGGGCCGCCATTTCCCGATGGAATTCCATGTCACTCTCGAGTTCAGCGTCGAGGCGGGTGCGATTGAAAAGATATGCGATGCGGCGCCAGAGTTCGCCCATGGAAAGCCCCCTATGCGGTGCGAAGAATGTCCTGAATAGCCTGCGTGATCCGGTCGTACCCGGCCATTTCAGCTTTGAGTTGGGCGCGGCCCTGCGTTGTAAGCCGGTAGAATCGCACCTTGCGATTAGTCTCTGAAATCCCCCACTCCGCGATGACCCATCCCTTCAGCAGCATCTTTTGCAGAGTGGGATAGAGCAATCCTTCCTCGACGGCAAGCACTTCGCTGGAAAGAACGTGGATGCGCTGCGCTATCGCATAACCGTGGAGAGTGCCCGATTGCAGCACGCGGAGAATCAGCATGGGAAGCGCGCCGGGAGGCATTCCCTCATTAGGCCTAATGGACATAGGCATAATAATCTTATGCCTCATTGAGAGAGTCAAGGATTTAAGGTGCTGATGTGACGAATGACGCGCGGAATCCTGTGGTGAGAGGCTGAGGCTGATGAAGTCAATTCTGCTCTTTTTAATCTCTGGCACGATGGGCGTTTTAATCTCTGCTGCGCAGAGCGGCTCGACAGGGTCGGTGGATATTCGCGTGGACCTCGCGAAGGTTGTCGGTCCGTACACGCCTATTTACCGCTGGTTTGGCTATGACGAGTCGAACTACACAACCATGAAGTACGGCAGACAACTATTGGGAGAGTTGCATGATCTGAGTCCCGAGCCTGTCTACATTCGCGCTCATCATCTGCTTACCTCAGGAAACGGCGTGGCAGAACTGAAGTGGAGCTCGTCGAATGTGTTCTCGATCGATGCCAACGGAAAACCGGCTTACGACTTCACCATTACGGATCAGACCTTCGACGCGTATCAGAAGGCCGGCGTTCGCCCGTTTGTTGAGCTTGGTTTTATGCCCAAGGATCTCGCGGCCGACGTGCCGGGTATAAGCGAGTATCAGCTGCGGTACCCAAAGCCGACGATGGGCGGCACCGTCAACAATCCCCCCAAAGACTATGCAGTGTGGGGCGAACTGGTGCGCAAGTTCACTGAGCACCTGGTGCAGCGTTACGGAAAAGAGCAGGTGAAGACATGGTACTTCGAGGTGTGGAACGAGCCAGACATTGTTTACTGGCACGGAACAGAGGCTGAGTACCTGAAGCTGTATGACTTTGCCGTCGCCGGGGTACGCGCGGCGCTTCCTGAGGCAAAGGTAGGTGGACCGGCAACCACGGGGCCCGCATCAGAGAAGGCCTCTGCCTACCTTGAGACGTTTCTACAGCATTGCCTCAACGACAAGAGCGCGGCAAATGGCGGGCCTGTTCCGCTTGATTTCATATCCTTCCATCCCAAGGGGAAGCCGGAGACCGTAAATGGTCACGTTCGCATGGGCTTGTCCAATGAGCTCCGCGCTGCACAGGCCGGCTTCGAAATCGTCGCCAGGCACCCGCGTTTCGCGCACCTGCCCATTGTCCTGAGTGAGGCCGACCCGGAAGGCTGTGCTGCGTGCTCCATGAAGGTGAACCCGGCAAATGCCTACCGCAACGGTCCGCTGTACGCGACGTATACAGCGGCGGCGATGAAAGGGTTGTTCGATCTGCAGGATGAGGCGAAAGTAAACCTCGCGGCGATGCTGTCCTGGTCGTTTGAGTTTGAAGGCAAGGACTATTTCGAAGGTTTTCGGACGCTTGCGACCAACGGGATCGACAAGCCGGTGTTGAACGTCTTCCGAATGTCCGGGCTGATGACAGGCAATCGTGTCCAGGTAAGCAGCAGCGGTCGGGTGTCGACAAACGAGATCCTGAAGAATGGAGTGCGCCAGGAGCCCGACCTCGATGCGTTGGCGACGGCGGCGGAACACCAGGCAGCAGTGATGGTGTGGAACTACCACGATGACGATCTTCCGGCTGCTGGAGCACACGTGAAAGTGAAGGTTGCGGGAATTCCGGCGGGTGTGAAACGCGTGCTGCTGCAGCACTATCGAATCGATGAGACACACAGCAATTCGTACACAGTTTGGAAGCAGATGGGTTCGCCGCAATCGCCAACGGAAGAGCAGTATCAGCAGCTCAAGGCGGCAGGACAATTGGAACTGCTCAACTCGCCGGAGTGGGTCAACGTAACCGGGGGCGAGATCACGGTCGCGATGGAGCTTCCGCGGCAGGCCACTTCCCTGCTCAGAGTCACGTGGTGATCTCGAAACCCGAGCAGCGCAGAATCGGCATCTAACCCTCGCATATGTATTTGAAGAAGCCGTCTCGTCGACAATTATTGAAAACAGGTGCTTTAGCTGGCGCTGCTGGCGCTGTGGGATCGCTGATTCCGGGTTGCGGGTCGAAGAGCGGCGGGATCACAGGCATCACTGGATCGAGTTCGTGCGGCAAACTGACAGACATCGATCACGTCGTGATCATGATGCTGGAGAACCGGTCATTCGATCACTACTTCGGAACCTACAAAGGAGCTCGCGGGTTCAACGATCAGAGCGCGGCTTACAACCAGCCTTATCCTAATAACACCTCCAGCGCTCCAACCGGAGTGCTGTTGCCCTACCATCTCGACACGACGACGACCAATGCCGCCTGCACTCATGACATCACCCATGACTGGGTTCCGCAGCACCAGAGCTGGGACTCCGGCGAGATGGATGGCTTCGTCACTTCTCGCCTGGCAATCAACGCAAACGATGCGGTGCTTGCGATGGGTTACTACACGCGCGCCGATCTGCCTTTCTATTACGCTCTGGCCGATGCATTCACGCTCTGCGATAACTACTACTGTTCGGTGATCGGCCCGACTGATCCAAACCGCCTCTATTCCATGGCGGCGTCGATCGATCCAGATGGCAAGAACGGCGGTCCGATCGTCCAGACGCTGGTGGCTACGCGCGCCTCGATGATCGGCAAGCTGACGTACACGACCATGCCGGAGCAGTTGCAGGCACGCGGCATCTCCTGGAAGGTCTACAACGCGCCCGACCAGAACGTTCTGAATGGCGTGTATAGCGACAACGTGCTGCCCTACTTCAAAAACTTCCAGGATCCAACGGGCGTGCTCTTCAAAAATGCGTTCGGCCCGCAGTTCCCTACCGACTTCGTAGCAGACGCGACCACAGGAAATCTGCCCCAGGTGTCATGGATCATTCCTTCTGTTGTGGATTCGGATCATCCACCATCACCGGCTCTGTTCGGTGAGGCGACCGTTTCGGCGGTTGTGTCGGCCCTGACTGCGAACCCAGCAGCATGGGCAAAGACGGCGCTGTTCATTACGTATGACGAAAACGGCGGATTCTTTGATCACGTTCCACCTCCAACAGCACCAGCGGGAACGCCCAGCGAATATCTGACGGTACCGCCTGTTCCTGATCCCACCTACGGTGGAAGCCCTCTCATTACCGGTCCGATCGGGCTAGGGTTTCGCGTGCCGATGATCATCGTGTCTCCGTTCAGCCGTGGAGGCCTGATCGCATCGGATGCGTTCGACCACACATCCCTGCTGCGTTTCCTTGAGACGCGGTTCGGAGCGGAGGTTCCGAACCTCTCTGCCTGGCGCAGAAGTGCGGTGGGCGATATGACGTCGGCCCTTAACTTCCACAAGGTGGATACTTCTGTTCCTTCACTGCCCGCTCCAAGCACAGCGGGGGCAGGAACGATTGCAGAGTGCGCAGGGAACCTGGTGGGCTTCGCACCACCGCAGCTTCCAGCCCAGCAAGCCATGCCGACGCAGGAGGCAGGGACCCCGGTAAGGCCAAACGGTAGCTGCTGAAACTCAGCGGTTTGTCGCTACCCGGCAGCGTAAGAAACTACCGGGCACTGCCGTCCCACTCGGAAATCGTTCGGTCGGAAGAATCTCTGCAGATCGGAGTTCTGGTTTGCATGTAATTCCACCGTTCTGGCGCAGAATAGACATGAATGGGGCGATACGCATGGGCCCCCTCCACCGCGTAACCGCCAGGATGATGTCGCGCGATCGGACAATTCATCGAAGCGGCAGCAGATTCTGTCGCTAACTGCTTTGCTGAGTCCAATTTACGATTCATGTCTTCTGTTATCAGGCACTTAGAATGCCAGGGTGTCCCTAAGCTAAAGAAAACAAACGGAACGAGGGGGGAGGGGGGCTCTCCGCTGCCGACTGGATTGGACTGAAATTTGGAACTGCGGAGCTTCTCAGCCCCACAACGAAGGCCGAGGCATCGATGGCATCGCTCCGCAAAATATGACACGAATCGTAAGGCACCGTAACTCGCCCTGAACCGTTCCAGTGATCTAGCTTTTCGTGTCGGGATTGCTCATCGCCAGCCGGACGCTCCGGGTACTCTGAGCCAGAGAAGAGATGAAGCTCCGCATTTGGGGTGTGAATTCTTTACGCTCGGGCACATCCCGCGAAAAAGAGACCAGCCAATAAACCATCGATGAGATGTAGGCGAAGACAACGAGCTGATCAAGACTGTGGTAGAGATCGTTCTGACGCTGCCCGCCGACGCCCAGGTTCATATGAAGGAAGGTCACGCCGAGGCTGACAAGCGAGAAGAAGCCGAGCCCCGTTGAGATCTGCACGACACGATCACGCCACCCCAGAGAAAGCAATTGGCTTAGCCCTGCAAGAGAGACAAAGAAGATGATCCGGAGCATCGAGCTCGAGATCTCAAAATGAATGATGTACTGAGAGATCTTCGATAGCGTCGCGATTCCCGGAGGGCTCGCCAAATGCCACACCAATATCGAGATCAACCCGATGAGCCCGGCTACCGCGAATACAGTCCACCGTGGAAGCAAGTCCCTTACCGGCTTGAGCACCGACATCGTCATCTCCACGAGAACAGAAAACATGAGGATGGCATCGAACAGCGAGGAGATGAAGTAGAGATGGTTATAAAGCCCCGCCTCTAGCCTGGAAGCTGCAAATGTGGCCGCAAAGGCTGCGCTAAGAATCCATACGAGATAAACGCAAAACACCGGGAATTCCCGGTACAGGCGCTTACGAATCAGGACGATGACCACCGACGCCTGGACGACTGCAGAGACCGCGGTTAAATATGTGTCCAAAGCTGTCGCTACCTCTAAATAACTACAGGCCCGAACATCATGCTAGTTCACGAAGAAAAGCAATCGTCGGGGGTTCAACCCAACCACTGACACCTTAGTTATCGGCATACGCCCCATCAGAGTTTAGGGATTGTTTCCACACCACCTGCGAGCGGCCGGTTGACGGCGGTTCTCTCTCCGTACCAAGGCTTCAGAGGGTGGTATTGCCGCTGTCTCAAGTGCAATTCAGACTTGGAAGCTCTGTTATCCTGAGGGGTTTACGTGAAGGCGCTCGGGAGGTGCAGGTTATGCCGGAACATAGAGGACGCAAACATCATCAGGACCGGGTGGCCGAGACGCTGCGTGAAGAAATCGGCGCGATGATCGAGGGGGAACTCTCCGATCCGCGAATCGCGTTCTGCTATGTGACAGAAGTGGCCCTGAATCCCGGGGGCAAGTCGGCCCGCGTATACGTCGCAGTCGATAACGCTGTGCCGGATATTGAAAAGGCGGAACTGGACACCATCGCAGGGCTTGAGGCCGCCAAAGGCTATGTTCGATTCGAGCTCAAGGAGCGCATGGGGGTTCGACATGTGCCCGATCTGACGTTCTTGGCGGACAGGTCGGGCCGGTTCCAGGCACGAATTGACGAACTGATGACTCGCTCGCGCAAACGGCAGAAAGCGCCGGTGGAGTAGGATGAGTCCGGCCTGGGCCAAAGCTGTGGAACCTGAAGGTCAACGGCAAATTGCGGAGCCGCAAATCGGCGCGATTCTGGAGGTAATCCGGAGGGGCGAACGATTTCTGGTGTGTTCGCATTCGCGGCCGGATGGCGACGCGGTCGGCAGCATGCTGGCGATGGGGATCCTGCTTGAGAAGCTGGGAAAACGCGCCGATCTGGTAAGCGCAGATCGCGTTCCCGTCGTTTATCGAGCACTGCCCGGTGTGGACAAGATCGAAAAGGCGCTGAGGGTTCAAGGGCGCTATGACGCGGTGATTCTGCTGGAGTGCGATGGGCTGGAGCGTACGCGGTTACAGGGGCTGGAGAAGTTCTACCAGATCAATATCGATCACCATGCAAGCGGGATGGAATTCGCGAACCTGAACTGGATCGACCACCATGCGGCATGCGCAGGTGAGATGGTGCATCGGTTGTTCAAGGCGGCCGGTGTGGCTCTAACGACCGATGCGGCGACCTGTATCTATACCACCGTGCTGACCGACACTGGCGGGTTCATCTACGGTGGGACCCGAGCATCCACGTTCGAGCTGGCGCGAGATTTAACGATCGCGGGGGCGGATCCGATCAAGGTGGCGCAGCAGGTGTACTTTTCAACACCGATGTCGAAGCTGCTGCTGCTGGGGGCCGCGCTCAAGAATCTGCACCGTGAAGCACGGCTCGCCTGGCTCTGGGTAACGCACGAGGACATGGTTCGCAGTTGCGCGGCCGAGGAAGATTGCGAAGGCATCGTGAACTATGCCCTTTCCATCGCTGAGGTTCATGCCGCGGTCTTCCTGAGGGAGCTTGAAGAGGGACGCATTCGCGTGAGCCTGCGCGGCAAGGGAAAGATCAACGTAGCCGAGATAGCGGAACGGCTCGGCGGTGGCGGGCATGAAAACGCCGCCGGCTGCACCTTGGATGGCCCGCTAAAGAGAGCGAAGGAACAGATTCTTCACGAGTTGAACGCTGCTTTGGCAAAGGTACAAGATCTGAAAGTCGGAGTGAATCTGTTAGCCTAGCTTCTCAAGTTCTGAGGACCTCATGGCGCCGCTTTAAGGGAAGATCGAGTCTTCCAGTGGCGCGAGCGGGCGGGTAAGGCCGCGGCCTTACCGATTTCGTCTGGCTGAACAGTGCTGCAACCTCTTCAGCCTGAAGTTGGCCAATGGCCGGCGTAGACTCGCCGGTCTGGAGAAACTGCCAGAAGTGGAAACACAGTTGGAACCAGTAGCCCCAGAGTCACCGGAAACTAGACGCTTCCGCTTGCCAACATGGGCAACATTCTGCGAGGCCGCGGTGTTCGTGGTCTTCAGCGCCTTCTTCATCCTGTATGGTGTCGTTCCGCTTTTTGGCGGGGACGGACTTGGGCTGGTCGGAGCCGACGAGCCCCGATATGCCCAGATCGCACACGAGATGCTGGTGCGTTTTGATGGTGCCCACTCGCTTAAGGAACGGTTGAGTGCCTGCGTTACGCCATATCTGTATGGGCATCCATGGCTGGAGAAACCTGCACTCTACTATTGGCGCGCCATGTTTGTTTTCCAGGAGTTTGGTGTTCACGATTGGAGCGCACGCCTGCCCTCTGCAAGCTTCGCGTTCATCATGGCGGCGCTGATCTATCTTCATATGCGGCGCTTCAGGCTGGGCGGGCATCTGGATGCAGCGCTCATCACCGTGGCTTGCGCCGGAATCATCGGGTTTTCACGCGGAGCGTCGACGGACATGCAGATGGCCGCGCCGCTTTCGATCGGCCTGCTGGGCTGGTATGCCTGGTATGAGACCAACTCGAAGTTCTGGCTGTTCGATATTTACTTTTTTACCGGAGTCGCGACACTAGCCAAGGGACCTGTGGCGCCGTTTCTTGCACTTCTGATCGTGTCTGCCTTTGCGTTTCTCCGCAAGGAGTGGTCGATTGTCCAGCGCTCAGTTTGGTGGCCGGGGATTGCGCTGTACTTTGCGATTACGCTGCCATGGTTCATTGCCGTTCAGCATCAGAATCCGACGTTCTTTCGGGAGTTCTTTCTACAGCACAACCTGGAGCGTTTTGCCACGAATCGCTATCAGCATCAACAGCCATTCTGGTACTACTTCGCGGTCGTGATACTGGCGGTGATGCCGTGGACCGTGATTGCTGGACGCGCGTTTGTAGACGGCGTGCAGACGTCGGTGGCGGAGTGGCGGCTGCGGAGGTTGAATCCGAAGCGGCGTGCGCCAAACCGGCCAGGAGATGCGTTTCCGGAGTTCCTGGTGCTTTGGGCGATTATCCCGGTTCTTTTCTTTTCGTTTTCAAAGTCGAAGCTTCCGGGGTATATTTTGCCGTCGATTCCACCGATCACAATTCTGACCGGTGATTATCTTTTCAGGAAACGACAGGGTCTGAACCGCTGGGAGCTGGTGGGGCACGCAGCGCTCTGCGGAGTCATGACGATGTTTGCCCTGCTGATGCCGTGGTTTGTGAATCACGGGCCTCAGGTTCCGCCGACGCGGGCTTGGGCAGTGGCGTTGCTGGCTTCCATCGGGGCTGCTTTGCTGATTGTTGTCGTAGTGAAGGGCTATGGCGTAGCGCGATTGCGGCTGGCAACAATGGGTGTGCTCGTGGTGCTGACCTTTTTCCTCTATGGCGTTGGACCGTTTTTCGGGGTTCCTGCGATGACGTCTACTAAGCGCGTGATTCATGTGCTGGACAAGTCGTATTCCGCTCGTCCGCTCGCTGAAAGGTTGAATCAACTCGGTCCCCCGGACGAGACTGTGGCGGTGTTTCGCGTTCGTCGGGATGTGGAGTACGGTCTGGCGTTCTACCGAAATCGGGAAGTCGTGAACTACGAAGATCTGGGTGTCCCAGAGGGCGAGCATCTGCTTGTGGCGCGCGTGACCGGGCGAGGCGGAGTGGATCTGCATACGCCGGCGGCACTCCAGCAATACCTGGAAGGCCGGCATTTCGAAGAGGTTTTGAGCTGGCCGGAGCAGGGATTGGAAGTGTATCTGGTCGGGGCGCGGTAGTTCTTAAGTTCCCTTCCGACAAGGTGTGAGCATTCTGTAACTTGCGAGAAGCTGGCGAATCGTGTCAAAGTGACCGGAAGACCCCGTTGCGGCGAGCTGCCGCTTCGGGGCCTGCTTTGCCGCGTCAGGTCAGGGTCGCGGCATCCGACAAATGCAGGTATCGCCGAAAAAATCATGGCAGCGGGCGTGAGTCTCGAGATCCTCGACCTTCGGCACTTCGCTGCGCCGGTGCTGCGGCCGGTGCTGGATGCCGAGGGGGAGCTTTGGAGTAAGCGTCTCCATTGGGACTACCGATCAAGCGCGCGGCTTCTCATGCAGTATCTAGACAATCACTTGCTGCCTGGATATGCCGCGCTGGAAGCGGGACAGGTCACTGGATATACCTTCTGCGTCTACGAAGAGACGAAGGCGGTGATCGGGGATGTATTCGCCATGCCAGGCCGGAATCCGGAGGCGGGTGAGTCAGATCCGGAACCCGAACGCGAGATTGAGGCAACGCTGCTGAAGCATCTGTTTGAGACCCTGTTGAACTCGCCACAGGTGGAGCGAATTGAATCACAGCTTCTGCTGCATCCGTCAGGGACTCATGCTGAGATCTTTCAAGCATCGGGATTCAAACTGTATGGGCGTCACTTCATGGTGCAGTCGCTTGCCGGTCACTGGAGCCGTCGTCGTATCGAGTTGGAGCCGGCGTTGGAACTCCGACCGTGGCGCGATGATGATTTAAACGCAGCGGCTCGCCTGATCTCAACAGCCTACTCTGGGCATCCCGACAGCTTGATCAACGATCAGTATCGATCAGTGCATGGATCGATGAGGTTCCTTCACAACATCGTGCGTTATTCAGGGTGCGGTGTGTTCTCTCCGCACGCGTCGCACGTGGTGGTTGAGCGAGGGACGCACGAATTGGCTGCATTAGTTCTGGGTTCAAGGGTGAGCCCACAGAGCGGGCATATCACGCAAATCTGTGTGCACCCAAGATTTCGGCGGCAGGGACTGGCGCGCAAGCTGTTGCTGGTGGCAGCTGCGCACTTCGTCAGTCAGGGAGTGAGTGAGATTTCGCTTACCGTGACAGAGGCGAATAGACACGCAATTGAACTCTATAAAAGCGAGGGTTATGAGTGCGTGCACAAGTTCGACGCAGCGGTTTGGGAGAGACCGTAGGCAAGGACTGACCGCAACAGCTTCGATTGCGGAGAGCTCCGCTCAAACGATGCTCATGAAATTGAACTGCAGTCGGTTGCGAAGAATCTCGTTCTAGATTCTTCAGTCAGCGAGCGATCAGGTACATGACCCAGCTCAGGACGATGGCGGAGCCTACGAACAGGGAAAAACAGTAGAGTCCGTAGCGGATCATGCGCTGAGGTGTTTCGCGCTGAGTGATCCCAAAGACAGTCGAGGCGAAAACCCCGAAGAGCAGGACGGCCGTGAAATGGGAGGGTGAAAACATCAGGACTTCCTCCCGGTACGAATGTTGTGCGCATCAACAGCGGCGATGACGTTGAGTAAGCCGGCCACGACAATAAAACGGGTACCCCAGTCGGCGATGGTGAGCTGAACGGAATCCGTACCGAGGCCCATCGCGCGACCGACGATGTAGAGCAGGCCGCTGCCGAGATCACCGAGAAGACCCAGCATTTCGAGAATGTCGTGGGCGTTGGAATAGAGCTTACCCTGCATCGCAAGGCCGATGGCGAACATGCACACGATGGAAATGGCGAGAAGCGCGCCACGACCCCATTTGCGAAGGAGGAAGTGCCCGGCGCCGGGGACGAGCCAGCCGGCAATCAAAGGAAGGAAAACGAAGCCCTGTTGCACGGGAGCTGCTGGCACTGGCTTGTTGGGGATGCTGGACATTCCTCTTCGAATATATCGCAACGAGGCTGGGGAATAGTGAGTAGCAAGGCGTGTAACAAGCAGATCTCAGGCGGAGAGGGTTGGTTTAAGTCGCAAACTTATATGTCAACTCTCGATTCCTTCCGGATTAGAGGCGGTTCTTAGGCAGAGTGAAGCACTGAAGGTCTTCAGTGCAGTCATTCCTGAATGCCTTACCGATCCGGCGACGCAACCTCGCGCCAAAATAGATCGGCCTGGCACTCACGGTTCACTACTCCCTATCTCCTGTTGGAGTGATTCCGACGTTCTCCACCATAAGAATCACGGTTCGCTTTGGAGCGCGCGTGCGGTGGACCACGCCACGGGGGACCACGAATCCCTGTCTAGGATTGAGCTCAACGGTTTTGGATTCGAGGTCGATGAGAAGCTGGCCCTCCATAGTGAGAAAGAATTCGTCGTCGTTGTCATGTTTGTGCCAGTGATATTCGCCTTCAATGATGCCGACGCGTACAACGGAATCGTTGACTCGGCAGAGCGTCTGGTTGAACCACTTGAAATTCTTCGCCTCGGGAACGTTGATGTCGATGATTTCAAGCGGGCCATGAAGAATATTCAGGCGAGTCTCATAGGGGAAATTTGGTGTGGAGGACATGTGAATCTCCTTGCGGGAGGATAGCAGAAGGAGACTCGAAGAGGCTCAGCGGACGAACGGTAGTGCGTTGCGTGTTCGTTCCGCGAAGCCATGACCTATGTCACTCCCCGCATGAATTCAAGATGCTATTAGTAACTGCCAATATATTTTGAATGTGAGCAGCATCACCGCTTGGAATGAGCATTCCGCCGACAGTTATATCAGCAATACAGAAATATTTTCTTCTAAGTTTCAACGACCTTCGAGCCGGGGCTGATGATGCCTTGCGGGCGATTGAGGGCGAGAGGCTCAGAAGATAAAGTGACGTTTCGAATGCCTTGGCTATTCCGGCTTTGAGACCAATATTTTATCGAACCCGGATCTAGATAAATGTGAACAGGGGTGGCGCTGTAAACGCTGTTGCCATTCCGTCCTTCAGCTGAAGCGCAGGAAGGTCTGCAAGGCAGTGCGCCTTCAGCTCGAAGTGACCTATATCAACACCGACAGTAACTTTCCCGCTGTTGCGCCGGTGCTGCGGCACCGCTTCATCAGGGGTTTAGAGATGCGAAAGTCATTTTTTGCAGCACTGGCGCTGGTTGCCTGCACAGCGCCCATCAGCCAGGCCATCACAGTTTCAACGCCAGCCAACGGAGCTCAGCTGACTTCGCCGTTCACGGTTTCAGCGAGTACTACAACCTGCTCGGGGGTACCCGCTGTCTCAATGGGGTATTCAATCGACAGTGGGACGGCGGTGATTGAGCCGACATCTTTTTCAGCAAAAGTGTCTGCCGCTCCCGGCTCGCACGTGCTCCATGTAAAGTGCTGGGGCCAGAATGCGCATGCTGAAGTGCTGTTGAATATCACGGTGCTTTCCACGCCGGTTTCGGATATCACCGTTGCGGCACCCTCGAACGGCGCCACCGTCAGTTCGCCATTTCTGCTAACGGCGAGCACGAAAACTTGCGCTTCCAAACCAGCCGTTTCAATGGGCTACTCAATCGATAGCGGAACGGTGACCATCGAGCCTACATCTTTTACTGCTTCGGTAGCCGCGACCGCTGGCACGCATGTGCTGCACGTGAAGTGCTGGGGCCAGGGCGTAGGCGATCAGTTGCTGCTGAATATCAAAGTCGTTCAAGCTAACGCTGCCGCACCTTCTTTCTCTTTGCCATCCGGAACATACACGAGTAGCCAAATTGTGTTGCTTTCGTCGTCGACTCCGGGAGCCAGGATTTACTACACCGTTGATGGTTCAACGCCGACAACGGCTTCGGCACTCTATACGGGGCCGATCGCGGTGTCGAAGTCAATGCTGCTAAGCGCCGTTTCCTCAGCATCGGGATGTACAAACAGTGGAGTGAGTTCGGCGAGCTACACAATCTCGCTTCCCAAAGGACCGCAGATCCCTTCGTATGCCATTGTTCAGCAACAGATCGATCTGCTGCCGGGCTGGAGAATCAAACACGATCCTGCGACCCCGGGCACAGCCACGGGTTCGATGACGCTGGTGAGTGATCCGACGCTGACGGGACAGACGGAGAAGTACTACACATCATTTACCAATAGCGGCGGCATACTTTACTCGAATACGTACGGCCACGATACCGACTCAGAAAATTTTGTGTACGACGTTTACGTTTGGCTTACTCCGGATAGTGTCCTCAGTAATCTCGAGATGGATGGGAACCAAGTGATTCGAAATGGCCACACCATCATCTATGGTTTCCAATGTTCGGGATACTCGAATGTGTGGGAGTATACAGAGAACTCCGGAACGGTGGATTCGTCGAAGGCGCATTGGCTGAAGTCGGCAGCGCCGTGCAATCCGGCGAAGTGGACACGGAACACGTGGCATCACATACAGATCAGCGTATCGCGGGATGATTCAGGCAATGTGACGTATCACTCGGTGTGGTTCGACGGAGTGGAGCAGCCGATCAACAGGACGGTGATGTCGGAGTTCTCGCTAGGTTGGGCACTTGGTGCGCTGGTTGCGAATTTCCAGGTGGATGGTCTGGGGACGAGCGGGTCGGCGACGATCTATGTGGATAATCTGAAGATGTCGCGGTGGTAAGAGAAGCGACACTAAACAGGCCGGCGAATCGAGGTTGATTCGCCGGTTTTCGTTTTGGGCGTAGCTCTTCCGATGCACGTCGATACATCGGGCTCAGAAATATTTGACATGATGCAGACGGGAATATACAAGCAAGAGCATGATTCCACGAGGCCGCTCGATGCGAGGCCAATTCATCTGGCCGCTTTGCCTTCTAATCTGTGTTGGGATCGTATTGGTGTGGTCCTGGGTGGGAGCGCGTGACCGCGGTACATGGTGGCTGGAATCGTTCCCCGCCTTGATCGCGATTCTGATACTCGCTGCAACCTATGAGCGATTCCGGTTCACAGATCTGGCCTATTTATTAATCGCTGCACACGCATGCATTCTTCTGGTCGGCGGTCACTACACGTATGCTCAGGTCCCTCTCTTCAATTGGGTGCGTGATCACTTTCACCTGTTGCGAAATGACTACGATAAGATTGGCCACTTTGCGCAAGGATTCGTTCCCGCCATCGTAGCGCGGGAAATACTGATCCGTCGCCGCGTCATATCTGGCCCGTGGTGGCGCGTTTTTTTGGTGATGTGCATCTGCATGTCAATCAGCGCCTGCTACGAATTGCTTGAGTGGGGAGTGGCGGTGGTTGAAGGGAGCGGTGCGGACGCGTTTCTGGGAACGCAAGGGGATCCATGGGATACGCAGAGTGACATGCTTTGCGCTCTGATAGGCGCTGCGGTTGCGCAGGTGTTGCTCGCACGCATTCATGATCGCCAACTGGCCGGACCCTCAAGGAAGGAGCCTGCGGCGGAGGTCGCATCAATCTAAGTCGAAGGCCGCTTCTCACTCGGCAGAAACAGCACATCGAGTTTCAAATTCTGACTAATGCGCGCTGGATGTTGCCGGTGACCCAGGCTTTATTGGGAGCGGTGAGCATGTCAATTTCGCTGCGGATGCCGAACTCGGGGAGGTAGATGCCGGGCTCGACGGAGAAGCACGTGTTGGGAAGGATCCGCCGCTCGTCGTGGGTCTCGAGATTGTCGAGATGAGCGCCTGGGCCATGAATCTCATGAGCGATGTTGTGGCCGGTGCGGTGGGTGAAGTAATCGGCGAATCCGGCGGCGCGGATGACATTGCGAGCGGCATCGTCGGCTTCAAAGCCGCGGATAGGCAGGTTTTCAGCGAACGCAGTCTCGACGGCAGTGATTGCGGCATCGCGGGCGTTGCGGACGGTCTCGAAGACGAGCTGTTCGCGTTCGGAGGGTTCGCGGCCGACTACGCCGGTCCAGGTGATGTCGTAGAAGATGCTGTCCGACTCGTCGGTGCGGCCCCAGATGTCGATCAGCAGAAAATCGCCCTCTTTGATTTCGCAGGTGCGGTCGGCAGTCGGCTCGTAGTGCGAGTCGGAGCAGTTTGCGTTGACGCTGACGTTGGGTCCGTTCTCCCATACGAGACCGCCGCGCTTCATGGCTTCAGAGAGCCACTGGACCATGTCGAACTCGGTGACACGGCCGGAGTTGCCGCTCACAGGGCGCAGACAGCGCGCGATCTCTTTCCAGCCTTCTTCAAGAATAGCGTCGATGACCCTTTGTGCGACGGAATGCGATGCGATCTGGCGCTCGGTGAGGACGGCTTCAAACTGGCTTACGAGGTCGGCGGAACTGATGATGTGCTTGCCGAGACTGCGGAGGAATTCGACGGTGCCCGCGTCGACCATGGAGACATACATGATGTCGTTGTTGGGCGAGTACTGCATGGCAATGCGGCGGAACCCGTAGAGCATGGCCTTCAGTCCGGCGCGGAGTTCCTGCCAGCTGGAGTAGAGGCCCTTGGAACCGGGGAGCGAGTCGAGGCGCCCTTGCTCAATGCGGTGCATGAGCTTGCGCGGCTCACCGGTCACCGGGATGAAGTAATACCAGCGGCGGGTGATGTGCGCTTTGGGATCGAGGCCGAGGATGCTCTCGCCGACAGGATCGCGGTGGTGATGATCATAGAAGAGCCAGCCGTCGAGGCTTGCGTCGCGCAGAGCAGTCTGAATGGCTTCGAGGTTCATGGGGAGATTGTAGAGCAATGGACAGTGAACAGGGACTAGGTCGAGATGCGCACGATGAAGAACTGCGAATCATCTGGTGGCTTCTGACCATTCCTGTTTGGCGCGGGCGAGGAATGCATCGCGATCTTCGGGGAGGATCCAGTGCTGGTTGATCAGGGCGTCGAGCTCTTGAGTGTAGCGGTGGAGGTAATCGTCTTCGCTGGTGTAGCGCTCAGCGATGGAGGAGCGCGGATCGCCGGTGCGTTCGCGAGCTTCGGCGGTTTTGGGAAAGGGAATATAGGAGGCCTCGAAAGAGACGCGCTCGCTGGGCGCGCCGATGGAGGGATCGCGGAGGTTCCATCCGGTGATGGTGGCGAGGGGAACGGTGAGTTCGGGCAAGCGTACGCCGTCGCGCTCGTTGCCGTCGGCATCGACTTGCGGAACAAGGATGGGGAATGCTGGTCCAACGCGAGGAGGCTGAATGCTCAGGATTCCACGCTGCCAGTTAGGACCGAAGTCAAGGCGCGTGCCGGCATTGGCTTCATGAGGTGTGTTTACACCGGGCAGGTGCGGGAAGGCGTACTTATTGAGCGCCACCAGTGTGCCGTCGGAGATGTGCGGGTAGCTGCTGAGCGGTGGTGGCGTGCCTCTGCGAATCCATGCATCCATGTTGGCGATCATGGAGCGCCAGAAGTAGCGAACGGGAAGAGGCGATTGCGGCTCCTGGCCATCGAGATCTCCAGTTCCTTTCGCGGGCGGAAAGGGGCCGGAGAAGTGCTGCAGGCCAGTGAAGTGGTAGATACGGACGTTGTCGGAGATTCCCGCATCGTGCTTGCCGTCGGCTGACGTATGAATGAGCGCGGCGGCGCGGCCCCAGTATTCGTAGGAGGTATTCGAGAAGAAGATTTTTGGGACCGTCTTGTCGGTCCGGGCGCGATCGAGCAGACCGGCCGAGCCATGTGTGAGGGGATCAGTCTCGGGTTCGTCAGTGAAAGGAAAGATGTCGACGGGGTAGAAGACGGAGGAGGTCGGTTGCGCATCGCGTGAGGGCTGGGCGAAGCGGTAGTTGAAATTGCCGCGGCCGGCGCCGGCAACGTGGGCGAGGACTCCGTCGAGAGCGATGCGGCCTTCTTCGTCGGTGTTGAATCCCTGATAGAGGAAGTCACGAAGGAATCGGCCGTTCTGGGAAATGCCTTCAGCGATGACGCGCTGAGCGGGCGTGATGGCATCGGGATTGTGCTTGGCGTAAGAGGCAAAGTCGCGGAACGCGGCGAATCCCCCTCCGGCCACGACGGGATCGGAGACGACGTAGACATACTCGTAGATGCGGCCCGGCTGGAAACCGCCTTTGAGATGGATGTGCCGATTGCTCGGGACGAGTTTGCCGTCGACAGTGTGGGCGAACTGCCATTGAGAACGAAGGATCGTGGTGCGCGGGGCGTTGCGGGAGTCGCGGACCGTGAGGGTATTGCGAGGATCATCCGGCGCGCTGACAGGATATTCGGTTCCGCCAATGCTTCCAATGATGAGGTGGCCGAGCGGGATCTCGTCAGCTGGTTTGGACAGCATGAAATCGCCGCGGAGAAGGCCGGTGATGGTTTTGCCGTTTTCCCTGGCGATGGGAGCGTGGAAACGGAGCGCATCGCTGCCTGCGGCGTCCCATTGCCAGCCGAGGCTCACAATGGTGAAGCCATTGCGGAGGAGCCAGGCATCGCCTGCATCGTGCTCGATGTTCCAATCGCCGCCATCAACGAGGGAGATGATGCGGCTGCGGCCGCGATTGGGATTTTCGAAGAGTAGCGAGCCGTTGCCGCGGTGTGAGTCTTTCGGGCGGATGGCGATGAAGTCGGCGGAAAACTCGACCTCGCCGTTGCGGAGATTGACGGCGTTCTTGAGGTCGACGATTGCGGCGTTATGGGGATTGTCCGTGGGCAGGGCGAAGTAGACGGTGCCCAGAATGCGCTCGTATGGACCGGTGTCGCCGAAGCTCTTGCCGCCGAGGACGTCCTGGCGGGAGGTGATCTCCACTCGCGTGACGTGCGCGATGGCGGCTGCGGACGAGAAGAGAAGCAGAAGTGGGACGAGGAAGCTGGCCAGTTTCGATGGCATGGCCGGAGGATACCATTCGGATCGGAGCTCATTGGTTCTTTCAGCGAGTAGCGTGACGTATCCTTAAGGTCGCAATCAAGGAGTAAGCAGTGCCGTCGAATGTTGATGTGGTTCAAGGGCGATACTTTGCAGATCTGATGGCCCAGCCGGAGGCGCTGAGGGCGACGTGGGCTTCGCTGAGTGCCACGGAGAGCTTGGAGAAGATCAGACGGGAGTGCAGTCAAGGACGCTTCGACCGAGTGGTGTTGACCGGGATGGGCGGATCGTTCTTCGGGCTGCATCCGCTGGCGATGGAACTGGCGGCGAACGGGTGGACTCCGATGATGGTGGAGACTTCGGAACTGATCCACTATTACCCGGAATTATTGAGCGCATCGACACTCGTGATTGCCGTTTCGCAGTCGGGCAAGAGCGCGGAGACAGTGCGTCTGCTGGAGATGAATGCAAGGCGCGCGAAGGTGATCGGAGTGACGAACTGGGCGGACAGTCCGCTGGCGCGTGAAGCCGATTATGCGGTGATGACGGCCGCGGGGGACGAGTACACGGTTTCGTGTAAGACGTATGTGACCACGCAGATGGCGCTGCGGATGCTGGGAGCAGTGCTCGGCGGAGGGAATGCTGGAGCGCGTCTGCGAGAGCTGGAGTCGGCGGCGGAGGTGTTTCGCGAATACCTGAGCGGGTGGCAGCGGCACGTAGATGAGTCGACCAAAATGCTGGACAGCGTGCGGGATGTGTTTCTAGTTGGACGGGGCCAATCGCTGGCGGCAGCGCTGACGGGGGCACTGACGATCAAGGAGTCGACGCATTTCCATGCGGAGGGGATGAGCAGCGCCGCGTTCCGGCATGGGCCGTTTGAAATGTTGAAGGAGGGGATCCTTGTCGGCGTATTTGCGGGCGATGCGAAGACGCGGGAACTGAATGAGCGGCTGGTTAAGGATGTCGGGGGTACGGCGGCACGGGCGGCACTATTCGCACCGGACGGCGAGGGTGTGTGCCGATTGCCAGAGGTTCCGGAGGCGCTGCGGACGGTAGTGGAAGTGTTGCCGGTGCAGATGATGACGTTGGCGCTGGCTGCGCTGGCGGGGCGCGAGGCGGGCAAGTTCGAACGAGCGACCAAGGTGACGGCGGTGGAGTAAGAGAGATGGCGGAGCGAGCGCAGCGGAGTCACTTCATTGTCGGCATAGTGTTCCTGATGTTCTTCGTTCTGTCGTTTCTGACAAACATTCTGGGACCGATCATTCCCGACATCATTGACAGCTTTCATGTGAGCCTGGCGGCTGCGGCGTTTCTGCCGTTTTCTTTTTTTCTGGCATATGGAGTCCTGTCGGTTCCGGCGGGGTTCCTGGTGGACCGGTTTACTGAGAAGCCGGTGATGATTGCCTCATTCATTGCTGCGCTGGCGGGGGCGCTGGGATTTGCGACGCATCCGACATATGCGATGGCGATCGTTTCCCTGTTCACGATCGGCGCCGGAATGGCAATGCTGCAGGTGGCAATCAATCCGCTGCTGCGGGTAGCGGGAGGCGAGGAGCACTTCGCGTTCAATGAGGCGACGGCGCAGTTCGTGTTTGGGGCGGCGTCGTTTGTCAGTCCTCTCATTTACGCGTACATGGTGAGCCATGTTTCGCCGAGCGGCGGCCCGATGCTGCGGATGTTCGCGCGGGTGACCCCGGCGGAGATGCGGTGGGTTTCGATCTACTGGATCTTCGCGGCGGTCTCTGCTGCGGTAGTTGCGCTGCTAAGCGCGCTGAGATTTCCGCACATTGAGCGAACAGATGAGGAGCAGGCAGGGAAGGCAGAGACGTATGCGAGGATGCTGCGGCGCGGAATGGTGTGGGCGTACTTCGGATGCGTGTTTGCGTACGTGGGGTCGGAGCAGGGGACTGCGGACTGGATTTCAAAGTTTCTGATGCAGTACCACGGATTCGACCCGCACACCGTTGGGGCGAGCGTGGTTTCGTGGTTTTGGGGAATGATGACGGCAGGGTGCTTCCTGGGAATGATCCTGCTCAAGGCTTTCGACAGCCGAAGGGTGTTGCTGGGCTTTGCGGTGTGCGCGCTAGGGGCGTTGACGGCGGCGCTGTTCGGGCCGGCCGAGGTATCGCGGTATGCGTTTCCCGCAATCGGATTTTTCGCGTCGATCATGTGGCCCACCGTGATTTCGCTCGGGCTGAACTCCGTTCGGGAGCACCACGGATCGTTCGCCGGGATTCTGTGCACGGGGATCATGGGTGGGGCGGTGGTGCCGTTGGTGATCGGGAAGATCGGGGATGCGGTCGGGCTACGGTGGGGGATGCTGGTTCTCTACCTGACCTTCGGATGCGTTCTGAGCGTGGGGGTGTGGGCAAGGCCGATCGTCACCAATGCGAGATTCAACAGCAGCGAACAAGCGAACGAGAGGACAACTTGACGAGGCAGTAGGGGGTTGTTCATTCGTTCTGATAGACTTTGGGACTAACATGAGCCTCTTTCGCACCAAACCTCTCGCCACCCTACTAAAACAACTAGATGAAGGAGGGCTGAAGCGCACGCTGGGCTGGCCTGGCCTGATTGCCTTGGGAATCGGCGCGATTATCGGCGCTGGCTTGTTTGCGCGCACTCCAGCAGCGGCGGCGCAGAACGCGGGACCGGGCGTGACGCTGTCTTTTATCGTTGCGGCGCTCGGATGTGCGTTCGCGGGACTCTGCTATGCGGAATTCGCGGCAATGATTCCGATCGCAGGCAGCGCTTACACGTATGCCTACGTGACGATGGGCGAGTTGGTGGCATGGGTGATCGGGTGGGCGCTGATTCTTGAGTACGGGCTGGGTGCGGCGACGCTTTCCATCTATTGGACTGAATACTTCAATAATCTGTTCCCTGATCTGATCCCTTGGCAATGGCGGCATTCTCCGCTGCAAACGGGGCCAGGAGGGATTCACGGCATTGTGAATGTGCCGGCGCTGATCATTCTTGCCGTCATGACGCTGCTTCTGATCAAGGGGATTTCGGAATCGGCGACAGTGAATGCGGTCATTGTGGCTGTGAAGGTCACGATCGTGCTGATGATCATTGCAATCGGCTGGCACTTCATCAATCCTGCGAACCACACGCCATTTGTGCTCGCGCAGGACTCATTGCACCAGGGCATGTTCCAGCACGGTTGGGGAGGAGTGCTGGGCGGTGCCGGTGTCGTGTTCTTTGCGTTTATCGGGTTCGATGCGGTCTCGACTGCGGCGCAAGAGACCATCAACCCGGGAAAGAACATGCCGATCGGGATCCTTGGATCGCTGGCAGTCTGCACATTTCTTTACATCCTGTTCAGCTGGGTGCTCACGGGAATTGCGCCGGTGCTTGATTTCATTGATCCAAATAAGGGCATGGAGGCCTCGGTTTCGTACGCGATCCACACGTATATGCCCGGGTATGCGTGGCTTTCGACTCTGGTTTCGGTCGCGATTCTGGCGGGCTTCACATCGGTGATGCTGGTGATGCTGCTGGGGCAAAGCCGGGTGTTCTTCTCGATGTCGAAGGACGGGTTGCTGCCGAAGCTCTTCGCTGAGGTGCATCCTAAGTTCCGGACGCCCTACAAATGCAACATGGTTCTGTATGTGTTCGTTGCATTGCTGGGCGGGTTCCTGCCCGGCGACATTACAGGAAACATGACAAACCTGGGCACGCTGTTCGCGTTTGTGCTGGTGTGCATCGGGGTTTGGATTATGAGGAAAAAGAATCCGCAGCAGCCCCGGCCTTTCCGGGTTCGTGCTGTGCCGTTTGTCTCGATTATGGGAGCGCTGTTCTGCCTGGCCATGATCATCTCAGTGGATGCAACTTCAAAAATTGCAGCAGGAAGCTGGATGGTGATCGGGCTGGTTGTGTACTTCCTGTACGCAAGGGGGCACAGCAATTTGAACAGAGCAGATGTGGGGGCGCTGGAGTCAAAAGCGGGAGATTAGCTTCCTGGTTGGGAGTTGCGTAGAGGGCGCATCGGCTTCGCTGATGCGCCCGTTGTATTTCGCGGGCCAGGGCTGGCAGCGGTTTTCACAATTTGGGGAAAGGAACCTTCGCCACTCTCCTATTGACAATCTATAGGAGGCGAGACTACTTTCGTATCGACATTCTTTAGGAGTGGTTTTTGATGGGGAAGCAACAACACAGCAATCTACTGCAGGGTACGCTGGATCTGTTGATTCTGAAGGCGCTCGCGCTTGGCGAGCTACATGGCCTGGGAATCTCGCGACGCGTGGAGCAGATGACGCGTGGAACATTCCTGGTGAAGCCGGGTTCGCTGTTTCCGGCGCTGCACCGTATGGAAGAGGCGGGGTGGCTGAGCTCACGATGGGGAGAGTCAGAGAACAATCGCAAAGCCAAGTTTTACGAATTGACCAAGGCGGGCAAGACACAGCTGGGCGCGGAAAAGTCAGAGTGGGACCGGATTTCGGTAGCGATTCGATGCGCCCTGGAGAGCTAGCTCGAACGCAGTGATCCTCGGGTCGGCGAGAGGAGAGTGAAGATGCAACGCATTGGATGGCTGTGGCGCAACCTGTTTCGACGGCGCGCGGTCGAGCGGGATTTGAAAGAAGAGATCGACTCGTACGTGGAGATGCTGACGGCAGAGAAGATCGCCGCGGGCATGTCGCCTGCGGCGGCGCAGCGCGCGGCCAAGGTTGAGCTCGGAAGTGCGGAAAGCGTCAAGGAGGCGGTGCGGTCTGTGTCAGCGGGGATGTTCCTCCGGCAGCTTCTGCAGGACTTGCAGTACGCGGCGCGAACCCTGAGAGGGCAGCCGGGATTTCTGGCGATTTCCGTGCTCACAATCGGGGTGGGCATTGGCATCAACGGAGGAATCTTTTCGATTCTGAACAGCTTGCTTATCCGTCCCGTGCCAACCCCGGAATCAGCTGCTCTTGTAAGCGTCTATCAACAATTGAGCAATGCCAAGAAGAAGGACTATATAGGCGGGTTGTACAGGTTCTCCGTAGCGGAGTACCAGGTATACCGCGACCAGAACCGGGTGTTCACTGGTTTGGTGGCGTACCACCCAGAGTTACCGACTCTGGTGAATGACGATGCGCAGGAAACGGTGGGGCAGGTAGTTTCGTGCAATTACTTCAAGGTTCTGCGGCCCGCGATGACCATTGGACGGGGATTCGCAGAGTCTGAGTGCACGGGTGAGGGCGCATCCGACCTGATGGTGCTAAGCAACGATTACTGGCGACGAGGATTCGGTAGCGATCCGGGGATTCTGGGACGAACATTACGGATAAACCGCGTACCTTTGACGGTGATTGGAGTGGCAGCACCTGGGTTTGCAGGAACAGATCTTGTTCCGGCTGCATTCTGGGCGCCACTGTCCATGATGAACACTCTGAGTGGCGGGATGAAGGAGGTTGATTTTAAAAGCAAGGACGTGAGCTGGCTGGAGATTGTGGGACGTCGGCGGCCCGGTACGTCGCTTGAAGACGTGCAGTCCAACCTTGCCGTCATTGCGAAGGGGATCGACCACCAGGAGCCGGGCCGGTCGACGACTCTGACGGTTGCGCCGGCAACACTGCTGGGAGCGCCAAACATCCGCAAAGGTGCGATGGAAGCGGGAGCAGGCCTGCTGATCGCAGTGGGACTGGTGCTGCTGATTGCATGCGCCAATCTCGCGAATCTTATGCTGGCACGATCGATCGCCCGAGGGAAAGAGATCGCGATGCGGATGGCGCTCGGAGCTTCGCGAAGCCGCGTGGTGCGACAACTAGTGACGGAGTCGTTGCTGGTGGCTATGGGCGGTGGAGTTATTGGCGCCGCGATCGCATGCTGGTCGGGCGCGGTGCTCTTTCGATTTGTGCAGGGACATCTGCCGCCCGGAGCGCCACCTGTTCAGCTAGCGATTCATGCAGACTGGCGAGTGGTCGGATATGCATTCTCGTTGACTGCCCTGACAGGAGTGGCGTTCGGCCTAATGCCGGCGCTGCGGGCAACGCGTCCTGATCTGAACACGCTCTTGAAGCAAGAGGGTGCAGGGCTGACGACAGCAAGGCGGCGAGGCGCGTTCAGCGGAATGCTGGTGGGCAGCCAGGTGGCCCTGTGCATGGTATTGCTTCTGGCATCGGGTCTGCTGGTAAGGGCGCTGCTTCGCGCACAGACGGTTGATCCGGGATTCACGATGCGCGATGTGGCCGTACTCAACTACGACCTCGGGCAAGTGGGATACAACGATGCGCAGGCTCGGGCCTTCAATTCCTCGCTGGATGAGAGAGTAAGAGCATTGCCGGGTGTAGACAGCGTTGTAGAAGCAGTGGGTTCGCCGCTGGGTAACAGGCACTTCATGAGTGTTTTCCGGACAGGTGACCGACCGGAGCAGGTAGCGTCGTACCTGGAGGTGTCTCCGGGGTTCTTTTCGCTTCTGAAAATTCCCATGCTGCGCGGGCGCGATTTCTCCCAAGCGGATGTTGCTCGCGGGGCGAAGTACTTGATCGTGAGTGAATCCATGGCGCGCACGTTCTGGCCAGGCGAGGACCCGCTGGGTAGGTTTCTTGAGTATGGTCCGCAGAAGACGAAGTGGGAGGTGATCGGTGTCGCCAGGAATGCTGAAGTCGGCGAACTGGGTGAAAGTGACCAGCGCTTCGTCTATTTGCCGCCAGATCCAGCGGATGAGCTGAGAATGCAAGTCGTGATGGTGCACTACAAGGGCGATTTCGGAGCGCTTTCGAAGGCCCTGGGAGCCGCGACGAAATCGCTCGATCCCGCGCTCAAGGTAAAGGTGGCGAAATTGGAGGATAACCTTGGGCTCTATCAGGCGATCTCGAGACTAACTGCTGGAGGTGCAGGCATTCTCGGATTTTCGTCTCTGGCGCTGGCCATGGTCGGGTTGTATGGAACGGTGGCCTATGGCGTCAGCCGTCGCATGCGTGAAATCGGATTACGGCTGGCGTTGGGAGCGAGGACTCGGGACGTCTTATCGCTACTGGTGAAGCAGGCGTTGAGGCCGGTAGCCATCGGGGCGGCTGTCGGAGTGGCTTTGTGTGCAACGGTGTCGAGGATTCTGTCGGGGCTGTTGTTTGGGGTTAGTCCCTATGATGTGGTGACGTTCACGTCTGTCCCTGTTCTGCTGATGGGGATTGCGCTGCTGGCAGCGTGGATTCCGGCGCGGCAGGCGCTTGATGTGGATCCAGCAGTGACGCTCAGGGAGAACTGAAAGCCGCAGATCTCGGTGAGGCAAATCCCAGGTCTCAGACTTGAGACCTGGGGCATCCACTATTGGTTGTTGCGGGAGTGATCTGGCGCTCTGATTACAGCGCGGCGAGGGCGTCGGCCTGGGTTGGGAAAAGGCCGGCGTACTTTGTGATGCCTACCATGGTGAAAACCTTAGTGAAGTGCGGGGAGAGACCGAAGGCATACACCTTCTGGCCGGAGTTGGCCGCTTCGATGAGCATCTGGATAACGAGTGCAATGCCGCTCGAATTGATGTAGTCCACCTTTGTGAAGTCAAGCAGCACCAGCTTAGCCGTTTCTTTGGAGAGCGACTGGTAGCTGCCGAGGACTGCATCCTTGGAGGTGCTGGCGATGTCGCCTTCAAAGCGAAGGGCGGTCACGTTGTGCCCGGCTGGGGAAGTTAATTGGTCTACGCGCGCTTTGGTTTCGCTCTGCACGATCTCGTGTCTCCGTAATGGTGGTTAGTCGTGTTTAGTTCGCGGATGTATCAACGTCCAGACGAATGACCAGCCTGACATAGCTGCTTTTGCCGTTGGAGCCCTTTACCCACTCGGCCTCGTCAACGAGCGCCTGGATGAGGAACATGCCCATGCCACGCGGGTCTTCTTCGCCGTGAATCTTCTTGTCGATGTCCGGCTTGGGCGGCAGCGTCTTGAGGCCCTGCCCGTCATCGATCACTTTTATTTCAAGCGCGTTCGCGCCTGTTGAAAGAACTACGCCAACCGAGAGGTCGTCGTTCAGTTTGTTGCCGTGTTCAATGGCGTTGATGCAGGCTTCAGCAACAGCCGTTTTTAAATCTTCAACGCGGTCTTCGCGGAAACCCATCAGCTTGGCCACGGCGGCCGCGGTGCTCATGGCCACCTTTTCGTAGCCGAGCTGCGACGGCAGCCGCACCTCCACCGAAGTGGATTTCACCTTGCTCATGCCGGTATCTCCGTACCCTGCACACACCGGCACAGGGCCAGTGCGGTCATGTCGTCACTTTGAGGCCCGCCCTCGGCGAAGTCCTCAATTGTCGCCCACAATGAATCGAGAATAACATCGGCCTCTTCTATGGGACATTTAGAAAATTCGTCCATAAGTCGTTCGGGGCCAAACTCTTCCTCGCCGCGGAAGACCTCGGTAAGCCCGTCCGTATAGAAGAGGAGCCGGGCACCCGGGGTGAAGGGTGCTTCCTCGCTTGTATAGCGCATTCCCGGCAGAAGGCCTAAGGGTGTTCCTGCGGATTCGAACTGGCGCATCGTCCCATCAGGCATCACAAGGAACCCAGGGTTATGCCCAGCGTTGGCAACCTCGATCTTCCCCTGGTCGGGGTAGAGACGCATGAAAATCGCCGTGACATAGCGGCGGCGCGCTTCTTCGCCCTCCCGCCAGTGATGCTCGTTCATGCGAGTGGCGAGCTCGTCCAGCGGAAGGCCCGTGATCGCCATAGCGCGGAAGGCAGCCCTAAAGCTTGTGGACATCATGGCGGAGGCGAGACCTTTGCCGGCAACGTCCGCTACTGCCATCAGCAGGCTGCCGTCGGGCTGCTCGACGAAATCGAGGTAGTCGCCCCCAACTTCATAGCACGTCACCGAGCGGAAGGCCACCGAGTAGCCTGGGATCTCCGGCAGAGACTGCGGAAGCAGCGAACGCTGGATGTTGCGGGCTGCATCAAGGTCCTGCTGAACGCGGGCCCATTGCATGTTGCGCTCGTGGTTGCGGGCGTTTTCGAGGGCAACCGCGGCCTGAAGAACAAGGCCTTCAATGAAATCGGATTCGTAGAGGGTGAGCTCGCGACCTTCAGGAGGAGCGACCACGAGCTCCGCCATCCGCTTGCCTTCACGGTCCTGAAGGAGATAAAGCGGCATCGTCGGACCGGTTTCAGCTTGCTCAGAAGGGTCGGGAACTTCACCGTAGCTCAAGCCGGTGCCAGGGAAGGCGGCTCCGGCCATTTCGAGTTCACGGACGACGATTCGCAACACCGCGCCGAGCACAGCTTCTTCGCGAATCGTGGAGTGAACCTGCCGCGACGCTTCGAGCAGCGCTTGTAGCCGAGCTACCTGCTGCTGAAGATCGATGGTTTCGTTGCTGCCGGGCAGATGTATACCTGCTGCCATGACCTCTACCTTACACTTGCGGGAACCTCAATGTAACACGGGCGATGGTGTGGGCGTCCATCGCTTTCACTATGCAGATTTTATGCAATGGTAAGCTGCGACATGGTTACGAATGGCGGCTTAGAGGTGCGGCACCGGGGTACCGACAGCCTGTTCGGGCAGAAGAATTTCGATCAGCAGACCCTTCGGGACGGCGTTCCTGGCAATGATCGTTCCTCCGTGAGTGCGGATCACCCGATCCGAGATGGCGAGACCAAGTCCGGTACCTCCGGACTGCCGATCGCGGGCAGCCGCTACGCGATAGAACGGCCGGAAAATGTTGGTTAATTCAGCTTCGGGCAGCCCGGGGCCGTGATCGCGAATCTGAATGCGCGCCGAAGAATGAGCAGCATCGTGCTGGAGAACAATCTCAACCTGGGTTCCGGGTTCGGTGTAGTGGATTGCATTGCGCACCACATTCTCTATCGCACTATGGAGGAGTTCCGGATTGCCCAGAACGAAGACCTCGCTCTCGACCGTCAGCGTGACGCGGTTCTCGTTCGGGTGCGACTCGAAATTAGCATTACACACAATCTGATGAAGCAGTTCTGAGAGATCCACCTGCACCATGGGAACGTCCCGTGCAGAAACATCGAGCTTCGCAATGGTGAGAAGCCGGCCGATCATCTCGTTCAAGAGCGCTGTATCCTGTTCGGCCTGATCGAAGGCGGGATCATCACCCTTCCGCTGGCGCGCAAGATCGAGAGCGACATTCAGACGTCCGAGGGGGGAGCGGAGTTCGTGCGAAACATCGGAGATGAGTTGTCGCTGACGAGAGACGAGATCTTCAATACGAGCGGCCATGGTGTCGAAATCGCGAACAAGATCGCCGAGTTCGTCGTGTCGCGGTGAGATGCGCGAGTTTGCCCGCGCACTCAGATCGCCCGATGCGAGTTGGTGAGCCGCCTCGCGTAAACGGAAAATCGGCGCCGTGAGATATCGCGTGAGAAGGTAGCAAATGGAGCCGGAGACGATGAGAGCAACGGCCCATTGCAGAGCGTAGCCCAGGCGAGTCATGCGAGGACCGCGGGGCCGCCCCGGGGGAACGCCAGCAGGCACTTCGGCGGCGAAGACGTATTCACGTCCACTGGCGCCTCTGAGTTTAAGGGCCACCCGCGCGACTCCGAACCTGACACCGAAGTCGGGCACTCCCGGTTCGGTGAGATTTGGAAGCATGTCAGCGAGCGCATCGCAGTTTCGTCCTGCCAACACATTGTGCGACTGGTCAAAGAGGCATGGGTTCTGAAGATTTCTGTGCTCGAGCTGCACCATGTACCTGGCAGCGGCGACTGGCCCACTTTGTTCATAAGTCTGGATTGCTGTTTCTCCGGAGATTCGCGTCGTTTCGATAACAGACGCATGCCACTGATAGGGGGAGCTATGCGCCCTGACCCAGAACGTGATGACCGATGCCGCGGCGGTGATCAGGACGGTGGCCCAAAACCAGAGGAAGATTTTGACCAGCAGACTGCGATGCGTCAGGCTCATTAGCTCTCCGCTCGCATTGCGAATAAATAGCCGCTGCCGCGGATGGATTTGATTCTCTGGCTGTGCTCCGATGCGCCGAGCTTCTTACGAATGTTGCTGACGTGAACGTCGATGACGCGGTCGAATGGGCCGAGTTTTCGACCCAGAACTGATTCAGTGAGTTGTTCGCGCGAAACGATTTGGCCGGCCTGCCGCATCAGCGACTCGAGCAAGGTGAATTCAATACTTGTCAATTTGAGAAGAACACCGCTCAGCGATGCCTCCCGCGAGTGCGGGTCGAGACGGAGGTCGCCTGCAGTGAGCGGGCTTGATGTTGAGCTGGAGTGCGCAGTGCGTCGAAGGATTGCGCGGATGCGAGCGACGAGCTCGCGCGGGTTGAAGGGTTTGGGGACGTAGTCGTCTGCGCCGATTTCAAGCCCGAGGATCCTGTCGACGTCTTCGCCGCGAGCAGTAAGGATCAGAACCGGGACTGGAGATTTCATGCGGAGACGCTTGAGCACGTCGAGTCCTCCCACTCCCGGCAGCATGAGATCGAGGATGACGAGGGCATGTTCTGCTGAAAGGGCACGCTCAAGACCACGAACTCCGTCGTGTACAGCCTCGATTGTGAAGCCCTCGGTGGCAAGACGCTCGGAGAGCAGCCTGCACAGCTGAACGTCGTCGTCGACGATGAGAACGCGATTCATGCGCGACGGATTCATCCTCCCGATTTCGATGGTAGTGCAAGCTAAGTTTCGCAAGCACTCGATTTACAAATCTTTACTCTCCTTTGCCAATCTTGACTGCACTGACTTCGAACCGCTGTTGGAATCGTGTTGTGCAACCGTGGCGGCCCCAATGCAAGCGAGCGGAACCCACGAGCATCAAGGAGGAGAAATATGAAACGCATACCATCGATTTTGGCCGGATCGCTCCTGGCTGTTCTGCTTGCAGCCGGAGCCTTCGCAGCGAAGTTAAATGCTCAGGATGCGTCTGGAGAAATCTTCAGGGTGCCATTTGCGTTCACCGCAAACGGGCATTCGATCCAGCCCGGAACCTTTGAGATAAGACGGTCCACGAACCCGTTTTTGATTTCGATTGAGAACCTTCAGACAGGTGATAAACAGTTGTTCAGCGTACGTCCGGAGGGGAGCGAAGTTGTTCCCGGAAAAGGTCTGCTGGTCTTCAGCCGATGCGGCTCTCAGCGACAGCTCAGCGAGTTCCACATCCGGGGAACTGGGATGTACAGCACAATGATCAAGGCGCAGCGAAAAAAGGATCTTGAGATCGAACGCTGCTCGCCCTCCGATACAACAACCATTGCTGCGCGGTAATCCGGCCCAGAATCGGCGCGGGGTCGCAGCACTTCGGGTGGGCGACCGCGCGCGGTTCTCTGGTATAGCTAGTAATCACTCAAAACGTGACCAACGTACCTTTGATTCTTAGCGTGCAGGTACTCTCGTTAAGCAATCCGGTAACCAAACTCTGTGTATATCTCAGTAACTGGCTCCTATGTGGGATCCGGGTTACTGCCATCGGGGCATTCCGAAAGTACTGGAGGGAGTCCATATTCGAACCTATCAAGACGCTCGGAAAGTTCCCCCGAACCGAACGTCGAGGCAGTAAAGGAGGCCCTTATGGGTTTACTGCGCGACGAGAGCGGTTATGTGCTGGTGCTCGGAAGACCGCGGCTGATGGTAGTGGGCGGCACCGCCGCGGTGCAAGAAAAGCGTACGGAGCAAACTAAAACTGCGCCGAACCAAGCGGTGGCTGCGACCTGTTCCGTCCCTCACTATTGTTTCTTTTGTTCATGGTGTGGAGAGCAACTACTCCTGCCAGCCGATCGCCTGGGATCGCCTTTCGGCAATCCGGACGCTCGCAGGATCGAAGCGCAGTCGATTGCTTCGGTGTGCATGAAGTGCAAACACATTGCAAATTACTCGATGTTCCGGAACTGCCGCGGCTTTGATACCCGGCATCGGATCGTACATGCGCAGAGGGCAGGTGAGACCGTCCTTTTGAACTGGTTGCGATGCAAGGAGCCACTTTGTGTCAAACCGGTTCCTCTGTTTGTGAATACGGATCCACAGGAGCCGCTGGACGAAGCGGATGCAGCAAGCTGGCATTGGGATGAGTTGACCTGTTGCTTGGGGCATGCGGCAATGCAGATTTCGCTCGATCCAACGTTGCAGTTGCCGCTGCGAAGCGCGAACTGGCTTCGTTGACGTTGCATCGGCAGATTGACTCGACTTACGGTTCCCAATCGCCAACTGATGTGAGAGAATCCAGCCATTCCGTTCCCCGTTCCTGAATCCAATCAAGAAAAAGGAAGCCCTATGGCACAGGCTGCGGCTGTCTCTCTACTGACGCTCGATGTCGAGCGCAATGGCGATGTGTTCACCGTCAAGTGCCACGGCAAGCTCGTTCTGGGCGTCTGCGAAGTGCTTGCCGCAAAGGTCAAGGAACTGATTCCGCAATCGAAGCGCATCGTTCTCGACCTCACCGACCTGTCTCAAATGGACAGCATCGGCCTGGGCACGCTGGTCAGGCTCTATGTCTCTGCGAAGGCAGGTGGAAGCTGCGTCGTTCTGGTGAACGTCGGCCCCCGCATCCGCCAACTCCTCGGGATTACCAACCTGCTCTCGGTCCTGACGGACATGTGCGAGCAGGGTGTCAACATACGCTTCTAAGCAGACGAAGTCTTTCTACGACGCCTTCGTCAGAGTCACCGCTTCACAACTGCCGTTGATTTATCCTTCGGTGGATGCCCGCACAGCGCAAGACTCTCTCGGTCGCGATGATTGCCATGAACGAAGAGGCGAATCTGCCGCGCACGCTTGAGAGCGTGAAGTGGGCTGATGAGATCATTGTCGTGGATTCAGGCTCGCGCGACCGCACCGTCGAGATTGCCAAGTCTTTCGGCGCTAAAACCAGTTATCACGCCTTCGCCGGACACGGCGAGCAGAAAAATGTGGCACTGGATCTCTGCACGAGCGACTGGATTTTGCTGCTCGACGCAGACGAAGTGCTAACGCCTGAGCTGCAAAAGGAAATCCGGGATCGGATCGCTGCTGACCCGCCCTTCGACGCGTACTGGATTCCTCGGTTGAACCTCTATTTCGGCAGATGGATTCGTCACGGCGGATTTTATCCCGATCGCAAATTGCGCCTCTTCAAGCGGGGCGTTGCGCGCCTTAGCGAGGGGGTTGGGCCACACTCGACGCCCCAGTATTCCGGACCCAAAGGGAAACTCCGCGCCGACATGCTGCACTATGCATATCCCACGATGGGTATCTATCTCGAGCACATGGACCGCTACAGCTCTGAGATCGCCAAACTGCTTCACGAGCGTGGCAAAGATAGCCGTTCACTGGGTGCGTTTCTATGGAATGTGGTGCTCAACCCGGCGGCTACGTTTCTCTACAACTACTTTTTCCGGCTCGGATTCCTGGATCGTCGCGAAGGTCTGATTCTTCACATCAACCACTCGGTTTACGTCCACTGGAAGTTCCTCAAAGCGTGGAGGCTCGGGCAGGGGAAAGAATGAGGTCATCCGCAGTCAGTTCTCAGTCATCAGCAAGAACCTCAGCTGAAGACTGAAAACTGTTAACTGAAGACTGTTCTTAGATGTGACAGCTGGCTTGACCGCGTTTCTCCAGGTACTTCTGGTGGTACTCTTCTGCGCGCCAGAAGGTCTGGGCGGGCTCGACTTTGGTCACGATGCGCTTGGGGCTGTAGCGGCCTGATGCGGTCAGTTGCTCGATCTTGGCCTTGGCCTGCTGCTCCTGCTCGGGGGAGTGGAAGAAGATGGCTGAACGGTATTGCGTTCCCCAGTCGGGACCCTGCCGGTTGAGGGTGGTCGGGTCGTGGAGATTGAAGAAGGCGTCGAGAAGCTTCTCGTAGGTGATCTTCTCGTTATCGAAGTCGAGCTCCACGACCTCCGCGTGTCCGGACTGATCGGTGCAAACGTCCTTGTATGTCGGTCGGTCGAGGCTTCCGCCTTCGTAGCCGACAGCGGTTGCGGTTACGCCCGGAATTGCTGCAAACGTGGACTCAACACCCCAGAAGCAGCCTGCTCCAAATGTCGCCTTTTCGATGCTCATATACCTCTAGATGCGCGAGCGGCCTTCAAAGTAACAGGAAGGCTGGATGCGGAGATTCATGGCTATTTGTTTGACTTACGGCGGCCCTGAGTCTGGTCCCATTGCTTGGCCACCGAGTCGAGATACTCCTGAAGTTCTTCGAGCGGTTCGGGTTCATAGCGGAACAACCGCTCACGGCCGGAGGACGTACTGCTGACAATTCCGGCGCGTTCGAGAACTCCGAGGTGCTTGGTAATCGCCTGGCGCGTGATTTTGGCATCGTCGGCAAGCTGGGAGATCGAGACGGGCTCGCTGGAGCAGAGGCGAGCAACCAGGGCAAGGCGCGTCTTATCGCCCAGAGCGGCAAAGACGCGAGCCTTCGCTTTTGGCTTTGCTTTGATTCGTTTTTGGATCTTCCTTGACATGGGTCCCGATGATAGGACCGGAAGCTGGCTTGGTGCAACTGGGCGGTTGCATGTCAGCGACCTGAGTCCGCGAGCCTGGTACTTGGCGTGGAGAAGGTGGGGATCGCGAGCTATACGCCGACGGAGGATAACAATAACGGCTGGGACGTGCAGATCCAGGGGAAGCCGGAACATATCGTGACTGCAAGCTGCATCAAGGTGAACCCCGACTATTTCGATTCGGTGGGAAGTACGTGCAATCGCAGCTCTATGAGATCAAGGTGAGCGATGGTTGGTGCTGCCCGGTGCTGTTGGCGTGCTGACGCTTGCGGGTGCTGTGGCGGGGTGGATTCCGGCGCGGCGGGCAGCTTCGATCAAGCCGGTCCAGTCGTTGCGAGTGGACTAACGAAGG